>JAEEGI010000583.1_pt1 | contig 105745 bp, 101 predicted proteins | sample 8958751 | NCBI WGS metagenome assembly JAEEGI01 (sample SAMN16246545, study PRJNA631951) | gut metagenome | biome: gut microbiome; feature: rumen; material: KS-attached | host: Bos | place: Iran: Karaj | collected 2018-10
CCATCTGCTTATATAATCATCTCCTACTTCTTCGCTTCGTGAAAGTCCGGTTTCTTTTATTGAGTATCTGATCACACCGCCATCCGGCTCGTCGTATTCTATAGAGAGACCTTTGGCGCCGTTTTCGCCTGATGCGAGTGGAAGGGATACTTCACTATATTTACCTGCAGCATCCTTATCAAAAAGCCACATATCACCAAAAGACAAAGGATCAGTGCTGGTATCATAAGAGAGGGTAAATAGAATTTCTTTTTCGCCGTCTCCGTCCAGGTCTCCACCCTGTACATGGGGGAAACCGGTCTCCCAACCCTTAGGAACTTCCAGATTATTCCCATTTCCGAATTCTATGGTGTATATGGCGACCTGCTCGTTTCCGTCCCACTTTCTGCTTAGTCGATCACTTTTGCCGTCGCCATCGTAGTCACAGTTTATAAACTCGTCCTGCCAGAAATATCCTGCACATTCGTCAACGTAGCCTTCGTATTCCCAAAGCAAAAAAGGAGACTTCTCTTCAGGAGCATTCCCATTGGTGTCGTCGGGCTCCTCACGTACATCTTCTTCACCTGAAGATACATTCTTATCATCGTCTTTCACTGCGTTTTCGTCTGCAGATGTTGTCATTTGTGAAGCTATTTTTTCCTGTTCATTCACTACATTTGTATCAGATGCTTTTCCGCACCCCACTATTGATGCCATGATAAACAATGCTAAAGCTATTGATTTTTTTTTCATAGTTTTCTTCTTGACCCAAAAATTCTTTTCTTAGAAACATATTTTTTAATTTATCATCCATCTAATTGTAACAAAAAATAAGCCCCACCACTATGTGGAGAGGCTTAATACAGTTTTTATTCAATTATTCTACTGTAATTAGTTCATATTCTTTAACACCAAATCCCATCTCACAGGCGACATCTATTGTATGTTCGCCGTTTCTGGTCTGTACTCTTTCAAGGAAATGCTCTTTTCCGGAATCATTGGATTTATAAACCAGGTCCAAACATGCCCTGTCTATCGCGATCGGGTCCGTAGATATAAGAATACCCACGTCAGCCATGCAAGGATCTTCGGCGATCGCACAGCAGTCACAGTCTACAGACAGATTCTTCATTACGTTGACGAAGACCATATTTCCGTTGAAATGCTTTACTACTGCTTCAGCAGCCTCAGCCATTGATTCAAGGAAATGATCCTGTGGCGGAAGATCTCCCCACACAATATCCTGCTCTTCAGTCCTTGTATATTTACCAGCGGAATGAATATTCACTTTTCCTGCAGTTGAAGCACACCCTATCGACAGCTGCTTAAGCGCTCCGCCATAGCCACCCATGGGATGCCCCTTGAAGTGGGACAAAACCAGCATAGAGTCATAGTTAAGAAGGTTCTTCCCTACGATATCGCTCCTCAGGTGCCCGGAATGAGGTATCGGAAGCTCTATATCAGGTCCTTCAGCATCCATAAGGTCTACAACAAAGAAATCATTCCAACCATGTTTCTTGATGAGTTTGTTGTGCTTCTCGGTACTATTCCGCTCACCTTCATATGCAGTGTTGCACTCAACCACAGTTCCATTAACATGCTCAACCATTGGTCTCCAGAATTCCGGTTTAAGGTAATTCTGGTTTCCATCTTCTCCGGAATGAACCTTTACCGCAATCTTGCCCGTAAGCTCTTTTCCCAGCGCCTGGTACATCTTCACAACCTGTTCAGGAGTGATTGTTTTTGTAAAATACACTTTTGATACAGAACCCATAGATTGATTCTCCTTTTTTCTGTCAACTGAAACATCATCCAAGGGGCACAACATCGTTACCGGCCCTTTTTCTCAAACCCTTATCTGGTTCATGATCCTACCAATGCTGTCATGGAAAACCAGATCCGCTTTTCCCTCCATTTTTGTCTTGCCCTTATTTATTATGACAAGGTACTTCCCGTGGTATATGTGCGCAAGCTGAGCTGCAGATCCGACTTCCAGAGATGTGCCTCCAATAATCAACAAATCCGCATATCTAATCCAGGCAACAGCCTGTTCATAATCATTTTGCGGAAGCAGCTCTCCATATAACGTCACATCAGGCCTGACCGTCTTGCCACAATTAGGGCAATGTGGTATTTCCTCGGCGTTTTCAAAAATAAAATCCTGGCCAAAGTCAGTACGGCAGCTTACACAATAGCTTCTAAGAGCACTCCCGTGGATCTCACTTACTTTTTTGCTCCCAGCTTTCTGATGAAGTCCATCGATGTTTTGAGTGATCACGCCATCAAGTTTGCCCTTCGACTCCATCTCAGCCAACTTATAATGCGCATCATTCGGCTCTATCGCTCTACAATCAAGGTTCTTTCGGAAATAATCAAAGAAAACTGTGGGCTTTTTGTGGAGGCAATCGTAACTAAGAAGGTATTCCGGGCGATAAGCGCTAAACTTCTTATCTTTTCTATGATATAGCCCATCCTTGCTTCTAAAATCCGGAATCCCGCTCTCTGTAGAAACTCCTGCGCCTCCGAGAAACACAATATGCTCCGAAGTACTGATCATGTCATTAAGCGCCACAATCTTCTGATCATCTGTAAGGCTATAGAAGAATCTCTCTTTTTCTTTAAGTGATGAAAAATCCGGTATCATCAATATGTCCTTCAATCCTAAACAAGCAGTAGCTGCAGCTTATGGCTCTGTTATAATTTTGCCACCGAATTCAAGAACGATCTTCTTTTTGATGCCCTGACCAACACATTATCATCGCCATAAGGCTGGTCATCATAATCCGGCAATGATATCTCTTTTGCCTCCATGACGTTAAACTGGCGATCTGTACTGATCGAATTCATTTCCATATCAAGCTGATTCAATATTCTTCTTCCCCACCAACAAATTCTTTATTATTTTACCACCTAGAGAAAAAGAAATAACGTCTTGACTTTTTATTCTTCTTTATGGTTGCCAGTTCCTTTCATAATACACAACACAGATATCTCCAATAAACGTGACTAAGAATCCAATCCCTCGCCTCTCATGTATGTACAAGGATAAATAGTAGGTTGTATTTATCCTACTATTTATATATAATTTAATCACAGAAAGAGAGGTGTTCCCAATGACAGTAGATACAAGTATCATGATTTCCATTACTGAAGCCAATCGTAATTTTTCAAAAGTAGCTAAACTTGTAGAGGAGAAAGGCGCAGCTCTTATTCTTAAGAATAATACTCCCTGTTTTCTCATTACAGACATAAGAAAAACAGATGTAAACACTGATGCCTCTGATGATGATGTCCTTGCCATTTCTCAGAAACTCATGGCACAGAACAAAGAAGCTTATGAGGTACTGTCAAAGTGAAAAGGCTTACTCAGAAACAGGTCCTCATTATGCATAAGCAACTTGTTGAGCAAACTGGTGGAAGTGACAAGGTATTGGACTATGCTCTCCTGGACTCTGCTCTCGAGAATCCATTTCAGACCTTTGATGGAAAAGAGCTATACCCTACCATCCAGGAAAAAGCTGCCCGATTAGGATATGGGCTCATCAAGAACCATTGCATGGAGGACGGAAACAAAAGAATTGGCACTCATTCCATGCTCGTGTTCCTGGCACTTAATGGTATTGAACTTCAATACACACAAAAAGAGCTTTACGAGATCATCCTTGATATTGCTGCAAGCAAGAAGGAATATGAAGATCTTTTACAGTGGGTAATGGACCATCAAATCTAATGAATAATGGGCGGTACGTTCAAACGCACCGCCCACACTTATGCTCTCTATAAAACTATACTAAATCGAGTTGTGAATCCTTCATTTTTTGTTCAGTTCACCCAACCAGATCTCCGATTCTTCTCGTGTATGGAATGTAATTACATTCTTATCCGGATACTTTTTGAACAGTTTAATTAGTAATGGTCTATTCTCTTTCTCATAGTTTTTTATTAAAGTTACCAGCTCAGGATCTATTTCACTATCTATCCATGGCATATCTATGCGTTTTTTGCCCAGCCTACACTTGATGCCGTCCATACAAATGCCTTCTTCAAAGTCCAAAAAGAAGATAGTATCGCATGCCTGAATACGTTTTTCATAAGTTCTGCTATAATCCCCATCAACGATCCAACTATCATGACTCAATATTTCATCAAGCTTAGTATCGAATTCGTCTCTGGTGATATGAGTCCTGTCCGGATTCCACCAAACATTATCAAGGTGATATAGTGGTATTTTTGTTTTCTCAAAAAGCTTTACAGAAAAAGTGCTCTTGCCACTTCCAGAGCATCCCAAAACAATTATTTTTTTCATTCTTCTTCAGGATTCTCCTCTAAAGGAGCATCAAGATCGTGGTAGCCTGCGATACCTTTTTTTATCGAATCTTTAATCTGTGCTTTTATCTTTTTCTTAGCTTTTTTCTTAAGAATTTTTAACACAATAAGCAGGATCAGGATTCCAACAGCTCCCAGAATAACAAATATATTATCCTTAAGAATCTTAATAATCTTTTCACGTCTCTTTTTCCGTATGTATTTTTCTATCTGCTCTTTCATGGAACCCTCCTTATTCTTAATTGGCCACTTACTAATACGCCCTACTCTTATTATACCCTTAATTCATCCCCTGCATAGCAGGAACCCAAACACGCATCTCCCCTTCGCCTCGATTAGCCCAGGCAAAATATGGAACAAGCTTAACACTAATACTTTCTCTCGTGCCCTCTGAATAATCTGTATACAGGCAGTTACTTTCAGCCTGTTTAATTCTGAGCGCCGGAACCTCAAGAAATGTCATCTTAACACCACTGATATCCCCCATAAAACTTCTCGCTTGATCAAGCTGCTTTGGCAATACATATATATCCCATAAATCTCTGCCATTATCGGCTTCTTCCATGCAGTATGTTATTGGTCCTTTTGTAAATGCAACTTTTCCTGCATTTTCTTTTACTGATGAATTGGAAGAAATTGCGCGAATCTCTGTGCTAAATTCCAGCCGAATAGTTGTTTCCTCGGCCCATTCTGATGTCAGATATAAGTATCCACACTTTTCTTTCACATCAATGCAATCTTTAGTTATTTCAGATAGCTCTTTTCCATTAACAAAAACACTATACCTGCCTCTGCACCAATCTGGAATTCTAAATGCAATGCTAAATGAAGCGACGGATTTTGAATGTTTTATTCGCATTGTTGAATGACTTCCCCATGGTAAATCGCTATCCATCTCAAATTCTACAGGCACATCATCAAAAGCAGCTCTCACCCTGCTACCCACGTATAAATGTGTAAACAAACAGTTGTTATTTATTGTGTATGCATAATTCCCTATAGATGCAACCGTTCTTGCAATATTGGGCGGGCAACATGCACATCCAAACCACTTCTGCCTAACTGGCTTTACATGTCTCTTTCTTTCATCAAGGGCGCAATCCTTTGGCACAACCTCGAGCGGATTAACATAGAAAAAGCTTTTGCCATCCAATGCCATTCCTGCCAAAACTGTGTTATAAAGAGATTTTTCCATAACATCAGCGTAGACGCTTCTGGGTTCGATTTCCAACATTCTTCTGGCAAAAAAAGCAAGCCCGATTGCTGCGCAGCTCTCTGAATATGCTAAATCGTTTGGCAGATCGTAATCATGGGAAAAAGCCTCCCCCAGATGTGTGGCACCTATCCCTCCGGTAATATATAACTTCTTTTCTATAATATTGTTCCAGATCCGTAGGCATGCGGAATATAGCTCTTCATCACAAGTAAGTCTTGCCACATCTGCCATCCCGCTGTATAAATAAACCGCTCTGACTGCATGACCCTGCGCTTCGTTTTGTTCACGAACAGGAATATTGGCCTGATGATACCTATATTTGCCTGGGTCAGTATTTGGAACATACTGTTCCCCGTTATACAACGCTCTTTCTTTTGCCTGTTCGTCGAATATATAAGGCTGTTTGCCTCTCTCATCAACAAAATACTTAGCCAGATCAAGATATTTCTTCTCACCGGTAAGCTCATAAAGTCTGCATAACGCCATTTCTGCTATCTCATGACCGGGATAGCCATGAATTTTCCCTTCTTCAGGTCCGAATTTTTGAGCCACAAAATCTGCAAATCTTCTTGCAGCTATAAGCAGCTTATCTTTTCCTGTTGCTTGGTAGTAGGAAATAGCCCCTTCTAACAGGTGCCCCAAGCAATAAAGCTCGTGATGATCCTGTAAATTTGTAAAAATCCTGTCCATTCCGCCAATAATATAATATGTATCAAGATACCCATTTTCATACTGAGCATCACATACTATATCTATTGCCTTGTCAGCAATCTTTTCAAGCTCCGGGTCAGGGTGTGTAGTCAGAGTATATCCAACGGCTTCAATCCATTTTGAAAAGTCACTATCCTGAAAAACAAAACCATAAAACTTATCACTTTCAGGCTCTTTTCCCGCTTCAGGAAGTGCATTAAACCCTCTAAAAGAGTATTTTGGCTCGATAAACTTCGTGTTTTCTCTTTTTTCTTTCATCAGTCTGCCTGCGACTTTGAAATTTCGCATGCAAAAGCTTGGTGCAGCATCTGGAATATTGTCATTAAGTGCATCCCATTGATAGGGAATGACTTCCTTTCTAACAAGCTCCTGTTCTCTTCCCCAGAAAGAGTCGCATATTTCGATATTATTGAGATTCAAAGGCCTTGAAAAATCACTTGAGTTCATATTTTTACAGTATTCCTCCTAATCTTTCATAGTTTGTTTATTTTACGTTTATTGACTTCATAGCAGCGATGATATAGTATAGATATTGCAACACATAGTTTTTAATACTACATCACAAGGAGCTACTATGCAGATATCAATCAGAGAGCCTGGAAGTGCGCTTACACATATGGCAGCCATGTTTCTTTCAGCCGGAGCCAGCTTGCCTCTTCTTCTAAAAGCATCAAGTTTAGGCGGCCTTTATGTATTTGCCATGCTTATTTTTGCATTAAGCATGATTCTTCTTTATGGTGCCAGCGCATTTTATCATGCAATAAACCTGTCACCGGCTATCATCCGCATATTCAGGAAACTGGATCATTCCATGATCTTTGTACTCATTGCCGGCTCATATACCCCAGTTTGCATACTAGTACTTAACCATAAAATTGGAATACCACTCCTTGTCGCAGTATGGAGTTTTGCAATTATTGGAATACTGCTTAAAGTCTTATGGATTAACTGCCCACGCTGGCTTTCTTCAACAATATATATCGCCCTGGGATGGAGTGTTGTCCTCGTAATGCGCCCAATATACACATCATTAAGTCGCGCCGCCTTCCTATGGCTTCTTGTTGGTGGAGTTGTCTACACTGTAGGCGGAGTTGTTTATGCCCTTAAACTCAAAGGTTTTAACGATAAGCACCCGTATTTTGGCTCACATGAGATTTTTCATCTTTTTGTAATGGCTGGAAGCTTCTGCCATTTTATCTTTATGTACCAGTTTTTACTATAAAATTATCGCATATTACTCATCTCAAAAACATATTCTCTCAGAAAATAATGTTGCCACATAGCACCGAAGTAATTGATATAATTAAAAAAGATTGAGACTATGTAAAATCGCCAAAATATAAAAACAATGCAGAGATGAGGAAAAGAGATGCGTTTAGATCTAAGCGGTTCATGGACGGTAACAACCAATGAGGTTACAGACAAAGCTGTAATTCTGCCTGGTAGTCTGGATGAAAACAATATAGGACACCAAGACACAATTGCTAAGCCATGGCACCCGGATATTGAGGAAAGGAGCGATTCGTCAGACAGCACAGCAGACAACGAAAAAAGAATTGCAACCAGACTCACACGGAAAGTAACATACGAAGGCCCTGCGCACTTCACCAAAATACTATCTAATGTACAATTTGAAGATAAACGTGTTTTTCTCATTGCCGAAAGAGCAAGAGCTCTAAGTCTAAATATTGACTCTAAAGAAGTCTCTCCAACACGCGGAAGTTTAAGTTCCCCCTATGTTTTTGAAATAACAAACGTTATTTCTTCTGACAGTTTAATCGAACTCACCACTGATAATTCTTACCCCAAACTCCCTTACAAAGATATTGTCTTTTCTTCTGCTGCAACCGATGAGACCCAGACAAACTGGAATGGAATCATCGGGGAATGCTATCTGGAAATAAAAGAGCAGACCTTTATTGATAATGTGCGGATCTATCCCTGCGGCAATACAATAGATGTTGTCATAGGGATTGATTATCTTACAGATCTATCATGCAATAATGATTTGTCCTATACTTTGAAATTATCCGGTCAGTGTCTTCAGGATTCTTTAGTGACATCTACTTGCACCCTTAATTCAGAAAGCAAAGAAAACCCCCATTATCAGGAATTCGTTTTCACCGGACTCTCCCTTTCGCCCTCTGCCCTCTTGAAAAAGTGGGATGAATATGAGGGAAACCTCCACACAATAAGCGTCAGCCTTATGGATTGCAACCAGATCGTCTCTCAAAAAGAGGCTTCTTTTGGTATTCGCGAAATTTCATATGACGAATCCGGTAGGCTTACACTAAACGGCAGACGCATATTCCTAAGAAGCGAAACTAATTGCGCTCTTTTCCCGGCAACTGGTCACCCACCAATGGATGAGAACAGCTGGGAAAAGATAATGCTGACCTATCGCTCTTATGGCGTAAACTGTATACGATTCCATTCATGGTGTCCTCCAAAAGCTGCATTTGATGCTGCCGACAGACTCGGAATGCTCATTCAGCCCGAACTCTCTAACTGGAATCCCAGAGATGCCTTCAGTTCTGCCGAAAGCCGTTCTTACTACGAGACTGAGCTCTCAGAAATTCTTATGGAATATTGCAACCACCCGTCTTTTGTCATGCTGACATTGGGAAATGAGCTTCACAGCGATGATGATGGTGTCAAATACATGCACCACCTGCTGACCGTAGCAAGAAGCTTTGATTCAACTCGCCTTTATGCCTGGGGATCCAACAATTTCTACGGGGAAAAGGGTACAGATTCTGAAAGTGATTTCTACTCCTCAATGCAGTTTAATGAGATGCCTCTGAGAGAATGCGGAAACAAAGGAATAATCAATACAACCTATGCCAATGCATGTGGAAATCTTTCTGACGCTCTAAGGGCACTAAAAAAGGAATACAACAAACCCGTTATCTCTTTTGAAGTAGGACAATATGAGATTCTCCCGGATCTTGGGGAAATTGAACAGTTTAACGGTGTTTTAAGAGCTGACAATCTGGACATCGTAAGGGATAAGGTCCGCCAAATTGGAATGACCGAGGAAGATTGGTCAAAAAGAGTTGCCGCAACAGGTGAAATGTCCCTCATGGCATATCGTGAGGAAGTAGAATGCGTGCTTAGAACCCCTGAACTGTCTGGTATATCACTACTTGGGCTCCAGGATTTTACCGGCCAGGGCACCGCTCTGGTGGGTATGCTAAATTCACATATGGTGTCCAAACCATATCCTTTCTCATCGCCAGAGCGCTTTGAAAGATTTTTCCGTGCGCAGTCAATATTAATTCTTCTTGATCGATTTACTTACTGTAGTGGAGAAACACTTCATGCCGAGATAAAATTCGCCAATTATGGGAAAAGAGAAGTTTCCGGAAATGTAACGTATGAAATCACCGCATCAGATAAGGCCTTAAATAATATCTCTTTTTCTGAAACAATAAGCCAAAATGTTTTCTGTCCGATAGGCGAACTCTCAAGCATCGGGTTTATTAATGTAAAACTCGATTGTATTTTAGGTGCACAAAAGCTCGATCTTTGCGTCACTCTCAAAGACAGTGGATCAGAAGAAGTATTTAAAAACAGCTACCCAATTTGGGTATATCCGGATGAAACACCCAAATGCCCTCCAAGTGTTTATGAAACCACACAATTTGACGCAAAAGCCATAAACATCCTTGATGAAGGCGGTGTAGTATACCTGACTCCTCCATCCACAAAAGAAGCTCTTCCACATTCAGTAAAAGCCCAGTACACAACAGATTTCTGGTCCGTTAAAACCTTTCCCGAGCAGGAAGGTACTATGGGACAGCTCATCAATAAATCACATCCAGTATTTGAGGACTTTCCCACTGAAAGCTACACGCAGTACCAATGGTGGCCAATGGCATCTCAGCGCGCTCTTATATTGCCAAAATATATGGACACCATTATAACTGAGATGGATAGCTTCGCAACAATGCGCCCAATGACACAACTCATGGAACTCAGATCCGGAAACGGACGTATCCTGATCTCAACAATGGGACTTCAAGATTTACAAAAATATCCGGAAGCACGGGCTCTTTTAAATAGCATATACAGATACCTTGCGTCAGAAGAGTTTAATCCAAAAGATGTAATGAGTTATAGTGAAATTGAGTCACTCTTCGTGCAATAACGCGCGTTATTCTTCTGCTTGCTTAAGATATAGTGCTGCATTTTGATGACTTGCATCTATATCCAGGACCTTTTTAAACTCAATTCGGGCCTTGTCTTTGTTACCAAGGCCAAGATTTGCCAGACCCATTACATAATAGCAGTGAGCTTCATTCTTTTTATTCATATCTGTATCAAATACAGACATGTCAGGCATGGAAACTGCGAAGTAGTCCATCTTAAACACGTCTCTAATATGTTGCTCGCCATAGTCAAGCAGCCTATAAAACCTGGCATTAGCTGCCTTTTGGTCACCGAGTTTTTCCTTAGCCAGCCCCTGATAAAGAATCATGTCAGCGGGCTGATCATAATAGTACATCATTCCCGCAACTTCCATGGCTCCACAAGTTGCTTTTTCATAGCATTTCAGAGCCATTTCTCTATTTCCAAGGCTCTCGTATGCAAGCCCCATGTTGTAATAGATATGATTGTCCTTGGTTCCTTCCAGGCGTCCTTCGCCAAGATTCTCAGGATATGAAATCGCTTCTTCAAGAAGTGCCAATGCTTTTGCACTATCGCCCTTCGCCAGCAGCTCTTTTGCCTGATTCAGCAAGCAAGCCTTAAACTGTGCCGTTATCTTGCCTTCAGCCCCCTCCCAGGTCTGGAAATTGTGCGAAGTAATACACCTGTATGCGTCCTCAAATCTTCCAAGGCTGTTTAAAAGAGTAACATACTCTGTGTACAGATCATCTCTCTTATCAATAAGCTGGATATTGTCCTCGAAGTTCTTTATCCTATCTGAAAGAGGTCTATTCATTCTCTGATATAGCTGATCAAGCTCAAGGAAAACCCTTGCATCGGTCCTATCAAGTTCAAACGCCCCTTCCAGTAGTCTTACGGCGTCTTCTTTTCTGCCAAGTTTATTGTAATAAGCGATAGACAGATTCCTTAACAGAGTAGGAAACTCATTGTCTGCTTCATACGATCTTTCCCACAACTCTATGGCAGTTTGATACTGTAACTTGTCATAAAACAAACAGCCCAGATAATACTCTGCTTTCGAAGTATTGATCTCTGAATCTATCGCAGCCTTAAGTACTGCAATATCTTCAAGTTTATTTGGGAAACAATACTGTGCATCCGCCTTTTCCGCACTTACAAACTCTGATAATGCCTCTGCTTCTTTCGACAGTTTCTTAAAATAGTATCCTTTGTAGTAATGAATCAGCGGCTTATCCCCCGGATACAGCGATAGCTCTTTTACCGCCTCCTCATACAAGCCTGCCTCAGCCAGATCACGAGCCACCTGTAAGTATGTCTCATGAAAATCACGTGTAATCTCATGATATTGCTGCAAAAGAGCCTTTTCCCCTCCGGAAATCAATATCATGATATACCTAGATACAAAATCAAATGCATCCAAAGCAAGATTTGCATCTATCCAGTCCTGAGCTTCTGAAGTCCTTCCACGCTTATAAAGAATAGCCGCCTTTAAAGCTCTGGCCTTAATACTGTGCAGATTCTTTACTAAAGATCGTTCTATGTGCTCCAGTGCCTCTTCCAGTTCTCCTCTTCTTACCGCTATAGCTGCCAGATAGTAAAAAGACATTTCCTGCATTTCATTTGTCCATGTAGCCTTATAAAATGCATCATAAGCCTCGTCGTATTTTTCCTGGTAAAAGAGCGCAAGCCCCAGATTATAGTACGGCTCGGAATCATATGGATTTGGGTTCATGCGGGTAAGCCTGACAAGCGCCTTTCTAAAGTGTTTTTCTGCAAGCTCAAAACACCCTCTCCTTAATAGCAGAAGGCCATATGCATTATTTATTCTTATATCTTCCTCATCACGCTTTAATCCTTCTATATAATATGGATCAGGAAGCCATGTGGCATGTCTGTACTGCTCGATATGTTGGGCAGTAAGATAAAGCTCTTCGTTCGTTAGTATATCAGCTGGTTCTTTTGCTGCCTTGGCCGGTTCTGCAAGCTTAGGGATGCCCTGATCTTTAGGCTGATATGATATGAGTTCTCGGCCCCCTGCGCACACTGAAGCCCTCACTTTATACTCATCAGCGACATTAAGACTTATCTCTTTTTCATAGATATCCGTGGGCGATAATAGCGCCTTCTCCGAATAGATCTCTTTTCCGTCATAGAAGATGCGTATTTGGGCAGACTCAAGTAGTGATGTAGCATATACGCACACATATACTGCACCATTATCTTTTACTTCCATATTGATAGCAGCATCTATACTTGCATTTTTGACCTGTCCCACAGCCTTGTATGGCATGAAATACTGTTTGAAAACCTTCTCCTCAAAGGGCTTAAGCCACGAGAAATCCGGTTGATTATCGCAGTAGACGCCAGTCATAAGCTCAATATACGGACCATCATCATCTGTGAGATTTCTGTCCCAGGCTTTTCCAAAATCACCACATCCCCAGGTCCACTGCTTTTTTCCTGGCGAGATGTGATGGTTTGCAACATGCAAAAGACCTGCCTCCTTCTCGTAATCATAACCTCCCACAAAGTTATAATCAGATTTTTCTGCCATATAAGATGTTGGAACAGGAATATTCTTGTAGCGAGATATATCAACACCCTCGCTATAGTCATACTTGTAATACTCTCCTGTCGCAATGGGAAAGCGGGATACAGCTCTTTTGCCATGATCATATACACTGTGAACATCAGGTGGAAAAATCGACTGAGTATGGTCGTTCACAGATACGGCAGGGTTTGCCCACCATAAAAACGTCTGAGGAAATGGGGTCCGATTATAGAGCTGACCTGTTATTTCAATGTATGCTTTATCCGGATAAAGAGTAAACTTCGTAATCTCTTTTGTTCCATACATCTGGTCAACATCACCCACAAGAACGGTTCTGCTTCCATCTTCATTATCGATAAGCTTATAATCCACCGGACAAAAAGTAGTTGGTCTGTGGTGTTGTGGCCAATTGAATTCAATACCACCCGATATCCATGGGCCAGTAAGGCCTACCAACGCTGGCTTTATGACATGATTATAGTAAACAAAATCATAATTATTGGTCTTGTCGTAAGCTCGTTGTATTCTTCCGCCAAGCTCAGGGAGGATCATAACTTTTAAGTAGTCATTCTCCAGGTATAGCGCTTTCCAGGTCTTCTCTGTCTTTTTCCTGCTTATCTCATTTGTAGTGGGATACGGATATATCTTACCTGTACTTCCCTGATAAACCCTGTTTTCCAAAAACATTGGATTTCTGTCCGGTAATCCAACTTCGTATGTGGGGATTACCGCTGCTTCTTCCCAAACATTTACAACACCCATTTTCTCTACCCTCTATTTTTTATTTCCACACACCGACACAAATTGTTCCTCTTTGCTCTTCTCTACATCCTGTCTGACCGTTTTTCTATATTCCCTTGGTGACATGTGTTTTTTTTCGGTAAAAAACCTGTTGAAGGTCCTTTGGCTTTCAAACCCGGCGTTCTCATAAACTTCTGTAATAGTCTGGTCTGTAAATCTCAAAAGACTCAACGCGTAGTCTAGACGTGTTTCATTTAAATATCTGTTGAAATTTGTATGAAATGTTCCCGAGAACACTCTGGACAATGTAAACGGACTTACATAAAGATCCTTTGCCATACTTGAAAGCGTTATCTGTTCTTTGAAATTCCTGGCTACATAAAGCACAGTACGATAGATCAGATCTCCATCCTCTTTATCGCTTCGAGGCGCCAGATCGAGGAATGGCAGACTCCTAATAAGAATCAGACTGATATAAGACTGATATAACACCTTGTTTGAGAATCCCTCACTACTGAACACGCCTCTATTATCAACAAGCTCATTATAAAGGGCGTCCAGGCTATATACTATGTCCTTATGAACACTATCTCTTTTTATGACAGGGTATACCGGAACCTTAGATAAAAGCGTCTCAGAAATGGATCCTGCGTAGGAAGGTGCCGCAACCAGATATGTGCACATCCCCTTTTCCGGGTCAAAGACCTGAGCATGCTGAATCTGTCCGGGAAATATAACTGCCAAATCTCCCTCTTCCATGTGATACAAATTTTGTCCAATTCCAATCTCCATCGTTCCTTCAGTGACATAAACAAGCTCAACAAAACTGTGAAGGTGCGGCGGAACATGCTTTGGACGCCTTTTGTATATCTCTATATCATCTTCAAATGACTCAAATAATGGCTTCATTTTACCCCTTAAATATGAATGCAGTCTTCATACATTACTATTTTACCACATCTAAACGCAAGATTTGGCTACTTTTATCCATGTAGTGACACGTATTTTATATCCAAATGCGCTAGTATGATATCGTAAAACAAAAGATAATCATTCTATTGGCATAGAACAAATGCCAGAAAGGAGTATTTCTTATGAAAAAGGTATTTGATTATTACAAAAATGCATGGCTCGATTATATTGAAAAATATGGCGAATTTGGTATTTATCTTTTCCACTAATCCAGCATTAGCTTGCTAATGATTCTACGCTTATTATCCACATTCAGGATTACTAATTACTGAAACAACGGCGTAGAAAAATATCTCTCAGCAGTATCCGGGAGTACTGTAACAACAGTTTTCCCCGGTCCTAACTCCTTAGCAAGCTGAATTGCGGCCGCAACATTGGTTCCACTTGAAATACCACACATAAGTCCTTCTTCGCGTGCCAGGCGCTTAGCTGTCTCCAGTGCCTCCGCGTCACTGACCACATAAATCTTATCGTATATTCCCTGATTCAGTATTGAGGGGATAATTCCATCACCAATTCCCATCTGTAAGTGAGTTCCAACAGTTCCCCCGGCAAGGAGTGCCGCATTTTGAGGCTCAACAGCCCATATCTTTATTTCAGGATTCTTTTCCTTTAGCGCTTCTCCAATTCCGGTTATAGTACCTCCTGTACCAATTCCCGAACAAAATCCATGTATTGTTTTTCCTGCTTGCTGCATAATTTCTGTCGCAGTATAGCTCTTTTGTGCATTAGTATTATCCTCATTCTCAAACTGCTGCGGAACAAATACATTCGGATTCTCAGCCTGCATTCTTTGTGCTGTTAAAAGACATTCCTCAATGCATGCGCCTATATCACCATCATCATGGATCAGAACAACCTCTGCACCATAGTGTTTCACCAGTTTGGAGCGTTCTTCACTAACCGAATCCGGCATAATGATGATTGTCTTGTACCCTTTTACTGCACCTACCAAGGCTAACCCAATGCCCTGATTTCCACTGGTAGGCTCAACTATTATACTACCCGGCTTTAGTCTTCCTGCTTTTTCCGCCTGTTCTATCATATTAAGCGCAGTACGTGTTTTTATCGATCCGCCAACATTCAGAGCTTCAAATTTCACAAGTACCTCTGCACTGTCTGGTTCAACTATACGATTAAGACGGATGAGCGGTGTTCCACCTACTGCTTCAAGTACATTATTGCATATCATAAAAAACTACCTCCAACTATCTACACATACATATTACTTTATCAGTTTTTTTGATTAAGTGCACTAAAAAACAGGCCTAAATACATTGACTTAGGCCTGCACCGCATTATATATCACGTGTTATATTATTTTCCTTGAACTTCACTATCCATAAACTTGTCGATTACTTTATAGGCTTCCATATTTGGATCGTCTATCATTTTTATCTCTGTATTAAACTCAATGAGCTTATCCTGTCCAGCCTTACGCATCTCCCAAGTCGGAAGCATCTCTTTTGACAAACTGCCATCAGGATTAATAAGATACCCATTAGGGTCACCATTATATGCAAAATTTACCCAGTAACTTTGCATGATCTCTGACAGCCTATAGTCTTCCTCATTATAGAGCCCCGGATGTCTCCACAAATTTCCATATGCGTATGGTAACTCACCTGCGTGGTAGTTTGACAGCACATTATTAGTCTTAGTGAAATAATACTCATAGGCAGGTCGCCCCTGTTCTATCATGTAATTATTCCACACATAATGCGAATAGCTAAACCACATAGCACTATATGCCTCATTTAGTGCTCCTTTGGCTTCTCCCATCGCATCAATGATAAAATGCTGATCTCTCTGTGGCCTTATTGCTGGTATAACACTTGCCAATTCCTCGGCATAATCTTTTATATCTTCAGCAAGAAGCTCTACATAGTTTTCATTCGTAGCCTCAGTCTGTAAAAGAAATGCATCTGCCTCTTTCAGATTGAATCCATTAAGAAGGGCCTGTTCATGATTCTTTCCCTTTTCATATGTCAGGTATGGTTGCTCTACAATCGCATAACCATCGACTGTCATAGATGAATTCTGAGTCGCGGTTTTTACCAGCTCCGACGCCGGTATATTTCTAAGCTCTGCTGATGACGATACGCCGAACTCTTTTCTAACCTCTTCTCCGGTCTTAACTGCATCCTCATAATACCTGAAAGTATGAAATGGCTCCTTTGGCACAATTCCACTGGATTCTGCTATGGCATATCTGAAAAGCCCCTCCGATAAAGGTGAAACACATATTGCGTTTACACTAGATGCGCCTGCGGATTCACCAGCAATTGTAATCTTACTATTGTCACCACCAAATGCTTCAATATTATCATATACCCACTGAAGCGCAGCTATTTGATCCAAAAGACCATAATTTCCTGTAGTCCCGTTTGGCGATTCCGCCTTTAAATCATCAGCTGCATAATATCCAAAGACGCCTAGTCTATAAGAAAAGTTTACGAATATCACACCTTTTTTAGCTAAATCTTCTCCTCTATATTCCGAGTATGAGGAGTGACCGGTCGTAAGTGAACCACCATGGACATAGAATATAACAGGCAAAAGCTCCTCTGACTTCTCAGCAGGTGTAAAAACATTCAAGTATAAACAATCCTCACTCACCTCTTCAACATACTCATCACCAAGCTTTATTTCATAATCATGCCACCCGAGAATATGCGATAAAGAATCAAACCAGACAGAATCTCTTTGCTGCATTGCCATTGGTCCAAAATGATCAAATGCTCTGATTCCATCCCATCCATCCGCTTTCTGTGGCTCTTTAAACCTCAAATCACCTATCGGAGGCTTCGCATATGGAATACCTGCATAGACCCTGGCACTGTGGTCCTTGTTGTAAACTCCTGTCAGCTGACCCTGCTCTATCTCAATCACATCTGTTACATCAGGTTTTCTATTATCCACAGCCGGAACCCGCTTCACTGGCGGTTTTGTAAGAATCAAATTGGCCACCAGTACAACAGCAAAAATCGCAAAGGCCATAGCAATTGCTTTTGGTCCGCTTTCTTTTTTATAAAATACACATCGATAAACAATCATTGCTATGGTTGCCAGTACTCCGATGACCCAACCAATGATCATATTCTTAGACAACTCAAGAATGGTAATGTAAAGAACGCCTATAAGAATTACAAAGATGTTATATAAAATCACGAATCATTTCCTCTTTCTACAACCACACTAATAAGAACACTTTAATTGTACGCAATTATATTGCACAAATGCACAAATGTCAAGCTTGTCTTCTTCGTCATCCTTATTATCTGGTTTGCATTACATAACGACAGTTATCTTTTTTGCCCGGAATTCTTGCTGATCAATGTTCTACGTTCAGAAGCCAATTCCCTTTAAAGTAATAAATAAGGAAAATAATAGTACTCACTGTCCACGTCAGCGGATATGCCCAGAATATAACGTTTATTACCGGAATAAACCTTACTGTAATGGTTATATATGTGATCCTTAGAAGGCACCAACTGGAAAGCATGACAAACATCGGCACCGTTGTTTTCCCTGCTCCTCTGTATACACTTGCAAGTGCATGGCTTGTCGCCAGCATGAAATAGAACAGGCTCTCAGTTCTTGCCTGTTGCGTTCCTATTGCAATAACATCCATATCCTGAGAAAACATTCTCAGCAGAACCGGTGCGAAGACAAAAGAAATCACTCCTATTATTTCAGCACCTCCAGCGGTTATAAGGCCTCCAATAACACTCCCTTTACGAACTCTGTCAATTTTGCCTGCACCAATATTCTGGCTTACAAAAGTTGTAAGCGCCATTGTCATACAGATTATCGGAAGAAAAACAAATCCTTCAAGCTTAAAGTAACTGCCGCATCCAGCCATGGCTACTGCTCCAAAGGCATTGATATTGGACTGCACAACAACGTTTCCTATAGCAATAACGCTGTTTTGTATTCCGGTTGGGAATCCAAGCTTTAGCTCCTTAGCCAATGTATCCTTGTCTGCCCTAAGCTTTGAAAGAAAAATCCTGTGCGGTCCATCTACCCTGGTAAGTTTAACAAATGCAAGCGTTGCACTCGTAAACTGCGCAATAACTGTAGCTGCAGCTGCTCCGGCAATTCCAACTGCAAGAAACTTTACAAACACTATATCCAACGTTGTATTAATCAATGTACTAACCATCAGATAATACAATGGACGTTTTGAATCACCAACAGCCTGAAAAACGCCACAGCAGGCACTGTACATTACATTACCCAAACCTCCGAGAAAGTATATTTTAAAGTACAATGCGGAGTTAGGTAATACATCTTCCGGAGTTCCCATGAGGCGCAGCAATACCGGCGTAAAGAAATAGCCCACAATCGTCAATACTATTCCCATTGCTAAAGCAAAGGTAATTCCGGTGTGTACCGCTATCGAAACAGAATTATAATCTTTTGCACCATATCTTTTGCCAATTATTACACTGCTCCCCATGAAAAGTCCATTGATAAAGCCAACCATGAGGAAAATAAGGCTTCCTGTAGTACTTACTGCTGCAAGAGCCTCTTTTCCCAACACATTGCCTACTACAACCGAATCGACAACGTTATACAGCTGTTGCAAAAGCTGCCCCAGGAATAACGGAATAGCAAACCTTATCAAATTCTTAGAAATAGATCCTTCAGTCACAGCAAAAACTCCATTGTCTTCGATCTGATACTCATACCCATCTTTTCATAAAAACGCTCAGCACTGTCATTGCCTCTCCAGACATTCAAGGTAATTGCCGAACACCCTATTTTCTTAGCTTCTTCTTTTACATACTCAAACAAACTCTCTCCAACATGCTGTCCCCGAGCTTTTTCATCAACACATAAATCATCTATATACAGTGTTTTATGCTCAGCCATGCAATTTGAATGTGGCTGTTTCAGCTGACAAAAGGCATATCCCACAACAATATCATCAGCATCAACCGCTACATAAATTGGGTTTGTATCATCCTCAACCATTGTTTTTAACTCATCATGTGTATATTTTGTCGTCCCTGAAATGAAAATATCCGGTCTTGCGATAGCATGTATTTCCAGGACCTGCTCAAGGAGATCTATCAGTCGTCCAATGTCCTTTTGGTTCGCTCTTCTAATAGTCATATCAAACCCTTCTTCCTTACAATCATTTTCTTGATTATAGTATGCATAAATTTACATATCAAGGACACAAAAAACTCCCGCAGACCTTATTGCCCACGGGAGCGCTCATCTATTAACTCTATTATTTCAACCTGAAAAATAATTCACCTCACCACAGTGAGAGCATGTGGCATGTGGCTGACTAATATCTACAGTTATTACCTCACCACAGTAATGGCAAGCTATGTTCATCATTTGTTTCTTAGCATTATTTGTTACTTCAGCAGGGCTTGCTGCAAAGATTGTAACAAAAATCATGTTAGACATGATAAGTGTCGCACCAATAACACCAAAAACCGCTTTGATAACTCTAGCTCCTTTTTTCATAACTCTCTCCTCACAATATCGTTCATAATACTCATGAGAAGATATTAACATCGGAACTATCACAGAACTATCACACCCAAAATCACATATATACTTATCAGGAAAAAGAGCTTTCGGCATCCCTTATAAGATTGCTTAATTCCTGGTCAGAAATGTCCACAACCCAAGCAAGCATTGTAATATTATGAGCATGCTCCTCGACAGAAAACTTGGGGCACGTAAGATAAGTATCTATCTCATCCAACAGTCTCTTTCTTACTTCTTCTTCTGAACGCATGGACACCTCTCGAAATTGTGTGAGAATATAATCTATATACAAATTATACCTCAACATCATGAATTTCCAAGATGTCTTTTATATCAATTGTAGCGTTCATCTCCGCTACGCCGACTTTTCTTTCCAGCACTAGTTGGCCTTGTACTATATCAATCTTTTTAATAACCTCTGTTACCGTTTCATATTTCCCTCCATTTTTCAGCAAATCCGGTACAAAGTATGTTATAGACACCTCTGGCTTTTCTCCGTTTGATATAGAATCAGCGAGTATTTCCAGCTTCTGATTTATAACCTCTATCTCCGTATTGTCTAATTCAATTTTATTGTCAACCAGCCTTGCTTCCTCCGTGATCATATCATCGTATCCTGTCAAAGCTGCAAATGGCGCAAATTGAGCTGCTCTGTCATAAAGGCTCATATGTGGTCGCGTCGGGGATTGCCAGTGTGGTTTATCTATTATATCACCATATATAACTCTTGGATCCGGTTCATGCTCAGTTATACCTTTTGTCATTGCTGTAGCATCTCCTTATATTTTCTGTCTGTTATTATTCAGCTCTGTGCCCGCCTATCTGGCCATTTCTTTGGATGGTCGTAGCTCCTTCGTTCAGGTTCATACCCTTTAATACCGCATTTTTACCAAACTTTTCCTGAAGTAATAGTGTCGCTTTCTGGATTCTGCGTTCTTTTTCTTCTGCAATTTTTTCCTGAGCTCGCTCATTGTCCCTCTTGCTATAATCCGTAAAGAGGTTCATCTGCTCCGGTTCTTCAGGTGGAATCTCTGACTCATGAATTACTCCTGCTGCAACTACATAAAACCGTCGCACAAGGAGATCCGGGTCGATTATTTTGTCATATAATTCAATCATAGCGCTCATTATTTTATGTGTGGAACTGGTGTATTTATCAATATTTGCTGATCCATGAGCACTCTTGGGCATAATACGACCATAGGGGTCCAGCATTACCTCCCCGGTATAACGTTTTCCGGTCTTAACCACTGTATAAATGCAGTCCTTAGCAGTCTTACCTTGTCGCATGACATTAAGGCTATCTCTGTCATAAACCACTGTTAAAACAACCTGCTTGGTAACAAGATTTTTCCGGACAAGATCAAGCACAAGCAGCTCCGTCATCTCTTTTACAATCAGTCTGCCCTTTTCTGTATCATACGCTTCCATCAAAACCTGTCCTGAAGAAATAGAGTTAGCCTCCGGTTTATAAGATTTGATTGTAGCTATATCTGTAGGCTCCCATCCCCAAGCATGATCTATTAACAATTCTGCGTTTATACCAAATTCATCGTATAACCGGTCCTCGTCCTGTATGCTTAGTCTTGCCACATCCCCCATTGTAAAACATTGAAGCGCCTCCAGCCTTCTGGCAATACCGCGTCCAACCCTCCAAAAATCAGTAATGGGTCTGTGGCACCAAAGTAGCTCTCTATACGTCTGCTCGCTAAGTTCCGCTATCCTAACCCCATTTTTATCGGGGGTTGCATGCTTGGCAACTATATCCATCGCCACTTTAGCAAGGTACATATTGTTCCCGATTCCGGCTGTAGCAGTAATGCCTGTTTTGCTAAGGACATCTTCTATCATTGTCATTGCCAGTTCTCGCGCCGTAAGAGAATATGTATTCAGATATGCTGTGACGTCAATAAAACACTCATCAATCGAATATACATGTATATCGTCAGCGCTGACATAGTTCATATAAATTGAAAAAACCTGTGTACTAACCTGCTCATACAAGGCCATTCTGGGTGGAGCTGCAATATACGATAGTCCCAATGAGGGATCGTTTGCCAGTTCAATTGCATTATTGGAATATCCAGTAAAGCAGTACTCGCCAGCGTCATCCTTGTGAGCTACTCCGAGCTTTATTGCATCGTTAAGACGTTTGATATTAATTTCTTTAGTTTTTTGAACAACTTCAAATAACCTTGCACGGCCTGATATCCCATATGCCTTAAGCGATGGGGAAACCGCGAGGCAGATTGTCTTTTCTGTCCTCGTTGGATCAGCCACAACAAGGTTAGTTGTAAGTGGATCTTCTTTTCTATCTACCGCTTCCACTGAAGCGTAAAATGATTTTAAATCTATAGCAATATACTGTCTCTCCATGCTAGGTCACTCCTGGCATACTCATCTGCATGACATGCTCTGTCATCCAGATATACATCACAGGTAATCTTTCGGGAATTTGAACCATATTTTTCTATGGTTTCCGGAAGGTTATCATTAATGGCGTCAAAATTTAGTCCATGTTTTTTACAAAAATCTACAGCCCTATCAAGGGGCTCTCCTGCTCTGCAGGTCCATAAAATTAATTTATCCCCTTTTCTCTGTCTGTTTATCAAAAAGTCTATCAGCCCATTGTTTGCCGGCCCTACCTCTGGCCATTCTCCCATGCTTATTGTTCCGTCAAAATCCACTGCATATATCATAACATGACCTCACTTTCTGTGTTCAAGCCTTTGATTCCAAAAACCATTTCGCTCCCGCAGGAGAATCCTCAAAATATAGATGAATCTCTTTACCATCAATAACGCAGGTATATACAAGTCCTGCCCCACCGGCTTTTCTGCTGGCTCCGGGGACACAATCTATAACTCTTGTTATCCTATATTTCCTGCCATCCTCCCATTCAATAGACAACGGACGGACCACCCCTTCATCTGAATATTCAACTATTGTGTCCACGTAAACCTTGTGGCCTATCCGTATTGCCATATCAATCTCCTAATAATCATCGCTGCCGAGTACATTGTTTCCATTTTGAAAATAAGCCACCGGATGTATCATATGGTCTTCAGCCTTGGCATCAAGCCCTGAAAGTTCCTTGTCAAAATACATTAGCCCTCTAAGCACAGCATTATAGCCAAAACGATCTCTTATGCTGTTAACCGCCAGATCTGCTTTCAGATATTTCTCCCGAATTCTTTCGCTCATAAAAAGATCTGTCTGATAAGACGTAGTTTCCGGCACAAGGCCAGACACTCTGACTCCTACACTTCTTATCGGATGTTCCCAGGTATAGTTTGCCTTAAACAGTTGCCACGCATATCCAGCAATTTCTTCAGAAATATTGGTTGGTATCTTGACCCTGTGCTGTCTGGTGAAGCTATACAGCCCATTATCTCTTACAGATATCCCTATTACATCACCGATAAAATGATTCTCCCGCAGTCTTGCTGCTACGCTCTCTGAAAGCAGATAAATTACCATTCTCACGTCTTCATCATTTATAAGATCCCTGGGTGTTGTTGTGCTGTTGCCAACGCTTTTTATGGGAATATACTCATCAACTGCCGCAACCGGGGTCTGATCCTCTCCCCTTGCAAAAGCAGAAAGCACGTAACCAATCTTGCCAAATATTTGATGTAATAGCTCTGCGTCCGTCTCTGCCAGCTCGCCTATAGTAAAAATTCCGTATTTCCTGAGCTTATCTCTTGTATGTCTTCCAACATACAAAAGATCTGACACCGGTGCCTTCCAAACAATTTCCTTGTAATTTTCCCGGGATATTTCTGTAATAGCATCTGGTTTTTTATAATCAGATCCAAATTTGGAAAATATCTTGTTCCACGAAACACCTATGGAAACCGTAATTCCCAGTTCTCTTTTTATCCTGTCCGATATTTCTTTTGCAATTTCCATACCGGTTGCCGTTCCAAGCATCCTGCATGAGCTTGTTATGTCAACCCAGGACTCATCTAGACCATAGGGTTCAATTAGATCAGTGTAATCTCCGTAAATTTTTCTGGCTTTTTTGGAAAATCTAATATACTCGTCATAATGAGGTGTTACAAACACCACTTCTTTACAGGCCTTTTTAGCTTCCCACAGCGCCATGCCTGTTTTAACACCGCGCATCTTTGCAATATAATTGGCTGTGAGGACTATTCCATGCCTGGCCTGTGGGTCTCCACCAACCACCATCGGAACGTTCCTGAGATCAGGATTATGTAGCATTTCTACAGCAGCATAAAAACAATTACAGTCTGAATGAAGAATAATTCTATCGTCATTCATATTCACCTCCGCAACACAAACATATGTTACGAACACGTGTTCTTTTGTGATTATATTGTACGAATGTTTGTTCTAAAAATCAACCGCTAGATGTTGTGGTGTCCCCTTTATAGGACTTGTATCCTTTCCGTCCAGGAAACACAGCAAAAGGCAGCACAAAAAAGGGCACAAAAATAGAGGTTGTGGCCTCTAATTGTCACAACCTCCACTCAGAAATCCCATATTCAATTTACTTCATCTGTAGTGCCATCTTTTTTGACAACTTCCAGCTTACAACCAAGTCCAAAAGCTGCTACAGATCCGGCAATAAGTGCCCAAGGAGCTGCTGCAAGTCCAAGAATTCCACCGATAATTCCTACATTTACCGGGACGCTGAGGACAATCTGATCATCCTTGCGGATTTGAATTCTATCAACATTACCCTCTTCAACTTTCTTTTTGAGCTTGTCCACAGCTGCTTTTGCTTCCTCGCCAATATCAATCGTATCAGGACGGATCAGCTTAATTGCTGCCTCGACATTACCATCTGTCTTAACAAGCGCTTCTTTTGCAGCTTTGTACTCAACACCTGTCTGTTCCATAACTTTTTCAATAGCTTCTAATGTAATTTCCATATTCATATCCCTCCTCTACTTTTTGATCTGATCTATGGATAAAATCAGCAGTTTTCCTTGCTGATGATATGATTATATCCACAGTTTCCGTCCACAAAAACACTTTATTCCGTGAAATACATGGTCATATTTCTCTTTTATGGCAATGTAATACATAATTGCAAGAAAAAATACAGATTCTTTTTATACTTTCTTTAGCGAAGGATAACTGAAAATACAGAATTATAGGGTAATATAGCTATAACGGTCGTTGTTTAATCATATGGAGATATCATCTATGGACAATATCAATGTATGCAGTAAAACAGGCAGGGGCAAAACAATTGATACCATCAATCTCGGTGGAAAATACGTTGATCGCGACGCCCTTGCGCAAAAGGTTATCACTACCGTCACAACTTCTGTATTTGCAATCTCTTTTCTGACATTCCTTATACTGCTTCTTAGCTGATCAACGAATCACTCTACTTTTTTCGGAACCCTACTATACGTTTCACTCAACAATCTTATACTTTTAGCAAGGTCATCCGACAAATAGTTTGGAGTAAGGCGCCATTGCCAGTTTCCATCTGCCGTTCCAGGAGTATTTATTCTGGCCTCTTTACCTTTACACAGATAATCCTGCAATGGAATAATGCATAGATCAGCCACAGAACGGTATGCTTCTCTTATTATATCCCAGACAAAAGCTCCATAATCCGTATTCATCGAGTTAATGTAGCGCCGTGTAAAAGCTCTTTCTCCCTCGTTTATTTCCTGAACCCATGCATATGTTGGTGTATTATCATGTGTCCCCGTATATACAACAGAGTTCTTTTCATGCCTATGATTTACATAACAGCTGTCCCAGCTTGTAAAGCCATATTGAAGCACCTTCATCCCTGGAAATCCTGAGTCTTGAAGCAATTTCACATTCTCATCTGTAGTAGTTCCAAGATCCTCTGCTATCATATTAAGCTCCCCAAGGCTCTTTTTAAGCGCATTAAAGAGATCCATCCCTGGACCTTTCTTCATTTTCCCATTCTCTGCTGTAGCTTCTCCAAACGGAACCTCATAGTACTCTGAAAAACCATGGAAATGATCTATTCTGATAACATCAAACCACTGGTAATTACGTTCAATTCTCTTTATCCACCATGAGTATCCACCTTTTTTTAATGCAGCCCAGTCATAAACAGGATTTCCCCAAAGTTGTCCTGTAGGAGAAAAAGCGTCTGGCGGGCATCCTGCAACTGATTTAGGCTCAAAATCATCATCCATCTCAAAAACCTCTGGATGAGACCAACTGTCAGCACTGTCCATTGCTACATAAAACGGCAGGTCTCCAATGATTTTAACATTATGCTTGTGCGCGTACTCTAAAAGGGCCTTCCACTGCTCATCAAATATAAACTGCTGAAAATATATGAACTCGATCTCTTTTTTATGCTTTTTTATGATTTCATCGATAGCTTTTTTATCTCTTCTTCTAAGTTCCTTATCCCAATTGATCCAGGATTCTCCACCCTGAAGCTCCTTGATAACAAGATAAAGTGCATAATCCTCAAGCCAGTACGCATTATCTTTGCTATACTTCTCAAATTTCTTTTTCTCACCCTTCGCCAGAAAACTCTCATATGCTATTTCAAGAATTTTAAATCTGTTCTCATAAAGCTTGCCATAATCAACCTGCTCCTGGTTACTTCCAAAATCAACCCCATTAATATCATTCCATGTAAGCAGCTCCTCTTCTATAAGCTTCTCCGGAGAGATGAAGTAAGGATTCCCCGCAAATGCTGAAAGAGGCTGATATGGCGAATTTCCATAGCCTGTTGGCCCAAGCGGCAGCACTTGCCAATAGCCCTGCCCTGACTTCGCCAAAAAATCCACAAAATCATATGCTTCTTTTGAAAAACACCCGATACCAAATCTGGATGCCAAAGAAAAAACCGGCATCAAAATACCACTTTCCCTATTCAAAACCAATCCTCCATAATAACTTTTTTATGAATAACTTGTGAGAAAACCCCTTCCGATGAGCTCGGTTGTGGGATGAATCACCTTTACACGAACAGTTGTTCGTGATAGAATAAATGCATCGGAACATTGAAAACTGTATATATAGGGTTGTGCCATGAATCTAATAAACCAAGAACCTATGGCACGTAAAATATACAAGGTGTTAGTTCCCACGCGCCACAAGCGCATCTAACAACATTTGCAAGTATACCGAAGGGTTTTTCCCAACGGAGTAGCGGCACTGTGAACGTGCCTAACTATACCGCTTTGGTATTGCTGAAACTATTTCCGATATTGTCGGTAATGGTAGTTCATTTATAAAGCTCACTTATCGCACTAATGTCAGTCGAAAAGCGCTCTACAACCTCATTCGGACCCACAATCCTAATGTTTGTTCCTAGAGAAAATACCCATCCAAGAAACTGATCACTAAGTGCAACATCCACATTAGCTTCCGACCAGTCTTCCTCGTCAGTACTCCTGATCGTAATGTCTTTTCCAAATCTATCCAGTAACACTCCAACCAATTCATTCCTGAATCTTAGCTTCACTTTGACCTCTTTACCGCCAAACATTCCAAAGTTCATTCGGGAATAGGCAGCCATGTCAAAGTCTTCAAAATAAGCCTTACCCTGGCGTTTTTCATCGGAAAGCTCAATATTTCGCATTTTATCAACTCTATAATGCTTTATTTTCTCTACTTCAGCATCGAAAGCAATCAGATAATAATTCTCATCATCCCAGGTCAGCGCCCACGGACTTACTTCATACTTTCCTTCTTTCCTTGGAACCAGATTCTTGTTAAGATCCCATTTATAGTAATCAAATTTTATTCTGAGATTATTGCTTATAGCATTGTGTATCTCATCTACAACATAATAAATACTCTCATTTATTGTCTTAACTCGTCCCTGGACCACCACCTGGCGTTTTAACTGCTGCGCCTCGTAATCACTTGCAAAGCCTGTGAGCTTTTTTATGAGCTCATTTGACTTTTTCTCCGTTATAAATTTTGACGACTGTATAGAATCAACCAGAAGCTTTAATTCAGCAATTTCGAATTCTTTACTGCCCAGGTGATAACTGAAATTACGCCCATCCTTCTCTCCGATTACATCAAAGCCAAGAGATCTTAGCGCGTCCATGTCATCATAAAGACTCTTTCTATCTGCAGCAATGCCATACGCCTCCAGCCTTTGCTGGATTTCTGGCATGGTTATGGAGTGAGCATCGTCTGTTTTCTCATGCAAAATGCGATAGAGATAATATAATTTCAGCTTCTGATTAGCACTTCTTGGCACGCTTCACCCTCCTCAAGACTCTTTTAACACCTTAACCAGTGCACTCATATACTCTGGTATATCTGGCGGTCTTCTTGCAGATACCAGGTTTCTATCAATAACAACTGGTTGGTCAAGCCACTGCGCCCCTGCATGGGTAAGGTCATCCTTGATTCCCGGAGTACTGGTAACCTTCCTCCCTTCAAGTATTTCTGCCGATGCTAATACCCAGCCTGCATGGCATATCTGCCCAATGAGCTTTCCATCCCTATCCATATTCTTTACAATTTCAAGCACTTTAGGAAAACGCCTTAGCTTATCCGGGGCCCAGCCTCCAGGAACCAAAACTCCATCATAGTCAGAATCATCGATATCATTAAAAGACATTGTGACCTCGCACGGAACCCCATATTTACCATGATATATCCCTGGTTTTTCAGCCACCAGGTCAACAATAACACCCGCTTCTCTAAGCCTCATAACAGGGCACCAGAGCTCAAGATCTTCAAAATCATCACTAACAAATTGGATTACTCTCTTCATGACTCATTCCTCCATGTAAAGAATCAATACCACAAACATAATTATAATTAATTTTTTCTAACCTTGCACTCGTATTATTGATTTAGCTCATATAGGGTAATAGAATTAAATAAATAGCCATTCATGACCAGAAAGGACTATAACAATGAAATTTCTCAAAAGCCGTGCATTTCGACTAATTGTTATTCTAATCTGCATAGCAATAATCATTTATGAGTCCATATGCTTATATCGCGAAAATAAAGAATACGATATTGCCGATGTAGAGTATGAAGAGCTTGTAGAAGAAACAGTAACTATCGCACCCGTAGAAGAAATGCCCGAAGGCGCCACATATCCGCCTTTGTATATAAGATATTCCCAACTCAAAGCAATAAATGAAGATTTTGTTGCATGGCTTTATTTCCCTTATTTTGAAATTAACTACCCTGTTGTACATGAGACCGAAATTGATGAATATCTAAAAAAGACTTTTGATGGAACCAGAAACAGTTCTGGATGTCTTTTCACGGACATTCTTAGCTCTACCGATTTCACAGGAATGCACGATATTATATTCGGCCATAACATGAGAAATGGATCCATGTTTGGAAAATTCAAACAGCTTACGCAGGCCGAAGATCCTTCAATAATACGCGAAAACCCATATATTTATGTTTATACCGAAAAAGCTGTTTTTAAATATGAGATTTTTTCATTTTATGTGACCACAGTAGGAAGTGATGCATACTCTGTCGTTACCTCACAGCAAGAATACGATGACTTCATTAACTTTGCCACCAGCTCAAGTATTTACAAAATGCCGGATGACCTCAGTCTGGCAGATTATCCTTCAGTCCTTACCCTGTCAACTTGTAGCGGCAGAAGCGGAAGCGGCAGAAGATTTGTAATTCATGCGGCCAAAGTCGAAACATGGAACCTGGAATAATCGCACAGCGTCAACACATAATATAAATAAGTCATAGATGTTATATAACACCTATGACTTTTTAAATGCCCATATATCATTTGGTTAGTATTACAATCAAATACAGTTATAGCCTTTATTTATCAATATATTCTCTACCTGGAATATATCATCCGTATTCATAACCATAATCGGAAGTCCTGATTCACGGTTAAATGACAGATATATGTAATTTACGTTAATATTACTGGAATACAGCGTCTTTAATATCTTATCCAGCGCTCCTACCTCATCTGGGCATTCTACCGCCAAAACAGGCGTTGTTTTGCAAATATAGCCCTCTGCTCTAAGTACCTCCAGACACTTTTGAGGATCCGAAACAACCATTCGAATTATTCCATACTCAGCCGAATCATTTGTAACAGAGCCAAGAATATTGATCCCATTTGAATTCAGCAGACCTGTAATATTCTGAAAACACCCCTTTTTGTTTTCTGCATAAATTGAAACCTGTTCTAACATATACTTCTCTCTTTCTCCTCTTTATTCTTCGTCAAAAAGCTTTTTTACAGCCAAAAGAACATCATAAGATGTAAAAGGCTTGATAACAAAGTCTTTTGCCCCCTTCTTGAGCGCCATCATTATCATAGATTCATACTTCTGATCAGAACACATAATAACTTTAGCGTTAGGATCTATTTTCATTATCTCCGTTAAAGCATCAATTCCGTTCATTTTGGGCATATTTATATCCAGAAGCATTACATCAGGCTTTGTTTCCTGGTACAACTCTATGGCCTTATCGCCTGAAGTGGCTTCGCCGACAATCTGATATTCATCCGCGGGCAACGCCCCCCTTATCATTTCTCGCATAAGTGCAGTATCATCAGCAATAAGTACTCTTTTACGCATATAGTCTCCTTCACAAATAATACAAGCCTCTATAATGTGTCTTATTTATAATACTAACACGTCTCATGTAATAAAAAAAGCTGTGCATAACCAGTTTGCTAGTTTATAATGAACATCCGTGTTATACTTCTTTTTCGAAGTTTACTTTTTTGATTAGTAAAGGATTAAAATATGGCACAAGAAAACAAAATGGGCGTTATGCCTGTTAAAAAACTGATTATTTCTATGTCTTTGCCAATGATGATCTCCATGTTGGTTCAGGCATTATACAACGTAGTTGACAGCATTTTCGTCTCACAGATAGGAAACGAAGCCCTTACAGCTGTCACATTAGCTTTTCCTATGCAGAACCTCATGATTGCTCTTGGTTCCGGTACTGGCGTGGGTATTAACGCCCTTTTATCTAGATCTCTTGGTGAAAAGAAATTTGACAGATCCGATGCCGCAGCTAACAGCGGCCTTCTGCTTACTTTCTTTAACTTCATCGTGTTTTTTATAATTGGCGTTTTTTTTGCACGTCCTTTTATTGCCTCTCAGTACAACAGTGGCGAAATTCTTGAATATGGAACTCAATATCTTCGCATAATATGCTGTTTTTCTGCAGGTATTTTCTTTCAAATGACCTTCGAAAGACTTCTCCAATCCACGGGAAAAACCATATTCAGTATGATCTCGCAAGCAACTGGTGCTATTTTGAACATCATTTTTGATCCACTTCTCATATTTGGAATTGGTCCATTCCCAGAACTTGGCGTCGCAGGTGCAGCCTATGCTACAATCCTTGGACAATTTGTCGGAGCCACCATAGGACTTATTTGTAATCTCAAATTCAATAAAGAGATTATATTTTCCTGGAAAAAGATATTTCATCCTACTCTCGACATCATCAAAGAAATATATTATGTTGGTGTCCCTTCAATTCTGATGATGTCTATTGGCTCCATTATGACATACTTGATGAATAAAATACTTATTGTATTCTCTCCTGTAGCAACCTCTGTTTTTGGTGTCTATTTCAAACTTCAGAGTTTCTTCTTTATGCCTGTATTTGGCCTCAACAATGGGCTTATCCCTGTACTGGCATACAATTATGGTGCCAAGAAAAAGGATCGAATCAAGGACGCTTTACTTTTTTCTTTAGCATTAGCTCTTTCCATTATGATAATCGGCACGGCGACATTCTATACAATCCCAGGTGTTCTTCTCGGATTCTTCAATGCCACCCCGGAAATGGTTCAGATTGGCATCCCAGCGCTTCGAACAATCTGCCTTTCTTTCCCTATAGCCGGCGTTTGCATAACCATGGGTTCAATTTTCCAGGCTTTTTCTAAGAGTATATATTCGCTAATAGTGTCTATTGGCAGACAGCTCGTTGTACTTATCCCAGCTGCCTGGTTACTAGCGCAAACCGGATCGTTAAACTTTGTATGGTGGGCATTTCCGATTGCAGAAATAGCTTCTCTTGCCCTATCTACCTATTATTTCATCAAGCTATATCGCAAAACAGTAGCAAATCTGTGACTTTATAATACTCAATTCAAAAAAAGTCAATAGTTTAGCGCTTTTTCAGTATTGTGCACTAAAAACCATGCTTAATTTTGGCATTTTTTCGTATTTGTACTATTGTGATAGCCCAAAACAAGGTGTAAAATCTTTTTTGTAATAAAAATTACTCAATTTTGAGGGAGGTATTATACCATGAATAAGACAGAACTTGTTGATGCTATTGCAAAAGAAACTGGCCTTTCAAAAAAGGATTCCGAGAAGGCTCTTAAGGCTTTCACAGACTCTGTAGCTAAGGAGCTTAAGAAGAAGGGTAAAGTTCAGCTTGTTGGATTCGGAACATTTGAAGTAGCTAAGAGAGCTGCTAGAACAGGTAAGAATCCTCAGACTGGCGCTGCTATCAAGATTCCTGCTGCTACCGTTCCTAAGTTCAAAGCTGGTAAGGCTCTTAAGGATGCTGTAAACGGCAAGAAGAAATAATTCAAAATAAATTATCCCCCGGATTATATCCGGGGGATTTTTTCATTTAAAGCCCTTTTTAGTGATTTTTATTAGTTTCCTGATCTACCACGCAGTTTTTCTTCTAAAGCCTTGTGTGCGAGGTAAATATCGCTATTTTTGTCCATATCTTGCTGTATAAGGTTCCTAATATATTTGGTTGCAGACATATTTGCAGCTTTTGCCATATGCTCAACATAATCTCTATATCCCCTTATATCGAGCAATAGAAATTTCTCTTTTTCGTATCTACTTGATGACTTTGCATTATTAGTTCCAGCTTTTTCAGAAATATTATTCTTAGAATTAATATCTTGAGCCTGTTCAGCTACTTTTGTCGTAACAGGTGATATGTCTGCTACTTTTTCCTGTATTGGCGCAGTTTCAACGTGATCTTCCTTTTTCTCTATAACCGGTTCAACAATCTGCTCAGTAACTTTTTCGATCTCCGGCTCATTAATGACTTCTGTCTCATGCTTTATTACAGATTCTTCAGGGATAGTCTCTGGTTCATTGTGCACTTCATTTTTTATTTCTTCATGTGCTGTTTTTTCCGATGTCTGGTCGGCAAGTTCATTGCTAATTTCATTGACCGAATAAGTTTTTTCTTCGCTGCTATTGATATCTACTGTTATTTCATTATCCTCTAAACGCGCTTCTTCTCTGGCATCAAGCCTTGACATTCCAGCAAATAATCCTTTGCCAGTTGTTTTAGCACCTTGTTTCAACATACTAGTTTTGCTGGCCATCTTTAATCCTCCCCTAAGAATTCATCGATAAAGTCATCATAGTCTCTTGCAGCTGCAGATCCACGCGAATACTCAAATATATCCATCTTCATTGTTTGAGCTTCTTCTACAGAAACATTTAGTCTGATTTTTGATTTATAGACTCTTGTTCCTAACAGTTCAGCCTTCTCTTCTATATCATTTATCCAAATCTTTGAATTAGCAGTATTTCTGACTTTCGTGACAAGGATTCCATCTACAGACAACTTATCATTGGTATAATCGTGTATTTGATCAATAAATTTATATAATCTGGATAATCCTTGTAATGAATATGCGCCAGGTTCAAGCGGTATAATCACCTCATCTGCCACAGTAAGAATATTCATTAACACAACGCCAAGTGCTGGGCTGCAATCAAAAATACAATAATCATAGTCTTTTTTTAATTTATTAAAAGCATCCTTAATAAGGCGTTCTCTTCCAAGTGCTCCAAAGGTCATATCCGCAGAAGCGAGATCTATTCCTCCCACTATTAAGTCAAGATTGTCTGTAATCGGAATAATTGCCTTATTAATATCTTTGTCGCCCTTCATCACCTCAAATAACTTTGCAGGAACATTTTTGTAGAAATACTCTTGCTGTTCTGGTGTTAAACTCTCCACATCCTCAGGATCCGGGTCAATTTCATTTAAATCGATTCCAGCGGTCATAGATAGATTCTCCTGCGGATCAGCATCAACCACCAAAACCTTATTTCCTCTGTTGGCCAATCCCACTGCCATAGCATAGCTTGAGGTCGTTTTAGCTACACCGCCTTTCTGATTGCTAAATGCTATTATTCGCATATTACCTCCCAAAAATATATAACATATATCATTTATAAAATACATTAAATTCCTTGTGTATTATATAATATATTCTATGTGATTTCAATATGTAATATGTCGAATATATTTTATAACATAAATATATGTTATATAACACTTTCAAAATATTACATCCGCAATACCAATTATAAATATCGCATATATCTTTGTTATATACATATTATATATGTTATAAATGTATTATATTTTATTATATACATATATCGCCTCTATATCTCTAGTCTATTTTATACATTTCGAGCATATTCTATATGTTATATAAACCAAATAACATAGAAGTTTGTAGATATGCCTTTTCTCTTTTTAGTATAATATATGTTATATAACTTCAATAATATATTAATCTCATTACTGCTAAACATTTTTCTATTTGATCTATATGATTTCCAGAACTGCAAACGGTAAAGATTGCCTTTCCTATACCTTTTCGCATCAAATCACTCAATCAGTAAGTTATATAACATATATTGTATATCTATCACATTGTTTTTTAACAATTCAGCCTTAAAAAACACAAAAGCTCATTATCCAGCATCCCTCGACATAATTGTTATATATATTATATATTTATCTTACATTATTCAGAGGATTCAATATTCAATACAATATGTGTATATTCGCAATAATTATATATCTTATATATCATATATCTTATATATCATATCTTCTGTCGTACAGATGTATATGTTATATATTTTATAGATGCAATATACTTATGTTATATATATTATACATTTAATATGTCACATATATTGTATATTTTATTTATGCCCAACATCTATTATATCTTATATATCATATTCATCTTATATATCTATAATATCTTATATTTCTTATATTTCTTATATCTTATATATCTTATATTTCTTATATCTTATATATCTTATATTTCTAATATGTCTTCTATATCTTATTTCATTGATTTATATTATTTATTTTTAATATTTAATTTATAAAATATATATTATGTAGTATATATTTCTCAAATGTTTTATGTATGTATTATATATTTTATGGTATCTATATTTGCTATATGTTATTTTACTTATTTGCATTGTATTTATTATTTATATGTGATAGTATATATAATATATTTATTATATTCTTATTGTTTACATGAAAGTAGAGCTTTTATGTTTTTATTTATTGGCCCAAAAAGAATTGATTCTTGCAGGATCGTATGAAATTGGCCGAAAAATACGGAAAAAACATAATATATTAATTTTTATCAAGTTTTGTGGCGTATTTAATTGTTATTCGTTTTGTTGTGTTATCTCATCGTGAAGACTGGTATTTCTAAGGCTGGATATGTTTTAAATATCGATTAATAAATTATAAACTTTTTATAAACTAACAATCATATTGATGCAATCACGAATAAAACCGGAAGATATCTGCAGAATGTCGTATTTTAGCGCTTCTTTTAACTAAATTGGTTAATAACGAATTACATATATGCATGTTTTGCAATTATTCTTGCATTATGGAATTCAAGTCGAGCCTTTCAGTTTTTTATATCATTTGTTATTTATTTGTAATTTTAGCCGTTTTCTTGCTTTATTATTATTATATTTAATTTTTATAATCATTTCTTTACTGTTATCGATATTACATATGCATAATTGACTATATTAGTCGGCTTTATCACATCGTTTGATATTTTATAAATACGTTTTGTATCTAGTGTTTATGTCTTTTCGCCTTTATTTATATGCTATTTCATTTGTTTGTTTTTTCTCTTTTTTTATATCATTAGTTATTTAATGTGTATTTCCTCTCTATAACTATTAATATTATCTCTACATTTAATTTTTGTTTCATGAAATCTTTTCATTTTTTTTATTATTCTTAATAATATTTGTGATTATTATTTTGTTTATTTCTAATCGCTATACAAATCCTGATTCTCTATAAACCTATTTTTAAATCATTCATCATTAGATTATTCATATTGTTATTTCTATCTGTTTTTTCTACTCCTTATTTCTATTACAAATTGAATTTTCATAATTTAGATCTAGATTCATTTTCCATGAAGTAATATATGTCAATCTTTGAAATGAGCTGTTTTAGTTTCTTCTATAATTTTCATGAATTCTTTTATTTTTAACGTATTGAGATTAAAGATTAGATTTAAAGATAAATATGGATTTGTATTTTTGTAATACAGGTAAAAATGTATAGTTTTTCAAAGAACGTTAACCAGGACAAGTCAGTATAATTTATTGATTTTCCTGGCTTTTTATTTCTGTTTTTCATTATTCGCAGTAGTTGTTTGTTTTATTTATTAATAACAACACTTTATTATTAATTATCAAAACAAATTATCTAGTATTTAAGCGGAATCTGAGCTGATCAGGTGACTCTTTATGGGATATTAGGTGAATATAATGGGAAGTTCAGGTTACTAATATTGGGATATAAAGTTATATTAAAGGGGATTCGCAGATTGCTTAAGAAGTTACACTAATAGGGAGGTATAGTTATAGAAAAGGGATAAAAGGTGAACAAAAAGGGAATGTAAAGATTTATTGTACAAAGCATGTAGAAATACAGTAAACAAGCGCTTTTCAAGTAAACGTGAATTGAAAGGTGACTAAAAAGGGAATGGAAAAGTGACTAAAAAGGGAACATGATATATGTCGTGCAAGTTATGGTGATTTTCAACGCCTTAGCGTCATTCTGAGCACCCAAATTAGACGATAAATACATTACCAGGCATATTAATGGCATAAATGACAATAGAGAACAATGAACTCGTGTTAAAGGTGACTAAAAAGGGAATATAGACACAGAATAGTATTGAATAATACAGTAATGATATATGTAAAAAGTCGAAAAAATGTAGGGAGTTTTATAGCGAGGAGATAAATGGTGATAAAAAAGGGCGCAATTTCAACCCATTCAGTCAATCCAAAAAGGTTAAGGGGAATAAAAAGGGAATTAAAATGGTTGTAAAAGGTGAAACGAATGGGAATTACCGGGTTATCCATTTTGGTCAACATAAATTGTGTTATAATAGGCAATATCATACAAAATATTGTAATAAAAGGCTTGTAAGTAATAAAAAAGGGAATATAATATAGTTGAGGTTTATAAAAAGGGAATGTTATTTATCTTTTGGAGTGTAAAGGTGAATAAAAAAGGAACATCTAATTATATCAATAGGTGTACAAAAAAGGAATTATCTAATATGCAAAGCGATAATAGAGAACAGTTAATAGTTAAGAAGACTTACAAAAAATCTAACGAATTAATAAATGCTATGGGTAAGGGGACGGCTTTGAGCCAAAAACTATTTGCCATAGGCATGCAGCATATACATGTAGATGAAACCAATAATGTGGTTGCAACCATCTATGGAACAGATTTACGAAAGATGTTTAAGTCCAGCTCGGGATCACTATACGAACATATAGAAGCACTTTGTGATCGACAAATTAAAGGTGCAACGATTTTTGACTGGAATCTTCTTATGAAAGACAAGGAAAACGGCAAAATTGAAGCTCACCAGGTTGTTACAGATGCCTCATTCAAGAATGGTACACTTACACTTCGCTACAACAATTCTCTAACAGATAAAATTGTAAATTTGCAGAAGGATTATACTGTTTTGAGTCTTGCAGACACACTTAGCCTGAAAAGTGTGTATTCTTTGCGCCTCTATGAGATGTTGAAATCGGCATATGACTATCAGAGAGCTGTTACTAAACAACAGGGGGAACTAGTTTTTGAATACATGTTAACAGAACTCAAACTGGAGCTTGGTATAATCAATTCCGGAGGAAGCAAAGAGATTAAGACTGAACTTGAGAAGGAATACCCTGATTACGACAGAATTGATGAATTAGCTGAAAAAACCGGCCAGAATAAGTACAAAGAGTATAAGATTTTTAATAGAAACGTGCTTTTAAAAGCAAAAGAAGAGTTGAATAAGAAAACCAGTCTTTTAATTGACTATACACCAATAAAAAATGGAAGAAAGACCGTCGGTATCAGGTTTTTTGTTAAAAAGAAAGATGGTGAAATGAACAAAGCAGATACAGTTGTTCAGATAAACCGTGATGAGATTCTTGATGAATTAATTGATTTAATGCATGATGATTTTAAATTGAGGGAAATAAGAGAAATAGCTGAAGCTGCTGATTATGATATATCTAGAATAAAAATGGCATATGAATACATGAATAACTACAGATCAGATATTGAGGTGCCAATTGCTTTTATGAAAGATTGTATCAAGAAAGAATACTATAATGCTAAGCCTAAAGCTAGTGCCCCAAAAAAGCGCTCTTTTAACGACTTTGAACAGAGAAATGATTATGACTTTGAAGAGCTTGAAAGACAGTTATTGGACAATTGACGTGGTTATATAACATATAGATGATATATGTGCGGAGGGTTGTATGGAACAAATAGTTGCAAAATTACTGATTTATGGAGATCTTGATGAAAACTCAATCCTTAGCCAATTGTCTTTTGTTTATAGAGATTTTCATACAGGTAATTATAACAAAGAAGACTTGATTACGCGTTGCTACAAACAGGTTAAGCGTATTCTTGAACTGGGTACATCCTGTGCATTCGACAAGAATCTTTGGCATAACTATCTAACTTATTTAATGATAATGGATGAAAACCCGTTTAGTCTGACATGTGAAAAAGTTGGAAGTAAGGATGGTAGCGTAAATCATTTTGCGCTAAATGATTTTCATGCGTTTAGAGCACTTTTTGATTTTGATTTTAGTGAATTAGAGAGTGTGTTAGGGATAGATTGCTTTAGCTGTATTACAAATTATAAAGCAATAGACAAGCCAGAGCTTATGTATAATGGCAATGTAAGTGAAAAGGTAAGGTCCCTTAGCGAAGCGTTGGAAAATGCAAAGTCTGATGACGAATTTTTTGGCCTGGTCACAGAGTTTTACAAACGTATTGGTGTTGGTGCATTTGGATTAAATAAGGCTTTTAGAATTCGAGAGCTTCCAGCTGGACGAGTGGAATTTAATCCTATTAACAATATGGATACTGTTGTACTAGGGGATCTTGTTGGATATGAAATACAAAAAGAGAAACTCATTGAAAATACCAGGGCTTTTGTAAATGGGAAAAAAGCCAACAATGTTCTTTTATTTGGCGATAGTGGAACAGGAAAATCTACCAGCATTAAGGCCATTGTTAATGAGTTCTATGCTGATGGACTTAGAATGATTGAGATATACAAGTATCAGTTCAAGCTTTTGTCTCAGTTGATTTCACAAATAAAGAATAGAAATTACAAGTTTATCATATACATGGATGATTTGTCTTTTGAGGAAGATGAGTCTGATTATAAGTTTCTTAAGGCGGTAATTGAGGGAGGAGTAGAAACCAAACCTGATAACATTTTGATTTATGCAACATCAAATAGAAGGCATCTTATTCGGGAAGTGTGGAGCGATAGAAGAGATGTAGAACAAAATGGAGATATTCACAGATCTGATACGATGGAGGAGAAGCTTTCGTTGGCGTATAGATTTGGGGTAACAATTGGCTATTATAAACCTTCCAGACAGGAGTTTTACGATATTGTAAAAACTCTGGCCAGGAGAAACGGAATAATAATGGACGATGAGACGCTCAAACTTGAGGCTGATAGATGGGAACTAAGCCATGGTGGTATTTCTGGAAGAACTGCACAGCAATTCGTTACACATTTGGCAGGAAAATGATATATAACATATATTGTATATATAATACAAAAATCCGCGGTAGTAATACCGCGGATTCATATTATAATTATGGATTCCATTTTAAATTTGGACAATCATTAGCACATCCTACCAAATCATTGTTGCGTACTTCGCAGGAGGCGTTTCTGCAATCACGACATCTAAACGTATAATGATACGAATATCTTATTTTACATGTTTTACAACAAAAAGGGTTGCTACTATTACGGGCTATAAACGATCGGCCACATCCTACACATGTAATTACAACATTATGAGCCATAATGCACCTCCTAATAATATTATTTACAAAAAAACAACCACAATCAATTAAATTGTAATAAAATGATAATAAAAATTGATAAAACGAAGTGGAAGACAGCACATGCATGAAATGAGTTACATTACCAGAATGGTCTCACTTGCAATTGATGTTGCAAAAGAGAATAATGCCAGTAAAGTAAAATGTATCGAGGTTAGTATTGGTAAAACGAGTGGCGTAATGCCTTATTATATGCATAAATACTTTCCAGATGCTTCTAAGGGCACCATTGCAGAAGGGGCAGAACTTATATGTATAGAGGTGCCGGTAAAGGCTTTATGTGAAGAATGTGATAGTGAATACTATCCTGCGAAAGAAAATAATTACCTTTGCCCTATATGCGGAGGAAGAAAAGCGCATATAATAGATGGAAAGGGAGTAGTACTTAATAACGTGGTCATAGAATAATAAAGGAGACAACAAAACTATGAAAACGCTATATTTAGAATGCAAAATGGGAATAGCAGGTGATATGCTTGCATCAGCTTTGCTCGATCTTTTTGAGGAAAAGGAAGAAATGCTTGATGCGCTTAACGCTATGGGTGTTCCAAAAGTTGAGTATAAACTTGAGACAGTCAAGAAGTGTGGCATTGTTGGTAATCATTTATCTGTGTTGGTGAATGGGCTTGAAGAAGGTGAGACGGAACATGATCACGAATCTGGTTTAAACCATAAACATGGTCATTCTGTCGATGAAATAGAAAATATTATTGAGGGGCTCAATATAGCCAAGGAAATCAAGAGTGATGTACGCGAAGTTTATCAATTGTTGGCCCAAGCAGAGAGCGCTGTTCACGGAGAGCCTGTTTCACAGATTCACTTTCATGAAGTTGGAAATATGGATGCAGTGGCTGATATCACAGCTGTTTGTTACCTTCTTCATGAACTTGATCCAGATAAGGTTATAGTTTCACCTATAAATGTCGGGGGAGGGCAGGTTAAGTGCGCTCATGGTATTCTCCCAGTGCCGACACCGGCAACAGCGTTATTGTTAAAAGACATTCCCAGTTATTCAAGTGAAAGGATACTGGGCGAGCTCTGCACACCTACCGGGGCAGCACTTGTCAAATATTTTGCATTTGGATTTGGATCACAGCCGGTGATGATGGTGGAAAAGATCGGCTATGGCATGGGAAGAAAAGATTTTGAACAGGCAAATTGTGTAAGAGCACTTCTTGGAAATACCATTGAAGAAGCAGAAAAAATTACTGAGTTATCCTGTAATGTGGATGATATGACAGCAGAAGAGATGGGATATGCGACTGAAATGCTGTTTAGCCAAGGTGCATTAGAAGTGTTTACGATATCGGTTGATATGAAAAAGAACCGTTTGGGATTTTTGCTTTGTTGCCTATGCAATGAGGATGATAAAGAAAAGCTTATCAAGGCAATATTTAAATATACAACCACACTAGGTGTCAGGGAGAGTCTGTGTAACCGATATACACTTACTCGAGAAATGAGTAAAATTGATACACCATATGGTGAGGTTAGGTTAAAAAGATCTTACGGATATGGTATCAAGAGGGAAAAAATTGAATACGAAGATCTTGCAGGTATTGCAAGAAGGACCGGTAAGTCAATAATGGAATTAAAAAGTGAGATAGAGGTAAGTAAAGGTGAATAAAACCAGTTTAAGGGATCTTTGTCAGATTGCGGCATTTTCAGCGATAATATGTATTATTTCACAGCTCAGTATTCCAATGCCAGCAGGAGTGCCAATTACATTACAGACGTTTATTATTCCTTTGGCTGCAGTTATTATGGGAACAAAAAAAGGGACAATATCAAGCGTTATCTATATTATCCTGGGTGCTGTTGGAGCGCCGGTCTTTGCGGGAATGGTAGGAGGTTTAGAGGTTTTATTTGGAAAAACAGGAGGCTTTATTATTTCATTCCCTCTATTGGCTTTGCTTTCAGGATATGGATATTCTTTAGGCCGAAAAATCATGGTAAAAACTGATCGCAAAGTACTGTTTTACTCAGTGCTTGTAGTAGGGTTAATTTTAGGTGCGGCTATAAACTATTTGATTGGGACTATATGGTTTTCACTAATGACAGGAAGTTCAATAGGAGTTGCTTTTATTGCATGTGTGGTGCCATTTATTCCGACAGCGTTTATTAAAATAGCGATGGTAGCCATTGTGGGGCCTATTATTCGTAACGGAATGGTCAGATCAGGGGTAATAGAAGCATCGATTTAAAACATTGGAGGGGAATTGAGTAATATTGTCAGATTGAGGGATTTGGACTGTGATGATATTAAAGTCTATAATTCACTAAATGAAAATCAGTTAAAGAAGATATTTGAACCTGATTTAGGGCTTTTCATTGCGGAAAGCCCTAAAGTTATTGTGCGGGCTTTGGATGCCGGATATGAGCCGATATCAGTTTTGGTTGAAGAAGGGGTTATGTCAGGCGAAATGCAAGACATTCTGCCAAGGCTTGGAGAAATACCGATCTACACTTCCGATGAGGCAACCTTATCAAGAATTACAGGGTACAAGCTAACAAGGGGAGCGTTGTGTGCTATGCGAAGGAAGCCTCAACCTTCAGTTGAGGAAATATGTGAGGGATGTAACAGGATTGCTGTTCTAGAGGATGTTGAGAACCCTACAAATGTAGGAGCTATTTTCAGATCTGCGGCTGCGCTTAACATACAGGCTGTTATTTTAACTACTGGATCCAGCGATCCGCTGTATAGGAGAGCTGTCAGAGTCAGTATGGGAACAGTATTTCAGGTTCCATGGACGTTTTGTACTGATGCATGGGATGAATCCGGAGTTGAAATGCTCCATAAAATGGGATTTAAGACTGCAGCGATGGCCCTTAGTGATAACTCAGTGGGGATAGATGACAAGAGGCTGGTTTCAGAAGAGAAGCTTGCTATTATTTTAGGAGCTGAAGGGGAGGGACTACGCGAGAAAACAATCAAAACAAGCGACTATGTTGTGAAAATTCCTATGTCACATGGAGTAGATTCATTAAACGTAGCAGCAGCAAGCGCCGTCACATTTTGGGAGCTTGCTGCTAAGTAAGTTTATTATTCATTTGCCAGATCGATTAAGGCTTTTTGTGAAAGTTTGATTGTTTCATCGACGGTTTGCTCACCATCAATACATTTTACAAGTTCTGCGCCAAATACAGCTTCTATTCTTGACCATTTAGTTGTTCTTGGTCTAACCCTGGAATTGTTTGTACCGCTGTATAACTGCTCAAAATACGGATATTTTGCGATTACACTCGAGTCCTTAAATATGCTTTTTCGTGTTGGTACTCCACCATATGAAAGCGCTTCTCTCTGTACTTTAGCACTAGTTAGATATATCGCGAGCTTTAAAGCAAGGTCAGGGTTCTTAGAATTTGAAGTAACGCCAAGAAGCCAGTTGCCAATTTCTCCGGTCGCCAATACTTCAGAGGATACTGATTTTTTACCGGGGATTTGAGCAATCGATGCTGTTGCGCCATCTCCGGTTATAAACCATGATGGCCAACCAAGAGCGATACCGGCTTCTCCGGTTGTAATTGCTTTAATTAGTCCATCTTTATCATAGTTCTCGCCTGTTTTATATAATTTGCAGTAAAACTCAAGAGCTTCTCTACTTTCACTTGAATCAAGAACAACATTATTTGATTCATCAAATAGATCACCACCAAAAGCCCAAAGAATCGGAAGGAAATCAGAAACTATTGGGTTACCAGCCTGACCTCTTATGGCATAGCCCTTTTTTCCGGATTGGGATGCTTTTTCACAGGCTTCTAATATTCTGTCCCATGAATCAAGCGATGTCTCATCATTTATTAAGTCATTATTATAGAATATCAATTGGACATTGCCAGAGAACGGAAGGGCATATGTTGCACCTAGTGGATATGGGTCTTTACCCAAAAGTCTGGATTTCTCAACGAAATCTTCATCATCTGAGTATCCGAGCTGTGTAAGATTTTGGAGAACATTTTTCTCAATGTATTCAGGCATAAGAGGATCATCTACCATAATAATATCGTAGATACCTTCTGAATTAGAGATGTCGCCTATTACGTTATCGTGAATTTCATCAGCACTAAGAGACACAACATTGATTGTGCAGTTGTTTTGTTGTTCAAAATTGCCTTTTACAGCATTTATTACATCAGTATGAGATCCATCGCGCGCAGCGATAGTGAGGACATTTTTTCCAGAAGAGCCTGATTTTGTGGCGCTATTTCCGGACGAAGTGCATCCTATTAATACAGCAAAGATGCAAAATGATATTATAAGTCGTGACCATGCCTTTGCTTTTACCATATCATTCCCTCCGTAACAATTAAATAATATCATATTGCGAAATTTAATATATGAAAAATAAATAATATTATGATTAAGTTTGTAGTATAATTAAAATCGGATAGGTGTATTTTTGCATATATTGAGGTGACAAAATGGCAGGAATTAACAGCGATGGAAAAATTGGATACTCTACATCTACTGAATTTAGCCCTAATGACATACTATACATGCTAAGGGATCTTCCAGATGCATGTTGTATTTTTAAGGTGCTTACAGATCCCTTTGGAACTGTAAAAGATATGCTGTTTTTATATGCCAACGAGAAATATTCACAGTTGGTTGGTAAACCTGTGGCAGAACTGGTCGGAGCAACCTATTTTTCAACTGTGCGAAATCAGGATGAGGATTGGATTAGATTCAGTTATCAGGCCGCTGTACTTAGGCAGTCATCAATAAATCGTACCTACAACAGTCAGTTTAATAAATGGTTTGAATTTTGGGTTGTTCCTGTGTACCAAAAAGGCTTTTGTGCGTTTATCATTCACGATGTGACGGCAGACAAGCGAAATGAGGAAACGCAGGTGTTTCAAACTAATACTAACAATTTGGTCATTGAATGTGCCAAGGCCATATCAACCCCAGATTTTAATAAGGGACTAAAAAGGGTACTAAGAAAAATTGGTCAGACAATTGAGGCTGACAGAGTCTATGTAGTAAGAAATTCTGGGAATACAGTAAAAGAAATACACGAATGGGTTAGTAAATCCTGTTCTTCAGATCTGCCATCAAAAAAAGTATTTGAGAAATTTGACATGGTAGCAATATGGAACAAACAACTTGCAGGTAAAAATGTTTTCTACATGAATGATGTAACGCCTGTTCAAGACGCTAACCCAGAGTTATACAATGAGTTTCTTGCAGGAAAGTGTTCCAGATATATGGTGGCTGTCTTAAAGGATAAAGATGGTCAAATGGGATTTCTGGTTGCAGACAATTATTCACTTGAAATTCAGGTTAACGTAACGGAAGTTATGGAAACTGTCGCAGCATTTGTATCAGGACAGCTCAAGAACCATGACCTTACAAAAGAATTGATGTTTCTTGGAGCTCATGATGCTCTTACTGGTTTGGGTAATAGATATGCTCTTAATCAGGCGCTTCTTTTATTATCTGAAATGTCTGTGACGGTTGGTGTTTGTTACACAGATATTAATGGCCTAAAGACCATAAATGATGAAAAGGGACATGAGGAAGGTGATCATATCATTAGCAGTACAGCTGAACTGTTTTCGGCAATTTTCAAAAAGAAGTATTGCTACAGGATTGGCGGAGATGAGTTTGTGGCCATAGTTCCTGATGTTGAAGAAAGCAAGTTTGTTGAATTGGTAGAAAAGCTTAAGGTAAAGACCAAAGGAATTGCGCTTGCAATTGGATATGAATGGTCAAGAAGCACAAAGGATATCAATAGAGTAATTAAGAATGCCGATGAGGATATGTATAAAGACAAGGCTCAGTATTATAAGTACCATGAACGACGCCATGCCAATAATACATGATCAAAAGCAAAACTGACATGAAATTTAAAAGAGTAGTCCGATTTCGGACTACTCTTTAATATTTGGATCATCTTAACTCAAATTAAGCAAGTGCTGCTGTGATGATTGACATAGAATATACTTCAATAGCGTTACATCCGCGAGAAAGGTCATTGATTGGAGCGTTAAGGCCAAGAAGAATTGGGCCATAAGCTTCAAAATTACCCATTCTCTGAGCAATTTTGTAACCGAGGTTACCAGCATTAATGTCAGGGAAGATGAAAGTATTGGCATGACCAGCTACTGGTGAACCAGGTGCTTTCTGCTTTGCTACGCGAGGAGATACAGCTGCATCAAACTGAAGTTCTCCATCAATTGGAACATCAGGATATCTTTCCTGAGCTTTCTTTGTTGCATTCTGCATCTTGGTAACAGTATCATCCTTGGCTGAACCCTTTGTTGAGAAAGAAAGGAAGGCAACCTTTGGATCTACGCCAAAACGTCTTGCACAGTTAACTGTTTCTCCACAGATTTCAACAAGCTCGTCCTCGTTAGGATTAATGTTGATACCACAGTCTGCCATAGCGATGACTTCGTTGTCACCTGTAGCTGAGGGACGAACAAGAATGAAGCAAGAAGAAACGATTGAGTTCTCGGGTTTTGTCTTAATAATCTGAAGAGCGGGACGAACAGTATCTGCAGTAGAGTATGTTGCACCACCAAGAAGACAGTCACCAATACCCATCTTTACAAGCATTGTTCCGAAATAGTTTGTCTGTTTGAGCATTGGAATTGCCTTCTCAGGTGTCATACCTTTGCTCTTTCTGAGCTCACAGAATTCATCAACCATCTCATCAAATCTGTCATAGTTCTCAGGATCGATTATCTGTGCTCCGCGAATGTTGTAGCCAGCTTCCTCTGCAGCTTTGTTGATCTCGTCTTCGCCACCTAAAAGAATGGGCTTAATAAAGTTTCCTGCTAAAAGACGTGAAGCTGCCTCAAGAATACGTGGATCAGAGCCCTCTGGGAATACAATTGTCTTAGGGGCTGCCTTAAGTTTCTGGATCATATCACCAAATCCGTACATTTATTTTTCCTCCTTAAAGTACATCAGGTATTATTAATGTAAGCGCATACATTTTATGCGTAAGCGTATTATAGAACAATGATGCACAAAAAAATTTGATTTCGCTCAAATTTTGTGTTAAATTTTACGATAGATTTTAGGAGGTAATTTCTATGAACATGAATCCAATGATGCTTATGCAATTACAGCAAAGAATACAGACTTTTCAGCAGGATCATCCTAAGTTTCTGCCTTTCATGATGGCGGTTAAGGATAATGCACTTAAGGAAGGCACGGTCTTTGCAATGAAGGTCACAACTCCAGAGGGTAAAACAATAGAATCCAACATCAAACTGACTTCTAATGATATAGAAACGCTCAGAATGATGATGGATCCAGGAACTCAACAGCAATAACAAGCGTTATTAAAGAGTCTTTTTGTAAACGCCGTCTTCTTTAATAAACTCGTATTTTGATAAATAATCTTTATGATATTCATCAGGACCCTTGTATGTAAGGGTTCTAACGCCTTCATCGGGAAGTTTCGAGAAAAGGAATTTCCCGATTGAAAAATCTCTGTACTCTGGAAGTGAATAATCCAGAAGAATATCGACATTATTCTCGGAAGCCTCTTTTCCAATGAATATTCCCGCAGGAGTACCATCATGGCATATCAGATATGATAATGTGGCATCATTAAAATCCATTGATAATCCTGGGAAACATTTAAGAATACTCTCCTTTTCCCGTTCAATTATGTATTTAAGCATACTATCATCTATAGAGACCTTTACTAGATCGTAAACTTTGGTCTCTTTGCTCGTGTTACCCATTTTTACGAGATAGTAAATATTTATCATCACCAGACACAGATTCATTATTGCAGTTGGGTAAGAGTGGATAATGAATGCGTAAATTGTGAATATGATGCTTCCTATGGTGTTTACGATTCTCAGTTTTACCACTGATACCATCAGGAATGAGATAAGCACAAGAGCTGATCCGGTATAACCGATGGCTTCTATGATCATTTTGTTGTCCATATTCTATGTCCTTTCATATGTCTTTTGCCTAAAATAAGCATATCATAAATAATCTCCAAAAAATAGGAGCTACTATAGTATAATGAGTGTACTAATTCTAAGAAAGGAAGGGACGATATGGCGACTACAACCAGTAAGAGTTTTCGAAATCAGGTAATGTATCAGATTTACACCAGAAACTTTAGTGAAAGTGGCAATTTCGCAGGAGTTATTCCACAGCTGGACAGGATAAAGGATCTGGGAATTGATATTGTATGGTTTGCCCCGATTCATCCTATTGGAGAGAAGTTCAGGAAAGGCGAATTGGGTTCGCCATATGCAATTAAAGACTACAGAGCTATTAACCCGGAGTATGGTACAATCGATGATTTTAAAAGAGTTGTCGAAGAGATACACGCTCGTGGTATGAAATGCATGATCGATGTGGTTTACAATCACACCTCTCCTGATTCGGTCCTTTCACAGGAGCACCCGGAATGGTTTTATCACAAAGAGGATGGCAGCTTTGGGAATCATGTGGGAGATTGGACGGACATTATAGATCTTGACTATGATAATAAAGAATTATGGGATTATCAGATAGATACATTAAAAATGTGGGCTGAGATAGTCGATGGGTTTAGATGCGATGTAGCACCGCTTATACCCATTGAGTTTTGGAAAAGAGCCAGAGAAGAAGTGGAAGTTGTAAGACCTGGGTGTATTTGGCTGAGTGAGTCAATTGATCCGGAATTTATTCTGTTTATGAGAGAAATAGGACTTACAGCGCATTCTGATGCAGAGATTTTCCAAGTTTTTGATATGAGTTATGAGTATGACATTTATGGAAATCTGGTAGATTATGTCACGGGAAAAGAGCCGTTAAAGACCTATACTGAGGCGATAAGCCGGCAGGAATACATATATCCTGATAATTATGTAAAACTTCGTTTCCTTGAGAATCATGATCAGCCTAGGGCGAGATTTCTTTTCCCCAAGAAGAGAGCCCTCAGAAATGCTACTGCATTCCTGTTCTTCCAAAAGGGAATGACACTTGTCTATGCTGGTCAGGAATATGGTTTATCACATCTACCCAATTTGTTTAATAAAGATACAGTAGAGTGGGATTCGGTGGAAAAGGAAGACTTATCATCGCTTATAAAAGCTTTGTCATGGATTAAGAAAAAAGAGATATTTGCCGAAGGAACATACAGAGTCAAGGCAAATGAGAGTGATATCGTCAGTGCGGTATATAGCAAGGGCGAAAAAAAGGCACTTGGATTGTTCTCGCTAAAGGGGAAAGCCGGAAATGTCGCAGTAGATTTCCCAGATGGTGTTTATAGCAATGAAATAGATGGGACAACAGTAGATGTTTGCCATGGTATGGCCAGCTGCAACGGTAATCCCATCATAATAACAAATATATAAGTTATATAATATATATAGCGAGTCGAGCGGCGAAAGAGTTAAAAGAAAAATACAAAAAAGGCCGCAATAGCAGCTAAAAAGGCAGTTGTTGCGGAAGCGGTAATAATCTTAGATTTAAACGCAGATGCATCGACATACTTTCCGCAAACGTTTACGGTGTCAACTATTTTAGGCTCAGTAAGTTTGTTGTAAGTGTTCATTGTATCCATAAGCTAATTACTCCCTCCAAAAAAACTACTTTCAACATCTTAAACCAAAAATATGTACAGTTACTAATCTGCGGCTAAACATTTTATAAAAAAATTATTAACACAAGAAGGGGCTAGATTTGGAGTACATTTTCGAAACACATCTTCATACAACTGAAGCCAGCGCATGCTCTAGAACACCGGCTGTTGAGTACATTGAGTACATGAAAAGCCTTGGTTACAGCGGGATAATCGTCACGGATCACTTCTTTTCAGGCAATAGCTGCGTTCCGAGGAATCTACCCTGGGAGGAGAGAGTAAACATGTACTGTTCCGGGTTTGAGCACGCTAAAAATGCAGCAGGAGACGACCTGGTTGTATTGTTTGGAATTGAATACAACTTTCAGGGAGATGAGTTCATGTTGTATGGACTTGATAAGAAATGGCTGTTAGATAATCCGGACATTCTTCAAACAGACAGGTATCAGCTCTATGAAAGAGTTCATCAGGCTGGAGGAATTATGATTCAGGCGCATCCGTTCAGAGAGAGGGGATATCTTTCTGCAATACACTTAACTCCGGGGGTATGTGATGGCGTGGAAGTGTACAATGCAGCCAATCCTGATTGGCAGAATGCATTGGCCTACGAATATGCGCTTGATAAGGATTTTAGAATGGCGGCAGGCTCTGATATACACAGCGTTTCTCAGGAAGATATGGGAGGAATGAGCTTTCCTTTTCCTATAGAAACAATAGATGATTATGTCAAAGCTTTCATGGAAAACGAGGGCACGCCGGTATTTCGCCGTAATGTTCATGGTCAAACGGGCAGATTTGCCCCGGTTTCAGAAGAAACCACCCTAATGGTGACGTTACAGGAACCAACATTAGAGGTGTTCGTTCATTGAGAACAGATGTTTGTGAAATTTTTGTAAAATAGTACACAAATAGGCTTGAAATAGTATATAATCATTGTATAGGGGGTATAAGCCTATGAGGAAGAATCGTATTGTGGGAATGTTACTATCAATGGCATTAGTATCTGTAGTGGTATGCTCAAGCACTGCTTGTAGCGGGACTCAGGAGGTGCAGGAGGGAGTTGATCTCAAGCCTGTCATTTACCTGTATCCACAGGAGGATGGGACACCAATATCCGTCAGTCTCGACTATGATGGTGAGCTTACAGAATTGATTCCGGAGTTTAATGCAGAGAACACCTGGAATGTTACAGCGAACAGTGATGGAAGGATTACTTTTGAGGGTCAGGAGTATGATTACCTTTTCTGGGAAGGGGTTCCCAGATTTGAGTATGATTTCTTCACCGGATATTGTGTGAAGGGCAGCGAGACAGAGGGCTTCCTTCGTGAGATGCTTCCGGAGCTTGGACTTAATGAGGCTGAGACGGAAGAGTTCCTTCGTTTCTGGTTATCTGACATGGAGGGCAATCCATACAACGTTATCAGTTTCCAGGGAAGGCATTACACTAATGGAGCAAGGCTTACTGTTTCGCCTGAACCGGACAATATGATAAGGGTATTTATGGCATGGTATCCATCAGATCGTCACATCAGGATCAGTCCGCAGATTATTGACACTCCATCAAGAGATGGTTTTACCGTAGTTGAATGGGGTGGCAACAAGGTTAAATAAAATCAATAAATCTATATAGCTATTTCAAAGGGTTGGACAAATATGTTCAACCCTTTTTCATATATTTTGTTATATAATAGACGATAACATTGTAAGGCGCATAAAATGGGAGGTTTAGCGTGAACGTTTCAATTAGCTTGGATAAGGCAAAAGAGATTGCAGAGAGTGGGAAATACGACGTAATTCCAGTGGGATGTGAGATTCTATCTGATTTCATCACACCTATTGAACTGATAAGAAAATTAAAGGCTGCTTCTAAGCATTGCTATATGTTGGAGTCAGCTCAGGCAAACGAGTATTGGGGCAGGTATACCTTTGTGGGGTATGAACCTAAATTGGCTATCACTTGTAAGGATGGGGAATTATCCTATGGGGATCAGGTCGTTAAGACTAATGAGCCATGGAAGGTCTTAAGAAACATACTTAGTGAGTACAAGAGCCCGAGTTTTGAGAACCTGCCGCCGTTTACAGGAGGACTGGTAGGCTACTTTTCCTTTGATTATTTTGGCTACTGTGAACCAAGTGCCAGATGCAAAGTTGCGGATACTGATGCTTTCAAAGATCTGGATCTGATGCTCTTTGATAAAGTCATTGCATTTGACAATGTCAAACAGAAGATAGTATTGATTGCAAATGCTAAGACGGAAGATATAGAGAAGGGTTATAACACAGCTATATGTGAACTGAATGAGCTTAAAAAGCTTATTTACTCAGAGACGGTGCGCACTGAGGATAAAGGAAAACTTGTTGGGGAAGTTACACCTCTTTTCAATAAAGAACAGTATTGTAATATGGTTGAGAGTGCCAAGCGGCATATAAAGGAAGGTGACATTTTCCAGATTGTGCTCTCAAACAGACTTTCTGCTCCGTTTAAAGGAAGCCTTTTGGATACATATAGAGTACTGCGTACTATTAATCCATCTCCCTATATGTTTTATTTCTCCGGTACTGATGTAGAAGTTGCCGGTGCTTCACCGGAGACCCTTGTAAAGCTTGAAAAGGGTATTCTCCATACATTCCCGCTGGCTGGAACCAGGCCAAGAGGTGCTTCAGATGAGGAAGATAAGGCCTTGGAAAAAGAGCTTCTGGCAGACGAGAAGGAGCTTGCAGAGCACAATATGTTAGTGGACCTTGGGAGAAATGATCTTGGTAAGATAAGTAAATTTGGATCCGTTCAGGTGGAAAAGCTTCATTCAATAGAACGTTATTCTCATGTGATGCATATTGGCTCGACAGTAAGGGGAGAGATCAGAGCTGAGAACGATGCTCTTGATGCGATCAATGCAGTTCTTCCTGCAGGGACTTTGTCCGGAGCGCCTAAAATCAGGGCGTGTCAGCTCATAGGAGAACTCGAGAACAATAAACGCGGTATATATGGCGGAGCAATTGGATACATTGATTTTTCTGGCAACATGGATACTTGTATTGCAATCCGACTAATATATAAGAAGAATGACACTGTTTTTGTAAGAAGCGGAGCCGGAATTGTTGCAGATTCTGACCCTGAGAAGGAATATACTGAGTGCCTAAATAAAGCAAAAGCGTCACTTAGAGCGCTGGAGCTTGCCCAGGAGGTGGAAAGATGATACTTCTTATAGATAATTACGACAGCTTTTCGTACAATCTCTTCCAGCTCATAGGTGAGATTGACCCTGATATTAAAGTTATCAGAAATGATGAGTTGACTATTGAGCAGATAAGAGCTCTTTCTCCGGATAAGATCATTATATCTCCGGGACCAGGAAGGCCTGAGGATGCCGGAATTATAGTTGAGGCTGCAAGGGAATTGGGAAAAGACATACCGACGCTAGGAGTGTGCCTAGGACATCAGGCAATTTGTATGTCGTTTGGAGCAACTATTACCTATGCAAAGGAACTTATGCATGGTAAACAGTCTGTAGTGAAGTTTGACCCAAATTGCCAATTGTTTAGGGGGCTAGCTGAAAAGGCACCTGTTGCAAGATATCATTCATTGGCGGCTGATCCTGATACAATGCCGGATTGCCTAAAAATAACAGGCGTTACCGAAGACGGAGAGGTAATGGCAATTCAGCACAGGGAATATCCAATCTATGGCGTTCAGTTTCATCCTGAATCCATTATGACCCCTGATGGAAAGCGCATGTTGGAAAATTTTATAAAAAAATGTTGACAGCATAGAATGATTCCAGTAAAATCCAATATTAAGTAAAGTGTATACACGAATACAAAAAACAAACGATGCAATGGCGCATCAGACTACGAAAGTAGTGTGCCAGTGCGTCGTTTTTTTGTGCTTAAGGGGCACAAAAGGAGGAGAAACGTATGAGTGGAGAAATCGTAAGTGCTATAAACGAAAGTGTTTTTGGCGTCTGGTTTTTAATTGGCGCAGCTTTAGTGTTCTGGATGCAGGCTGGATTTGCAATGTGCGAAGCCGGTTTTACCAGAGCAAAGAATACAGGAAACATCATCATGAAGAATCTGATGGACTTCTGTATTGGTACTGTAGTTTTTATTCTTATTGGTTTTGGCCTGCTTCTTGGGGAAGACATGGTTGGAATCATAGGAAGACCGGGATTTGATATTTTTACCGGTTATGCCAGCTTTGACTGGTCAAACTTTGTGTTTAACCTGGTATTCTGTGCAACTACAGCAACAATTGTTTCAGGATCTATGGCTGAGAGAACAAAATTCTTATCCTATTGTGTGTACTCGGCAGTTATCTCAGCAATCATATATCCTATTGAAGCTCATTGGACATGGGGCGGCGGCTGGTTATCTCAGATAGGTTTCCACGATTTTGCAGGTTCTAACTGTATTCACATGGTGGGCGGAATCGCAGCGCTTGTAGGTGCAGCAATGCTTGGACCACGTATTGGTAAGTTCGAAAGAGATGCATCAGGCAAAGTGGTTAAGGTTAATGCATTCCCTGGACACAATCTTGTTGCAGCATCTCTTGGTGTATTTATTCTGTGGCTTGGCTGGTATGGATTTAATGGTGCGGCTTGTACAACAGTTGAGCAGCTTGGTTCTGTTTTTGTGACAACAACAATTGCGCCGGCACTCGCAACAGTAACTTGCATGATCTTCACATGGATCAAGTATGGAAAGCCTGATGTTTCAATGTGTCTGAACGCTTCTCTTGCAGGACTCGTAGCTATTACAGCTCCTTGTGATGTAACAGATGCCTTTGGAGCCATTGTTATCGGTATTGTTGCCGGTCTTCTGGTTTGCTTCGGTGTTTGGTTCCTTGATTATAAGCTTCATGTTGATGATCCTGTAGGTGCTGTATCGGTTCACTGCCTGAATGGTATCTGGGGAACACTTGCAGTAGGTCTATTCGCAACTAATACTGCCCCTGGTTACTCAATTGCAGATGCGGCAGGTAATGAGATGGTAGGACTGTTCTATGGAGGAGGTGTTAAGCTTCTTGGCATTCAGTTCGTTGGAATGTTCTCGACAGCAGCCTGGACAGTTATTACTATTGCAATTACATTCTTTGCAATCAAAGCAGTTCTTGGCCTTCGTGTAACTGAAGAGGAAGAGATTCTTGGACTTGATTCCACAGAGCATGGACTTGCTTCAGCATACTCTGGTTTCGCTATTATGGATGTTTCAAATACATTGAACATGAGTGTCAACGAAAATACTGACCTTGGTGTCAGTGAATATGACAGCGCAAGTCAGGTACAAAAGGATGCAGCGGTTAAGGTTGTTTCAGCACCTGTTGCTACTGCATCCGGAATTCATAAGGTAGTAATCATTGCAAAGCTCTCACGTTACGACAAACTTCGTAAGGTAATGAATGACCTTGGTGTAACAGGAATGACTGTTACTCAGGTTATGGGATGTGGAGTACAGAAGGGCTCAGGCGAGATGTATCGTGGAGTTGAGATGGATGCAACACTCCTTCCGAAAATCAAGCTTGAAGTTGTTGTAAGTAAGATCCCTGTTGCTGATGTTATTGAAGCAGCAAAGAGAGCGCTTTATACAGGTCATATCGGAGATGGAAAGATCTTTGTATACAGCCTTGACAACGTAGTCAAGATCCGTACCGGTGAAGAAGGTGCAGCAGCTTTGGCTGACGTTGAATGATATAAGAATTTAGGGTCACATGATGTGATTTCACAATACATCATGTGACTTGGAATATCTTGAATTTGCAGGAGGAATATAGTATGTGCGCAATACTGACATACGCAAGAGCAGATGTATCAAAGGATTTCTTTGAAGGAATCCTGGAAAGAACCCATTCAAGGGGACCTGACATGTCCAGGACCTTAATGACAGCAAATGGATGGATGGGATTCAATCGTTTATCAATCATGGGGCTTGAGGAGACCGGAATGCAGCCTTTTTCCTTAAATGGAAATTCTGTAGTGTGCAATGGTGAGTTATATGGATTTACAGAGCTTAAGAACTACTTGATTTCTCTTGGATACAGCTTCCGTAGTGACAGTGATTGCGAGATACTTCTTCCTTTATATGAAAGACTTGGAACAAAGATGTTTTCCCTTCTGGATGCTGAGTTTGCATGTGTTATATATGACAGCGCTAAAAATGATTTTATCGCCGCCAGAGATCCCATCGGAATAAGACCACTGTATTATGGCTACGATGAAGATGGCTACATTCTGTTTGCATCAGAGCCAAAGAATCTTACCGGTGTTTGTGCAAAGATTCAGCCTTTCCCTCCGGGACATTATTATGAGGATGGCAAGTTTGTATGCTATAGGGATATGACCGAGGTAAAAGAGATAAGAAATGATGATCTTGTGACCATTACCCGAAATATCCACGACAAACTTATAAAGGGTATTAAAAAGAGATTGAACGCAGATGCACCTGTGGGGTTTCTTTTATCGGGAGGTCTGGATTCATCACTTGTCTGCGGTGTAGCAGCAAGCCTTTCAGATAAACCAATTGAAACCTTTGCGATTGGAATGGATATAGATGCCATAGATCTTAAATATGCAAGAGAGGTCGCTGAATACATTCACAGCAATCACCACGAGGTGATCATAACCAAGGAAGATGTAATCAATGCGGTGGATCCAGTGATCAAGGCTCTTGGAACCTATGATATTACAACAGTCAGAGCATCTATTGGAATGTATCTTCTTTGTAAATGGATACATGAAAACACGGATATAAAGGTAATTCTTACCGGAGAGATCTCGGACGAGATTTTCGGTTATAAATACACAGATTTTGCCCCGAGTGCGGAGGCTTTTCAGGAAGAGGCAAAAAAACGTGTAAGAGAGCTTCATATGTATGATGTTTTAAGGGCAGACAGATGCATTAGCGTCAACTCCCTTGAAGCTAGAGTTCCATTTGGTGATCTGGACTTTGTGGACTATGTAATGAGTGTAAATCCCCAGAAGAAACTCAATACATATGGGATTGGAAAATTTCTTTTGCGAAAAGCCTTTGAGGAGGATGAATTCATTCCAAGGTCAATACTGATGAGAGAAAAAGCTGCCTTTTCAGATGCGGTAGGCCACTCATTAAGAGATGATCTTATGGAATACGCAGACGAAACCTACACTTATGCAGAATTTGAGAGCAGGAAAAAGACATATACACACGCTACACCTTTTACAAAAGAGTCCTTGCTATACAGGGATATTTTTGAGAAATACTACACGGGTCAGTCTCAAATGATAGTAGATTTCTGGATGCCAAATAAATCCTGGAAGGGATGTAATGTGAATGATCCATCCGCGAGAGTACTGTCAAATTATGGTGCCAGCGGACTATAAATAATGAAACGGAGGAGAGGACAATGGTAGAAGCAGGAAAACTTACAGAGGAATTCGGATGTCTGGTCTTTAACGACAAGATTATGAGGGAACGCCTTCCTAAGGATATTTACAAGGCGGTTCACAAGACCATCGAGCAAGGGACACACCTTGAACTTGATGTTGCCAACTGTGTTGCTGCTGTGATGAAAGAATGGGCAGTAGAGAATGGGGCAACTCACTTTACACACTGGTTCCAGCCTATGACTGGTCTGACAGCCGAAAAGCATGACAGTTTCATTTCTCCTATGAGTGATGGAACAATAATTATGGAGTTTTCGGGAAAAGAGCTTGTAAAGGGTGAACCTGATGCATCAAGCTTCCCGTCAGGAGGTCTTAGAGCAACATTTGAGGCACGAGGCTATACAGCATGGGATCCATCTTCACCGGCATTTATTAAAGATGGATCACTCTATATTCCAACAGCGTTCTGCTCATATGGCGGAGAAGCACTGGATAAAAAGACACCGCTGCTTCGTTCTATGGAAGCACTCTCTAAGGAAGCTGTTAAAATGCTTCATCTCCTTGGATACGAGGATGTTAAGAGGGTTAGCACAACAATAGGATCAGAGCAGGAGTACTTCCTGATTGATAAAGATTTTTATAAGAAGAGAAAAGACCTTTTGTTTACTGGAAGAACACTGATCGGAGCACCGGCATCCAAGGGTCAGGAAATGGAAGATCATTATTTTGGAGTTATTAAGCCTAAGGTATCAGCTTATATGCATGATCTTGACGAAGAACTCTGGAAGCTGGGAATTCCTGCAAAGACCAAGCATAACGAGGTTGCTCCTTCACAGCATGAGCTGGCACCTGTATTTGAAACAGCAAACATCGCTGTAGATCATAACCAGCTGACAATGGAAGTTATGAAGAAGGTTGCAGACAAGCACAACTTCGCATGTCTTCTGCATGAGAAGCCATTTGAGGGTATCAATGGATCAGGAAAACATAACAACTGGTCCGTTTGCACTGATACCGGAATGAATCTTCTTGACCCAGGAAAAACGCCCGGTGAGAACATTCCATTCCTGGTATTCCTCATGGCAGTTATTGCAGCGGTTGATGAATACGCTCCAATTCTTCGTCTATCCGTAGCATCTGCAGGAAACGATCACAGACTTGGCGGAAACGAGGCACCGCCAGCAATTATTTCAATCTTTGTAGGTGATGAGCTTGCAGGAGTTCTTAAGAGCATAGAGGAAGGAACAGCATATCAGAGCCAGGGCAAAGTTCAGATGGCTATGGGAGCTACAGTACTTCCACACTTTACCAAAGATAATACAGACAGAAACAGAACATCACCATTTGCATTTACAGGTAATAAGTTTGAGTTCCGTATGCCGGGTTCAGCAGTTTCTGTTGCAAATGCCAATATCGTTTTAAATACTGCAGTAGCAGAGGAAATCTCAAGAATTTATGAGAAGCTTTCAAAGCTCTCAAAGGATGAGCTTGAGACCAAGATTATGGATGTTCTTAAAGAAGAGCTCAATGCACACAAGAAAGTTCTGTTCAATGGAAATGGTTATACAGAAGAGTGGGTAGAAGAGGCTGCAAAGAGAGGTCTTCCAAATCTTAAGTCACTTCCGGATGCAATGCCTTACTGGATTTCTGATGAATCAATTGAACTTTTTACAAAGCATCAGATCTTTACTAAGGAAGAGATTCATTCAAGATATGAGATTCTTCTTGAGAACTACTCCAAGTCAATACATATCGAGTCTCTTACAATGCAGGAGATGGTACGCAAGGATCTGACTGAAGGAATCATTGCATATGAGAAGGATCTTACAAAAGAAATGATTCAGAAAAAGAGTGTTCTTGAAGGCGCTGGATGCGAGCTTGAAAGCGGACTTCTTAAGACACTTGATGATGCATCAGCTGGAATCAGTAAAGGCCTTAAGAAGCTTTACGATGACACTAAGAAGGCTGAAGAAATGGATGATATTTTAGGTCAGGCCAGCTACTATCAGGAGACAATCCTCAAGGATATGGATGAACTCAGAAAATATGCTGATGAAGCTGAGGAAGTTATTCCTGACGAATATCTGAGCTATCCAACTTATGGCCAGATGCTCTTTTCACTAAGATAAATCAAGTAAGAAGGTAGGAAGCAATGGAAAACTGGATGAACGAACATGACGCATGTGGAATAGGCGCAGTTATAAACATCGACGGAAAGCCGGACAACAAGGTGTTGGATGATGCGCTGTCAATAGTAGAAAAGCTTGAGCACAGAGCAGGAAAAGACGCCAGCGGAAAGGTTGGAGACGGCGTGGGCATACTGGTTCAGATATCCCACAAATTCTTTTCCAAGGAAGTAAAAAAACTTGGGCTTAAGATTGGCGGAGCGGGAGATTATGGAATTGGAATGTTTTTCTTTCCGCAGGATTCCATGAAGCGTATGTTTGCAAAGCGTATGCTTGAAGTCATTGCTGATAAAGAGGGACTTAAGGTCCTTGGATGGAGGGATGTGGAAACACATCCCGAAATCCTTGGTGAGGTGGCAAGAGATTGCATGCCTCATATCAGCCAGTGTTTTATTGCAAGGCCGGCAGACGTTCAAAAGGGCATAGATTTTGACAGAAAGCTCTATTGCCTGAGAAGAGAATATGAGAAATCATCAGAGGATACATATATCTGCTCATTCTCATCCAGAACCATTGTCTATAAAGGAATGTTTTTGGTGGGGCAGCTTCGTAATTTCTATGAGGATCTTCTTTCACCGGATTATCAGAGTGCAATTGCTCTGGTACATAGTAGATTTTCCACTAATACAACCCCCTCCTGGCAAAGGGCGCATCCGTATCGCATGATTGCCCATAATGGTGAGATCAACACCATAAAGGGTAACAGCGACAGGATGCTGGCCCGTGAGGAGACCATGTCATCCGATGTATTCGGGGAGGAGCTTTCAAAGGTTTATCCGGTTATTGCTTCTTCGGGGTCGGATTCAGCAATGCTGGATAATACACTGGAATTCCTGTACATGAATGGCATGGATCTGCCTCTTGCCATGATGATCACAATTCCTGAGCCATGGAAGCACAACGACTTCATGTCTCAGGACAGGAAAGATTTTTATCATTACTATGCGACAATGATGGAGCCCTGGGATGGCCCGGCGGCAGTTCTTTTCACCGATGGAGAGCTTTTTGGAGCAACTCTGGACAGGAACGGACTAAGGCCATCAAGATATTATGTTACTAAGGATGGGAGACTTATTCTTGCATCCGAAGTTGGCGTGCTGGATATTCCTGAGGAGAACATTCTTGAGAAGTCCAGACTGTCACCCGGCCACATGTTGCTGGTCAACACAAAAGAAGGAAGAATAATATCCGACAAGGAGTGCAAAGACAGATATTCTCTGGCTAAGCCGTATGGTGAATGGCTGGATAGATATCTTTTGCACCTGCATCATCTGTCGGTTCCCAATAAAAAGATACCTACTCATACGCAGGAAATGAGAGATAAGCTATATAAAGTCTTTGGCTATTCCTATGAAGACATTAAGGAACAGATCATGCCTATGGCAACAAATGCGATAGAATCTACAGTTTCTATGGGGACTGATATTCCGCTTGCAATGCTTTCAAAGCATCATCAGATGCTATTTTGCTACTTTAAACAGCTTTTTGCACAGGTTACAAACCCGCCCATTGACTCGCTTCGCGAGAAGGTTGTTACAGATACCACAGTTTATATCGGTTCCGATGGAAATCTTCTAGGTGAAAAGAGTGATAACTGCCGGGTTCTTGAGGTCAACAATCCGATCCTTACCGGTGTGGACCTCATGAAGATAGAAGCGCTTGATCAGCCGGGATTTCATGTAAAGAAGATATCCCTTCTATATTATAAGAACACACCGATGGAAAGGGCATTGGACCAGCTTAATATTTCTGTCGACAGAGCTACGGCTGAGGGCGTAAATATCATCGTTCTCTCAGACAGGGGAGTTGATGAGAACCATATGCCGATTCCTTCTCTGCTTGCTGTATCCAGCGTTGAGCAGCATCTGGTAAGGACCAAGAAACGCACGGCTGTTTCTCTTATTCTGGAGAGCGGTGAGCCGAGGGATGTGCATCAGATAGCGACATTACTTGGATTTGGTGCACGTGCAATCCAGCCTTATCTGGCACATGAGTGCATTGCAGAACTGATTGATATAGGAATCCTGGACAAGGATTATCACACAGCAATTGCTGATTATAACAAGGCTCTTTTGGGCGGAGTTGTTAAGATTGCAGCCAAGATGGGCATTTCAACCTTGCAGTCATACCAGTCTGCAAAGATATTTGAGGCTGTTGGTCTGTCAAAAGAGTTTGTGGACAAATATTTTACCGGAACTACCAGCAGAGTTGGCGGAATCGGTATTACTGAGATTGGTGAGGATGTTGAACTTCGCCATAACAAGGCGTTTGATCCTTTGGGACTTTCAACCGATACAAGTCTTGATTCCTTTGGTTTCCATGGCCTTCGCAGCGGAAAAGAGATGGAAGACCATATGTACAATCCAAAGACCATCGTAACTCTTCAGAGAGCAGTAAGAGAGGGTGATTACGATAGATTTAGGGAGTATACGCAGCTTGTAGACGCTGAGGACAGGCCACACACTCTTAGAGCTCTTTTATCCTTTGTGCCTGCAGGCGAGAAAGTGCCTTTAGACGAAGTAGAACCGGAAGAAGAGATAGTTAAGCGTTTCCAGACAGGAGCAATGTCTTACGGATCGCTTTCCAAAGAAGCACACGAGACATTGGCGACAGCCATGAACAGGCTGGGTGGAAAGTCCAATACCGGTGAAGGCGGAGAAGATATAGCACGATTTGGAACAGAACGTAACAGTGCGGTTAAGCAGGTTGCATCGGGAAGATTCGGAGTTACCAGCAGATATCTTCAGAGCGCAAAAGAGATACAGATCAAGATGGCACAGGGAGCAAAGCCGGGTGAGGGTGGACATCTTCCTGGTAAAAAGGTATACCCCTGGGTTGCAAGCACACGATTCTCAACCCCGGGAGTTGCACTCATTTCACCGCCGCCTCATCATGACATCTATTCTATAGAAGATCTTGCACAGCTGATCTATGACCTTAAGAATGCTAATGATAATGCCAGAATTTCGGTAAAACTAGTTTCTGAAGCCGGAGTTGGCACTATTGCATCAGGTGTAGCAAAGGCGGGAGCACAGGTAATCCTTATTTCCGGCTATGACGGAGGAACCGGAGCTGCGCCTTCATCCTCTGTTCATCATGCAGGACTTCCGTGGGAGCTTGGAGTAAGCGAGGCTCATCAGTCATTGCTTCAAAATGGTCTTAGAAGCCGTGTGGTACTTGAGACCGATGGAAAGCTTATGACAGGACGAGATGTCGCTATCGCAGCACTTCTAGGAGCTGAGGAATTCGGATTTGCTACGGCACCCCTTGTATGTATGGGATGTATGATGATGCGCGTTTGTTCCAAGGATACCTGCCCTGTTGGAATTGCGACTCAGAATGAGGAACTTAGGAAGAGATTTAAGGGTAAACCCGAGCATGTTATGAATTTCATGTTGTTTGTCGCAAGGCAGCTTCGTGAGATTATGAGTGAGCTGGGATTCAGAACCATTGAGGAGATGGTCGGAAGAACTGACTGTCTTAAGATGCGAAGCATTCCAAACGCAAGGTGTAAGGATGCGGCAGATCTTTCAAGAATTCTGGATACAAGCTATGTTGGAACAGCAAAGAATCACTTTGATCCTAAGGATGCATATGATTTTGAGCTGGAAAAGACACTTGATCATAAAGCTCTTTTGCCGGAATACGAGAAATTCAAAAAGAAACCGGGTAACAAGATTACTGTTAAAGTTGATGTGTCCAGTACGGACAGAAGCTTTGGCACATTACTTGGAAGCAGAGTAACACAGGATTTCACTGATACATTGGAAGATGATTCCATTACGGTTGAAGCTAACGGTGGCGGAGGGCAGTCTTTTGGTGCGTTCCTGCCAAAGGGTGTTACACTCAGACTTTCCGGGGATGCGAATGATGGCTTTGGTAAAGGTTTGTCTGGCGGTAAGGTGATTGTTGCACCGCCTAAGGAAGCCACATATAAGGCTCATGAGAATATTATAATCGGAAACGTAGCACTCTATGGTGCTACAGCAGGTAAGGCGTATGTATGCGGAATTGCAGGCGAAAGATTCTGTGTTAGAAACTCCGGCGCACTGGCAGTGGCCGAGGGATGTGGCGATCACGGTCTGGAGTATATGACGGGTGGAAGAGCTGTAATCCTTGGTATGACCGGAAAGAATTTTGCCGCCGGAATGAGCGGTGGAATCGCTTATGTGCTGGACAAAGAGCATACATTATATCTTCGAATGAACAAGGATATGGCCAGTCTTACTGAGCTCACTGAGAAATACGATATAGCTGAGCTTCAGGGAATTCTTGAAGACTACGTTAAGGAGACGGGATCTGAATTCGGAAAAGAGATCTTGAATAACTTCCAGCAGTATATACCGGATTTTAAAAAGATCGTTCCAAATGATTATCATAAGATGCTTTCTTCGATAAGCAAGTTTGAGGAACAGGGAATTGACCATGATACCGCTGTTTTAGAGGCTTTCAAAGAATTGGCATAACACTTGTTATTTGGCATCATAGAATGGAGATAATGTAAGATGGGAAAAGAAACAGGATTTCTTGAATATAATAGGACAAATAACAGGGATGTTCCGCCAAAAGACAGAATTGAGAACTTTAAGGAGTTTCACATACCGCTGGATTCTGAGGAGAGGCGCAGACAGGCATCAAGATGCATGAACTGCGGGGTTCCGTTCTGCCAGTCGGCTATGAACCTTAGCGGAATGGTGACCGGTTGTCCGCTTCACAACATGATTCCGGAATGGAATGATGAAATATACAGGGGACATGACAAGCATGCGTTTGCGAGGTTGCACAAAACCAGTAATTTTCCTGAGTTTACCGGCAGAGTATGCCCGGCACTGTGTGAGAAGGCTTGTATGTGTGGTCAGGATGGTGATGCTGTCACTGTCCATGATAATGAGCTCTATCTGATTGAGATTGCATTTGAGAAAGGCTTTATTAAGCCGATAGTTCCAGAGATTAGGAGTGGAAAGAAGGTTGCTGTCATAGGAAGCGGTCCTTCAGGTCTTGCTGTGGCTGATGAGTTAAATCACAGGGGCCATAATGTTGAGGTGTTTGAGAGAGAAGATGAAATTGGTGGTCTCTTAATGTATGGAATTCCCAACATGAAGCTGGATAAGAGCGTCGTTCTTAGAAGAAAGGCACTTATGGAGGCAGAAGGAGTTGTTTTCCACACAGGAGTGGATGTTGGAAAAGATAAACATTCTAAAGATCTTCTTGATAGATTTGATGCAGTAGTTTTATGCTGCGGTTCAAAAAAGCCAAGACCACTCGCAGTTGCTGATCCGGAAAAGGTTAAGGGCGTATACTATGCGGTGGATTTCCTGACAAAGAATACGAAGGCTCTTATGAAGGCCGGCGACCGGTCTGTTGCAGCGCTAAAAACTCAAAAAGGCTATGTCGATGCAGAGGGCAAGCATGTTATTATAGTAGGTGGTGGCGATACCGGCAATGACTGCATTGGAACAGTTATAAGGCATGGTGCAAAGAGTGTTACAGCAATAGAGATGATGCCAAAGCCCCCTGTAGAGCGCGCTGAGAGTAATCCCTGGCCGGAGTGGCCAAAGGTTTTAAAAACTGATTATGGCCATGAAGAAGCAATTTATGTATATGGCGAAGATCCGAGAGTGTTTGAGACAACAGTAAAGGACATCAAAACCGATAAGAAGGGAAATATCAAACAGGTAACTACTGTAAAGGTGACCTTTAATAATGGAAAGCTATGCGAGGTTCCGGATACTGAAAAGACTCTTAAGTGTGATCTTCTTCTTATCGCTGCAGGGTTTATTGGCTGCGAAGACTATATTGCTGAGGATTTTGGCGTAGACAGGAGTCCAAGGGGTACAGTACTTACCGGACAGGAAAGTTACCGTATTGCAGACAGCAAGCTCTTTTCCGCAGGTGATATGCACAGAGGCCAGTCGCTGGTTGTCTGGGCCATTTCTGAGGGCAGAGAATGTGCAAAAGAAATTGATGAATATCTGATGGGATATACTAATCTATAATTGGAGCAGTAAAAATGGTAAAAGCTAATGATAATTATTTAAAACTCCCGGGAAACTATCTTTTTTCCACGATTGGTAAGAAAGTGAGAGAATATCAGGATGCAAATCCCGGAGCAAAGGTAATAAGGCTGGGAATTGGGGATGTGACACAACCAATTGCCCCGGCGATAATAGATGCTCTTCATGGAGCAGTTGATGAAATGGGGAGTGCTGATACTTTTAAAGGCTATGCGCCTGACCTCGGATACAGCTTTTTGAGGGAAAAGATATCTGAGAAGGATTTTGGCCAGAGGGGATGCAACATTTCACCGGATGAGATATTTGTTTCCGATGGAGCAAAGTGCGATTGTTCAAATATTCAGGAAATATTCAGCTTGGATAACAAGATTGCTGTGTGCGATCCGGTATATCCTGTGTATGTAGATTCTAATGTAATGGCCGGAAGAACCGGGCTTTACGACGAGGCTGCCGGGGGATACAGGGATGTTGTTTATATGCCATGTACCGCTGATAACGGCTTTGTTCCGGATTTTCCCAAGGAAACTCCTGACCTGATTTATTTGTGCTTTCCCAATAACCCAACAGGAGCAGTAATCACAAAGGAGCGGCTCCAGGCATGGGTGAATTATGCGAACAAAAACAAGGCGATTATTCTCTATGATGCTGCTTATGAAGCATATATTTCTGAAGATGACGTTCCGCATAGCATCTATGAGTGTGAAGGGGCAAAAGAGTGCGCTATAGAGTTCAGGTCTTTTTCTAAGACTGCAGGTTTCACTGGGCTTAGACTGGGCTACACAGTTATACCTAAAGAACTTAAGGCGGATGGAGTAAGGCTCTGGGATCTGTGGGCAAGAAGGCATGGAACAAAATATAACGGAGCGCCATATATTGTACAAAAGGCCGGAGAGGCTGTATATTCAGAAGAAGGAAGAAAACAGATCAAGGCGCAGATTGCATATTATATGGAAAATGCAAGATATATCTATGATGGCCTTAAGTCAGCCGGATATGAGGTTTCCGGTGGAGTAAATGCCCCATACATCTGGCTTCATACCCCAAATGATATGACAAGCTGGGAGTTCTTTGATTATCTTCTCACAAAGGCTAATGTTGTGGGAACTCCGGGCTCTGGTTTTGGTCCACACGGTGAGCATTATTTCAGACTCACTGCCTTTGGTAGCAGGGAAAATACTTTAGAAGCAATAGAGAGAATAAAGAACCTTTAAGGAGGATCCATGCAGTACACATTTGACGAGATACTCAAGTACGTTGAGGAGGAAGATGCCAAGTTTATCAGACTTGCATTCTGTGATGCTTTTGGTGTACAGAAAAATATCTCTGTTATGCCGGGAGAGCTTAAAAAGGCTTTTGAGGACGGAGCACCCATAAGTGCCAGGGAGATTGCCGGATTTAGGGGAAGCACTAGTGCAAAGTTATACCTTAAGCCGGATTCATCAACCATCGCCGTTCTTCCCTGGAGACCTGATAGCGGAAGAGTACTTCGTATGTTCTGCGATGTTTACACTGCTGATGGCATGGAATATGCAGCATCTACAAGGACTGTTCTTAAAAAAGCTGTAGAGCGTGCAAAAGAGTCTGGAATTGAATTCAAATTTGGTTCAGAAACTGAGTTTTACCTCTTTAACAAAGATGAAGCCGGTAATCCAACCAAGACTCCGTATGACACCGCAGGTTATATGGATATTGCACCTGCTGACAGATGTGAAAACATTAGACGTGAGATATGTCTGACCATAGAGAAGATGGGACTGACTCCGGAAAGAAGCCATCATGAACATGGCCCGGGGCAGAACGAAATTGATTTCCATTATGGAAAACCTATAAAAGCAGCAGATCAGATGACAACCTTTAAGATGGTAGTTAATACCATCGCAGACAGATATGGACTTGTGTCAGATTTTTCGCCGGTTCCGCTTGAAGGCAAACCCGGCAACGGCTACCACATCAATATTTATGCTGTCGATAGGGATGGACAGGATGTAGCAGGATATGCAGCTGCGGGGATTATGGAAAAAATAAGGGATATAACCCTTTTCCTTAATCCTACAGATGAGTCATATGCCAGATTTGGAAATAATATGGCGCCGGACAAGGTCAACTGGTCAGATGCAGGAGAGTCAGAGCTGATGTTCGTCGAGACCTATAAGGGTAGAACCCATGTTGAGCTTAGGTCACCGGATGCTACAAGCAATCCGTATCTGGTTTATGCGCTTCTCATCCACGCGGGACTTTATGGTATCGTAAATAAGCTTGAGCTCTCAGAAAAGATGAACGAGGAAGGAATTCTTTTGCCAGAATCAAAGAAAGAAGCTATAAAACTGGCCGAGGAGAGCAACTTTGTAAATGAATTTGTTCCAGAGGACTTGTTAAAAGCATATACCGGTCGTTGAATGGAGGATTGTTATGCCAAGAAAGGATGACATACAGCACTCCATACTGATAGTATCTACTTCTGACCAGTTTGATACAGTGGTGAAGAGGTCGCTGCCGGAAGGAAATTTCATGACAGTTGACTATTTGCGAAGTGCCAGTTCAGCCAGACGAAACATTTTGGATCGGTTTTATGATATTGTTGTGATCAATACGCCGTTGGCTGATGAAAATGGTGTGGAACTGGCTATTGATATTGCAGAAGATACGAATATCAGCGTATTGGTGGTTACTTCATCAGATATTTATGGAGATGTACTGGACAGAGTCACAGACAGTGGGGTGCTTGCTATTCAGAAGCCTTTTCCACGAGGTCTTTTGAATAAATCTATAAGATACCTGATATCCATTCAGAATAGGATGCAGGTGTTGTCAAAAGAGATTTCCAAGGCGAAAGATAAGCTGGAAGAGATCAGGGTTATCAGCAGAGCTAAGGTAATGCTGGTGGAGAAAAAGAATATGACCGAGGATGAAGCCCACAGATTCATTGGAAATCAGGCAATGAATGATGGCGTTTCAAGAAAACGTGCGGCAGAAAGAATAATGGACGACCTTGAATGATAGTGATCAGGGGCGTCCATTTTTGATGTTATAAACCTTTATATTTGACTGTCAGGTAGAGGGATAATAGAAACAATCCCAGCGTTTCTGTGATGTGATATATGAGAGAAGTCCATACGATACCAATTTCCCGCCCCATAAGATATACAGTTTGCATCTGCATGGCGCCGAAGCATATCAGGAATAGAAGAAGTATCGCAAGAGAAGAAATCTTCAAGATGCGGTCATTAAGGAAAATTCCGGTAACTACAACGCCAAGGAGGATGGCAGATAAAATCTCAAGGTACTTGAATCCATGGGTCATATTGTAGAGCATAACGAATGTGCCATCGCTCATGGCTGCTCCCTGTGACAGTGCATCCATTAACATTCCTATAAATCTACGGTACATTATGGACGTGAAAACATAGATCAGCTCTGCCCCTACAAATATGACTGCCCAAAGCTGCAAGAGTCTGTTTACGGATTCGACTGAAAGGGAGGCTATGTTTTCGCCAAAAAACTCTTTTTGCAGCTCGCCCATACTTTTTTGATCTTCCTTAGGCACAATGTTGATATAATGGTTGAGCTTTTTCCAGGTTGAATAGAAAATGGCAGCTGTTATTGATATCTGGATCACAGAAATGGCAAGCTGGGTGTGCCATAGCATAATATCCAGCATGTCCGGGCTTGATACATTCTGACGCTGCATTATTACGCGAAGCGCACCTTCACATAAGGCTGCCACAAGCTTGACTATGGCAGTCAACATTATTGCTTTTGATAGAATGTGTTTGTTTACATTGATATACATATATATATTCTATCATATTTATGTAATACCACATTATGTTGTGTGATAATTATGTGATAAAAATATTGATATTATTAATATAATGTAGATTGCATTCTGAAGGGCAAAGGTGAGGATGTATGAAGAAGATTCAGGGATTATTTAGATTATGCGCAGTTGTTCTTGCAATTTGTATAGGATTTACGGGGGTTGCCACCAATCAGGCAATAAAGGTATATGCCAGTGAAGATAGCGGTGATGGTGACGATATTCTGGATGGGTTTGATCTTGATGGTGAATCGGAATTAACACCAGAGCAATCATCAATACCCGAAACAAAACCAGAATCTGAGCCGGAACCAGATCCGTTTGATTATAACCTCGCAAGCTATACACCAAGTATAAATTTTGGAACATATGATTATGGGGATATTATCTATGCTAAGCAATTTTCGATTGTGAATGTAGGAGTTAACAGATTCCCCCTTACTTATGATGAAATGGATCCGTATACCGCTTTTGATATAGGAAGGATATCGGATGATGAATACATGGATCCTAACGAGTCCATTTTATACTCAGTATCACCCAGAGAGGATCTTGAGCCGGGTACGTATCAGGCTAGATACACATTTTATTCTGCTAATGATATAAGAAGGCATCATACCACTACAGTAGACGTTTCAGTAACGATTGTTAAGGGCAGGCCTTATGTTTTTGAGGTAGAGGTAATACCAGGGGCTGCGACTATTCCGGTTGGAAAGAGCTATGACTTTGATGTCTATGTAAGTGGTATTAATGACTATGACATGTCTGTCACATGGTCGCTTACAGGTAATCAGAGTGCAGGAACAACAGTGGATGCTGACGGAAGAGTCAGTGTGGGAGTAAATGAGACTGCATCTACTTTTGTAGTAGTAGCAACATCAAGACAGGATCCATCCAAAATAGGCAGAGGAATTGTTACCGTGACAAGTGTTGATCATGTGGTAAGTGTCAAAGCAGATCCTGCCGAAGGAGGAGCTGTTGCAGGCGGTGGTGCTGTACGAAATGGCGGAAGTTGTAGTATTTCAGCCTCACCCAATAACAACTATATGTTTATGGGCTGGTATGAAAACGACAACTATATTTCCGGTAGTGGCCAGACAACCCTTGATAATATTACAAGTGACAGAAATCTTGTAGCAAGGTTTAAAAGGCAGACATGTTATATCAGAACCGGGGTAAATGTTGCTGACGGAGGCTCTATTACAGGTAGTCAGAGTGTTGTGTATGGCGGGAAAGTAACTATTACTGCAAGAGCCAATAATGGATACAGCTTCGGTGGATTTGTAGAAGATAACCGTGTTATTAGTACGGCATCTTCTATAGAGCTTAACAATATAACTTCAGACAGATATATAGTTGCTGTTTTCAACAGAGACACCTGTAGTGTTAATGCTTCAGTCAGCCCCAGTGATACAGGAAAGGTTGAAGGAGCAGGGACATATAATAAAGGATCAAAGGTAGAGCTAAAAACGAGGGCATATGACGGATATGAGTTTGTAGGATGGTCTGTCAATGGGCAGATTGTATCCAGAGATGACAGATATGTTATAAATTCGATAAACAGTGACGTAAACCTCGTTGCGAATTTCATGAAGAAAAATGCAACCACATATAAGATAGTGTCAGGAATCACCAATGCAGGTGGTGCCATTACTCCCAGCGGCGATTATGTTGTGGCTGAAGGAGGTAGCGTTACATATAATATAATGGCGCAGAATGGATATAAAATAGCATCAGTTATCATTGATGGTAAGAACATCGGCGCGGTTTCAAGCTATACCTTCAACAATGTAAGAGGTGGGCATACTATAACGGTTGGCTTCGACAAGCTTCCGGAGGAACCTGTAAAAAAGGCTACTACTTCTACAGCACCAAAAGAGGCTGCAAAGTCTGACAATACATCAAACACAGGCGCCAAAGGTGATAATTCCAAGAAAAAGACCGATTACAATAATACAACTGCAATCGAGGGGGCTTTGCCCGAACAGACAATAATTACCGAGGTTCCCAAGGAAGCGGAAGCTCTTGAAGAAGAACAATATGCTGAGGATGTTTATATAGAATCCGCTGAATCAGAGCCGGTCAAGGAAGAATACACAGTAAAAAATGTAATGGCCAGACATGATCTTGATGAACAGACGCTAAGGATTCTTATCAGCGATGACGCAGTACTCCCAATGCTGCGAGAAGCCTTTGAAGATGGAACACTTCGTATAACTGTTAATAACTCTTATGCTGCTGACAAGCAGGAAACGGCAGTTCAGTTATATCATAGCCAGCCATCACTGCTTAATTTTGAAGATGTAATAGCCGAGACACTGACTGAAGAAGAGAAATTCGCTGTCCTCACGGGTACTCCTGTATCCTTTAATATAGACATCACTGAGAACACCGATACAGTTGATGAGAATACCAAGCGGATGATGCAGACCAAGGTAGGATATAGGCCGGTCAGCTATTTTGATTTCCTTATTTTGAAGACCAGCGGCGGAATTACTTCAGTTATAGATACTACATCTGCAGAACTTGAAGTGGTAGTTCCAATTCCCGAGCAATATCGCAAAGAGGGAAGAAGATTTTATATCATAAGGAACCACAATGGTGTAGTTGATATTCTTGAGGATATAGGGAACGATCCAACAACTATAACATTTAAAACCGACAGATTTTCAGAATATGCAATAGCATACGAGGCTATTAATGTTAATAAGCTGGTTCTCAGAGTTGTTATAATAGCCATTACATCGCTATTATTAGCTGTAATTTGTTCAGTAAATTTAATAAAATATAAGAGAAGAGCAAGAAAACACTAATTTTAGTAGCGAATTAATCAAAAGAGATGTACAATTTAAGGTAAGAAAGTATTCGAATATTAGGAGGGGAAATGCGATACGTTCAATCAGAGCACATAAAAATTGCCAACCTCGAAACGAAGATGGATGTGGCGCAGGATGTTGTTAACCTTTACATTTTTGATACTGGAATAAAAGACAAGGATGCTTTGAGACTTAGACTTCTGTCAGAAGAGGTTTTAAGGCTTGCAAAGTCTATAATTGGCTATGGAATTATTAATTTCTGGCTTGAAGGTAATGCAAGGGTTACAAGAATCTATCTCACAGCAGAAAACCACATGGACAAGGACAAACAGGAAGAGCTGATATCCGTTTCTACCACAGGGGAAAACAGTGTAGAAAAAGGTTTCTTTGGAAAACTCAGATCTCTGTTTGTTGTGAATGCTCCAAGTGAGCATAAATGGTCCTTAAAAGATTATCAGGAAGAGCTTAGAAGAAAGAAAGAGGAAGATAAGTATTCCGAGGAAGCTTGGGATGATCTTGAGAGATCACTGGTTGCCAACCTCGCTGACGATATTGAAGTAAGTGTTAGCAAGGACAATATTAAGATGGTTGTCACTAAGGACTTCTCAGAAGCTCTCGGTGCTATTGGAACTAAAGTACCGCTGATTAAGAGTGATTACACATTTATTGAGAGTGAGAAGCTGGACGAAAACAAACTCTACGCTAAGGCAGATGAGCTTATTGAAGAACTGGAAGTTTCGCCCAAGGATGCTGTACACCTGAGGCTTCTCTTTGAAGAGACAGTAGGAATGCTTAAGGCTATGACAGCAGACTTCCATGCCGAGCTTTGGTTTGAGAAGTACAAAAATGTATGTTGCCTGAAGCTTACCGGTAAAACTCTCATGGATGCCACAAAAAAGAAAGAGCTTTTGCAGGTGTCATCCGATAAAGATAATAGTGCAGTAAGTGGCCTGATGGGCAAGATAAGTGATGTTGTTGAAAATGGTCTTTTGAATTACTCAGATGTTATGAGACTTCAGCAACAATATGGAACTGGATATGTAAGCTATGGTTCAATGGGAATGTATGGTTATGTAGAAGGAAGTCCGGTTCCGGGTGTAATGTGGTCACTTGACGATTACAGAAGTTCGTTAAGTGATGAGCAGCTACAGGATCCAAGCGCCAAAGAAGCCTGGGATGAACTTGAAAAATCTATTGTGGCAAGTTTAGCAAAGGATGTATTAGTTGGCGTTAAAGGTGATAGAATAGATATCACCATGATATACGGATTAAACTCATGAATTAATAAAAGAGAGGAGAATAAGTAAAATGACAATCAATAAGGTGGCAAATGGAAAGGAATTAACCATCGCATTAGCAGGAAGGCTCGATACTACAACTGCTCCTCAGCTTGATGATGAGCTTAAAGAGGCTATTCCCGGAGTAGAGAAGCTAGAGTTTGATTTCTCAAAGCTTGAGTACATTTCATCTGCTGGACTTAGAGTTCTTTTATCTGCTCAGAAAACCATGAATAAACAGGGAAGCATGGTTATTAAGAATGTCAGTGAGGAGATTAATGAGATCTTCGAAGTAACTGGTTTTGTTGATATCCTGACAATTGAGTAATATGCTGCGTGAAAATAAGGCAAAGGGCTTTATGCCTTTTGCCTATTTCTTATAGGAAAAAAGATATGAGAGAGATTGTTCTGGATGCAAAGGTTGAAAACCTTCCCCAGGTTTTAGCAGTTGTGGATGAAGAACTGGAGAAAGCAGAGTGCTCGATAAAGGGCCAGATGCAGATTGATGTAGCAGTTGAGGAAATTTTCGTTAATGTGGCTAGCTATGCTTACATTGATAAGACTGGTGACGTCAAAGTTGAAATAGAAACAGATCCTGAAAAGAGCTATGTCACAATCACTTTTATTGATGAGGGAATCCCATATAATCCATTGGAAAAAGAGGATCCGGACGTGACCCTTTCTGCCGAAGAAAGACAAATTGGCGGATTAGGTATTTTTATCGTGAAGAAAAGCATGGACATGACTGCATACGAGCGAGAGGGTGATAAAAACATCTTTAAGATGGGATATTCATGGGCATAGAAGGGAGATCCGGATGGCTTCGATGGCAAAAGATATAGACATTAGGAAGTTATACGAAGCGATCGTTAATTTTGATGAGAGCGAGGAGGCCCAGGACTTCTATTATAAGGTAATGGATACTCCCACAGGCAGAATGAATAAAAGCGGAAGCGAAGAGACTGTAAGAGACAGAATACTAAAGGCTTACGCTATGCTTTTTTGCGATGAATCAGATCTTGATCCGGGAGAAAAAGCCGGAGCGCAGGAAGTTGCTGATACAGCGGATCGGCTATATATTGGCGGAACCGGGTATGACCCTGAACACTGGTATCGCATGAAGTATCATTTTCCTGTTATAGACGATGATAATTATGACAGATTTGCAGCGCTGGTTTTGTCTGATATGAATTCAGGACCGCTTCATGAAGCTGCGTTGAATGATGGGGATACACTGGTGGTTGGTGAAGCCGACCCTTTGCATATGACGGCGCAGCAAAGGAAGAACCAGAAGGTTAAATCCATCACATTACCAACAGGAGGTCAACAGTGACTATTCTAGCGGTAGATTCTGATAGCGCCTCATTAAAAAAACTAAAAGGGATTCTAAAAAAGATCCTGCCTGATGCTACATGTTATTTCTTCGAAGAATCGCTGGCTGCGCTGGCGCAAGCCCGTGAAGAAGAGATTGATGTGGCTTTTCTTGATGTGAATATGCCGGAGTTGTCAGGCATAGATCTAGGTCGTTATCTCAAAGAACTAAATCCATATATCAATTTAATATACCTGACTCATGATACGGATTATGCGTATGAAGCAATGAGGCTTCATGCCAGTGGCTATCTAAAAAAGCCGGGTAATGATAAAGAAGTAAGAAATGAGCTTGAGTCCCTTAGATATCCGGAAATGCGCAAGAAATATAAACGAGTATTTGCGCAGACTTTTGGTAACTTTGAGCTTTTTGTGGACGGAGAACCTGTAGAGTTTAAGTATAAAAGAACTAAAGAAATTGTCGCGCTTCTAATTAATAACAGAGGTGCTCAAACTTCAAATGGCGAAATAATAGCTTCTTTATGGGAAGATGATGGAGATCCGGAAAAGAAGCTTTCATACCTGTGCAATTTAAGACAGGATCTGCAGAATACTTTTGCAAAGCTGAAACTGGATGGAATAATACTTAAACAGCGTGGAAGTATGGCTATAGCCAAAGATAAGATAGAATGTGATCTCTTTGACTGGCTTGAAAAGAAAAATGAATCCAAATACAAGTATTTGGGTGATTATATGAATCAGTACAGCTGGTCAGAGTTTTATCATGCAGAATTGGATGAGATCAGTTATGATCTCGAGGAAGACGAATAAGCCAGACATTTTGGAGGGATGTGTGCTAGAGAATAAAAAGCCGCTTCGGCGCAGCATTTTCATAGGATGTTCAGTGTTCATAGTATTTCTGTGTCTTGTTCTTAGCATTCTGACTTACAGAACGTATACAAGCTCGCTGTATCATTCCTATGAAGAGCGTATGACAGATATTATCAATTATGTGGAGAGCCACATAGACAAGGATGATCTGTCGCAGTGCGTTGCTACCGGTGTCGAATCAGAGAAATATTATGAGCTTGTCAGCTTTATGGATGGGATAATGGAGGATTTTGATATTCATTATCTCTATATTGTGATGCCTGTGGATGTTGATGGCACACCTGTGATGATGAATATTATTTCTGCTGATACCGCTTATGGCAGGGAATTTGAACCAGATGGCTACACGCTAAATATGCTTATTCCTGATGATTATGAGTTAAAAGATATTCTTCTGTATAAAGAGGCAATGGAAAGCGATGATATCGTATTCTTCAAGAATGTAAGCATCTGGGGATATGATTATACGGCGCTTAAGAACCTGTATGACAGTAACGGCAAACTGTTTGCTGCTCTCTGTGTTGATATCAATGTGTACGAGCTTCAGCGTGCTATTCAGACATATACAATTATCAATGTCGTACTTATAGTTGTACTCGGCCTTATGTTCATTGTTTTCTTCCTGATATGGCTTAACAGGAACATTACAGAGCCTATCACCAGATTGGAAAAAAGCGTAGTCTCTTTTGCAGAGAGGTCTCACCAGCAGAAAGATCCTGATAAACTGGACTATGACGATCCTAAGATTCATACTCATAATGAGGTTGAATCTCTCTCAAATGCCGTGGCACAGATGTCTACTGACATGAGGGATTATGTGAAAAATATTCTTGATGCTGAAGGCGCAGTGGAAGATATGAAGACCAAAGTGAGTCATATGGATACTCTTGCGTATCAGGATGCTTTGACTCATGTCAAGAACAAAGCCTGGTATGATAAGACCAAGCTCCGGGTTGATGATGATATAGTAAATGGCAAAGCCAGATTCGGAATTGTAATGGCAGATCTTAACAACCTCAAAAAGATCAATGATACTTATGGCCATGAGCATGGGAATGAATATATAACAGGAGCATGTCACCAGATATGTGTAACATATCAGCACTCGCCGGTATTTAGAATAGGTGGCGACGAATTCGTTGTTTTATTAGAAAATAGCGATTATGATGCAAAAGATGAGCTGCTTACTAAGATAAAGGAACTGTTTGATGAAAACTACAGTGACACTTCCAAAGAACCATGGGAGAGATACTCTGCAGCTGTTGGCATGGCAGTTTTCGATCCGGAAAAGGACATCTCCATGGATGATGTTTTCAAGAGAGCAGATTCTTTAATGTACAAGAATAAGCTTGAATCGAAAATGGGCCGGTAAAACACAAAGTCATTTTTGGCTGTGTATATATGTTTTTTATATGTTATATAACAATTGAGGCTGGCGAGTATGTTGCCAGCCTTAATGATATAAGCGATAAGAACTAATGATAAAGGAGGAGATCGGTATGGAAGGCGCAATATCTGTTGTTATATATGTCCTGATCGTTATTGGGGTTATGATCAGTCGAAAGAAATTTGGGACCAAAATGACAAAAAACGAGGGTTCAATACCTCACAAACACAAACCGGAAGGTGTATATGACACCTATAATAAAAAGTCCTGGAAACATGAATCCGGTGCTATGCCACACAAGCATGAAAAGGGGCATTATACATCAATGTCCGATGCTTCCAAGCTTCCTAAAGGCTACATTCTTCTAAATGGAGAACCTGTAAGGGTAGCCGATCTAGAGGATAAATAAAAGATAGGAGCTGTTTCTTATGAGAGTATGTCTTTTGAATGATTCCTTTCCACCCATCATAGACGGAGTTGCAAACGTCGTTATGAACTACGGCAGGATAATGACTGAAACGCTTGGCGATCAGGTTGTTGTTGGAACTCCGAAATATCCTGATGTGGACTATAGCGGATATCCATATGAGGTAGTTGCATATCCAAGTATCAATACAACTGAATTGGTTGAAGGTTATAGGGCGGGTAATCCGCTTTCTATACGAGGAATTGCGCAACTCTCCAAATTTGAACCGGATATTATTCACACACATTGTCCTGCAGCATCTACCATTATGGCCAGAGTATTGCAGAAGGAAGTAAATGTGCCTGTTGTTTTCACCTATCACACCAAGTTCGATGTGGATATAGCAAGAGCCGTGGGTGAAGGCTTTCTGAAGCGGGAGACCATCAAAGCGATGGTTTCCAATATTTCTGCATGCGATGAGGTTTGGGTAGTATCCCATGGCGCAGGCGAGAACCTGAGATCTCTTGGGTATGAGGGCGATTACCGTGTGGTATCCAATGGGGTGGACTTTCCGAAAGGCAGAGCCAGTGAGGCCCTGGTAAAAGAGGTAACGGATGAATATGATCTTCCGGAAGGAACCGTTGTATTTCTTTTTGTTGGAAGAATAATGAAATATAAAGGCATTCCTATTATTATCGATGCGTTAAAAGAGCTTTCGGACAAAGGCATAGACTTCCGCATGGTTTTTGTGGGAGGTGGTCCTGATTTAGAGGAAATTAAGGAAAAAACGAAAGACTATGCGCTTACTGACAAAGTTATTTTTACAGGCCCAATTTATGACAGAGAAAAGTTAAGAGCGTGGAACACCAGAGCAGATCTCTTCCTTTTTCCGTCGGTTTATGACACAAACGGGATAGTAGTAAGGGAGGCAGCGGCATGTGGACTTGCCAGTGTGCTAATTAAGGATTCCTGTGCTGCTGAGGGGATAACCCATGACAGGAATGGTTTCATTATAGAAGAGAATTCTAATTCTATGGCTTCTCTTCTGGAAGCGGTATCAAAGGATTTGCCACACCTTGCAGATGTCGGACAGCATGCTATGGATGAGATATATATTTCCTGGGAAGACAGCGTAAGGGATGCCAAAAATCGTTATGCTGAAATAATACAGATGTCAAAAGACGGAGTATTGCCTTCGAAAAAATGGTCAGGAACAGAACTTCTTCTAGATTCTGCTTCTAAGATAATTAGTGGAACTGAACAGGTTTTTGATGTATCCAGATCATTTCATGAAGGAATGAGAGAAAACTTTGAGGAATTCCGTGATGGGGTTCGCGATATTAAGAATGATATTCATGAAGAACTTAATGAAATAAGGGAAAAAATAGATGGATTCATTAGCTGAGTCGAATAAAGACTGGTATAAATCAATGAGCTTCTATCAAATCTGGATCAGAAGCTTTGCTGATGGCAATGGAGATGGAATTGGCGATCTTTACGGCGTCTTTGATAAACTGGAATATGTTAAATCTCTCGGTGTAGACGGAATCTGGTTTTCGCCAATATACCCTTCTCCTAATGCCGATTTTGGATACGATATATCTGATTACAAAAACATTCATCCAGAATACGGAACTCTTGAACAATTTAAAAAAGTCCTGAATAAGGCCCATGAGCTGGGACTAAAGGTTATAATGGACCTTGTAGTTAACCATACCTCGGATGAACACCCATGGTTTTTGGAGAGCCGGAAAGGTAAGGATAATCCCTACAGTGATTACTATTTTTGGAGGGATAAGCCAAACAACTGGGAGAGCTTGTTTGAGGGAAAAGCCTGGGAATATGACAAAGAAAGAGGACAGTATTATCTGCATATCTTTGCCAAGAAACAGCCTGATCTTAATATGGACAACCCCAAGGTGAGAGAAGAAGTTAAGTCAATCATGCGTTTCTGGCTTGATATGGGAGTTGACGGCTTTAGGGAGGACGTAATAAACTTTATTTCTAAGAAGGAAGGACTCCCAAATGGACTTCCTTTTTTACCGGCTGTAAACGGAATGCCTCATTATAAAGATGGTCCGCATATCCATGAATATCTTGGTGAGTTTAGGAAAGTATGTGATGAATATGACTGCTTTCAATTGGGTGAAGGGCCAATGACCACTGTAAAATCAGCCATGAAGTATCTCACTGGTCCTACCAAGTCCCTTGATATGCTGTTTTCTTTTGACCATATGATGGCCGATTGTGTATATACGGAGTATATTCACAGGCCATTTTCTCTTGTTAAGCTAAAAAAGGCTTTCACAAAATGGCAAAAAGCCCTTGATGGCAAGGCGTGGAATGCTTTGTATCTGGAGAATCACGACCACCCAAGAATAATAAGTAGGTATGGTAGTGAGCATCATTGGCGTGAGAGTGGTACTATGCTGGCTGTCTCGTACCTATTCCAGCAGGGGACTCCGTTTATTTATCAGGGTCAGGAGATTGGCATGATGAATATTCGACTGACCTCCATAGACCAGTATGTAGATGTCTCCAGTAAGACAAACTATCACACCTACCATCTTAAGGAGAGTGTGGAGGAACGCTTAAAACGGATCCATGTTTCAAGCAGGGATTCATCCAGGACACCTATGCAGTGGAATGATAGTGTCCATGCGGGTTTTTCAGATGTTAATCCCTGGTTTTATGTTAATTCCAATTACAAAAAAGTTAATGTGGCGGCAGAAGAAAAGGATCCCGATAGTATACTAAATTTTTACAGGCGCTGTCTGGCACTTAGAAAGCAATCAAAAACACTGATCTATGGTAAATACACTGAGTATTTTCCAAAAGATCCGGAGCTATTTGTTTATGAGAGGGCTTTGAATAACGAGCGATATCTAATTATATGCTCATTTTCAAGACTCCCCTACAAGATGAGGATTCCTAAGCCCTACAAAAACGCAAACGGAGAACTGGTGCTTTGTAATTATTCAGACGCTCCTAAGAAGGATAACTGGCTCAAGCCTTATGAGGCGAGAGTATATCGTTATTAGTTCTGCTACGGAGAAATAGAGTGGCACAATTTGCAGAATCAAGTATTTTTACAGACAGTTTGTACGTATATAATCATAATATCAGATGGAGGAGTAATCCGATTCAGAGAAAGGAGTTAGTGTTATGATACAAAAGAAGTTATATAAAAGCAGTGACAAGAAGGTTTGCGGTGTTTGTGCCGGTGTTGCAGAATATTTTGAGATTGATCCTACAATTATAAGAGTGATTTGGGCATTAGTCGCTTTGTCCACAGGCTTCGGATTTGTGGCATATATCGTTGCAGCGGTTATTCTGGATGAGAAGCCGGAAAACGAATATCGGAACGATGGTGTTTATGAGAGCAAATATACAGAGGTAGAAAACGAACCAAACGATAATGACGAAATCAAAGGATTTAAACCTTAATGACTATTCAAGCTTACATTAATCCGGATTTTACTTTGCCTAAAAAGTTGATCTTTTTTATGGTTGCCTTGCTGGCGATTCTTTTTGGAAATCTTTTGATCTTTATCTGGAATTTGATACTAGAACCGGGAAAAGATCGAAAATCCATAGAACGCCGGCAAGACAGCTATTTTCACATGTCTGAATATTTTTATGAGCTGATAATCTCGGCTACCTCTGTTATGTCTTTTGCCTGTGCATATGTAGTGTTCAATCATATATTCAGTCTGTGCTCCACATCGTCACATGGCGGATGGGTTGGCCGTTTTGTCTATGCCTGGGCTAACTGGAAAGACTTCATTTTGCTTTTAATGATATGTCTGTCATGTGTACTTAATACTGTTTTAGACAAACTGATAATCCCTATAAAAGGCCTTGCAAGAGATCAGATTGCCTCAGTGAGAATGCTTGGCATGTTTTATGCGATAATCGTACTACTTGTTCTTAACGTAATTGGAGATGAAAGTGAGTACAGTCCGGTAATGATGTATTATCTTGGACTTATGGTTGGTAGATTTGTTTATTTTGATGCATCTTTCATGGACTTTTTGGCAGCTATGAAAAATATGGTCATGAAATCTCCACTATTGGTATTAGGCCTATCCATCTCAGGCGGCTTATGTTTTCTGGGATTTAAGCTTGGATACTTGCTTGAACGCAATTACTATATTGTTGGAGTGTTCTATACACATCTATTTCTTTTAGCCGCTGTTTTTGTATTGTACCATGGTCGTCATATCAGACTAAGAATTAAGGCCAATGACAGAGACAAGGATAGCGACAAGGATTGTTCAGATAAGAGGAAACGCAAATGATTCAGGATATTTATCCAAGACACTTTGACAATCACTATGACCCGCAGATTGAACCTGATGATGAAAGTATGGTAATAGTCATTTGTGAAAAGAGCTTTTTGCTGCATATAGATCAGGCAAAAGAGACTGTGGCTTATCCAAAACTTGGTGATCTGTCAGGGATAAGAGATACAGACCTGGTGTATCTGTTTAGTATTGATAAAGAGCGTTTTTTCCTATATCTGGGAACCCTCGTTGGGGTAAGCTATGATAAGGAAAACTTTGCGTTTACCAGTTTCGCGTCAGTGCGCAGAGAGCTCTTTTCACCAAAACACTATATTCTTGCAGCCTTTACGGCTATGCATCTGGCGGAATGGTACGATGTTACCAGATTCTGTGGTAAATGCGGTGGTCAAAATGTCAATGACGAGTCAGAAAGGGCCAGAGTGTGCCCAAAATGTGGCAATAAGATATATCCGCGAATTAATCCTGCGGTCATAATTGGAGTTACCGATAAAAATACCAACAAACTTGTATTAACCAAGTATAGGACTGGATTTGCACACAACGCACTGGTTGCTGGATTTACGGAGATTGGCGAAACGCTGGAGGAGACTGTTGCCAGAGAAGTTATGGAAGAAGTGGGACTTAAGGTGGGAAATATCCGCTATTACAAGTCTCAACCCTGGGGCGTCGCCAGCGATATTCTGGCGGGGTTCTTTTGTGACGTAGAAGGAAGTACTGAGATCTGTATGGATGATCAGGAACTGAAATTTGCGGAGTGGACAGCGCCTGAGGATATTGTATTACAGCCCGTTGACTACAGTCTCACAAATGAGATGATGTCATTGTTCAAGGATAAGGGCTATAATGGGACAATTTCGGGAAAATACTGACTTGTTTAGCTGATTTTATTGGCATTAAGCGTTGTTTGTGGATATAATATATAAGTAACATTGTTATATCTTATGAGATGGGGCATTAGCGCAGTTGGGAGCGCGCCACACTGGCAGTGTGGAGGTCACGGGTTCAAGTCCCGTATGCTCCATTTTTATTATGTAAAAAAGAAGGTGCTCTATGAATATTTCAAACGATAAAATCAGGCGAAAACAGTTTCTCTTATGCTATGCAGTGTTTTTGGCAAACGGCATGCTTGCTTTGTCAATTGGCTCGTTATTGCCTTTTCTAAGAGACGCACACGGTCTTGACTATGCTTTTTGTGGGTTTATAGTCAGTCTACATTCGGTGGGAAATCTTTTTTCCAGCTTCTTTTCTGGAGCTCTTCCTATGCTACTTGGCAAAAAGAGGAGCATTCTTCTCTTTGAGATATTTTTCCCTATTTCATTTTTAATCATGCTTATGGGCGGCAACAGATTTCTGCTGGCATTTGCTTTTTTTGCCACAGGAGTGGCCAGGGGAGCTTCCAGTAATTACTGTAATACGAAGATAAACTCTATTGCCACAGGTATGGCATGGGCGCTGAACTGTCTGCATGCTTCTTTTGCAGTAGGAGCTTTTGTATTTCCACTTATTTTAATGCTGATTACAAGAACGCAAAGCACATCATGGGTGCATGCATGTGTTTTCCTTGTGATTCTCGGCGTGATAACATGTGTTATGTATTATTTGATACCTGAGGATCAGGAAGTTGAAAAACAGGGACAAAATAATAAGAAAGGTGCAAAAAGTGAGGCATTTGGCTTTTTCAAAGAACCTATCTTTTATATCTGTACAGCGACTTTGTTTTTCTATCTTTGTGCCGAGCAGGGTGTTATTGGATGGATGATAACTTATTTCAAGGACACCGGGCTTCTTCCACCAAATCTGGCGCAGGTAACAGCAAGTATATTATGGGTAATGATTCTATGCGGAAGACTGATGACGGCATGGTTATCCACTAAGGTGAAAAAAGAAAACCTTTTGCCACTGATGGGAATAGGGATTGTGCTATTTTTCATTGTTCTCATTATGTCGAAAACCACAGCTCCTATTATTGTAGGAATAATGGGATTTGGTTTTTCTATGGCAGGTATCTATGCTACAACAGTGTCTTTTGCGGGAGAACTTATTAAGAAATACAGCCTCGCGTGGAGTTTTATCCTTACAACTGCAAGTCTTGGATCAATCATCATGCCTTCTATTGTTGGCGTAATAGCAGATAATTTTGGTATCGCAACGGGTTTGGGAAGTATTGCAATAGCTTTGTTTATAGATATGATATTCATTTTGCTGCTTGTCAGGTTCGTAAAAAAATCGAAGCTTCAGTAATTATTCATATCAGATCGTGGAGAGGAGGGTAATGACTATGCAAAAAACAGCGGTTATCGGAGTTGGTAATATGGGAAGCAGATATGCAGCTCTTTTGCAGGATAAAAAGATTGCAGGTATGGAATTATCTGCGCTTACACGGCTCCGTTCTCCATATAAAGAGATGCTTCAGCCTTCATTAGATGACAATGTTCCTGTTTTCGAATCGGCCGAGAAGCTTTTTGGGGCTGTTGAATCCGGAAAACTTAATCTTGATAGTGTAATTATTGTAACTCCTCACTATTCACATGAAGAAATTGCTATAAGAGCCTTTAAAAATGGATTAAATGTTCTTAGCGACAAACCATCAGGGGTATATAGCCGGCAGGCAAGGAATATGGATGCTGCTGCAGCGAAATCCGGAAAAGTTTTTTCCATGGTATTCAATCAGCGTACCCTTCCGATTTATCAGGAGCTCTTTAATATAGTAAAAAGTGGTAAATACGGAGCACTTAAGAGAGTAAACTGGACCATAACTGACTGGTATAGGCCAGAAAAATACTATACTTCCAATTCCTGGCATGCCACCTGGACTAAAGATGGCGGTGGTGTATTGCTTAATCAGGCTCCTCACAACCTTGACCTTCTACAATGGATATGCGGAATGCCTGCAAGAGTTCAGGCTTTTTGCCATGAAGGACGCTTTCATGACATAAAAGTGGAAGATGATGTTACAGCATATATGGAGTGGCCAAACGGTGCAACAGGCACTTTTACCACATCTACAGGAGATGCCCCCGGACTCAACAGACTGGAGATTTCTCTCGAGGAAGCTCTTATAATCTGTGAAAATGACATTCTGCGAATCGGAAGTGTAGCTGAAGAAATGGGAATGAAAGAGTCAGATTACAGGATAAGTTCCGAGGATTTCTTCAAAAAGATAAAAGGAACCTGGACAGAGCTTTCATTTGAAAAAGAGAATGCGCCTTATGAAAAGGTGCTGCAGGCATTTGCAGATGAGTGTAATGGTATAGGCAGGAGCATTGCTGGTGGAAGCGAGGGAAGATATAGTCTGCTTCTTTCGAATGCAATGTATCTTTCTTCCTGGGAAAAGAGAATGATTGAACTCCCACAGCCAGAAAGCGAACAAGAGATTGAATTTGAGAAACTCTTCGAAGAATGGCTCTCGAAAAAACGCAGCACAGAAGCAGAAGGATAAGGTTTACGGTATGGTTAAAATTGATTTAATAACCGGATTTCTTGGTGCCGGCAAGACAACTTTTATCCGTGAATATGCAAAATTTCTGATAAGCAAGGGCGAAAGAATCTGCATAATAGAGAATGATTACGGCGCAGTTAACATAGATATGGTTCTGCTACAGGATCTTTTGGGCGAAAAATGTAATCTTGAAATGATTGTGGGCGGCGATGGCCAGGAAGCTCATAGGAGACGTTTCAGAACAAAACTGATATCCATGGGTATGAGTGGCTATGACAGGGTGCTGATCGAGCCGTCAGGAATATACGACGTTGACGAATTCTTTGATGTACTCTACGATGAGCCGCTGGATAGGTGGTATGAGATAGGAAGTGTCATTTCATTGGTGGATACACAGGCGATAGTTGGGCTTAGTGGATTTGAACGTTACGTATTCATGTCTGAAATCGCCAATGCAGGAAAACTGGTGTACACCAAGATGTCAGATCCAGCATCAATACAAGAGGTGACTGATAAGGTCAACGAGATCATGACTGAATATGGTGGGAAAGCCTTCGATTTAGAGCATGACATAATTGCGAAGCCTTTTAATGAGTATACCCAAAGCGATTATGAAATTCTTCAGAATTGTGGCTACAGGCATGCATCCTACGTTAAAATACCTATAGAGGATAAACAGTTCACACCACTATTTTATTTTGATGTTGAGATGCCAGAAGATAAGCTAAAAGAGATATCTCAAAGTCTTTTTACCAACGAAGATGCCGGAAACGTGATAAGGATTAAGGGCTTTGTAAAAACAGGCGAAGGCAGTCAGGTTGAGATCAATGCTACAGAAAAGGAAACAGCTCTTTTGCCGTCATCAAGCAGCAGAAATGTTCTGATTATCATTGGGGAGCGCCTTGATAAGGAGTATATTAACAGCAAATTGAAAAACTATTGCTCTGTTGTATCACTATAGAACTAATGACAACGGTTTGTATATAGGGAGGACAAAGCTATGCCGGGACCAGGGGGAAGAGGAGGTTTAGGACCAAGAGGTTTTCTGACTGAAGAGGAAAAAGAGAACCTCCCAAAAGTAGACGGGAAGCTGATAAAGCGGATATTGTCATATTTAAAGCCTTATCGCCTGCAGTTCTGCTTTGTTTTTATTGCGATTCTGCTTAGTGCGGTCATAGGTCTTTTGCCATCTATCATAACAGGAAAGATTGTCGATCAGGCTCTGATCAATAAGGATATGGAGTTGCTGGTTCGGCTTCTTTTGATGGCTTTTGCTACTCTCGCAGCGTCACAGATAGTGGGAGTGCTTGAGTCTTATATAAACGCGTGGATATCACAGCGGATCATCTTTGATATGAAAAATCAAATGTATCATCATCTGCAGTATATGCCGCATTCATTTTTTACAACAGAGAAACAGGGTGACATTATTACCCGCATGAACACTGATATCAGCGGTGTCAGCACCGTTATTTCAGGCACTTTGTCCAATGTGGTATCTAATGTTGCAACTGTTATAACAACTCTCGTAGCGCTCTTTACCATGAGCTGGCAGCTTGCGCTGGTAGGAATAATCATCATTCCAATGCTCATTCTTCCAACACAAAGGGTTGGTAAGAGACAATGGAAGATCCGAACACAGTCTCAGGAAAAAAACGACGAGATGAATCAGCTTATTAATGAGTCTCTCAGTGTCAGTGGTTCCATGCTCATCAAACTCTTTACCAGAGAGGAAAAAGAATACGAAAGATTTGTTAAGGTTAACTCCGAACTGACAGCATTAAACCTCAAGGAGCAACGAAGTGGCAGCTGGTTCAGGGTTGTTATGGGAATGTTCACCCAGGTGGGACCTTTACTTATCTATTTTGCCGGCGGGTATCTTATTATTTCCAAGGTTGATGAAGGACTGACTGTAGGTACTATTACCGCTATAGTGGCGCTGATCAACAGGCTTTATCGTCCTGTTCAGGAACTGCTTCATTTGCAGGTAGATTTTACCCGAAGTCTTGCGCTTTTCACTAGAATCTTTGATTACTTCGACATGAAGAGTTCAATAGTTAGTCCGGAAAATGGCTTAAAACCGGATCTTGCAAAGAAGGATATCGTTTATGATCATGTGTCATTTCACTATAATCCAGACGTTCAGATACTAAAAGATATTAACTTCACTGTTCCGGGAGGCCAGATGTATGCAATTGTTGGTCCATCCGGTTCCGGAAAATCGACGGTGGTGAACCTTATACCAAGGCTATATGACGTTGTTTCGGGCGCTGTAAAGATTGGTGGTAATGATGTAAGAGATATTGATCTCTCTTATCTAAGGTCAAATATTGGTGTAGTGACGCAGGAAACATATCTTTTTAATGGGACGATCAAGGATAATCTTCTCTATGCAAAAGAGGATGCTACTGATGAGGAACTGATAAATGCCTGCAAGAATGCAAATATCCATGATTTTATCATAAATCAGCCAGATGGATACGATACTATGGTTGGAAACCGCGGCCTTAAGCTGTCCGGAGGAGAAAAGCAGCGCCTTTCAATAGCAAGAGTTATTCTAAAAAATCCCAAAATACTTATCCTGGATGAGGCTACGAGCGCGCTGGATTCCATCTCAGAGACAGCTATTCAGGATGCTCTTGAGCTGCTTATGCAGGATCGCACCAGTATTGTGATCGCCCACAGGCTTTCTACCATACTCAAGGCAGATTCTATTCTTGTAGTCAAGGATGGTGTGATTGCAGAGCAGGGAGACCACGAATCACTGCTTGCGCTTGGGGGTATTTATAAAGATCTTTATGAGACCCAGTTCAGAAAGGTTCTTGATATGGAAGGCGGCCTGGATGAAGAGCAAAGATCAGATTACTGGGGTACAATTGAAGAAGATACGATAGGTTTTTAATAGAAGAGGTATAGAATATGAGAGCAGTAATTACACGAGTAAACTCAGCTTCGGTGACAATAGATGGAAAAGAGAAATCGAGAATTGGCAAAGGATTTCTTGTTTTATTAGGCGTTCATACTGAAGACACTGAAGAAAAAGCAAAGAAAGTGGCAGATAAAATCTGCGGACTCAGAATATTTGAAGATGAAAACGGCAAGATGAACATATCTCCTAAGGATGCCGGTGCCGAGCTCCTTATTGTGAGTCAGTTCACACTGTATGCGGATTGCAGCTCCAGAAGGCCAGGATTTACTGATGCTGCAAGACCTGAAGTCTCTGAACCATTATATGAGCTCGTGGTTGCGCAGTGTAAAGAACGAGGATTTAACGTTCAAACAGGAGAATTCGGAGCAGATATGCAGGTTGAGTCCATAAATGATGGCCCTGTAACGATTGTTTTAGATATTTGATATTAATGTTCAATAATTTTGGAGGAAACCATGAAAGCATATTTTGCTGGAGGATGTTTTTGGTGTGTAACACCAATTTATAAAATGTACGGCGTTGATAAAGTGACATGTGGTTATTCCGGGGGGAAAGAGATCAATCCCACCTATGAGGAAGTAAAAGCCCAGAAAACCGGTCATAGAGAGACCATAATGCTGGACTATGACCCGGATAAAGTATCATATGATAAGCTCCTGGATATCTTTTTTGCCAACGTAGATCCATTTGACTCTGAGGGTCAATTCATTGATAAAGGTTTTTCCTACACCTTAGCAATCTATTACACCTCTGAGGAAGAGCGACTAAAGGCTCTGAACAGAATAAAAGAGCTTGAAGAGGAATCCGGAAAGATGGTTCAGGTGAAGCTTGAGAAGTTCCAGAGCTTTTATGAAGCCGAGGAATATCATCAGGACTATTATCTCAAGAATCCAGAGGCATTTGAAAAAGAGCTGGTGGACTCCGGTCGAAAAAAAGCATGACAGATGAAGAGTTTCTTTCCCGATTTGGGAACAAATTAAATACACAACAAATAGAAGCAGTCCGTTCCACAGAAGGTCCGGTACTGCTTCTTGCTGTACCAGGAAGCGGAAAGACCACGGTTCTGGTTAATCGTCTGGGATATATGCTTTATGTTAAAAATATAGATCCGTCAAACATACTCACATTAACGTATACAGTTGCAGCAACAAGAGATATGGCAGAGCGTTTTTCAGCTCTTTTCGGAGAAGATATCTCTGACAGGCTTGAGTTTAGAACAATAAATGGAATCTGTGCCAAAATCATAAGCCACTATGGACGTCTTATTGGGAAAACTTCTTTTGAACTGATCACTGATGAGAAGATATCCGGCAAACTTCTAACCGATATTTTTGTGAGAGTGATGAAAGAATATCCGACCGAAAGTGATATCAAGGCAGTCAGGACTCTTATAACCTATTGCAAGAATATGATGTTAGAGCCAAAAGAAATAAAGGAGCTCGGTGAAGACGAGGGAATAGAGCTTCTTGATATTTTCGAGAGCTACAATAGGGAACTTAAGGCCAGAAGCCTGATGGACTACGATGATCAGATGATTTATGCCTACAGAATGCTTAAGGGGTCAAAAGACCTTTTGGATTTCTATAGAGATAAGTACAGATATATATGCGTCGATGAAGCTCAGGATACGTCTAAGATACAGCATATGATCATAGCTCTTTTATCAGGGGACAATGGGAATCTGTTCATGGTTGGTGATGAAGACCAGAGCATTTATGGCTTCAGAGCAGCTTATCCGGACGCGCTCCTTAATTTCGAGCGGGAACATATGGGCGCAAAAGTTCTTATCATGGACAAGAACTACAGATCTAATGCAAAGATTGTTGAAACCGCCGACAAATTCATTCAAAAGAATTTTAGCCGTCACGAGAAGCATATGTGTGCCACAAGGCAATCCGAAAGTGATATAAGTGATATATGTTATATATCATTGGAATCTCGCGAATCGCAGTATAAGTATCTTTTAGACGTTGCAAAAGACGTAAATGTGCAGACCGCCGTACTCTATAGAGATAACGAAAGTATTCTGCCATTAGTTGATCTGCTGTTAAGAGAAAATATACCATATAGAATAAAGAACGCGGATATGGCTTTTTTCACGCACAGAGTGGTAGTAGATGTTGAAAACATTCTTAGATTCTGTCTTAACCCCTCTGATCCGGAGCTTTTCTTAAAGGTTTATTTTAAGTTCCAGACTTTTATGAGAAAGCCTGATGCTGAAGCAATGTGCCAGATTGCAGACCAGCGTCATATAGGAATCCTTGATGCAGCTGAGTATATAGATGTAAACAAAAGAGTTCTTGGAAACATAAGGGCACTTCGAACACACTTTAGGAACATGGCTAATGAGAATACCTATAAAGCCATAAACAGAATGGATAAGTTTATGGGCTTTAGAGATTATCTTCGCGATAATAATATCGATGACAACAAGCTCTTTATTCTTAAGATGCTATCAAAAAATGAGCCAACTATAGAGGGATTTCTTGATAGACTGGAAACGCTCAGGCATATTCTGACCGAATCGGAGCCGGATTATAAGAGCAAATTTATCTTGTCAACAATACATTCCAGCAAGGGGCTTGAATATGACACCGTATACCTGATGGACGTAATAAACGGGGTATTTCCCAGCAAGATAGTAAAATTTAAGACTGCATCTCCCAAAGAAAAGAAGGATTATGAGGAGGAGCGAAGGATCTTTTACGTGGGAATCACCCGCGCAAAGGATAGGTTGTGTATATTAAAATATGCAGATGCAGCATCTATCTTCGTATCTGAAATCAATCCTGCGGCAAAAGAGCTAAAGAAAGAGCCCAAGAAACGTAAGAAGGAAAATGTCCTTCTTAAGCCGACACCTCTTTTAAAGAAAAAGAAAGCTGATAAAGATAGCGCTAGCGTACCTGAGAATCTGGTGATTGGAGATAGGATAACCCAGCCAAAATACGGGGAAGGTATAATCACCGACGTGACATGGGATGAAGATGAGATTCCGACAAAATTTAAGGTGAATTTTGATTCAGGAACTGAGAGAATATTCATGTATCCTTTTGCGTTTACAACGGGAATGAAACTAATTAATTAAATAAATGGCATGGTTCTTCTGTGTGATATTTTTGTGACATAATAATTGGTAGTATTGTTTCGTTGTGAAAACATATTTATGAGGAGGAGATCATGGAATTCGATATTCAGTATTTACTTTGGCTACAGGAATTAAGGAACGCAACCGGGGGAATTTTTGATGAGTTTTTCAACGCGTTATCAAAATTTGCAGTTGAGATGCTGCCATTCCTTCCTTTTGTGATTTTTTGGGGCGTAAACAAGAACTGGGGATATTTTTTCCTGACAAACCACTGGCTTGGAGAGTGGATTAACGGCATTATTAAACTGACAGTTTGTGCATATCGTCCATGGATCAGATCTGATCTGATAGTACCAGCAGGCGATTCAAAGACCGCGGCTACAGGTTATTCATTTCCAAGTGGACATACCCGTACAGCAGCAGCGGAATATGGCTGTGTCTATGTATGGCAAAAGGATAAGCGCAGATGGCTTGCAAATCTTTGCTTGGTTTTAATCGTCCTGACTGGTTTTTCAAGAAACTTCCTGGGGGTACACACTCCACAGGATGTGCTGTTCGCAATCGTAGAGCAAGTAATTCTGATTTGTGTAATTGGTTTTGTGTCTAATAAGGTAGAAGGAAACGAAAAGCTTATCGATATATTGACGTTTATTGGCACTGTTTTGGTAGTCGTTTCAATAATATACATAAAGTTTAAGTCTTATCCTATGGATTATGACGCAAGTGGAGCTCTTCTCGTAGATCCACAGAAAATGATGAAAGATACTTTTAAGGCATGTGGAGAAATGCTTGGATTCCTGATCGGAAGCTATGTTGACCGTCACTATATCCACTTTGAGATTCCGGAAGGTGCTAAAGAACTACCAATACTGGTATGCCTTGGTGCAGCACTGACCTATTCATGGAAGGTATATTTTGCTCCGGCAACAATAATTGTGGCTTTCGGAGGCCAGTGGGGAAACCTTATTGCAAGATTTTTAATGCTGATATTTGCAATGTGTGTCTGGCCCGTAGTTATAACCAAGACATGTAATAATAAACAACCTGTAAAAAACTTTATATAATATAGTAAGAATACATATTAACAGGGTGGTTGAACAATGGCGTAGATTAACAGGACAAGAAGCTCTGGAACTACTTATCAAAGACATGGTTAATGAAAAGCAAAAGCTCGTGGATAAGGCTGCGGCTGACCGGGGAGAACCACTTGGAGATGATCATCCGATGATGAAGGCTTTAAAGGCTCTTGAACAAGCCGCAAGATAATAGTGATTTAGACGATGAAAACGAAGATACCTGTAATGACAAGTATCTTCGTTTTTTTAGAAGATAGCGCCGCACTGGGACGCATTAGTTTTTAATTAACTTAGAATAAGATTATTGCTCCAATGATCATAAGGATGCTTACAATAGCAGATGAAGATACTATCAAAGCTTTTTCCTTAACCATGGAAACATCAAAATATTTCCCATTTATCTTTATAGTGTCGACAATCTTTGGAGCTTTTTTCTGAAGGCAACATACCGTTGAAGAGTCTGAATAGTACATGGGCATCCCCTCCGTCGTAAACACAAAGAAATAAAATTGCTTCTCTTTGGTCTTTCTTGAAACAAAACTACTATATGTTGTACTCTCTAAGATTATTCTACACTATATATTCTAAAATGAGCGTTAAGAATTCGAAAGAATCTATAAACTTTTTTGGCATTAGACCAACGACTATTTATTACGCCAGTTTCGAGACTCTTTTACTGCTTCCTCTCTATCGCTTGCCCGGGCATATATATTGGTGGCAGCCATGGACTTATGACCCATGCGTTGTTGAAGCACAAGAATATTCTTTTCATGCTTATAAAACTCCATTGCGAAGCTGGATCGAAGCTTGTGGACACTAATATCACTGCGATTCAATGAAGCCTTGACATACTTTTTAAGCATCTGCTGAATCTCACGGATTGAAAGCCGGGTACCTTCCAATGTTACGAAGAGAGGAGTGCCCTCTTTGAACTTTTCGCCTTTGAGCTCACGAATATTAAGGTATTCCCTGATGTAGTCCTTGGATTCATCGGAGAAATACACTTTTGATGTATTGTTGCTTTTCTTATGTCCCTTTCTTAGAGCATTTACATAACACTCGTTATTCTCAGGGTGATATGGGTTTTCAAATATTACTACATCATCTACATCAAGGGCCTGTAATTCTGAGATTCTAAGCCCTGTATCCAGAAAAAGGAAAACAATTGCAAGATCGCGGTCTTTATACTTTTCATGATATATCTGTTGTTTCCTGGTAAGTCCTGTACCATTTTTGATGCAGTCAAGGAGCACATTTTGCTCATCAAGAGTTAAATATGTTACTGTTTCTGGCAAGTCTATTTTTATAGAGGTAGATCCGGATACCGGATTATATTCAAGCTTTCTTTCTGTATTAATAAGATACTCAAAAAGTACAGATATAGATGATCTGCGTCTTGCAAGCGTTTTATCCTTAAGATGCCTATTTTCTGCCATCCAGCTTACATAATTATCAATATCCAAAGCCGTGATCATCTTAAGATCATCTAATGAGAGTTCCTTTACGGATTTATCTGGAAAGTAACTGAAGAAATTCACGGAGTATTCTAGAAAATATCTAATGTCTAGAGCATAATTAAGTTTGGTTATAACTGATCGGTTCGCGGAGCCAAAGTAAAAGAAATTGTTAGTGAACTCAGGGAGTTCCTCAAGTACATCATGCAATTTTTCTGAATTGGTCTTAGCGACAGGCTTTTCCATGGGTGATTACCTCGTTACAGATTATTTACTTATATTCTACCATAAACTGATTCAAACATTCAAATATAACTTAAATTATACGCATATGTATCTCTATAAGAAAAAAGCTCTAGGCCCTCCGCTATTCAGCAGTGGGTCGAGCTTTTATCTAGCTTCTATTATATCAAACATTGCAATCTTTTACAGACCAAGTCTTCTGATGTAATCCATCTTTGAATAGAGGATTCTATCTACCAGCATCTTAGAATCTTCAATCCTATAAAATGCCATATATTCCTTGAAATTCACATGATAATATCCGGTAAATGTTTCACCATAATATAACGGAATACCAGTCTTTGGATGTGTGGCCATCGCCTCAATTGCATCCAGAAGGTCATCAAGATACTTTTCTGTAATGTCGCGATTTTTAGATGCCATTGCAACCTGTTCCCAGACATCATCGAGATCAAGGATCGCTTCGTGAGAATATACTACTTCAAACTTTTTCATGCTTTTTTGTTATGAAAGCGAGCTCTGACATCAAACGCGGAAACGTAGCCTTCTTCCTCTCCGGAACGACGTCCTTTATTAAGCTCGATCATAAGCTGCAGCATGGCTTTTGTTTTTTCAATTTCTTCGTCTTCCTCAATGTCTCGGATTGTGTACTTCCCTCTTCCATTAACAGTGAGGTAAACTGGAGATCCAATTTCAACCTTATCTAATACGGTATTATAGTTTCTAAGATCAGAAACGGGGCTGATCGTTGCCATAAGCAATACCTCCTTTACGATCTATCTTAATTATAATATTACTTAAAATATTACGCAACTCACTTGCTTTTTAGATTATATTGCAAGGAATATAGTTGTTTTTGGAATCAATCGGAAATGGTTTTTCAATCATGCATACTATACCGCCAAAGCCGACATCCAAAGAACTCTTTTCTAAAATTGCAAATGAATTTATAGCCTTTTTTTCCGGATTGCTGTTTTTCTTAATTTCTATTGGATGAAGTACGCCATTCTCTTCCAGGATCAAATCTACTTCTTTCTGGTTGGTATCACGGTAGAAAGTCAATTCTCCTTTTGTTTGAGAGCATGAAAGCATCCGAAGGAACTCTGATACAACATAGTTTTCAAAATAGTGACCGCTGGCAGCCCCATTCATAAGTGTGTCCCTGCTTGTCCACAAGGAAAGATATGCACAAAGCCCGGTATCACAAAAATAAAGCTTCGGGGTCTTAATAAGTCGTTTCAGTTCATTATTTGAATATGGTTCTAATAGGAAGATTATGCCCATCGATTGCAGCACTTTAACCCACTCTTTTGCCGTAGGCACAGATACATTTCCAGCGTTGGCAATATCAGTATAGTTAACAAGGTTCCCAGCAAATGCTGCGCAAGCACGTAAAACTTTCCTAAAACCTTCGGTATCTGTGATACCATTATCATCAACCGCATCCCTCATCAGATATGTCTCTATATAGGAACCGTAATATGCCATGCGTTGCTCGTCATTCATACCAATGGTTCCGGGCATTCCACCTTGCCATATATGTGAGAATACTTCTACTATGTTGTTTTTGGGAAAAAGCTCTGCTCTTTCTGATAATGCAGCAAAAGAGAAGTCAATCTGATCAATGCCACTCAGACCAAGTTTCTCTCGCTGAGACAGGCTATACATTTTGAGGACGCATACTCGTCCAGCCAAAGAATCTCCTGCTTCCTTGATAAGTTTTTTGCTCTCTGAACCTGTAAGCCAAAACAAACCATTTTGGTCTGACTCGTCGCATAACATTTTTATGTGTTCGAAAAGTTCAGGCGCCTTCTGAACTTCATCTATTAGTACCGGAGGCTTATATACCTGGAAAAACATAGCTGGATCGCTTTTGGCAAGATCTCTGTCCATTGAATTATCCATGGTGACATAAGCTCTCTTTTCGTTTTCTGCCAGCTTTTTAAGCATGGTAGATTTACCAACCTGTCTGGCACCGGTAACCATGACTGCCTTGAAAGCGGAATTCATCAGCATAAATTTTCTTTCCAGCTCTCTGTTAATATACTCCATCGAATCCTCCTGTTTAGTTCAATTTAAAGTGCAGTTTACTTTAACCTAATTATATAATTTTGCCCATAAACAATCAAGTTCAATTTAAAGTGAACTTTAAATTGAACTTGGCAGGAAATAAAAAGCTCTGTATTGCGTTTTCAGAACCCAAAAGTGGATAATACCAACCAGAAAGTCAAAATCCTTGAACGATTTTTTACTCGTTTTGAAGCTTCTTGCAAAATGTATCGATGATAAGGTCGTTTTGTTCTGAAGGCTTAGCCTTAGGATCAATGAGAATGATGTTGTCATAGAACTCATCTATTCCAATGAAGTCACGCAGCTTTGCAAAAGCTTTTTCTGCACCAGCTCCGCTTTGACAAGCAAAAACAGATATCCTCTTCCCCCTAAGTCCATCTTTATTATCCCTTACAAATGTCCTAATTGGGGGAGTAAAGGTCCCAGCCCATACAGGAAATCCGATTACAACCTGATCATATTTTGAAAGATCTGTCGTATATGACTCAAGTTCTGGTGTTTCTGCCATTACAGCGCTCTTTCCTCCCCAAAAGAACTTAGAAAACCCCTTATCAGAATAAGCTTTCTTGGGGACAAGCTTCAATACGTCTGCAGAAAGCTTTTTTGAAATAGTATTTACTACGAACTCAGTATTTCCTTCAAGTGAATAATAAACAATAAGTGTTTGCATAAATTTCATCTCCTTTACGTCATGTAACCAAAGCCTGCTCTGGGTAAAAACATACAACCAAAAGGAAAAACAGGCTGAACCAACACTTAACAAGAAAAAACAGTCGGAAGAAACTGCCCTATAATGTTATAATTGTGCCATGACAAACACATCTTGTATCAGAGTAAAAGCAATATTTTGTATCTATGTTTTATTCAGATACAAAATGTGATACAAATACGATAGTCACAAATGTGACCCTCGTTCAACAAAACGACGCTGAAAAATACTTCGGCACTTACAGGAGATTACCATGACATATTGGGCTGATTATGAGGTAAATCGTGGCAGGCAGCCCGAAATTGACTGTATGAAGGCATTAGTCATTATTATTATGATCTTTCTGCATGTCTTCGAGGGATGCACTACGAGAACTTCCGTTACCTACTACGTTCTCACTTATCTTGAATGTCTGACCGGAGCAGGAACCTTTATGCTATGCATGGGCATAGGAGCACGCTATTCCCGACATCAGACGCCCAAGGACTATCTGCGCCGTGGTTTCGAATTGTTGACTGTCGGGCAGGCATTAAACTTGGTAAGGGATTCACTGCCCTACCTGATCATCTGGTGGATTAACGGTGACAGTGCTTATCTGTCCAACGCTTTATTAATCATACAGGCAGATATATTGAGCTTCGCAGGCTTTGCATTTATGTTGCTGGCGTTACTCAAACGGATGAGGTTCTCTGATGGTGCCATTGTGCTGACAGGTATCATCATGAACGCTTTTGCCTATGTGCTTTTCCGCTACTTCCACACCACCGGCAATTTTCTGGTGGATCAGTTGCTGGCTTATTTCATTGTCACTGATGCGGAGGCATATTTTCCTCTGTGCTCTTATTTCGTGTATGTTGCATTTGGTTATGCCCTCGGCAGGATATACCTGAGGATCAGGAATAAAGATGCCCTTTCCGTCCGGGTATTGCTCTTGTGCGGACCAATCGCCATCGGCTATTATCTGCTGCGAGCCTTCGTGCCTATCTCCGTGCTGCCGGAGTTTAACAGCATAGAGATGTATATTATGAAACCCGGGTCCGATGCTTTGGCAAATATATTGATGTCGGTGTTTCTGCTGGCAGTGTTCCACATACTGCTTCGTCACAAAGAATCACCGATGCTGGTTAATCACTTGTCCGGACACATCAATCAATACTATTGCCTTAGTTTTATTCTGATAGTACCGATGAGCATACTGCTCGTGGCTATCCTGGGAGAACGTATGGAAGGTAATATTATGCCGATGCTCTATAGTCTGATAGTGTTAACAGCCTGCTATTTCATTATAAGCTGGGTGGATAAGCGGAAGTTGCCGAACAGCATCATTAAACTGAAGAGTCCGTGGAATGTGGTGGCAATTACAACAGTATGGCTGCTGACTTTCGCTATTGTGGCCTACGTCTATCCCAGAATTACAGAGTATGCAACAATATGGAACAATTATTTGGATCATTGATTCATCGAAGACTGTTTTTCTTTACATATCTGTCAGTATGTGTATAATCCCATCTTTGACAGTCTAAATGCGAGGAAAGCCTGTAAATAAAGGAAATCCTCGCATTTTCAAATACGATGGTCAGAAAATTGACCCTCGTTCAACTCAACTGACACCGGGTTGTACAAAAATGATAAACTTAATACCCTGATCCAAGCCTTATTCTTGCGACCAGTCTTCCACCTTCAAGCCTTCTACTCTTTCAAATTCTCTGGTGTTGTTTGTTACAATCGTCATTCCTAAGGATTTACCATGAGCAGCAATCAGTATATCCATAGGACCGATTATGTTACGATTTTTTTCAAGGGCTACTCTTATCTTTCCATACTCTTCAGCAGCTTTCTGGTCAAAATCAAGGACTGATATATTTGATAAGAACAGCATAAGACCAAGCCGTTTTTTGCTGGGATTTACATTCTTTTCTACCCCATGCATCAGCTCAGCATAAGTTATAGAGGATATGCAGATATCCTCAGCCTTATGAGCTTTGATATTCTTTATGACATTCTCAGCCTGATTGTCCTTGTTACGAAGTACAAAAATACATATGTTAGTATCAAGCATGTACTTCATAATTCTTCGCGCTCCTGGACAATATCATCTGCTCTTCCATCTTCCATGAAATCTTCTCCCATCATAGCGATGGCAGCATCCAACCCAGCCCACTCATCTTCAGGAGAAATTAGGAATACGATATTACCAATCTTATGTACATTGACCTCAGATCCCTCAAAGCGACATTCTTTTGGAAGTCTTACGGCTTGGCTTCTTCCGTTCTCAAATAGCTTTGCAGTTGTCATAACAATACCTCCATGAATAATTGGAACTTGTTTGCTATAATTAGTATATACTACGGTATATACCATGTCAATGCTATTCTGTAACGAAGGCAATCCATTTTGGGTCATTTTCATGCCTTTGTGTTCATTAAAAGGTGTGTTGAATATATTGAACAAAGCAGCTCTATCAAACCGCATGAATACGGCCCCGGATTTCTCTCAAAAAATGTCCACGAAATCAGATGATTTTGTGAACGTCCAAATTAAGGAATACCCCTCAGCTACAAGGTGCTGTATAGCTACAGGAGGAATTTCTTGAGGTGTAACATACTATATATTAAAGCGCTTCGGGTAAAAAAGCTCTGTATTGTGTTTTCAGAGAAATTATTTGAACAATTCCATCTGTGTGAACAGAATCTTTGAATGATTTTCTGTCAAAAATTCTGGTGTAGATATTTTTGCTTCGGAAGTAAAGGAATCAGAATTAAGAAAATCCTTCAGATCCATCTGTCTGGACCCGAGTACCATTTGGTCATATTCTTTTTGCTCTGCTGATGTCAGTTCCCTCATACTTCTTCCTATACAAGCAATAGTTAGCACAACCACGACTTATGGCACGAAAATCAGGCCAACGATATATGTAACAACAAGTAAAATCGGAACTATATTATCAATCACCCATTCTGCAAGACTAATAATCAGCCCCAAAACCACCACAATAACAATTATCCAAAGTATCCTCGAGATCTAACATGCTAAGGAAGCATTTCCATCTCCCCTGCGACAATTCTCCTAACAATTCGTGCAGTGCATCTTTTTTTAAAAAGCCAATTCTTCTTGTTTTCATAGGCAACGTAATCGCATCATCATTAATCAAATTTTGAATATTATCTTTCCAGCTCACCACATAATTGTCAGTATTACCACTAATTCTCTGTTTTAGAAGGGTTTCTTCATTGCCAAGCATTCGTAATGGCGCTATTGCAACATCACATTTATATGTTTCCAAAAAGACATTTATGTAGAGCTGTTCATCTATATAATTATATGCGGGTTCCACATCTATCTCTTTTATGATTCCTGATATACACGCATCTTCTTCGCTCACATCAAATAATTATAACTCCATATAGATTCAGCCATGACTATGATCCAACACATCATATTCTGGGGTAAATACGACAACAAAAACAGAGGCAGAAGCGCCTTCTGGAAACTCCTGCCCTCTTATCATCTAATATATTTTTCTATGTGTATCACTCCCGCTGTACACATTAGATGAACAGAATAAATTTGGTACTATTCAAAGTATAGAAGAATCAGATATTTATAATCTGGTCCTTCTTGACTAACAGAATAATAATCATGAACAAATCTGTGCTACTGCGACTTTAGCTCCTTCAACTTGAATGTCGAGAAGCAAACCGGAATCCGCACAGTCTTTCAGATATTGAGCAAATTCTTCTTTTGTCACGTCATCAGGGCCTCCTTCGCCTCCAACCATCTGAAATACTGTTTGATCAGTAATGATAAATGCCACTTCATCTACGTCATTCATTCCTACGGGATCCTGGGCTTTGTGATTTCTAAAATTGGTAACACCTTTTACTGTAAGACAATCATCTTCAATGTAGGCATCATAGATGATTGCTTGAAGAACCCCATATTCGTCCGGTTCTCCTGCACTATCCTTATCTGAAGCTCTTAAATATCCACTCATCCAATAAGTACCATCATCATCTAATGCTTCCGTAAAGTGTTTTTCCGTAGTTTCAGTTAAAGGTTCTGATTCCGTAACGCTTTCGATGGGTTCTACAGAAAAACCTGTTACAGCTCCAGTTTCTGCATTTTCTGTCTTTCCACATCCCAATAATGTAACACAAATAGATGCCGCTAATAAAAGTGATATTTTTTTCATACTCTCCTCCTCATAAAAAATAACAACATATTGATTATACTCTAGTAAAAACACCATATTTATTAAAAGAATATAAAAAAGCCCGGAAACATACTGTTTCAGAGCCTTTTTGCCATGTTTGCTATAGATGAATTGTCCACACTACTCATAACTCACTACCTTGGCGAGCTTAAATCACAACCTTTATGGGTATGCTGTTAGGCACTTTAAGCGCTAGCGTTTCTTCTTCCGTAAGCCCCTTAATCTCCTTGAGCATGCATCGTATTACCACAAAATGCGATACTATAAGTATTTTGTCATACCCGCTGTCTTTTATATCCCGAAGGAACGGTCTTACCCTTTTACAGACGTCCATGTAGCTCTCCCCACCAGGGGCATGCGCTGAAAAACTACTTCTGAATGATATAAGCTTTGGATCCGTAAAATACTTTGCATATTTTGGAGTATTCATAACATCCGATATCTTTTTGCCTTCAAACTCTCCAAGGGATCGCTCCTGGATTCGAATATCGATCACAGGCTCAAGATTAGTTATGATTTCTGCTGTCTGGATGGCACGCTTTAATGGTGATACGTAGCAGGCTTCTATGCCATCAAGCATGGAATTACCCAAAAGAGCTTTAGCCTGCGTCTTACCATTGTCCGTAAGGTCACAGTCCCAACGCCCAGTGTATACAGCCTCATCGCCTTTAAGTGCATTTCCTATACTTTCTCCATGCCTGACAAAAATAATCTCCATGATCACTATTACTCCCGATCGTCACATCTTATGTTAGATTCAGCTTCAATCTGATCAGCCTTCCCTATTCTCTTTAGTATCCATACTACCAAAAACAAAAAATACGGGAAAGCCTCTATACTTCTAGTCTATTCTCCATACATTTCCATTTACATTGGTATGCCAAATTTGCATCTAAATGTTAATATCGTTTGGACTTTGCATGTATGACACTTCTGTGACAGTTCTACTGCTATGATTATGAACAGAAAGAAAAACCAATACGCTTTTTCACTTAACCAAGGCTGCTGATAATACAGCAGCCACCTCCCAAAAATCCCGGGGCTGCGAAAGCAGCCCCTTTATTTATGTGGTTTCATTGAAACATATTTGAGGAATGGAGATCAACATACATAGAAATGGAAAAGGAAAATAAATACAAAGAAGTATGATGAGATATCTATACAGGACGACTATGATAATTTCTGATATTTCTCTTTTGATTAATAGGGTTACAATAAATATCAGATTATTGTAAAAGGGGGCTTCTATGAAGAAAACACTAGTGGCTATTCTGTGTGCATCATTTGTTTTGATTGGGTGTGGTAGTTCAGCTACATCCGCAACTACAGCAGAGCTGATTACAGATGATAATGCTATAGAGAATAATATAAAAAATATTATGTAGCAAATTAAAGTATAAATAAATAGGGTAATCTATCAATCGGCAATATATAGCGTGGTTTTGATGGGCAAAAATTGATTATATCTTGCCGACAGATTATAATATATCCATAGAAATTGTAATAAATCATATTGTGAGGCCCTTTATGACATATATGGATGTAAATACCGCTGCAAATAAATGGAATGTTTCTGAGCGAAGTGTTCGGAATTACTGCAATGAAGGCAGAATCCCAGGCGTTGTAATGAAAAACGGATCGTGGGCAATTCCCATGGATGCAGAGAAACCTACTCGTAAGCAAAGAGCCGGCAAGATTCCGACAGCTCTTTTGCCAAGACTAAAAATGGAAAAGGAATCCGGAATAACTGGAGGGATTTATCATAAGGTTCAGATTGAGCTTACATATAACTCTAACCATATTGAGGGAAGCCGGCTTACGCATGATGAAACCCGCTATATATTTGAGACAAATACCATTGGTATCAAGGATGACACTGTCAATGTAGACGATATCGTTGAAACCGTAAATCATTTCAGATGCATTGATCTGGTGATTGATCAGGCAAATTATACGCTGACAGAAGCTTTCATCAAGCAGCTCCACATGGTGCTTAAATCCGGGACATCCGACAGCCGAAAGCCCTGGTTTGCTGTTGGCGATTATAAAAGGCTTGCCAATGAGGTCGGAGGCAATGAAACTACTGCTCCAAATGAGGTTTCTGCTGCAATCAAGGGGCTTTTAAAAGAATATAACAAGAATAAATCCAAGAGCCTTGACGAAATAATTGATTTTCATTGTAGGTTTGAGAGGATTCATCCATTTCAAGACGGAAATGGACGTGTCGGAAGACTCATCATGTTCAAGGAATGTCTTAGAAACAGCATAACGCCCTTTATTATTGAAGATGACATCAAGGAATTCTATTATAGAGGCCTTAAGGAGTGGAACCGTGAAAAAGGCTATCTCACGAATACAGTACTCTCCTGTCAGGACAGGTTTAAGGCATATATGGACTATTTTGGACTAGAATACAAAGACTGATTTTTTGCGGAGAGCGCCTTTCCATACGTGAGATACAACAAATGCTCAAGAAATATGTAAAAGTCTCTTTAAAACGCAGTGATATCATCGTTCACAAGCTCCGCTCCAGCTTTGCCATGGAGTTTTATAAGCATGAAAAGAATATCTTGGCGCTCCAGCAGCGCATGGGCCATAAGTCGATCAATGCAACCAATATCTATGCTAGAGCTAGTGATCGTGAGGAGGCTGTAAAGAATTCTAGAAACTGGAGCTATAAAAAAGTAAAAAAATATGTAAAAAGTTATTTATTTCTGCAAAATATGATACACCTGCTCCATGAGCTTCATATTCCCCATGATGACGAGTGCGATCTTCTTCTTGGCGCGGCTGAGTCCATGGAACAGGTTCATGATCCTTGAAGTTACGCCCCCATTTTCCGACTCCCTGTTCCTAAGAAAGTTTTCCTCATCATAGTAGAAAGAGTCATCGAGCAGCATCACTACCTTATCGAATTCTTTGCCTGTGACGGATCCCGATTCAATGCGGGTAAGCGCCTCTCCTGGAAAACTCTCAATACCGCTTATGTCAATCGAAAGACCTGTGTCCCAGATGAACATATATCCTTCTTTTTCGTAGAATCTGATAAGATTCATCGCCTCGGTCGTATCAGCTCCGTATGCGACCGAAATATTCGGATACTCCATCTTGTTCTTCTTCGATGCAGAAAGAAATGTCCTTAAGAAAGTCGACAGCTCGTTGTTCATCCTAATTTTGTTTGTCAGTTTGAAGCCCTTGAAATCATTGCGCTTTTCAAATAGTACAGCCCCCATTCTGAGTCTTTCTTTTTCGGATACGCAGAGGTCATCGTCGTAGGATATGATGATCGGAGCCTCCCACTTCCTGCTATATTCGCAGATTGATTCAAAAGTCTTCTCTCCCATTCCGTGACCTTCATCGATGAATATAGCTGCATAATCATTGATTACATTCGGAACTGTATTATTGTCACAATAGTAAAAATCAATTCTCTTAAGGCGTTCATTAAGCTGCTGAAGTTCATTTCTGTTGGAACCGAAATAGAACAGGCAAACAGGATTCCTGCGGGATATGGTCATTGCTATGTCATACAGAAGTAATGTTTTGCCTGTGCCCGGAAGACCTGTAAACCCCTGAAGGAAATGACCGTCAGAGATATTTTTCATGATCTGTTTCTTGATATCACGCTGCTGAAATGTAAGGAAATATTCCTGACGAAGAAACTTACCGGGGTCAGTTATTGGTGAGATAAGGTACTTGTCTTCCTTGAAGAGATCCTCGATATCATCTGTGTAAATTTTGGTCTGACTGTCCAGCAGAGCACCAAGCTCCTCGAAGGTAGCGTCAATAAGCCTTCCACTGTTGGAAAGCCTTACGAGCCTGTCCTGGCCGCTTATGAATGTGTAGTAGTAATCGGGTATTCCAAGAGTTGAAAGATAGTACCTGTTTTGAATGAGCTGGGTTCGTATTGTTTCATTTGATACATTACCGCTCTTGAGTTCAATATTGACGATCTGGTTGTCTGCGATGCGAAGGAGATCAAATTCTTTTCCGAGCTTCTGCATCGTATAAGAATAATAGAATGTCAGCGAGCAGGCATCACTGCACACTGGCTGCAGTCTCTCGGAAAAAAGTCTGAGCCCTTCTATTTCCCATTTCCGAGTCTTGATACTCATTCTACGGCCTGACATCTGCCTTTCAACCTTCGATATCAGTTCGGGATTATTTAATCTTGTAAGTGCATAGACGTTAATAGGTTTCATAATTCTGCATTTTCTCCAAGAGTGATTAAATTTATTTGGCGCATGCCCATTCAAGGAATCTGATTATTTCAATGTCCCAGAAATTCCATTCATGCCCAAGCCCATCTATCTGGTCATAAGTATAATTGTATTCCGGGTCATCCAGTTCTTCAAAAGTCTCTTTTACCAGCAGATTGAGATCAAGCCATGGGTCAAGGCTTCCACAGGCATGGTATATTCTTGGCTTATCGCAGTCCTTGTATGAGAGGTCTTTTGCAAGCTGTCTGATGCTGTATTTTGTCCCTTTTATTTCTTCGCTTCCAAACATTCGTATTCTTGGAGTTATCTCGTCCTGCTGTGCTTTTACATATTTTGCATCTGCTTTATCTCCGGCTGAAAAAGCCCCAATTGCGGTGTACCTCTGAGGATATGTAAGACCAATGATGAGACATCCATAGCCACCATTTGACAATCCGCTGATGAAGTTATCACATCTTCTATCAGACAAATGAGGAAACATAGTACATAGAGTATTCGGAAGTTCATCGCCTATATACTTGGTAAATTCCCGACCATACGCCATATCCACGAAGCAGGAATCCTCTGCATTGACGCAGATTATCGCCATATGATAGCGGTCTGGTATTTCAGCTATTTTTGAATGATAAAGCCAGTCGTTCTCATCACCTGATCCCCCATG
>JAEEGI010000584.1_pt1 | contig 105350 bp, 90 predicted proteins | sample 8958751 | NCBI WGS metagenome assembly JAEEGI01 (sample SAMN16246545, study PRJNA631951) | gut metagenome | biome: gut microbiome; feature: rumen; material: KS-attached | host: Bos | place: Iran: Karaj | collected 2018-10
CCCTACTGGGTAATCCTTCTGGCCGATTCCCTGATTGTGTTCCTCTCGTGTCTGTTCACATATTGGGTGGTCAACAAGTCTCAGGTTACTTTTGACCATCATATTGAGCTGCTGGCGGCATCGGCCTTTTATGCACTTTTGAGCTGGATTGGGGCGCGCATTTTCAGGACTTATTCCGGGGTGCTGCGTTATTCCAGTTTTGTGGATCTGCTGAAGGTGACGTATGCAAATACCGTCAATGTGGCGCTTGGATTGGGGTTTGCGCTTCTGTTTAAGTGGAAGAGCGTGGATGTTTTATCGGCCCTTACGCCCCTTAATGTTCTCATGGCGTTCCTCATTGCTACGCTGCTGATGTGGGCTTTCCGTATGCTGGTGAAGCTTATGTTTGACGCGGCCAATGCCTCCTCCAAGGCAATGAAAACGCTTGTGTACGGCGCCATGTCCGGCGGTGTGGCCCTTGCTAAGAACGTCCGCAGCCAGCGCCCTGTGAAGTTTGACATCCGCTGCTTCCTTTCACATGAGAAGCGCATCAAGAATCTCAAGCTTCTGGGCCTGAAGGTGTATTCCGTGGAGGATGACATTGAGGACATTCTGGAGAAGGAGCATATTGAGGCTGTCCTTATCTGCCCTCACAGGCTCAAGGACTTCCGCTCAAACCAGAAGCTGCAGGACATCTTCATAAACCGCGGGGTCAAGATTTTTATGGTGCACCAGGCTCAGGAATCGGCCGTAATCAACGGCGAAATCCTGGAAGAGGGCGTCCAGCTCAAGGAAGTGAGCGTGGAGGACCTTCTCCCGCGTCAGGAAATCCGCGTGGATATGAAGTCTGTGGCAGAGCAGCTTGCCGGGAAGCGGGTGCTCATCACGGGATCGGCGGGCTCAATTGGCTCAGAGATTGTGAGGCAGGTGGCGGCATCGGCCCCCGCAAGCCTTATGCTCATTGACCAGGCCGAAACTCCTCAGCACGACATCCGCCTCATGATGGCCCGGGAATTCCCCAATATCCCCTGCGAGACCGTTGTGGCCAGCATTGACCGCCGCACGCGCATGGAGAACGTGTTCTCATCCTTCCGCCCGGATTTCGTGTTCCACGCCGCGGCGTACAAGCACGTGCCCATGATGGAGGACAACCCTTCGGAGGCGGTGCTGAATAATATTTACGGCACAAAGATTATTGCCGATTTAAGCGTGAAGTACGGCGCCAAGAAGTTTGTGATGATCTCTACGGACAAAGCAGTGAACCCCACCAACGTTATGGGCTGCAGCAAGCGAATCTGCGAGATTTATGTCCAGAGCCTGGACCGCAAGCTCAAGATTGAGGCGCTTGAAAAGCATAAGGGAAAGGGCGGCTCAAAGGACCGCGCGGAATACACTCAGTTTGTGACAACGCGCTTTGGTAATGTGCTTGGATCCAACGGCTCTGTGATTCCGCTGTTCAGAGAGCAGATTAAGCACGGCGGCCCTGTGACCGTGACGGACGAGAGGATTGTGCGTTTCTTCATGCTTATCCCGGAGGCCTGCAAACTGGTTCTTGAAGCCGGTACCAAGGGTAACGGCGGAGAAATCTTTGTGTTTGATATGGGTGCCCCGGTAAAGATTTCAGATCTTGCAAAGCGCATGATTGCGCTCTCCGGTGCCCGCAATGTCAAGATTGAGTACACCGGCCTCCGTGAGGGTGAGAAACTCTATGAGGAAGTCCTCTCGGAGATGGAGAACACCAAGCCCACCTTCCACGAGAAAATCCGCATTGCCCAAGTCCGTGAGTACGACTACGATGAAGTGAACAAGGCCATCGAGGACCTTGTAGCCACGGCCAAGCTCTACAACAACATGGACACCGTGCGCAAGATGAAGGAGATGGTCCCGGAGTACAAGTCCAATAACTCCGTGTACGAGAAAATTGATCAGGAGCTGGCGGGCGCCGCAAACGCGTGATAGGCGCTGCGTGGAGCTAAACGCTTGATACACAGTGGGATATGCAAAAACGTCTAGGTGATTTCGCCTAGACGTTTTTATGTAAGTGGCTGATATTCAGCCAGTTCCCCTCCATGAGGTCATGAGGCGTAGATTAAGATGTACATAAAAAAACATTTTTCCTTTTGAATTTCTACAATCTTTTCTATATTTGTAGACGGGTGCTCTAACCACAGCGCCCGTCAGGAACTATGAACGCTTTCAGTGACATTGATTCGCTGCTGCGCGTCATCTCCCGGGAAAAAGACATACTCAGGTTCCTGTTCATAAGCAGGAAGGCGCCGTCACTACGCAGTGAGCAGGCGCTGGAGCATTTCCTATCCCAGGATAGCCGCCGGCTGGAATATCTTCTGGAACACGGGGTCATCCGCGAGGCGGACGGCCTACTGGTTCTGGAGGATACCTACCTGCGCTTTTTCGAAGAGGTGTTGGAGGTGAACGAGGAAATCAACGTGCTCTCCGTGAAGCAGCACATCGATGCGCTGAATGAGAACATCGAGCTATGGCTCACGGTGGGTTCGGATGCGCGGAAGCATCGCTATATGGGGGAGATCCTGCGGATCCTAAGGAGCATTGCCCTTTCCACACACCGCAATGTGATTGACCTCAAGCGGGCCATCGACAGCACCTATAAGAATGAGCGGGACTATGCCGTCAAGCGCAAGCGCCTGGAGAACCTGGACCGCAAGCGGGCCGATATCGCCCTCCTTATCAAGGAGGCGGAAAAGCTCTTTGACGTGCGCCAGCAGGTGTTTTTTGGCTCCTCCATGGATGCTCATCTAAAGGAAACGGTAGCCATGGTAAAGGAGGTTCTCACTGAATCTTACCACGGCCTCTTGGAGCTGGACCGCCAAATTATCGTGTACCTTAATAAGATTGAGGCAGAGCAGCGGCTAGTGGAGAAAATCCGCCGCATCAAGTACCTCAAGGACCAGTTGGTGTGGGAGAGCGGAACGGACGTAATCTGGGCTCTTCAGACGCATCGGCCAGCCTTTTTGGAAAAACGTCCGTGGTATAACTGCCTGCCTTCGCTGGAGTTGCTCACAAATACCCCTGACGGTATAGCCGCACTTAAGGATGCACACGTCACACTTAAGAATCCTATAGCTAAACGGAAGACTGACCCTGAACCTTTGTCTCAGGATGAACTCTCCCGGGGTGCCGTGGTAAAAGACACCCTGAACACCTTCGAGGTTCGAAGCGCCTTCCTGGGCGGCTCTCAGGACCTGATGTCTTTCCTGTCCGGCTATACTTTTTCTGAACCGCTTTCCCAGGAAGACCGGCTTACGCTTTTCTGCCGCCTGGCGGTGGAATTCGACGAAGATTTCCGCATCACCGGGGAGTACCGTGAGGCGGAAGGCTTCCTATATCCACTCATTTATCCGCGTTAGACCATGATCAGAACCAAAGAAATATTTGAACTCCTTTCCCGGGGAGGTTTCATCAGCCAGGACAGCACCCGGGCCGATGTCCGCCGCCTCTATGACTACATAGAGGAGAATTATGACGAGTATAAAGCTTATTACCAGGGGATCGGCTTTGTGCTGGAGCAGGGGAACGGGTATTTCCATTTCTCCCGGGAGGAGTCCCGTACGGAACTCACCCGTAGGCTCACGTCCCTGGGCGTCTGGATCGACCGCCTGGATTTTGTGAAAACCTTTCACAGCGGCTTTTCCACCGGCGTGCGCTTTACGCCATCGGCCTTTACGGAGGCCATTTCTGCTGATATCGAATTGAAGGAAAAGGCCCGTAAGCTTTATTCGGGGCAGCACAATGTCAAGGATACGGTGCAGATGCTCCTGGACGATATGGAAAAAGCGGGGTTCATTGAACTGGAGAATGAGTTCGAACAGGTGTACAAGGTGACATCGGCCTTCCATTTTCTAGAAGGGCTGGTGGAAATGTTAACGATTAGCGAGGAGGAGGCCGCCGATGAGACAGCTCAGTAGAATTGTATTTGTGAACAGCGCCAACATCCGTTACGGAGAGGTGCGGCTGGATGGGAATGTTCATCTAATTGGTACACAGGGTGTTGGAAAGAGCACCGTGCTCCGTGCCATCCTATTTTTCTATACGGGTGACAAGATGCACCTGGGCATTAGCCGGGAGAAGAAGTCTTTTGACGATTTCTATCTCCCCGGCGCCAATTCCTACATCGTCTACGAGGTGGAGAGTGAGTTTGGCGCTTTTACGGTGCTGGTTTTCCGCTCGCACGCGCATAGCGTCTTCCGCTTTATCGGGGCTCCGTTCCGGCGGGAATGGCTTATTGACGAGGCAGGGGAGGTGACGGCCGACTCTTCCGCCATCCGCCGCCGCGTGGAGGGCGCTCCAATAACACGTATTGTGGACGAGTACCAGGAGTACCGGGACATCATCTACGGGAACAAGCGCGCAATCGGCAAGGAGTTCGCCCGTTTCTGCATCATGGAAACGGCTAAGTATCAGAACATTCCTCGCTCGCTCCAGAATGTCTTCCTGGGCGCCAAGGTGGATGCCGATTTCATCAAGGACATCATAATAAGGTCCCTCGGAGACGAGGAGCCAGGCATCGACCTGGTGTATTTCCGTAGCCAGCTAGCAGGCTTTGAACGGGAATATAATGACATTTCCCAGTGGTTCCAGAAGAATAAACAAGGGGAGGTGACGGTGCGTCGCCAGGGGGAGAAGGTCGTTGAGTTGTATCGGAAGCTGCTGTATCTGGACGATGAACTTACGGGCAGCCTTCTGGAGCTCCGCTACGCCCGCCGGTATGCGCAGGAGCGGATTCCGCTGCTGGACAGACAGGTGGAAGAGACGGAGGTGCTGCAACAGAAGTGCAAGGATAGGCTGGCCGATTTGCAGGACAAGTTTAACCACGAGCTCTCTGCCCTGGAGCAGGAACTGGGCGCCCTGAACGATAAACTGGACAGGATTCCTAAACTTCGGAAGAAATACGAAGGGCTTGGTATCCAGACGATTATTGAGGAGGACGGGCAGGAGCCGGCGCTACAGGCCTCGTTGGAATCGGCCCAGGCGCTCCGTGACCGGCTCACCAGGGAGTATGCCGATATCACGGCCAAGTACAAGGACCACGAGCGGGAATTGAAACTGGGCTTTGACACTTGGCGTGCAGCCCGGGAGGGGCGAAAGGTAGAGATTGGCGCAGCGCTGAATGCACAGATCCAAAAGCTCTCTGAGGCTCTTCAGGCGGGGCTCTCTGGTGTGGATGAGGCCTTCCGGGAGCGCGTATCGGCGCAGGAAAGCCTGCTCACGGACCTGCAGGAGCGGATGGCAGCAGCAGATAAACAACTTGCGCTCGCAGCTCATCTTTCGCCTTTTTCCCAGGAGATTCAGGCTGCCCGGGACGAGCAGTCTCGCCTTGCCGGCGAAAAAGGCCGCTTGGAGGCATCGGCAAAAACGCAGGAGGCGCTTGTGGAGAAACTCATGCAGGAAGGGCAGTTCCAGCAGCATCGGGAAGCGCGTGAATGGGACGACCAACTTTCGGACGTAGGGGCGCAGATGAAGGGCCTGGATGCCCAGATTGCGGAAATTGACCAGCTCCTTGCCTCCATGGACGGCTCCCTTATCCAGTGGCTTTCCCAGCACAAGCCCGGCTGGGAAGAGAATATCGGCAAGGTGGCTGATGAACGTACTGTTCTCTATGCCAAGAACTTATTTCCTTCTGAAGCAAAGGGGAATTCCTTCTTTGGGGTTGATCTGGACCTGAGTTCCCTGAAGATGAATGTGCGAACGCCTGAGAGGCTTATGAAGGAAAAGCGGCAATTGGAGAAGGAACTCTCTGCGCTGAAAGAACGGCAGGAGGGTCTTCTGGCCCAGAAAGAATCGGCCCTGGCAGACCTTCGGAAGAAGTATAACGCCCGTATTAAACCGCTGCGTGAAGAACTCTCCAGCCTGCAGGCTGCGGTCCTGATGCTGCCTGCCAAACTGGAGGATGCCGGCAAACGCCTCTCGCTCCTGGAAGAAAACACCCGCAAGGCCCGGGAAGATGCGATGGGAAGGTGCAAGGAGGCCCTGCAGGCACTGACCGCGGAGAAGGTGCTGGCCGCGGAGGCCCTGAACGCCCTCCTGAAGGAGAAAGAGGCTGAGGTCCAGAAGCTTAGGGAGGCCGATGCCCGCGGACGGCGATCCTTGAAAAAACAGCACGACGAGGCGTTATCTCAGGTAGAAGCGGAAATAGCGGCCCGGGAAAAAGAACTCTCGGAGGCGCTGGATGCGTTGCACTTGGAGCAGACCCGGGAACTCTCCGGGCAGGGGGCCGATGCCACGGCACTGGAACGCTGTGAAAAGGAGATTCTTAGCCTGCAGGAGCGGCTGAAACGGATTGCGCAAAATAAGGAGATCCTTTTCTGTTACCGGAAAGACAAGGAGGACTACCTGGACAAGAAGGAAATCTTCCTCTCTGAAAAGTCCAAGGTGGAGAGTAAAAAGACTTCGCTATCAGAACGTTATAAACTTAAACGAAGAAAAGAAGAGGATGCCCTTGCCCGCGCCACGGAAACCCTTCAGGAACTGCGTGATGCCGTGAAGCATCTCCGGGAAGGCCTCTCGGAGGCGGAGAATTTTGAGCAAAGTAACGCCCTTCCTCTTCTCCCGGAGGGACGGGAGAAGAAGACGGACAAGACTTGCCGGCAGCTTATCGACACCATCCACCGGATCCTGAGCGAAAAACGGAATACGGAACAGGCATTTTATCAGAGCGTTAACGCCTTCACTTCCCACTTTAGCCCGGGGAATATCTTCGATTTCAAGACAGACAACCACTCTGACGAGGAGTACCGTGCCTTCGCCTCCTCGCTGGTGGAATTCATGGAGAGCGACAAGATAGAGGAATTCCGCAGCCGCACCAGCGGGCATTACACGGAACTGCTCCTTCGCATCTCCCACGAGATGGACGAGGTCTCCCGCAATTCCTCCGAGATTGCCGGCATCGTCAAGGACATCAACTACGACTTCAAGGAGAAAAACTTCATCGGTGCAGTGAAAAGTATTGAACTGCGCACCATCCCGTCGGCCGATAAAATGGTCACTCTGCTGGGCCATATCAAGGAATTTGCCGATGAACACGGCTACGACCTGGACCAGGTGAACCTCTTCTCCGGGGCTTCCCGGGACGAGTCCCGCAGTGCGGCTGTGGGGCATCTGCTTTCGCTGATGAAACTGCTCACCGGCGGCGAACACGCTTCGCGCAGCCGGCTCACCCTCAGCGACACCTTCCAACTCCAGTTCCGCATCACGGAGAACGACAACGACACCGGCTGGGTGGAGAAAATATCGTCCGTGGGCTCCGACGGCACGGATGTGCTGGTGAAGGCGATGGTTAACATTATGCTCATCAATGTGTTCAAGGAGCGTGTGAGCGGGCGGTTTTCGGATTTCCGAATCCACTGCGTGATGGATGAGATTGGCCGCCTGCATCCCCGGAATGTCCGCGGCATCCTGGATTTTGCCGGAGCGCGCAACATCTATCTGGTGAACGGCTCGCCTGTGCCGTACAATGTGGCCGATTATAAGCACACATATCTTTTGTCAAAGGACGGGACTCGCACAGTGATTCAGTCGCTTCTTAGCCGGAAGGAGGCGGCTGCAGAATGAGAGTGTCATTAATTAATGCCTTTGCGGCTTTGCGGCAGGGGGAGACGGTGCCATTCAGCCGTTTCCCATCTGATTGGACAGAAGAGATGCTCCTCGAAGGGGGCGTCGCTAGTATTGTCAGGGGCAGTAGGAAATCACTGAAAGTGGTTTCCAGGACGGCTTTTGACGTGTATTTAAGGAGTAAGGGCCTGCAGCCGGATATGCTTGAGGAAACGGCCGATTTATTTGCCTCGCCGCCTGCCTCCCGCGCGCAGCAGGTCCAGCTCCTCGGAGACTCCAAGGCGGTGGCCGTCCGCTCCTGCCCGGGCTTCCCGGTGAATGTAATCGGCCCGCTGAGCGTGCGCCTTGGGGAGCGGAAACTGCTGCTGTGCCCCTGCCCCGGGAGTTTCCTTTATATCAGTGACTTTTTGAACTTCCGAATCCCCTCAAACGCCATTGTGGTGGGTGTGGAGAATATGGAGAATTTCCGCCTCCCGGAGCGGCAGGGCGCCGTCTGGGATGAGATCCTGGACCAGTTCGGCGGAGACGGTATCCCGCCACTCCTGCTGGTCTCCCGCTACCCCCAGTCGAGGGACCTTGTGACCTGGCTTCAGGACATCCCAAACCAGTACGTCCACTTCGGGGACTTCGACCTTGCGGGCATTAACATCTACCTCACGGAGTTCTACCCTCACCTTGGTCCAGAGCGCTCCGCCTTCTTTGTCCCGGCCGATATCGAGGAGCGCCTTGCCGCCTCCGGCAGCCGCGAGCGCTACAGCGCCCAGTTCGCCCGCTTTGGCCGTATGCCCCTCCCGGACCCCCGCGTGGAACCCCTTGTGCAACTGATCCACCGCCACCAGAAGGGGTATGATCAGGAAGGGTATGTGGAATAAGGGTGCCGCTGTGATGGTGGACACGGCAAGCACAGCACCATCGTGGAGCTAAATGCTTGATACACAGTGAGATACGCAAAAACGGTTAGGCTATTTAGCCTAACCGTTTTTGCATAAGTGACTGATAACCAGTAGGTTACCTCCAAGGGCGGCTCGGCATATGGAGTCTCATAATCGGCGTTATTCAATTACGGCATCCCGATGATGCCCTTGATAAAGTCTATGGCGCGTTTGTTCAGGAGTCCATTAAGAGTCTTCTGCTCTTGTTTGGAAAGGTTGTTGTAAGCCTCGGACTGCTCTTTGAGGAAGTCTTCCAAGACGTCTTTGGCCAGGAGCCCGCTAACGCGGCCGAGGTCACGCGGGAATGTGACTTCGCCAATATGGCTTTTGACGTTGTCAAAGCGGGGTTCCGTGAAATAGTCATCGGCAAGGGTGAATAGGGCGGTGACTTCATCGGCAATTACGCGAGGCTGTTTAGGCTCGTGTCGAATGCCCTTTTTCTCCGCAAAACGGGCATTCTTGCTTTTGATGATGATACGCGAACCGTTGGGGATGTAAAGCGGTGTCTTGGGACGTATGACGATGCCTTCGCAGATGTTGTCATCGATAGCCGGCAGGCCAAAGTGCTCAAAAATCTTGCTGGGAAAGGCATTGGGATAGGCAAGGCACTCGTCGAGGGTGCCTTCGAAGAGGGTTTCTGCGAAGAAAATATCGGCCTCTTGGAAAAGTGAGTTTGCGGTATCTACGTCCAGGTAGAAGGCGTCGTCCGGTGTATATGCATAGATGTCGAAGCCGTAGAAATCGTGCCCGGGGCAGTAGTAAACGCCCTTTTGAATAGCCGACATTGCTCCGATTCGCTTAACTTCCTTGTGCGGATATGCGCCTCCGAACAACTCCCCATAGACGATGATTGAGGTGAGTTCCGGGATGCGTTCTTTAAGTATTCCAAATACTTTAAATACGCGCTCGCGATAGCGATCCATCAACTCTTGCCATTGGTAAAAGTCTTCGTTGTAGGAGACCACGGCGGTGCGTTTTGCGAACTGGATATCCTTCCCGTCGCAGAGGAAACTGCAGTTAGAGCCGTGTACCTTTTCCTGAACCACAAATCTGGCGTCAAAGGGGGTATGGTTGCGGACCTTCTCCATGAAGGCGCTGTCGAAGTGGTTCTCGATGGAACTGTATTTTTTGAATGTCAGCATAGCGTTTTGTTTTTCTGCAAAGGTAGGGCGCCGGAATGCCGATTCCAAATCTTTGCAAAATATGCAAGGATTTGGAAATGAGCAGTTTATGTATAATAGAAAATACTCTGAGAATTGCAATTTTTTGCAAGGTTTGCAAAGAATTGCAGGGGCTGTAAAAGAAGTTTACCTTTGCGGAAAAAGTACTTCATCGAATGACGAACCGATATACATATACGCCGGAGAGTTTGCTGGGAAGGGACGGAAAACTCAACCCCTTCAACTGTATCCACGCCATCTCCAAGATGCTGAAGGGCAAGGGCCTTACCAATCAAAGTATCAACAAGGCGCTGGATGCTATGAAGGCCCTGTCCCAGTGCACGGGTATGGAAGGGATGGAAGCATTGGCCTTCGTTCCTGTGTTTGAACGGGATCTTGCGGAAACGTCAACCGGAATAACGGATCTGGCCGATTATTTCAATTGCCCGATGCTGGATGTAATGGGGTATTACTGTTTTTTGATCGGATAGGTTTCTCTTAATATCAGATAAAAACCTGATAATCGTAAAATATTATAGAAAATATTGATATTTGTTGTTTATCTAATAAAATATTGATATTTTTGCCGAAAGTAAGAGTATCTGGCATATGGTTGCTACAATTTCGGCGGACTTGGTTCGTTCTACCTCGCTGTCTACGCAGGATATGATGAAACTGCGTAGTAAGTTGGGGGATTTGTTTGAAGATTTTGAGAAGGAATACCCCGGTTTCTGGGCCAGGATTGTGCGTGGAGATAGCATTGAATGCTTTGTCCCGGAATATAGGTATTCTCTCCGTATTGCTATCTTGATTAAGTTGTTTGTGAAGGTGCTAGCCGCAGGATATGACTGTGACGAGCTTCTTCAGCGGCACGGAATCCGCTTCTCTATTGGCATAGCAGATATAAACTATGCCGATAAAGTGGACGATATCATAAATGGCAAAGCCATCAATATTTCCGGAAGGAACCTTGACAAAATCGGCAGAAAAGATTATCTTTACACTGCATTCGAGATGGACCGGGTCCCGTTGTCTTTAAGCAATTTGCTGGACTCATATGTGGCTATGACAGGGAATCTGGCCGACTCATATTCGGCAAAGCAGGCTCAGGTGGTTTTCTATAAATTGCTAGGCTTTAAAGAGATAGAAATTGCTGATCGCCTGGGAATATACCAGTCAGCTGTCAATACCCGTTCCAGCAGTGCCCAGTGGCGGCTGTTGAATGCGGCAATCGGAAATTTCGAGGAACTTGAGTTTTAAAGAGTATGTGGATTGAATTGTTCCTGAGTCTTTTACTGGCTCACATAGTGGCAGACTTTGTGTTGCAAACCAGGAAGGGTTGCAGGGACAAGGTGGAAAGAAAGTGGCGTAGCCTATATCATTATAGTTACGCTTTGGTTGTGTTTGCGCTTTCTTGGCTGGTTGTCTGGGATGTGCAGTTTTGGTGGTGTGCTCTTGTTATTGCAGTAACACATTTCGCAATAGATATGTGGAAATCCTATCGTGAGGAGAATGTTGTTTGGTTTTCAGTAGACCAGTTTCTTCATGTCCTTGTTCTAGTTAGTGTGTCAATGTTTTGGAGTTGCAGGAACGTATGGAGCCTTCCGTTTGGAATAACCACAAGGATAGTGGCCGTTGCCGTGGCCGTTCTGATATGCTGGAAACCGGCCAACATATTCATTAAACTGATGCTCAGATACTACAGTGTGAATATGCCGGATGATGATGCCAAAACAGGGTTTAATGCTGGAGCGCTAATTGGCAACCTTGAACGGTGGTTAATCCTTGCATTTGTGCTGATGCAGCACTATGAGGCTCTGGGCCTTCTGATTGCCGCTAAGTCCATAATACGCTTTGGAGATGCACAAACGCGGAAGTCCGAATATGTTCTTGCAGGCACCCTGCTGAGCATTTTCATTGCCCTTGTTACCGGACTGATGGTTGGGATGGCCTCTTGAACTGTTCCCAATCGCGTTTGATGATTTCTTCGGCATCATCAAGAAGATTCTTAATCTTTGAATCGTCTTTATATTTCGACATCGTCAGTTCGGCTCTTAGCTCCCGGACTCCTTTCAGAGACTTTTCGCAGGATTCCGCATCCACTAGCGTCTCTGCGCTGAAAAGGGATACTATTACAAAGTGAAGCATCCCCATCTCATCTAGTTTATCTATCAGGTTGTCATTCATTGTTTGTGTTGTATTTCTGACCGAAGTTTTTCTGCAAAGTTCGGTAGTTCTTCCGGTGCCGTCAAATCCTTGCAAACCTTGCAAAGATTTGCAGAGGGGCGGAATTGGTCGTAAATTTGCGCTATGAACCAGATATACTTTACGGCCGATTTGCATTTTGGCCATCCAAATATTGTTAAGCACTCTATTAAAAGACCCTTCTCGGATCCTAAGGATATTGCCTGGCACGACGAATGGCTCCTTCAGTTGTGGAAATGCACTGTTGATAAACACGATACTGTTTACATCTTAGGGGATTTGACGTTCCTGAAGAGTGAAGATGCACGTCATCTTCTAGAAAAGTTGCCGGGTCAAAAGTTTTTGATAGAAGGCAACCACGACGGTTCAATTCAGGCTTATAAGAACTACTTCAAAGGAGTATACCAAATAAAAGAGATGACCTTCAAGCCTACCGTTGCTCCATTTCTAAAGGAGGACTTCAAAGTAGTTATGTGCCATTATCCAATGGTGACATGGAATCACAAACCACACGGTTCGGTGATGCTGCATGGACATAGCCACGGCAAGTTGGATGAGTACAATACCCAATCAATGGATCTTCGCTTTGATGTCGGAATAGACGGGGACTTGGCCAACCTACGCTTTTTGACGCTTGAGGATGTCTATAACGCTGCCACAGAGAAAATATCGCAACACAAGTGCAACTCTTTTGCTGAGTATGCAAGGAATAACTATCGGAGTGAGGTTAGGTAAAAACACTGTTATTTAAACGTTAAAGTCATAGGAGAGATTAGCCATTATGAAAATACAATACGCATCGGATTTGCATCTGGAGTTTGCCGATAACCGCAATCTGCTGGAGCTGGGAGGAGGAATCAAGCCTGCTGGAGATATCCTGATTCTGGCGGGAGATATATCATATCTTGGGGATATGGAGATGATGAAGCGGCCGTTTTTCGATTGGTGCTCGGAGCACTTCCAGGAGACGTTCATTGTTCCGGGCAATCACGAGTTCTATGGCGGGTATGACATTGCTCAGACCATAGAGGAATATGAGTTCCAGTATCGGCCCAATGTGCGCTATCTCAATAACAAGAATGTGGCGATGGGGGATGTGGAGTTATTTTTCACTACGCTGTGGACTCGGATTAATCCTGTATTTCTTTGGAAAGTCCAGCGGGGAATGAATGATTTTCGCTATGGCGTTCTGGATGGTAAACGCTTTTGTGCCAACGATGTAGATATACTGCACCGGCGTTGTGTAGACTGGTTGGGAAACGCTTTGGATGCATCATCGGCAAAAACCAAGATAGTCGTGACGCATCATTGCCCTACGGTTCGCGCCGCGTTCAACAGTTATTCAGGTGGCGTGCTGAATTCGGCCTTTCAGGTAGATATGGATAGCTTTATCCAGGAGCACGGGGCCGATTATTGGCTGTATGGACACACTCACTATGCCGGTGGTAGCGGAACGGTCATCGGCCGGACAAAACTGGTTTGTAACCAGATGGGCTATGTGTGCTACGGTGAGAACAGGGATTTTGTGGCCGATGCAGTGATTGACATTTAGGCTGAACTTAGCGTTGCAAGGGTGCGATACAGGCCATTTGGATACCGTTTTATGTAATATCCCTTGGCCTTACGGGCGCCAATTGCCTCCACAAACTTGCGCTTGATTCGGGCGATGTTGGAATAGAATACCCGCTTGGATTCAGAGCAGAGGGACACCAGGGCATCTTCGCGGAGCGACGGATCATCAAAGCGGGATTCGTGGGCATAGATGCCCCAGAGTTCATCCCAGTGAAGCACCAGGTCGTCGGACAAAAGGCCTTCCGGGTGGGCAAGGAAAAGCCGATAGAGGGTGCTTTCGGCAGGGTTGAGACAAAGTCTGGCCTGCTCTGATGGCAAATTGAACCAGCCCCGGCGGCTATCCGGAACTACTGGCCTTATATGACGGTTCTTTGACATACTGTGACTTTTTTGCAAAGATGTCATTGACCCTCTGCTTTTTCCAAAAGTTGGCAAGGCTTGCCAATATTTGGTGATTTCGAAAGATTTTTTATAGGCTTTTTTTCTATGAAGAAATTGCGTATATTCGCGTAAATAAATAACCGCATTATGTTTACACTCATTTCTTTACCATACGCGCCAGACGCACTGGAGCCGGTGATCAGCGCCCAGACTTTGGGATTCCACCACGGAAAGCACTTGCAGGGCTATGTGAATAACCTCAATGCTGCACTGCCGGGAAGTGGCTTTGAGGGCCTGGAACTTGAGGAGATTGTGAAAAAGGCCAGCGGCGGCATCTTCAACAATGCCGGCCAGATCCTCAATCACAACCTTTATTTCACGCAGTTCAGGGCCCCCGGTCAGGCCGGGGGTGACGGGAAGGCCGATAACGCCCCCGTGGGCACCATCGCCGCCCAGATTGTGAAGCAGTTCGGCAGCGTGGAGGCCTTCCAGGCAGAGTTCGTGGCCAAGGGCGCGGGGCTTTTTGGAAGCGGATGGGTATGGTTATCGGCCGATGAAAAGGGTGAACTTGTGATCACTCAGGAGCCCGGCGCCGGCAACCCCGTCACCAAGGGTCTTAAGCCGCTCCTTACCTTCGACGTCTGGGAGCACGCCTATTACCTTGACTACCAAAACCGCAGGCCGGATCACCTGAAGGCTCTCTGGAGCATCGTGAACTGGGAAGAGATAGAACGTCGCTATACCCTCTGAAGCTTATGCTGAAAATCGGTGACAAGATGCCCTCTTTTGAGGTTTTGGACCAGGATGGAAACGTGGTAAGGTCTCAGGATTTTATTGGCAAAGGCCGAAAAACCATCATCTACTTTTACCCCAAGGACAACACTTCCGGCTGCACCGCCGAGGCCTGCTCCTTCAGGGACAGCTATGCTGCCCTCACCGCCGCCGGCTACAACGTTGTGGGCGTGAGCAAGGACAGCGCCAAGTCCCATACGGGCTTCCGCGCCAAGCACGGCCTGCCTTTCCGCCTTCTGGCCGATACCTCCACCTCAATGCTCCAGGCCTTCGGCGCCTGGGGCGAGAAAAAGATGTACGGCAAAACCGTACTTGGCACCCTCCGCCGCACGTTCATCTTCTCCGAGTCCGGCCTCCTGGAGCGCATAATTGAGAAAGTGGACACCAAAAACGCCGCCTCCCAGGTCCTGGAAGGCTAACCACCGTCCCTACCCCCTGTTGTAATGCCGATGCGGTGGGGCCTAACTACTTAAATATCAGCCACTTACGGAGTTGTTTTGGGATTACCGGTAATCCCAAACAATTCCGTAACCCGCTGTGTTTCAATCACTTAACCTCCACCCGTATTTGCGGCAAAAAAGCGTATACACCATAATGAAATAATCACTACCTTTGAACTATGAACCGTGAGGAACAAATAGCCCGCGTGACGCTGGCGGGGAGCGTGGTGAACCTGCTGCTGGTGGGCCTGAAGGCCGTGGCGGGTGTGGCGGGACACAGTGCGGCCATGGTGTCTGATGCCGTGCACTCGCTGTCGGATTTCATAACGGACATTGTGGTGCTGGTGTTTGTGCGGGTTTCCGCCCGGCCGCAGGACGAAGGCCACGACTACGGCCACGGGAAGTTCGAGACCCTGGCAACGCTGCTTATCGGCCTGGCTCTTGCTGCCGCGGCCGTTGGAATTGTGGTGTCCGGGGCAACCAAACTTGCGCAGTGGCTGCAGGGGGAGGAGTTAAAGAGCCCGGGCGCCATTGCCCTTTGGGCGGCGCTTATCTCCATCGGCGTTAAGGAAATCCTGTATGAATATACGCGTATCAAGGGCCGGAAACTGGATTCCAAGGCCCTGGAGGCCAATGCCTGGCATCACCGGTCCGATGCCCTCAGTTCCATTGGCGCGGCTATCGGCATTGGAGGTGCACTTCTTCTTGGCCCGCGCTGGGCCGTTCTGGATCCGCTGGCCTCAATTGTGGTGGGCGCAATGCTTGTGAAGGTGGCCTGGGACCTTCTGGGGCCGTCTTTTGGGGAACTCACGGACAGCTCACTTCCGGAAGAGACTGAGAAGGAGATGCTCAGGATTATCAAGTCAGTGGATGGTGTTGAGGACCCTCACAACTTGAGGACGCGGCGTATCGGCAACCGCATTGCCGCCGAGGTCCATATCCGCCTGGACGGCCGGCAGTCCCTTGAAGAGGCCCATGAGAAGGCCTCTGAGGTGGAACGCCGCTTCAAGGACCGCTTTGGTCAGCAGTCCCATATCATAGTCCATATGGAGCCGGTGAAAGAAAGTTAAATTTTTTCCAACCATTTGTCCCGGTCTTCCGTCTAACAGATGAAACATAAAAATTGATACAAGTTATGGAAGACATTTTAGTACCTATTTTCGTCTGCGTGGTTCTGCCCGTAACGGTTGTCTGGCTGGTAGCCCGTACACGTCAGAACGAGGCCAACAAGAAGGCCGATATCATGCTCAAGGCCATTGAGGCCGGCGTCCCGGTGGACATGGAACAGTTCAACACGGATAAGAAGAAGACTCCACAGACTATCAAGCAGGGGCTTCTTGACAAACTCTCCGGCGCGTGCATCACATCCCTGATGGGAATCGCCTTCATCGTGCTGTTTCTGGTGAATCAGTATGGGCCTGGAGTGGACTTCTTCTTTGACAATATGTTCCCAATCGCAGGTTTCATCTTGCTGGCGGTGGGTATCGGCCTTTTCATCTCATACTTTGTGGGTAAGAAGCTACTGGCAAAGGAGATAGAGGCCGAAGAAAAAGCTCTTCAGAAGTAGAGAATGACCCAGGAGCGGTTCATAGCCGAGGTCCGGCAGCAGCAGGAGCCATTGAGGCGGTTCCTGCTTGCGCTGTGTGCGGGAAACGGGGCTCTGGCCGATGACATCGCCCAGGACGCCCTTGTCCGCGCCTACGTTGCTTCCGGCTCCTTCCTGGGCCTCTCCAAATTCAGTACCTGGCTCTTCCGTATCGCATATAATTGTTACATAGATAATTGCCGGAAATCCCGCCCGGAGGATGCCCCGCTGCAGGAGGCGGTGGGGGTACAATCGGCCGATTCCTCAGACCGCAGTTTCCGGTACCAGCAGCTCTATCAGGCGCTGGAAAAACTTCCGGAGAAGGAGAAGGCCGCAATTGCGCTCTTCTACTTCGAGGACAGGAGCATCAAGGAGATATCGGCCATCCTTGATATGCCTCAGGGTACCGTCAAATACCAGCTTTCTATGGGCCGGCAACACCTTAAACAGCACATTCAGTTATGAAAGAGATAGAAGATTTCCTGCGGGAAAACAGGCCGATAACAAAGGATGATCCCACCTTTATCCTTGAGACTCAGCGCCGTATGCAGCAGGTGGAGGGAATCAAGGGAGAGGTAGACCGTCAGCGCCGTCACGGCCGCGTTGCGCTCATCCTGGCGCTTGCCGCCGGCCTTGCACTGGGTGTGTTTGCAACTGTGATTGCGTTCCTGTATCCTTTGGATGTAGAATCGGCCTCTGAGGGCATTGTACAAAGCGTGAGGCTGTTCCTCCAGAGCTACAGGCAGTATCTTCTGATGCCGGTGGCGCTTCTTGCCATTATCCTTGGCATAGTGCTTTCCAGAAAACCCGTGCGGCTATAGGCTGCTGAAATACTTCCACAGCGGAGCGGCCATAAGGGCCTGCAGGATCTGGTTCTCTTCCAGAAGTTGCCGCACGAATTCCGGACTTTTCAGATAGACGTCAATGTCTTCCGTGGCGTCAAGGTGCTGACCGGAAACCTTTTTCACTCCAACTGCAAGGAAACTGTGGGCCAGGTTGTTGGATGTGGCTGGGTTGGGGGAGAGTGTCATCCATTCCTTCCATGTGCCGCCGGCGTATCCGGTTTCTTCCAAAAGTTCCCTCTGGGCGGCCTGCAGGGGCGTTTCGCCTTTCTCAATGACCCCGCAGGGGAGTTCATAACAGGTGTTCCCAAGGCCGTGCCTGTACTGCCTCTCCATCACAAAATCTCCGTCCTCCGTGATGGCAATAATGTTCACCCAGTCCGGGTATTCCAGCACGTAGTACTCGTTGTTGATGCGGCCGTCCGGGAGCTGCGCCACGTCACGCCGGGCCGTGAGCCATGGCCGCCTTATAAGGTATTCAGAGGACAGGATGGTCCACTTTTTCTCCTCTGTGATGGTGGATTTCATAGGCTCATTTTATAGACATTGGTCTCATGCTGCCGGAATCCAAGGGCCTGGTACAGCAGGTTGGCCTTTTCCCTTGAAGGGCGGGACGTAAGGTGCAGCTCGATGGGCGCCAGGCCGCGGGCGTATTCTATGATATGCTCCATAAGTTTCCGGCCGATATGCCTTCCCCGCGCCTCAGGGCTCACCACCACATCCTCGATGCCGCCCTTAAGCCCCAGCGGATGATGTGTGATGCATAGGCTTGCAGTGCCGATTATCCTTCCGTCTTCCACCGCCGCAAAGAGGAGGGTTTCAGGCGCTTCCGCCGCCGCTTTCAGAATCTGAGGCGTAACTTTGACGCTGCCGTCCAGCACTTCCAGAAGGCCCAGAAGGTCATGGATATCCTGCTCCTTGAGCGTATTGAGTTCAATGATTTCCATAGTGCAAAGATAGCGTTTATTTTCTTATCTTTGTAACCGCCGGAGATGTGCCGGATAAAGACAGAGAATATGACAAAACACTCGCTGAAAACCCGCTGGAGGGCATTCCGGATATGGCAGGAACTGGGTTACCTGCCATGGAAAAAGTCTGTGGAGGCTACCGGTAAACGTAAGGGAGACTTCTACAAGGGCGCTTTTGACAGCATCCCGTTCCTTAACGATGACGCCAAGCGCACTTTCACGCACCTTCTTTTCCGGCCCGGGTATATGATCCGGGATTATATCCACGGTGACCACGAGCGGTATCTGGCTCCGCTCACTGCGCTCATCATATTCTACGCTTTCTTTGCACTTGTATCGGCCGTACTGGCCCCGGTGCAGCATAAGGAAGACTCTTTCCTGGACAAGATGAATGATGCCCAGGAGTTCAAGGAGGAGTATGATAGTTTGGCCGATACCCGTGGTCAGCATCTGCTCTACAATATTGCCACCCTAATGAACAAGGGCTACACCTATCTTAATCTGGACAAGCATCCGGAGGCTGTGACAAACAGGGGGGAATCGGCCCTGGCGGCGCTGGAGGGCACTTTGAGAAGCCAGGGAATCCCGCTTTTCATATGGCAGTTCATCCTGCTCTGGCTGGCTATGTCCGTTGGGCTCAGGCGCTTCAGGTTGGGGATGTCCGCCACGGCGGCGGCATCGGCCTATGTCCTCTGTCAGTTCAGTTTCTTTATGCTTTTTGCCCTGCTTTTCACTTTTGGGGAGAGCGGGTCCGTGAACGTGCTCCTGATGTTGGCGCTTCTGACGGTGGATTACTGCCAGTGGCTTGGGGTGGGGTGGAAAAAAGGCCTGGGGCTGGGGTTCAAGACGGGGATTATGTACGGCATTTTCCTGAGCCTGGTCTTTTTGATTGTGAGCGGCGTGGTGGTCCTTATGGCCTGGCAGAAAGGTGTTTAGATAAGAGTTAACTTCTTGCCTTCCAGATATTTATCAAGGAGGTCCTGCGTGCGTATTTTCACAAAGCAGGTGGGGGTGCCGTCCGTGCAGGCAAAATAATCGGCCTTGGAGATTCCGGCGTCCATCACAAGATGAACGTTTGCGGCTTCCGGCAGCACTGCGCTGAGGATGGTTGTTGCGCCAACCTCCACCCCGGTGAGTTCCCATAGTTTCCGGGCCGATGCAAAAGAAACCCTCGGAATCCCACCCATGGCGGCGCAGAAGTCCCTGGTCACGAAGGGTTTATCATCACTTGTCACATAGAGGTAGAACTCCGTCTCCTGCCTGTTGCAGAGAAAGATGGTTTTCACAATATGGATGCCGATTTTGGCGTCAATGTGCTGACAGTCCTCCATTGTGATTCCGGGGTCTGTGTCTACACGCGTGAAGGCGATGCCCTTTGCTGCAAACGTCTCATAGACAGTCTTTTGGAGCCTGGTGGCAAATGCCTCCGGGGGCGTTGATATTGGGTCACTTACGTAAAACATAGTAATCTTCGCAGTTCTTCGATGGAATGTGCTATCTGGTGTCCGGACAGTTCCTCTTCTGTCCTGTAGCCCCAACTCACCGCCACGGCATCAATCCCGCCGTTTGCCGCCGTGCGCATATCGGTAGGGGAGTCCCCAACCATTATGGCGTCTTCAGGGCCGATGTCCGCCGCTCCGGCGTCCTTGTGGCCTTGGTCCTCTGCTCTCGTGCCGGCAGAGTTGCAGCCTTCGTCTCGGCCCTCAGTTCCCGTGCCGGCGGCTTTATGGCCTTGGCCCTCAGTTCCCGTGCCGGCGGCCTGGGCCAGCACTTCCCGCACTATTTCCGGATCCGGCTTCAGCGGGTACCCCGGCCTGTTCCCTAGGATTGCAACAAACTGAATATCAGGGAAAAACTCCCTGATAAGGTGCTCCGTGCCCTCCTGGAACTTGTTGGAAGCCACCGCCATCTTCACGCCCCTTGCCTGAAGCTCAGTGAGCAGTTCCTGCATCCCCTTGTACGGCCTGGTATGCACATCGATGTGCGCTGAATAATACTCCTTGAAATCCGCCAGCGCCGCATCAATGTCCGCATCTGCGAGCGTAGGGCTTGTGATGGCTGAAGGAAATTGGTTTTTCGGGCACCGTCCCGAAAAATAATTACCTTCAGCCGCCTGGCCGGCAGATGCGTCTTTGGCAAGCGACGCCTCCAGGGCCTGCTTCACAAGGTTCCGGACGCCGTGGCCCACCATTTTGCGGTATTCTGCCACGCTGTGGAGGGGGAGGCCGCGAAGTTCCAGGGCGTGATTCACCGCGGCGGAAAGGTCCTCCAGGGTGTCTATGAGCGTCCCGTCCAGGTCCCACAGTATCAGTTTCTTATGCGGCGGGAACAACTTCCGGTATGCCTCCGCCTTTTTCTCCAGCGGCATCGGATACGCCCGTGAGGTGGACGGCATCCGCCAGAACTTCACCTCTACGGCATCTGCGTGCGAGGGGCTTGAGGGGGGTGAAGGAAATTGGTTTTTCGGGTACCGTCCCGAAAAATAATTTCCTTCACCCGCCGGGCCGGCAGATGACCGGTCGGGGCCGGGCATGACGTTCCCGTCACCCCCCGCCGCACCACCGTCACCCCCCGCCGCACCACCGTCACCCCCGACTTGATCGGGGGTCTCAAGCCGCAGGAGGACCCACTCGCCAACGGGAGGAATGGGGCATCCAAAGGCCTGGGCCACAACTTCAGTTGCTTTCTGGCCAGTGGTGACAAGTGTACGGCAGTGGGGTATTTGTCTCAGGAGGGCGGGGATGTCTGTGGGGGTGACCACATCCAGAAAGGCATCAGAGGCATTGTCCTTCAGACGCCGTACCTCAGTGGCCGTGTCATAGAATGCAAGGCGGTGTTCTTTGCAGAATGCGCGGATATCGGCCTCATTGAACCGCTTTTCACCGGGAATAGTGAAGTGGTCCTTATCCCCAAAGTGGATAAGGCCCATGATGCGCCAGAAATCATTGATCCAGTTGGGGTAGTAGAATGGCATGCACCACCTGTGCGGCTGGGGTGGAAAACTCCCCAGGAACAGTATGCGCGCCCCCTCCGGCAAAAACGGCTCAAATGGATGTTTCTCTGTATTCACGGTTCACTTCTCAGTTCATCTGGTCCTCACATCCCACTTCTCACATCCCACTTCTCACATCCCACTTCTCACGTCCCACTTCTCACATCCCACTTCTCACATCCCACTTCTCACATCCCACTTCTCACATCCCACTTCTCACATCCCACTTCTCCCGTCCCACTTCCCACTTCCCACTTCCCACGTCCTACTTCCCACGTTCCATTTCTCACGTCCCACTTCTCAGTTCTCAGTTCTCAGTTCATTGGACCCATACCTGATTCACAGTCCAAATTTACAACATTTTCTCTGCACTTCATAACTTCCTCCTGGTGCTGGTGGTGTGACTTTTTCTGGCACATCACCAGCACTTTCGGGCCCTTTCTGCTGGTGGTGTGACATTTTCTGGCAAATCACCCGCACTTTTGGCCCCTTTCTGCAGGTGGTGTGACATTTTCCGTCACATCTCCCGCACTTTTGGGCCTTTTCCGCTGGTGGTGTGACATTTTCCGTCACATCTCCAGCACTCAGTCTATATGCTATCCAGCAGCTGTGCGGCCTTAGCGTATGTGATGCCACACACGCGGGCTATTTGGGTGGCGTCTGCACTGAAACGGAAACGGATTTGGCGGGCGCATTCCACCTGCTCTTCAGGAAGGAGTTGCGTAAATGTATCTTTGTGGAACAGGCTCCTCAAGAGGTCTGGCAGCGTTGCGAGGATTGTCTGGTCCCGGAAAGCGGGGAGGTTAGAGTCTGCGTACTCCAGCCGTTTGCGGGCTTTTGAAGAACTGTTCAGGAAGTAGTTCAGCCTCTGGGGCGTTCTGAAAAGGGTTTCCACGCCCTTGCAGTCCACATAATTCTGTGGAAGGATGTAACCATCCTGGCCGATAATCCATTCTCCCGGAAGAGTTTCTTCGTCCGTATGGAGAAGTTTTTTTATTTCACGGGCCGATAAACTCTTTAAAAAACGTCCCCCCTTTTCCGGCTGGCCGAAGAACGTGGCGCCCGTTCCCCACTGATACTGACTGGCATGGACGCAGATTCCCGCCCCCACACAGTTCATCAGTACATACGCGATGGCTTTTTCCACCGCTTCATCCTCATAGGGAATGAGTTTGATGTCCAGCCCGTTGTGCCTCAGGAACTTCCGGATGCCATACTTTTTCTGATAGTAGATTGAGTAGCGTCTTTTGAAGTTATCTACAAAATCTTTGACATCCTTCATTGTGCCTTTCAGCACAAAATGCACGTGATTGGACATCAGAATAAAGGTAAGCACCACTACTTCAGGGTGCCGCGCGGCCTCTATAGCAATGTAGTTCATGGCCACTTTGAAATCTTCTTCATCCCGGAACCACAGGCCATCTTCCAAGTGTTCCGTGCTCAGTAAATATATCCTTTTCATAACTATCTCCCGCACTTTTGCACGGCTCTACAAATATATTAAATAGTTGACATCTCTGCAACTTTTTTTTGTTTTTTGTAGAAAAGTTGTAATTTTGTTCCTGCAAATATGTTAATCCATCACAGAACCATCATTCACGTGGAGGTCAAGGACACCCGTGAACACTTTTACTTTGGGTCTGCCGCAGCAATGTTCGCAGATCCAAGGATGAGCGCCCTGCTCAAAATCAAGTACCAGACTTTCCGCACCAAAAAGGTGTCGGAAAACAGGCCATATGAAAATGAGAACGTGATTGTCCGCAAGGGCAATCTGTACACCATTGACCACACCTAGCTTGTGACGGTGATGTGCCAAGAAAAGTCACATCACCCGCAGAAAAGGGCCGAAAGTGCCGGTGGTGTGCCGGGAAAAGTCACATCACCTGCAAAAAGGGGCTAAAAGTGCGGGTGATGTGCCGGAAAAAGTCACATCACCTGCAAAAAGGGGCTAAAAGTGCTGGTGATGTGCCGGAAAAAGTCACATCACCCGCAGAAAAGGGCCAAAAGTGCCGGTGATGTGCCAGAAAAAGTCACATCACCCGCAGAAAAGGGCCAAAAGTGCCGGTGATGTGCCAGAAAAAGTCACATCACCCGCAGAAAAGGGCCAAAAATGCCGGTGGTGTGCCAAAAAAAGTCACATCACCCGCAGAAAAGGGCTAAAAGTGCCGGTGGTGTGCCGAAAAAAGTCACATCACCCGCAGAAAGGGGCTAAAAGTGCCGGTGATGTGCCGAAAAAAGTCACATCACCCGCAGAAAGTGGCTAAAAGTGCTGGTGATGTGCCGGAAAAAGTCACATCACCCGCACCAGAAACGTAGAAAAAGTATGTTTGAAGTAACAAAGATCTCAGACCAGACCGAAGGCGGCATCAGAAGGGCTTCCTTCCAGACCAGCAGCGCAGTCTGTTCCCGCCAGATAGACATTGAACTTGAAGGGGACGTGGTAAGGAGCGTCCGCTACACCGGCGGCTGCCACGGAAACCTTCAGGGAATAGGCGCTCTCATTCAGGGGATGAATAAGGCCGATATAATCTCCCGCCTTGAAGGCATCAACTGCAAGGGCCGCGGCACCAGTTGCCCGGACCAGCTTTCAAAAGCATTGAAACAGTTATAGCATATGGTACCGGTAAGTTCTTTAATCACTATTGCAATCTGTGCCGTCCTGAGCATTGCAGTTCCCATCCTCCTGAGCCTTTGGATGGTGAAAAAGTACAATGTTAAGGTACGGACCATCCTGATCGGCGCCGGTGTCTTTGTACTCTTTGCCCTGGTTCTGGAAACCATCCTGCATCAGGTGGTGCTGAAGGGTGCAATCGGCCCTACTATCACCGGAAATGTCTGGTACTATGCTCTTTACGGCGGCCTTGCTGCCGGAATCTTTGAGGAGACCGGCCGATTCCTGGCCATGCATTTCCTCCTGAAGGGTGAGCCTCAAGATGCCAAGACCGCGGTTGCATACGGAATAGGTCACGGCGGCATTGAGATGCTCATCATCTTTGGCGTCTCAATGATTGTCAATCTTGTAATTGCCGCTTTGATAAACGCCGGACAGGCCGATACAATCCTTTCTTCCGTCCCAGCCGAAGCCCAGGCCCAGCTGCAGGATACATTCGCCCAGTTTGAAACATCCACCCCCGGAACGTTCCTCACGGGCCTTTGGGAGAGGACATCGGCCATAATTCTCCAGGTGGGACTGTCCGTATTTGTATGGACGGCGGTCCGAAAGGGCGGCAAGTGGCTGTTGCTGTTCCCGGCTGCAATCCTCATTCATTTCCTGGTGGACGCCAGCGCCGTGCTCCTGATGAATGCCGTGAGCATGGTGGTGCTCGAAACCATCGTTTGTGCTATGGCCGTTGCCGTTGGCGCCTCCGCCGTGATGCTTGCAAAGAAGCTATGAATGTCCTTCTGACAAGGATGCTTTCCAAGGCCGATCCCTCCCAGGTACCCGGCCTCTCCCGCTTTTTCAAGACCGGTCCCGGCCAGTACGGGGAAGGTGACAAGTTCCTTGGAATCAAGGTCCCCGTCACACGTGCCGTTGTGAAGGAGTGCTGGCGCTCCGTTAGTTTTCAGGACCTGGAGGAGTGCATCACCAGCCTTTACCACGAGGTCCGTCTGGCCGCCCTCCTTGCCCTGGTGGAGGTGTTTTCCCACGCAGGGAAGAGACCCCCGATCAAGTCGGGGGTGACGGAGCGGGCACAGGGGGTGACGAAAGAGCAGTGCGTGGAGTTCTACCTCTCCCACACAGCCTGGATCAACAACTGGGACCTAGTGGACCTTAGCTGCTACCCTCTCCTTGGGCAGTGGCTTCTAGACAAGGAGGACCGCTCGCTTCTGTATGACCTGGCCCGTAACGGCCGCACCATCTGGGAGCAGAGGATAGGCATTGTGAGCACCATGACCTTTATCAGGAACGGCCAGTTAACAGATACTTTCCGGATTGCCGATATCCTCCTTCACCACCCCCATGACCTTATCCACAAGGCCGTAGGCTGGCTCTTGAGGGAGGCCGGAAAGAGGGATAAAGCTGCCCTGGAGGCCTGGCTGCAGGGGACCCCCGATCAGGTCGGGGGTGACGGAGTGGGCACCCGGGGTGACGCCCCCGTCATGCCCGGCCCCGACCGGGCATCTCAGATGCCGCGCACCATGCTCCGTTACGCCATAGAGAGGTTCCCGGAGGAGGAACGGGGGCGCTACCTGTTGGAAAAGAGCCGCTAATGGCCTATATTTGCATACTAAATTGATAACACAGATGAAAGGAATTGTTCTTGCAGGCGGCTCCGGAACGCGCCTCTATCCCATCACAAAAGGCGTTAGCAAGCAGCTTCTGCCCATTTACGACAAACCTATGGTGTACTATCCCATCAGCGCCCTCATGCTGGCCGGGATACGTGATATCCTTGTAATCTCAACACCCCAGGACCTCCCAGGCTTCAAGCGGCTCCTTGGAGACGGCTCCAATTTTGGAATCAATCTCCAATACGCGGAGCAGCCTTCCCCTGACGGCCTGGCCCAGGCTTTCATCATAGGGAAGGAGTTTATCGGCAATGACTCCGCCTGTCTTGTCCTTGGAGACAATATCTTCCACGGCGCCGGCTTCACGGGCCTTCTTACGGAGGCTGTGAGAACGGCCGAGGAAGAGGGTAAGGCCACGGTCTTTGGCTACTGGGTAAGTGACCCGGAGAGGTACGGCGTGGCAGAATTCGACAATGATGGCAACTGCCTTTCCATTGAGGAGAAGCCCGCCAAGCCAAAGAGCAATTACGCCGTTGTGGGCCTCTATTTCTATCCCAACAAGGTGGTGGATGTGGCCGCAAACATAAAGCCATCGGCCCGCGGAGAACTTGAAATCACGTCCGTAAACCAGGAATTCCTGAAGGAAGGCCTCCTGAAGGTCCAGACTCTTGGCCGGGGCTTCGCCTGGCTTGACACCGGCACCCACGATTCCCTTGCCGAGGCCTCCATCTACATTGAAACCATAGAGAAGCGCCAGGGCCTGAAGGTGGCCTGCCTGGAAGGGATAGGGTTCAGCAAGGGATGGATATCGGCCGATAAACTACGCGAAATAGCCGCCCCCATGGCCAAGAACCAGTACGGGCAGTATCTTCTGAGGCTGGCCGATGAACCGCTTACACCCTGTCTGTAATCTGGATGGGTTTTGAGAGCTGGTCTATTGCGGCCAGCTCTTCTGTTGAGAAGGTGGTGTTATTCAATGCACCAAGGTCTTCGGAGAGCTGTTTTACGGAACTTGCGCCAAGCAGCACGGATGTGATGTGGGGCTTTGCAAGGAGCCACGCCAGCGACATCTGGGCAAGTGTCTGGCCGCGGCCGCGGGCTATCTCCCGGAGGCCGCGGAGTGCCTCCAGCATGGTCTGGGTAAGGATTTCCGGCCTTAGGGAGCCGCTCTTGGACATACGTGATCCGGAAGGGATGCCGCCGTCAAGGTAGCGGTCGCTGAGGAGGCCCTGCTGCAGGGGAGAGAAGGGAATGAAGCCCGCTCCGGCCTCTCCGGCAAGGGACACAAGGTCTTCCCGCTCCGGGTTACGGTCTATGATGTTGTAGCGGTCCTGGAACAGGAGGCAGGGGGTCTCGTGGGAAATCAGATAGTTGTATGCATACACTGCGGCCTGCTTGGGGTAGCGGGAAACTCCAACATAGAGGGCCTTCCCCTGGTGCACTATGTCCACAAGGGCCTGAAGGGTTTCATCCAGGGGGGTGCGGGGGTCATACCTGTGGGTGTAGAAAAGGTCCACGTAATCCAGTTTCATCCTCTTAAGGCTCTGGTCCAGGCTGGAGATGAGATACTTGCGGGATCCCCATTCCCCATATGGGCCTGGCCACATGAGGTAACCGGCCTTGGTGGAAATGAACAGTTCATCCCTGTAAGGCTTGAAGGAGGATGTGAGCAGTTTCCCGAAGTTTTCCTCTGCGGCGCCGGGCTCCGGACCGTAGTTGTTGGCAAGGTCAAAGTGGCAGATGCCCTGGTCGAAGGCATAGTGTGCCATCTCCTGGATACGCTCAAAGGGCGTTTCCGTTCCAAAGTTCTGCCAGAGGCCAAGGGTGATGGCGGGGATGTCAATCCCGGACCTGCCGCAGCGGCGGTATTGCATTGAGCTGTAACGCTCCGGGGATGCTGTGTAACTCATTTCTATGCTGTTTGTCATTTACAAAGCTACAAAAAAACCTTGATTTGTGCAGAAGAATTATTATTTTTACAAATAAAACTTCGAAACTATGATAAAGAAACTATTAGGCTTCTTTGTATCGGCCTTCCTTGCGGTGGCTTTTGCTTTCTCCTGCACCCCGCAACCTGCCGCGGAGGAGCCGCAGAAGGAAGAAGAAACCCCGTCGGGGGAGGATACAACCCCCTCTGCAGACCCTGAAGACCTTGAACCTTTTGAGTACAGCGTCACTTCCGGCGCAGAGGATTACATATTCTCCAAGAGGCCTCAGTTTACACTAAAGCTCACCAATCCTAATTCCGTTGCGGCTACGGCAGAATTAAAGATTACTGTCAACACAGACAAAAGCAAGAAAGCCGTAAGTTATGAGTTTACAAAGGAGGTGGCGGCAAAGGCCACTGAAACTCTTCAAATCACAACTGAAGAGGACCTGGCCCCCGGTTTTTACAAGATTACAGGAAAGGTTGGAAGGAAGAATTTCATGTCATCAACTCCATTTGGTATTGATCCGTTTGAGATTGAATCGGCCCCGGATTCTCAGGCCGATTTCGACTCTTTCTGGATTGACGCCTATGATCAGCTCAAGGCCGTGGATATGCAGCCGGTATTTGTACCAACAAAGTACGACGGTACGTATATGGTTGAACTTCAGTCCATTCCCGATGGCCTTGAAGGTGAGCCAATGAAAATAAGGTGCTACTACGTGGAGCCTCTGCAGGATGGCAAGGCTCATCCTGTCATTGTCCATTACTATGGTTACGATGACTGGAGCCCCGGAAAACTTGACTGTCCTCACGGCAGGGAGGAGTTCGCCCACCTCTATGTGTCCACCCGTGGCCAGAGAATCAACTGCCGCACGGCAAAACTCAGGGACGACGGAATTGAAGAGGATTTCAAAAACCCCTACAGCAAGCAGTGGTTCACGGTCAATTTCGGCGACAAAGACAGTTACTACTATCGGGGCGCCTATATGGACTGTGTCCAGGGCATCCGTTTCCTGGCTCTCAGTGAAGATGAAAGGGTCAAGGGCAAGATAGATATGAGTAACCTCTTTGTGGAAGGAATGAGCCAGGGCGGCGCTTTCTCATACGCAGCAGCATCCCTCAGTAAGGATTATCCCGTCAAGGCAATTGCAGCAGCCGTGGCATTTATGGGAGACTTCCCGGATTACTTCACAATAGTTCCCAATGAGGGCGGCGGCTTCCCCGGAATGGCCCAGAACTGTAAGAAGTCCCTGGGATGGACAGATGCTCAGATGTATGAGTTTATGTCATACTTTGACACCAAGAACCTGGCTACAAAAATATCCTGCCCCATCTTCGCCGCTATCGGCCTTCAGGACAACATCTGCCCTCCCCACACCAACATTGCGCCGTATAACAACGCCAAAACTCCGGCAGGCAAAAAGCAGATGACATTCTACCCCAAGATGGGTCACGCATACCCCTCCGGCTGGGACGCCAATGCCAAGGCATTCTTCAAGGCACAGTAGGCCGTAGAATGTAAATTGCTCATTTACAGCATATTATGCAAAATGCCCTAGGTAAATTTACCAGGGGCATTTTGCATAAACTATTGATAATAAATAGTTTACATTCTACGCTAATATTCTTCCTCGTTCCACATGAAGTCTTCCTTGGTGGGGTAGTCTGGCCAGATGTCCTCTATGGATTCGTAGATCTCGGTGTCATCGTCCAGTTCCTCAAGGTTTTCTATGACTTCTTCCGGGGCGCAGGTGCGGTTTGCGTAGTCTATGAGCTCCTCTTTGGTTGCGGGCCACGGGGCGTCGTCCAGTGAGCTTGCAAGTTCAAGTGTCCAAAACATTGTATTATAGCGTTTTAATTGTTAAAAATCTTACAGGTTCCCGCAATTGGGGCTGCAAAGATAGGAAAAAAACTTATATAATGAATTTTTTTCGCTATTTTTGTAGACAATTGCTTCAAATTACAGGCCAATGGCATACAGAAAGATAGAACAATACGACCAAGATACCACAGAGCAGATAGCCGCCCACATCAAGGCTATCCTGGGTCTTTTGGGAGAAGACGTAGAGAGGGAAGGCCTCCATAAAACCCCGGAGCGTGTGGCTAAGGCCATGCAGTTCCTCACGCAGGGCTATTTCCAGAGCGGAGAAACCATAGTAAAGAGCGCCCTTTTCACAGAGCCGTACAATCACATGGTCATTGTGAAGGACATAGAGCTTTTCTCCCTCTGTGAGCATCACATGCTGCCTTTCATCGGCAAGGCCCACGTGGCTTACATCCCCAACGGCCAGATTACGGGCCTGAGTAAAATTGCCCGCGTGGTGGAAACCTACGCCCGCAGGCTCCAGGTCCAGGAGCGCCTCACGGAACAGATCCGTGACTGCATCCAGGACAGCCTCCAGCCTCTTGGCGTTGCAGTTGTAATTGAAGCCATGCACACCTGCATGTCCATGCGCGGGGTGCAGAAATCCAACGCCATCACCACCACAAGTGCCTTCTCCGGCATCTTCCTCAAGAGCAGCAAAACACGTAACGAATTCCTAAAACTAATAGAACATTAATATGGGTGCATTTCACGCTTATGGAGGTCTCCCGGTGAAATGAAAAAGTTACAAAAATGCCATAAAAATGCCGTTACAAATGCGTGTGGCGGCGTTTTCCTTTTTTACCCTCAGAGGCCTTCGATGACAATGATAACACAATAATACCCTCATTTTTGTTACCCGTTTGTTACTCGAAACAAATTTTCACTATCTATTGCAGGCAAAGGGAAATGCTATGAGAAAGCTGAAACAAAACAAGGAACCCATACGCCTGCGGGCAAAGAAACTGAAGGACGGAAGCCAGTCCCTGTACCTGGATTACTACTCCGGCGGGGGTGCGCCAGTACGAGTTCCTGAAACTGTACCTGGTCCCGGAGCGTTCGGGCGTGGAGAAAGACAAGAATGCAGAGACGCTGAGGACGGCGAACGCATACAAGGCGCAAAAGATTGTGGAGCTCCAGAACGGCGAGTTCGGTTTCAGCAACGCCCGTCTACGCTGCCAGATGAACTTTGTGGATTATATGCGCTCTCTTTCTCAGAAGGCGAAGGAAAGGGGGACCAGCACCTACCAGACATACGACAACGGCATTAATCATTTCATTAAGTACGCCGGCGACCAGGTGGAGATAGGAAGCATAGACAAAGAGTTCTGTATGGGCTTTGTATCCTATCTGAAGCGCGCCAAGACATTGCCACCGTCAAGCTTCCCGGAACGTGGACGTACTACAGCGTGGCGACTGCAATCAGCAGCGACAACACCCTCGTTACCCTTGCATCCTCGGCCTACAAGACCAAGATAGAGAACAAGCTCAACTCCTACCTCGCAAAAGTGGGGATCAGGCAGGGCAGTGCGGTCTTCACCTTCACCGAGGCCGGCGAGTTCACAATCACCAACGGCACCAAGCAGATAGCTTCCGGCACCTACACGGTTGACAAGGAAAACAACGTCGAAATGAAGTTCGGCAAGGTTTACAGTTACCTCACCCTCAAGGGGAAACTTGCCGCCACCACATCTGGCTGCCAGATTCTCTTCAACGCCGACAAGTTCCTTGAATTCTTGAAGAAGGCCGTGGCCGTCGCCGGCAAGCTCATCAGCACCGATTCTCTCGCATCCCTCCTTTCAGACGCCAGCGGGCTCCAGCTGGGATTCATACTCACCAAGTAGAATTAGGGAAGAAGCTTTTTCCGGAGATACTGCGTGGCATGGAAAAGATGTGTCTCGACAGTTCTCACGGAAAGCTCGCAGAGGGAGGCGATGCTTTTGTTGTCCATTCCGTAAAAACGGCTTAACAGGAACACCTTCCTTCTTGCAGGCGGCATCCAGGAAACGGCCTTCTGCACCCTCCGAAGAAATTCGTCGGCTTCGTATCTGCGGGCTGTTTCCTCCGATACCTCATCGAATGTAACCCGGAAGTTCTCCGCGAATTTCCGGGTTACCTGTATATGGTCACATCTGTCAAGCACCGCATTCTTTGCGATATTCATCAGATAGGGCTCGAAAGAATTAATGCGAAGCAGCCGGGAACGGTATACCCAGAGCCTGACGAAGATATCCTGCGTGATATCCGCAGCCTCCTCGGGATCTTTCAGCAGACTCCTGACGAAACCTGCGCACTTGGGAGCATAGCGTTCGTACAGCAGGGCGAACGCTTGCCTGTCCCCGTGGGCACAGGACAGCAATATATTATTATCCGAAGACAAGTCAGTTATTATTTAGCAGATACAAAGGTAAGATTTTTTACAAAATGGTTAAGTATCCGGACGCAGAAAACCGTCATAATAATATAAAAGAGACATAATATCATCAAGCATATGAACAAGAACAAAGATATAATGGACGCGTGGAATAGTTCCACTCCCATGGACGCAACTATGCTGCACTCTGCCGGTAGTGTACTGGAAAAGGCGGAAGCGAAGGAAAAGGCCGTAAGAAAAGCGCGGAGAGCGTGGATCTCTTCCGTCATGGCCCTGATGGTTGTGGCGCTCGGCACAGGTATTTATGTGAAAAACAATGCCCCTGTGCGCCTTGTGGCTGAAGGGAAAAAGCAGCACTACGAACTGCCCGACGGTTCTTCCATCTGGCTCAACCGCAGTTCTTCCCTCAGTTACAAATCATCGTTCGGAAAGTCGGAGCGCCGGGTGAAGCTCACAGGCGAGGCCTTTTTCGATGTCGCCAAAGACTCCCGGGCCTTCGTGGTTGAAACCGGCCGGATGGACATAACCGTCCACGGCACCAGGTTCACAGTATCGGCCTACGGGGACGGAGAACAGTCTGCATGGCTCGAAGAAGGGTCAATCTCAGTAAAGGGCCACGGCCTTTCTGAAACCACGCTTTCTCCCGACCAGAAGGTGTGCTACGAGGGGGGAGAATGGACAGTTTCTGAAGAACCCGCATCCTGCCACACTTCGTGGATAAACGACAGGCTTGTGCTGGAAAACCGCTCCCTGTCGGAGATTGTCTCCGCGCTGGAGCATTGGTACGGCACTGGCCTCACTGTAAGCGACCCGGAAGAAGCAAAAGTCATCTTCCTGTCCCTTACCGTAAGGAGCGAAGAGCTTGATGCCATACTGGAAGCCATAAACCTTCTTTCGGATGTACAGGTAAGCAGGTAATGCTACGCAAGACCGTCATACTCTCCTTCTTCCTGCTGCTGGCCGGAGCCTTCTGGACCGGTCTGTCGGCTCAGAAGCTCTCGCTCGACCTGGACAACGTGAGCATACGGGAGCTGCTCTACAACATCGAGGAAGAAACGGGACTTGCATTCTTCTACAGCAACAACGAAATCGACGTGGAGGCAAAAGTGTCCGTCCACGTGAAAGGAGTTCAGCTCGAAGAAGTGCTGCGAAGCGTGCTTCCGGGCATACGCTGCATCATCCTCGAAGAGCGGATAATCCTTGTGCCCGAGCGCAAGAGAGCCGAGTTCCCACCCCCATCTGACGACAGTCCGGACGTTCCGGACAAAGCGGATTCGTTGCGGCTGCGTCCGCTTCTGCCTATGGTCAACTGGTTGAAGGAATCGGTGGTCGTGGGCTATGGAGTGCAGCAGAAAGCCAATGTCACCGGTGCCGTCTCCGTACTTGCCAGCAAAGAACTCAAAGACCGTCCGGTTTCCGGTGTGGGCCAGGTGATGCAGGGAATGGTGGGAAACCTGAACATCCTTCAGGAATCCGGGCAGCCCGGCGCCATCTCCCTGTACAACATCAGGGGAAAAACCTCCCTCAACGGAGGCGATCCGCTCATCCTGGTGGACGGGGTGGAGACCGATCCGATGAGCGTGAATCCCTCAGACATAGAATCCATATCCATCCTGAAGGACGCCTCGTCTTCGGCCATCTACGGCATACGCGGTGCTTTCGGGGTGATACTCATAACGACCCGTGGAGGAGAAAAAGATATGGCTCCCAAGGTGGTGTTCAACGCCAGGTATTCCCTTTCGGCAAACACGGTTTCAACCGACTATGAAACGCGCGGTTACGACGCCGCCAAGATAGCCGACACCTTTATGCTCACCTCGGTTTCGGGCATTCCGTACACCAGATACACCGACTACGATTACCAACGGCTCTACGAGCGCCGCGGAGACAAATATGAGGTTGCAGAAAGACCGTGGGTTGTAAAGGAAACAAGGGACGGCATACCTTCCTACACCTACCTTGGCAACTACGACTGGTATCATTACCTGTATGACGAATCCCGTCCCACCCAGGACTACAACATAGATATCACAGGAGGTTCGCGCCGCATCTCCTACAAACTCAGCGGCCGTTATTACGACCAACGCGGCATCCAGCGCCACGGGCCCGACCGTTTCCGTTCCTACACCATGTCCAGCAGAGTGCAGATGCAGCTTCGAAGCTGGCTTGCGCTGGGCTATAGCGTGCGCTTCTACCAGTCTGACTACTCTTACCTGGGACTCGAATCCCAATATATCAATTTCTACAGGCCCACCATTCATGCCCTTCCGTCCTTTGTTCCGGAGAATCCCGACGGAACCACCGTCTCGCACACCGTCCTCACAAATTCTTCGGCGCATTACATCATGTCGGGCTACAACTCCATGATACGCAGTGGAAATACAGGAGGGAGCAATTCCGACGAGCAGAGTTACAATACCCTGGATCTCACGGCGGACATTCTCCCCGGACTTGTGTTCAAGACATCCTGGACCTATCATTCTTCCACTGTTCAGAAGCTTTTCCGCAGCGCCCCGGCCTCCTATTCGATGTATCCGGGCGAAACCGCGTATGAGCCGGAGAACGCCTACGAAGACTATCTCTCAGAAAGGGACAACCGCCTGCGCAGGAACTCAGTGGATGCATTCCTTACCTACGAAGGTCATTTCCGGAAAGGGCATCATCTCACGGCCGTAGCCGGCGTAAACTACGAAGACTGGCGCAGGACCGCGCTTACGGTGCAGCGCAAAGACCTGCTTTCGGAAACCATGTCCGACTTTAACCTTGCCACCGGAGAACTCAAGCGCCTTAACGGCGGAGTGCGGGAATACAGTCTGATGGGCGTATTCTACCGTTTATCCTACGATTGGAAGGGCCGTTATCTGGTGGAGACGAACGGCCGTCTGGACGGCTCCTCCCGTTTCCCGGAAGGCAAGAAGTGGGGCCTGTTCCCGTCAGTTTCGCTCGGATGGCAGCTCAGCGGAGAGCCGTTCTGGGCTCCGCTGCTCCCGGTGATTTCCCAGGCCAAACTGCGTGCTTCAGTGGGTTCTCTCGGGAATCAGTCCATAAACGAATATGCCTACTGGCAGACAATCCGGACAGGAGGAACCATGAATTATTCCTTCGACGGCGAAACGCGCAGCCGTTACGCTGAGGCCGACGACCCCGTGTCCACCGGAACATGGGAGACAATACAGACCAGGAACCTGGGGGCCGATCTCGGATTCTTCGGAGGAAGGCTGCGACTCACCGGGGATTTCTATATTCGGGACGCGCTTGGTATCCTCACTTCCGGGCCGCTGTTGCCATCGTTCTACGGAGCCTCCGAGCCGATGGTGAATGCCCACGACATACGCACGCGCGGGTGCGAATTCTCTATAGAGTGGAACAACTCGGCGCAGCTTCTCGGAAAGCCATTTTCCTATGGGGCCAGCGCCACTCTGTCCGACTATATTTCCACCTATACGCGTTGCGACAACCCGTCAGGCCTTCTGTCGGAACCCTATCCAGGCCGCCGACTCGGGGAAATCTGGGGATACAGGGTGGACGGTCTTTTTGCAGACGATGCGGAAGCGGCGGCTTATGCTGCGGAGGTTGACATGTCGCAGGTGAGCCCCGGCTATTACTACTCCTTCAACGAAGCATCACGAGGAGTGCGAGGAGGAGACATGAAATACGTGGACCTTAAGAAAGACGGGGTTATCGATGCCGGGAAGAACACCCTGGACGACCACGGAGACCTGGAGGTTATAGGCAACAGCCTTCCCCGCTGGAGTTACGGTTTCCGTTTCCATGCGGCCTGGAACGGATGGGACGCACAGGCATTTTTCCAGGGAATAGGCCACATGGACTGGTATCCGGGCCATGAAAACATGCGTTTCTGGGGTCCATACTGCCGGCCTTATGCCTCGTTCGTTCCCAAAGGCTTCATGGATGACGTATGGTCGGAGGAAAATCCGGATGCCTACTTCCCGCGTCCAAGAGGATACGCTGCCCTCAATGCAACAGGCGGCTCCCTCTATTACACCAATTCCCGCTACCTGCAGAATCTGGCATACCTGCGGTTGAAGAATCTGTCGGTCGGCTATACGTTGCCAGCAAAGAGCCTGTCCCGAACCGGCATATCCAACGCCCGAATCTGCCTGAGCGGCGAAAACCTCCTCACCTGGAGCGCCGTGCACGGCGACTATATCGACCCCGAGCAGATTTCGGCCGACGGCGACCGCAACGGCAACACCTATCCTTGGTACAGGGTGTTCTCGCTCGGCATAACACTTACTTTCTGACGACATGGCAAGACGACTTCTCATAATCGCAAGCCTCCTGGCTCTCACCGCCTGCTCGGATTTCCTTACCAGGGAACCCGAAGATGCCCTGCCGGTCGGAGAGTTCTTTAAGGACGAGGAGCAGTGCCGGCTCTACACAAACCAGTTCTACCGCATGCTGCCGTCGGGCATGGACATCTTCAACGAAGGGGCCGACATCATCATCAAGAGCACTCTCGCCCCCGAGGTCCGCGGTTCCCGTTTCGTATCGTCAAAAGACAGTCACTGGACATGGGGCGACCTGCGCGACATCAATTTCTTCCTCGAGCGCGCCGACCAGTGCAGCGACACTTCAGCTCGCAGGGAATACGTTGGACTCGCGAAGTTCTTCCGGGCGTGGTTCTACTACGACAAAGTGCGGCGATTCGGCGACGTGCCGTGGTTCGAGCATACTCTCGGAACGAACGACGCCAACCTGTACAAAGGAAGGGATTCCAGGGTCCTCATCATGCAGCACGTACTGTCCGATATCGACGAGGCCGCATCTGTCCTTCCCGACAGGCACGAAGACTACAGGGTGACCCGCTGGACGGCGCTTGCGTTGAAAAGCCGCATCTTCCTTTTCGAAGGCACCTTCCGCAAGTACCACGGCATTTCCGGGTGGGAAGACTGTCTGGCGGAGTGTGTGAATGCCAGCAGGGAACTCATGGAAAACGGCGGTTATTCCCTGTACACCGCGGGAGACACTTCCTACGGCGACCTTTTCCGGAGTTCGAAGACCATCAACCAGGAAGTGATACTCTCCCAGGCTTACGGCCTTTCCATGTGCATTACCCATAACGTAAACGACTATTTCACGTCCACCACGATGGGCCGTCCCGGAGTCTTGAAAGACATTGTGGACAGTTATCTCAATTCCGACGGCAGCCGTTTCACCGACACGCCCGGTTTCGAAACCATGGATTTCATGCAGGAATGCCAGAACCGCGATCCGCGTCTTTCGCAGACCATACGTACTCCGGGATACACCCGCGTGGGCAGCAAGGTGTGGGTCGCCCCCGACATGAACGCCACCCTCACAGGATACCAGATTGTAAAATATGTGGGAGAGCCGAAGTACGACATCTCCAATACCTCCGAGAACGACCTGCCTCTCTTCCGTATAGCCGAGACCTACCTCAATTATGCGGAGGCACGTGCCGAACTCGGGACCATCACCCAGGAAGACCTTGATGCCACGGTGTGCCTGCTGCGCGCCCGCGCCGGAATGCCGCCGCTCAGCCTTGCCGCCGCCGATGCCGACCCCGACCCGTTCCTTTCCGACCCGACGACCGGCTATCGCAACGTTTCCGGCGCGCACAAGGGCGTGATACTGGAAATACGCCGCGAAAGAACGATCGAGCTGATATGCGAGGGCTTCCGCTACTGGGACATTATGCGTTGGAAAGAAGGCAAACGTTTCGACCGCCCGTTCCGGGGGATGTATTTCCCCGGCCCCGGCACCTATGACCTCGACGGCAGCGGCACCGACGACTTCTGTATCTATTCTGGCGACGCCCCGGCAGTGGAAAGCGGCGTTGCCTATTCCAACATCGCCGACCTTTCGCTCACGGAGGGGAAGAGCGGCAACATCGTCCGCTTCTCCAACGTGCCGCGCAACTGGAGGGAAGACAGGGACTACCTGTCCCCCATCCCAACCGACGACATAGTTCTCACCAATGGCGCTGTGACTCAGAATCCAAATTGGGAATAATATGAAAACCAATAAGATAATCTCATTATTAATCTTCTCCGTGCTGCTAGCTTCCTGTCAGGGGGAGCCGTCCGGGCAGGGGAACGATAATGGAAAGAAACCAACCGACAAGACCGAAGAGCAGATACGTCCGGGCGACCCGATCGACGTCATTGACGGCAAAGTCCGTTTCTACATCGGCCAGAACTCCGGTTCCATACGAAAGGCCGCCGGTATAGATTTCGGCGACTGGTCTGCCTTCAAGGTAAGCATCAGCGGAGTGGACTATCCCGTGCTGCTCTCTGAAGACGGCGAACCGTATATCGAGGCAGATCCGGCATCCTCATACAACGCCGTGCTCTACAGGGAGGAATCGGCCGGATACTATGGTCTTTCCCGTTATGTTGGAGTAGTGGTTCCTCCGGCTTTTTTCTATCACGATTTCGCGAAGGAGCTTGACGCTATGCCCCTTTATGCGAGCTACTGCGAAGAGGATGGCAATGTGCTGAAGTTCTCCCCACTCGTGGCTGCCGTTCAGCTTACCCTCAGCGGAGACGCCAGAATCGCTTCGATCAAAGCCTACGCAGGCGTTCCAATTTCCGGAACAGGCAGTTATCAGGCATCCAAGAAAACCCTCTCATTGACCAGGTCCGTTCCTTATATAGTTCTCAACTGCACGAACAGGGGTAATGGCGTGAGCCTCGCTGACGGCGGAAAATTCATGCTTCTGCTCGCCCCCGGAGAATATCCCGACGGTCTCAAACTGGACATCTGCGACATGTCCCACAGAATGACCACCGTGAACGTCGATGTCAAAAGTCTCAAAGCTGATGAGGTGTACACCGTGAATGCCAAATGGGCCCCGGAAAAGAATCTTCTGTTCTACGAGGGTTTCGACACCTTTGCCTGGGGAGGCGATTATGTGGGCGGCTCAGGCACGTACGGATTCTCTCCGGACGGGGAGGAGCCCACTTCTTCATATGGAACCTCGCTCACCGGTTATGAGCAGGCCTATAAGAAGGCAGAGTACACATGGGCCGGCAGCGGTTACATCCAGGGAGGATCCCTGTCCCAGGTCTCGGGAAAAACAGTGAATGCCATCCACTCCATGAGCGCGTCTTATGTGCGAAGCCGCAACATAGGCGACTATCAGTTGCTGCTTCACTGCCAGGAGTATCAGGGATACCTGGGCGTGGGTACGGCCGATGCCACAAGGGGTGTCGTACAGGTGCCGGATCTTGGAATAAGCGAGATGTGCGACCTTGTGATTTCCTTCGACTGCTGCCCTAAAGTGGGTTTCAAAGATCAGATCTGTCTGGAGATGAGCAACGGAGGCATTGTTTCCTCGGTAACGGTAGATGGCGAGCCGGCGGTACTGGATCCGGCTATTAACCGTTATGAGGGCTCTGGCGGCCGCTGGGCTGTTTCTGCAGCGAGTATCCCGCCTCCGACCAGTACTCCTGCGTCCAAGCCGTGGCGGCATGTGGAGTTCTATGTGGAGAACGTGAACAATGCCACCAAGTTCAGGCTCTCGACGGCACTTGAAGACGGGGGATACCATGGATTCTTCATGGACAACCTCAGCGTCTCGATCGCAAAATACCGTCGCACCCCCGTGAACGGGGTGAGGATCCTGTATTGGAATATCCAGTGCGGAATGTGGTCGGATCAGACCAACAACTACAACAATTTCGTGGAATGGCTCAACAGATACAAGCCCGACGTGTGCGTTTTCTGCGAAGCCCGTTCGCTTTACGACGAGAAGGGCGAATGGCTGAAAACCAGCGCCCGCACGCTCGAAGCAGGGTGGCCTGCCCTGGCGCGCCGTTATGGTCACAATTACACGATGTCCTGCCAGAAAGACAACTACCCGGAGATGATAACCTCCAAATACCCGATAACGAAGCTGAAGGAACTGGAAACGTCGGAAGTGTGCCACGGGGCCGCAGTTGTCAGGATAACGGCAGGCGGGAAAGACCTGCATTTCCTGTCCACCCACCTGTGGCCGGCCGATTACGCCAGGGGCATAGCGGAAGCCGACCGTCCTGCGTCGCAGGCCGCAAGGGAGGGAGACATAGAGCGGGAGAACGAAATGAAGAACATCGTGAATAACCTGCTCTCCGACTTCTCCGGTGCGGATTACCTGTTCATGATGGGCGACTTCAACTGTCCTTCCCCATTGGACGAATGGTACTATAATAAAGGAGCATCCCACACCGATTATCTTGCGCAGAGCTATCTTATCAATAACACCAACCTGATAGACGTGATAGGAACGTGGTGGCCCGGGAACTGGCTCAGTTCGGTGAACAAGGATTTCGAACGCATGGATATGTTTTACGCCACGCCGAAAGCATACGAAGGTGTGCAGAACGCTATGATAATAGTGGACGACTGGACGCTGCTCTATCAGGACACTACAGTGAGCGGTTATCTCTGCCGTCCTTCCGACCACAGGCCGGTTTTGGTTGATGTAAAATACTAACAATCAATAAAATGCATTTAAAGAAACTGCTAATTGCAATCGGAATTGCGACCGTTGCGCTTTCCTGTTCAAAGGAGCAGTCCGTCCAGACACGCGAAAACAAACTGAGTTTTCACGCCAAGGCAGACTGTTCCGACGAACCGATGAAGGATGCGGCGGTCGGAGTCCTTGCCGGCACCAGGACTCTCTATCTCAAGAGTTCATTCAATAAGGAGATAGACCTGTTCTGGCAGGATGCCGCAACCTATCCGTGGGCGAAGATCCAGGAATTCGAGCCCACCGGAACAAAGGGGGTGTACAGAATCACTCTCAGTTATCCTGACCGTTATCCCGGCGTCTGGTATGCCAGGAGAGTCGGCACGCTGTCGGCAGTAGTGCCAGGCGAAGACTTCGGTGTCTTCCTTCCCGTAAGGCAGGGCGCGACCGACCGTGTGACAGAGGATTTCTCGGACTGGACTTATGGCAGCGCCGATCCATGGTCGGAAGTCTCCGATACGCCGCTGGACAAATGGACTACCGCCCTGAAAGACAGGGGATTCTCTTCCGAGCCAGTCGGTTCCGACACCCTTGGCCGTTGTTATGGCCGTGTTGGTTACATCCGTCTCGGCGACAAGGACGCACACCGCGGCAGCGTGCTAACCCCGAGGAACGACAGCTTCCTCTACGACACCCTGCTGATGGTCTCATTCCGTGCCGCCGCCTTCAAGGAAAAGGTGGGCGCGAAGGACGACAACCGTTTCCGTGTGGAAGTCACGGGCGGCGGATTCATCAGGGATTACGCGGAAACGGAGCAGACATGGATAGAATTCGAGGCTCCCTATATAGCGAACCAGGACGATTTCTTCGGCCCTGGCAGCTGGTTCCTTGTCTTCGTTGCCGACAGCGACGCCAATCCGATGACTTCGACAACCCGTATCAAGATTACTTCCGGCACCGATGCCACAGAAGGCTGTGCCCGGCTTTATCTCGACGACATCTGCATCACCAGGCTTGTCCCGGACGTGGACGAAGACTTCTATACGGAGAACGGGGGCAGCGGGGCCGATCATATCATGACCACCATTAATACGGAATAAGCCTATGAAAGGACATTTTGCAAGAATAATCCTTACGGTGCTGGCTCTCTGCATCGGAGTCTCCGCATGGGCGCAGACCATCACAGTCACAGGCGTGGTGAACGACGCTTCCGGAGAGCCTCTCCCGGGTGCGGCAGTAATGGTGAAAGGCTCCAGGAACGGGGTCACGACCGACTTAGACGGCAGATATAGCATCAAAGCCGCGTCCGACGCCATGCTTTCCGTGGAGTGCCTTGGCTTCGAAAGCGTTTCGCAGAAAGTTGACGGCCGGAAAACAATCGACTTTACCCTTAAAGAAGAGGCCAACGTGCTTGAAGCCCTTGTGGTCATCGGCTACGGCACCTCGAAGAAGACCGACCTCACCGGCTCGGTGGCCTCCGTGAAAATGACGGATATCAAGGACGCCCCGGTGCTCTCCGTGGACAACGCCCTTCAGGGACGTATCGCAGGAGCGGACTTTATGTCCACAGACGGTGCCCCGGGTTCCACCACTACTATCCGAATCCGAGGAACCCGTTCCATCACGGCGTCCAACGAACCTCTTATCATCGTGGACGGCATAACCGATGCCATTCACGATCTCAATGACATCAACTCGGACGATATCGCGTCCATCTCCGTGCTCAAGGACGCTTCCTCCACCGCTATCTACGGTTCCAGGGGCGCCAACGGCGTCATCATCGTCACCACCAAGGCCGGAATGGGCAGCGACCGCCCGCGAATCTCGTTCAAAGCCGATCTTGGCGTCGCGGAACTCCCGAGGAGCCTGGATATCATGAATGCCTCCGAGTTCGCGCAGTATCGCAACGACTACGCATACTTCGGCAAGGATGCCAGCCATTCCGCAGTCGGTTCCGATACCCCGCTGAGCGGTTCCGTCTATCCGGATCCCCTCTCCCTCGGCGAAGGCACCGACTGGATTAAGGAAATCACCCGCAGGGCAATAAACCAGAACTACGGACTATCGGTAACAGGCGGAGACAAAGGCCATTCCTACTTCACCTCCCTGTCATACAACGACACCGAAGGTATTGTGGACGGAACGGGCCAGCGCCGTTTTACCGGCCGAATCAAGGTAGACCGCCAGTTGTTCAAGTGGCTCAAAGTCGGATATAACGGGTCGTACACCTATCGTATCACCGACGAAAACACCACTTCCATCGGCGGCAAGGAATGGTGGGGAGCTGCGCAGTATCTGTCTCCGATGATCAAGGTCACCGATTCCGAGAACCCCCTGTACAACCTCGGAGCCAAGATAAACACCCCGCGTTCCAAGATAGACCTTATCGACTATCAGACCGAACGCCACTCCACCAATCACTCTTTCAACGCGGAGCTGAATCCCGTGAAGAACCTGCAGGTAAAGAGCCTGTTCTCGTACTACAACTACTTCCGCTCCACTTTCCGTTACGATCCCGGCAACCTGCCCAACCGCACACTTAACCAGGGCGGTGACGCGCAGAGGGCGGAATACCACGAGAACTCGATGTCCACGGAAACCACCGCGATGTACCATGGCACATTCGGCAGACACACCCTTGTTCCCCTTGTCGGTTTCTCCACCTATGATTTTGAAACCCGCAACTTCTCCCTCACCGGGAAGGGGTATATGGACGACGAAGTGAAGTGGAACAACATGAACGCGGTGCTCGACAAGCAGACTTACAGCGCCGGCACATCCACCAGCGAGCGCAGGAAGATGTCGTTCTTCGGCCGAATCGACTGGAACTACGATTCCCGCTACTACGTCACCGCCACGATGCGTTACGACGGAGCCTCGAACTTCGCGTCCAACCATAAATGGGCGCCGTTCCCGTCGGCCGCACTGAGGTGGAACATTTCGAACGAGCGCTTCATGAAGACGCTGCCCTGGGTGAACAATCTCTCTCTGCGGTTCTCGGCAGGCCGCACGGGTAACGACGCCATCAGCGCCTACAACTCGCTGGCCGCGCTGACTTCCACCACGGGAGGATATATCTTCGACGGTACGCAGCCTGTCTCCTTCTACCAGAGCCGGCTCAATCAGCCCGAGCTCACCTGGGAAAAGACAGACTCGTACAACCTCGCCCTCGAAGGCTCCTTCCTGAAAGACAGAATCAGCTTCACGGCGGAGGCCTATAAGTCTTATACCAAGGACCTTCTGCTCCAGGTGCAGGTGGCCCAGCAGACAGGATTCCACAATCACCTGATGAATCTCGGAAAGGTGTCGAACAAGGGTGTGGAGTTTACCCTCGATACCCGCAATATCGAAACAAAGAAATTCCAGTGGACCACCACCTTCACCATCTCCCACAACGATCAGAGGGTGCTTGATATCGGTTCCGAGGACTTCGTGTCGGCGCTCGATTCCCCCGGCAACAATCCGTACCGCATGTATGGTTACGTGGCCGGCTATCCGCTCAACTCCCTCTGGGGATTCAAGTATGCCGGCGTGTGGAAAAACGACGAAGAACGAGCCCGTAACGAGGTGACCAATTCCTATGTGAGCCTTACCTCAAAATGGGAAGACGGCACTCCGCGCTACTACGACATCAATCACGACGGCGTGCTCAACCAACTCGACCTCATCTACCAGGGCAATGCAGATCCGTTCATCTACGGCGGCCTGCAGAACTCCTTCTACTGGGGCAACTGGCGGCTCGGTGTGTACCTGGCATATTCGCTCGGCGGAAAGATATACAACTATGGCGAATTCTACATGTCCGGAGGAATGTACACCAACCAGTACCGTTACATGCTCAACTCCTGGCATCCCGAAAGGAATCCGGAGAGCGACATCCCGCGTGCCGGTTACACCGACGTGGCCCTCCCGTCCGACTTCCTCATCCACGACGCGTCCTACCTCAGGATCAAGACCATCAGCCTCGGCTATACGCTCAACCTGAAGAATCGTTTCTTCAGGGACGTCACCTTCACGCTTTCCGGGGACAACCTGTACCTCTGGAAGAACTACAACGGCTTCGATCCCGACGTCAGCTCGGAAGGGACTTCCTCCACGCTGCGCCGCGCCGACATCGGTGCATATCCTAAGGCCCGTACCGTAACTTTCTCAGTTCAAGTCAGATACTAACGCTATGAAAACACTGTATAAAGTATTGATATTGGCTTTGGCCGCTGTTTCCTGCTCACTCGAAGAAAACACCGACGCTCTTTCCACCCCGGACAACTTCTTCCGCAAGTACTCCGAATGCCAGAGCGTGGTGAACGGCTGTTACACGCCCATAAAGAGCATCTACACCGCACCCTTCTTCATGGCCACAGAGTGCGCGTCCGACATCATGTGGATAGCCTCCGGCACCCTGGACGCCCAGCTCGACATATCCCCGGTAAAACCGCGTTTCGGCGCAACTGTATGGGACCAGTGCTACCAGGGCGTGCGCAAATGCAACTTCGCCGTTTACGGAATAGAGAAGACAGAGGCCGTAACCGAAGAGCAGAGAGCATCGCTCCTCTGCGAGGTGAAGGCGCTGCGCGGCCTGTATTACTGGCTGCTTACTTCCTTCTTCGGCGATGTTCCGTTCTATATGGAGCCCATTCTCGACAATGCTACCCTTGAGAGAGTGGCGTTGCTTCCCAGGATGTCGGCCGATTCCACCAGGGCGGCGCTGGTGAGGGACCTTCGGGCGATAGCTCCCCTTGCCGCCCAGACCCGTACTTCCGACAACGAAGGTGCTCGCCTCGGCTCCTCCATGGCCTACATGCTCATAGCCGAAATGGCGGCATGGAACAAGGACTGGGATGCTGTTGTGGAGGCCGTCGGCCATCTGGAAGACATCTACGGCGACCTGTCCAAATACGACCTCACGGAGAACACCCTCTGGCGCAACAAGAACACCCCGGAATCCATTTTCGAGGTTCAGCACACTTATGTCGAAGGCGGACTCAACTACACCTCCAATGTGGCCTGTGTGACCACTCCCAAGAGGACCAAGGACGACATCTACGACGGCATCCGGATTCCAGAGCTCGGCAGCGAGGCCACCACCTGGCAGAGCGCGCAGCCATGCGTGTACTTCAGCCAGGGTCTGCAGCCGCGTATGGGTGCCGACAAGCGCAAGGATATCAACTACGCTTGGGCTTACGAAGGGGAGATTTTCTCGAGCCTCAAGAACGCTACGCGCCCGTGGATGGGCCCGAAGTTCTGGTGTCCCGGGATGAAGGCCTCGTCGGACTACAACAACTACAAGGTGTTCCGCTATGCGGGGGCCCTGCTCCTCAAGGCCGAGGCCCTGTGCGAGCTGGGCAGCAACGCCGAGAGCGTGCGCTATCTCAATATGACCCGCAACCGCGCCGGCCTCGGTGACTACGTGTTCCGCACGAACGTGCGCCTTCAGGAAGAAATCCGCCTGGAACGCGCCCGCGAACTGTTTGGGGAGTTCCAGCGGAAGTTCGACCTGGTGCGCTGGGGTATCTGGTACAAGAGCGTGGTGGAATACTGCGACTACGGGACGCTTCTGAACAACGTGCTTCCGTGCCATCGCTACTATCCCATCCCCGACACACAGGTTGTTTATTCAAAGTATAACCTAGACAACAACGAATATGCGCAATACGGTATGTAAAATGCTCGTTCTGGCGGCCATCGTCGCCGCCTGCGACAAACCATATGAGATGGACCTTCCGCTCTCCGTGGCGGGGCGTCATATCACGCTGTCGAAAGACGGCGGCTCCACGCATGTGCTGGTGTATTCCAGCGGCGACTGGACTGCGCACTTCGACCATAGCGTGCGTTGGGCGGCCATTGACCGTACGTCCGGCAGCGGCAACTCCGAGCTTGTTTTCACGTTTGCCGCAAACTATGGTATCGCCCGACAGGTGGGAATAGTGCTGGAGAGCGGCGCAAACCGCGATACGGTCTTCATGCTTCAGAACGGCCCCGTCACCACTCCGTCGTTCCGTTTCACCGACGCTTCCGTGCCTGTGCTCAGGGTCGGCGGGCAGGTGAGGGTGTCGGCGACAAGCAACCTGTATTACAGCGCGGATGCACTGGTGGCCAAGGCCATCTACACCACTCCTGAAAACACCAAGGATACCGTGGTCATCTCCGGCGTCGATACCGATCCGTCACATTGGATCCTGTCGGCCAAACCATCATGGAACGGTCTTGCGTTCACCGTGGCGGACAATTCCTCCGGCAGCCTGCGCAATGCTCAGATACTCATGAACATCGACGATCCCACCGGACGCACGCTCAAGAGCGTCATTACCGTGAATCAGACTATGGACGGACCTAAATTCACGCTCAAGAGCGTGAGCGGCACCTACGAGAAGGAAGCAGCGACAATCACGGCCGATGCCACGCTCAACAATATCTATCCGTACGATGTGACACTCGCCGTTCCGGAAACCTGCGACTGGATAACCGCCCTGAAGCTCACCTCCAAGGGACTGCAGTTCAATCTGTCGGAGAATGCTTCCGGAAAACTTCGTTCGGCCAAGATAAGCATCGATTTCACCGACGATTCCGGCGCCAGCGTAAAAGCGTCATTCACTGTCATGCAAAAGGGTTAGAATATGAAAAAGTCAATAATCATAATGGCATCTCTCCTTCTCCTCGCAGCCTGCAAGGTGGATGATTCCGCCTTCGTTCCGCTGGTTGAGCTCGGTACGCCCGAGTCGTCCTACCTGCTTGAGGCGGACGGAGGAAAGATAGACCTTCAAATCTACTCCAACAGCGACTATACTGTTGAAGTCGACAGGGAAGCCTCCTGGCTCACTCTCGGGGCGACCTCGGGCAAAGGGGATGGAACCATCACAGTGACAGCGTCGCTCAACGAAGGTTTCCGCCGCATGGCAGGGTTGGTGCTCTGCTCGGAACTCGATACCCGTCGCGACACCGTGCTCATCAAGCAGAAGGGGATGATGGAGACCACGCTTTCCATCGACAACCCGTCGATTATCGGTGCGGGCAGCGGAGGAGACGCCGTGGCTCCCATCAACACCAATATCGACATCTCGGATATGCAGGTGACCATCAACTACCTGGAAGACAGCGACTGGATTACCGGGGTAACCATCGAAGGCGGGAACATCAGGATCACGACGCTCCCGAACGAAGACCCTGTCAAGGTCCGTACGGCCGCTGTGATTCTGTCCTTCGTGGACGGCTGGGGCGAACTGTTCCAACTGCAGCTCAACTTCTCCCAGAAAAACTCCAACGAGATCCTCGGAGAGCTTATTTCAATTGCAGACCTCAGGAGTTATTATGGGGACGGAGTCATCAACGAAGACATCCTCGTGGAAGGCATTGTGGTAAGCAACACTCCCGGCGGGAACGCCGGCGAAAACGAGCAGAAGACTACATCTTCCATAGACTATTCCGGCACCAAGTGCACCGTATATCTGGAGGCGTACGACGGCAGCTGCGGTATAATGCTGCTGACTGCAACCCCGGAAGACAACATCTTCAACCGTTACGACCACGTCAGCGTGCGTCTCAAGGGGACGGAGCTTGAGAAAGACGAAGAGCCGACGCGATTCTGCGTGAAGGGCGTTTTGTCTTCGATGGTAGTTTCCCAGACAGGCGGCAGCAAGGGCGACGTTCCTGAAAAGGTTAAGGCTTTCAAGGATCTCACCGACGACGACATCTTCACGTATGTTACCCTGAAAGACGTGGAAATACCTTTGAGAAAGGGCGCTGTCATGCCTATCAACGAGGGTTACTCCATCGCCAGCAACGTGGACCGCATCAGCAAGTATCCGCGCCTGCTTCGCGACAAAGACGGCAACAGCTTCTATATGTACACCAATTCCGTCTGTCTGTACCGTAACGACGGCACGCGACTGCCCTACGGCAGCGGGAATATCTCCGGAGTGATAGTGCACGAACGCTACTCCCGTTTCACCTGGAAGCAGGGCGCCGACCTCCTGGATATCGACATGGACCAGGAACTAGGTAATATCGGCCGGTACCAGATCCGTCATCAGGACAAGGAAGATATCTGGAGCGGAATGAATGACAGTGTGGAAGACAGTTTCTCCGCGCTACTCACAGAGTACCGCTTCTGGAACCCCGATCCGGCCGATTCCGTGATGCGGCCGACCTACGGGACCAACGGCTGGTTTACCCACACCTATCAGAAGAAGTACACCGGCTCCGAACTCAAGGATTACACGGTTGAGGGAGAAGACTTCAGGCGCGGACAGCATCTTCAGTCAGAGGTTTGTTTCAGCTATCTCGGTCCCATGGGCATGAATGCCAATTATCTATTCGGATATCATGTGGGGAACGTGAACGGCCTGGGAATCGTGCTTGATCCGGCGAAGGAACACTGGAATGCCGAGATGGACGATTGGGTGGCCGTGAACAAGGACGGCAATCCGGAATGGATGGAAGGCTCCGTGACGGACGAGGAGAACAAGATACGCATCGCCAACGGCGGCAACATGGCCGGCCGTACATGGTGCGCCTCCGACACCTATTGCACCTTCCGTTCGCAGAAGTGGTGGGACTACGACCTCGGCCGAGGCTACGCCTGGATGCTGAATTTCTCCACTGAAGGCATAGTCACAGACCATCTCTCCCTTCAGATTTCCCAGATGAACACCGCCCAGAAGTTCTACGCCCCCCGCTACTGGAAGGCAGAGTGGAGCGAGGTAGACTCCATGGACCCTGCAGACGACAGTAAATGGCACCTTATAGCGGAATACACCGTGCCCGACATCTCCCAGTGGTCCAATACCCTCTACAGCTCCATCGTGGGTTTCAAGGCGATGGACTTCTCCCTGCCGCTCGAGATTCTCGGCAAGCCGAACGTGTATATACGGCTGATGCCCACCTCCGACCTGTGTTCCGACGGCGGAGATTACGCCAATGCCGTAATAGGGACCGAAACGGGAAGCGGCTATCACGACAACACCATAGAATATATAGCAATACGTTACAACAAATAACCCATTTAAAAACACAAAACAATGAAAAAGATTTTATTGATTGCGGCTGCGGCTCTGCTCGCATTTGCAGCATGCCAGAAGCCCGACGAAAAGGCTGACGAACCGGAAGCGAAAGCTCCCGTTGTGACAAAGATCCAGCCCGCCAGCGGCTATGCAGGAGACGTGGCCACCATTACCGGTGAGAACTTCTCCGCCACTGCGGCAGAAAACAAGGTTGTGGTCGGCGCCGCAGAAGCGGAAGTCCGCGAAGCCTCCGCCACCACCCTTAAGATCGTTCTCCCGGAGAACCCTGAAGGAAAGGCCGCCGTAAAGGTTACCGTGAACGGCAAGTCGTCCAAGGAAGAGGTCTCTTTTACCTATCTCAAGGTTGTTCTTCCCATGAGTGTCAGCGGAATTGCTCCCGCCGAAGCCAAGATTGGCGACGAGGTGGTGATATCCGGTGAAAACTTCGGCACCGATCCCTCTGCAGTGAGCGTGCTGTTCGGCGAGGCCGTCGCGGAAATCAAGAGCATTACCGAAACCGCCATCACCGTCATCGTTCCCGAAGGAATGGGTGAAGTTGCGGTTCTCGTGCTCAAGGGCGATGAGACTTCCGAGCCCCAGCTGTTCACCTACAAGTTCGACCGCGTTATCACTGTTGATGAAGTATCTCCCGTCATGATAACGGCAGGAGACGAAGTCACAGTGGTCGGTACGGGATTCTCCGACAATATCGAGGACGTGACCGTCCTCTTCGGAGAGAAAGAGGCAACCGTCACCGTTTCCGGTGAAGACGGAATCAAGTTCGACGTTCCTGCCGGTCTTGAGAATCTCAAGGACTATGAGTTCACCATCAAGGTGTCCGGAGCGGCTCCCGTCACTGCAGGCCCGGTGCGCTTCTATCAGGTTGCGAAATACAAGGTTGAGTGTGTCCTTGGTAACTACGTCAGCGGCACATCGACCAATATCGAAGGAGTTGGTCTTGCGGCCAATATCGCTATGCCTGAATGTATGGTGCTCAACCCGGCAGGAACAGAGATTTGGGTAACCAGTCGCGGCGGTAATGGACCTTATCACGGTATTGAACGCGTGTCCCTCAGCAATTATGAGATGAAGATGGTTGCGGACAATAGCAAAATCGGCAACGGGAAATATCCCTGGGGCGGAGCCTTCAATTCAAAGGGAGAATTCCATGTCTGTCTCAAAGCGACAGGGGCTTACGGAAAGATAGTCGACGGTAATTGGACCGAATATTCCATCCTGAAGGAAGATGGAACGACCAAAGCGGCTGCTGTCCCGATGAACTGTGTTTTCGATTCAGCAGACAACATGTACATTTCCAACCGTGATGCAAAGGAAGTTGTCGTTGCTTATGATGGCAAGTACGTAAAAACTTATTCGGGCTCCCCAACCGGCATCTACACCATAGCATTCAACCCGGCAAAGACTGTCCTTGCCATCGGCTGCAATGGAGGCTACAAATTCTCACTCCTGGATCTAGAGTCTGGCACATATACGGTAGTGGCCGGCTCCGGCACAAAACCGACAAGTTCCAATTTCACCGACGGTGACGCAGGCAATCCGCTTACGGCTACAATAGGTGCGATGAGCGGTATCTATTGGGATAATGACGGCTGCATATATTTCAACGACCAGACCAGCCTTACCTTCCGTGTTATTATCCCCGGAGTTGGCGGAGATTATTCCAAGGGCGTGGTCAAGACCCTCGCCGGTCAGCCTTGTGTCGGCGGGTGTGTTGATGGCGACGGCCTCTCTGAGGTGAAATTCAGGGCTCAGGGAATGCTCACCAAGGATCCCGCTACAGGAGCTTTCTATGTGGCAGACGGCGGCAGCCACCGTATACGCAAGGTTACCGTTTCTGCCGAATAAACCTATGAAAAAATTCCTGACACTCTGCGCGCTTGTCGTGCTGTGTTTCAGTGCTGTGAGTTGGGGCGGCGAAAAGCCGCTCCGGCTCCTGTACTGGAATATCCAGAACGGGATGTGGGCGGGGCAGGAGGATAATTACGACGCCTTTGTCTCGTGGGTAAAGGGCTGCAGGCCAGATATCTGTGTCTGGTGTGAAGCCGAAACCATCTATAAGACAGGCACCGACGTAAAAATGCCGGCGGAAGACCGTTATCTGGTGGGCGGGTGGAAAAAACTCGCCCGCCGTTACGGCCACAGGTATATATATGTCGGAGCGCATTGCGACAGTTATCCCCAGGTGATAACCTCGCGTTATCCAATCAAAAACGTCGCCCGTATAACAGGCTCGGCACCCGATTCGCTCGTGGTTCACGGAGCTGGCTGGGCCCGTTTAAAAGTCCGCGGTAAAACACTCAACATAGTTACGTTGCACTCGAGTCCTCTGGCTTGTGATTTCCGGCTCAAGCATGCTTCCAAGGCAGAGCAGAAGGCCGACGCAGCCCGCAACGGAGGCGACCGCTACCGCCGCATGGAAATGGAAGTCATCTGCCGGAACACGGTCCTCTCGGAACCAGCGGCCTCCGAAGAATACTGGCTGATGATGGGAGACTTCAATGCCGTCTCCCGCCGCGACAACGCCTTCTACTGCTACCCTGAGGACGACCTGCGCTTTCTCGCCCACGACTATATTCTCGACAATACCCCGTACCTTGACGTGGTGAAAGAAAAACACCCGGACGCTTTCTTCCGTTCCGCCCAGAGCAACACCCGCATCGACTTCGTTTACGCCACCCCGGCGCTTATGGACAGGGTGATCGGCGCAGACATCATTGAAGATACATATACTACGCCTGTGCGCAGTTCAGAGGTGCACGGCTTTTTCCTCCCGTCGGACCACCTGCCCATCCTGATAGATTTCTCTTTATGAAAAAACTCTGTTTTGTAAAAACATTTGCGATTCTTACAATGACGGCGTTAGTAGGAGCCGCCTGCCGGAAGCAAGAATCGGGAACAACTCCTGGCGGTGAGCAGTCGGAGATTGAGAATGTCTCAGCCGACAGTCTCAAGGCTGTTTTCGCAGAACCGGTGAGCAAGACAGCCTTCGTCGGCCCGGTGTATTCCTGGATGACGGACGACCGCATCCGGGTGGCAGCAGCCGAGGAAGGCACCATCGACTTCAAGTATTCAGGGATGCCGTCGGCAGGAGAGGTTACCTTTGTGAAAAATGAGTCTACTGCGAAAACGGTTCTGTTCGGCGCTGAAGGATTTGCCATATATCCTTCGCTTGCCGAGGAGAATTGCATTGTGGATGCGGGTACTATGACATTGAACCTCAAGAACCGTTACGACTGGTCAGAGGGTAATCTCGAGGCCCCGATGATTGCAAAAGTCCTTTCCGGAACGCCTCTCAGTTTTACCAATATGTGCGGCCTGCTCAAGGTTGTTTACACCAACATTCCTTCCGATGCCGCGAGCCTCGTTGTCGTGACGCCGGGCTACGAAACCACCAGTTCCCTGCAGGTTGTCGGCTGGAACGGCGCGTTCGAATCGGACACTCCATACCTGCAGGCGAGGTCTGGCGGAGACGGGGAAATAAACATATCGTTCCCTCCCGGTTCTTCATCGGAGAAAACCTTCTATATCCCGTTGCCCGTGGGGCCCGGAGCGTCACATCTGTATCCGAAAATCAGGCTGTATCTTGCAACCTTAGAGGGAGAACTCATCCCGGGAACGCTACGAACGGCGACAAACCTTCAAATTGAACGCACAGCAATCAAGCCTATGCCGGAAGTTCCTGTTCCAAGTCCGTATTCCGTAACGACGCTGTTCGGGCAGAAAGGCCGCAATACGGCTGCTGGCTCTAAAACCGGGGGAGATTACTCAAACGTGGTGATGGGCTGCCCTCGCGGTCTTGGCTGGATAAATCCCGGCCATACGGCATTCATTCTCGACCAGAACCAGAGCGTGCGTATCTGGAATCTCGATTCCAAAACGGTTTCCGAGCCACAAACCTATGAGAGTTCGTCCTATGTCCCGTGGTACGGCACTTATAGGGACGGTTTGGTTTATTTTGCGGAAAAAGCCCAGGGTAAGATTTATTCGTACAACGTTTCTTCCGGCGCATTCACCCTCCTGCGCTCCGATTATTCCGGAAAGAGCCCGGTGGACGTCAAATTCGATTCTGCCGGGAACGCCTATGTGGCGGTATGGGACAATTATGCAATTTATCGTTTCGACGGAGGAAACCTTAACGCAGCCTCGCCGTCGGCAACCTACAGTTTTGACGGCAAGCGTCCGCTAAGCATGGCGTTCGACCCTTATGGCGACATGATTGTCACAACCAACGGCGGCCAGGTGATTCGGCTCGACACTGTTAGTGGCGAGCAGGAGCTCATTGCCGGGGAAAAAGCCGCCAACACCATTGATGACGGCACTGCCGGTCGTCCCCGCACCGCCAAATTTACCAACAACCTGAATTCTGTTGTGGTTACTTCCGGAGGAGTCATCTACCTGGGAGACAATTACCGTTTGAGAAAGATAGTGCCCGGTCTGGCCGGTTACGCGGATGCAGTCGTATCTACCGTTGCCGGGTCGACACAGGCAGCCTATCGCGAGGTGGGCGACGGAGTAGGGAGTGGCGCTACATTCAATTCCTTCGGCGGCATGATGCTGAGTCCGGACGAATCGGTTCTCTATATGACCGAGCAGACGGGAGGCTATGTGCGGGAGATCTTCCTTGGTAACGCCGATGCTTCCGTTTCTCCCTCACCAAGGCTCAGAGCCGGAACATTCAATATCCGTTTCATAACCGACAAGGACACAGGCGACAGAGCATGGGACGTACGCAAGACCAAGGTGGTGCGCCTCATACAGGACTACGGCTTCGACGTTATCGGTTTCCAGGAGTCCACGTCTGATCAAAGGACTTACCTCAAGTCGCAGCTCTCCGGCTATTCTTTCCAGGAATCCGGCTATGAAGAGCCGTGCATCGCATGGAAGAGTTCCCGTTTTACCAAACTCGACTGGGGCCAGTTCTGGCTGAGTCCGAATCCGGACACGCCTAATTCGAAGCCTGGCTCGCCATGGATAGACGTTACCATCCCGCGCAGCCGCATCTGCATCTGGGTCAAGCTGCGCGACACACAGACAGGCAATACCCTTCTGTTTATGAATACTCACCTTGAGGTGTACTCGTCCGGTATTGCCGGAACAGGAGGCCTTTCGGAGGAAGAACTTGAGGAGCGTTGTGTCACGGTGAGGGACAAATCGGCCGAACTGATTATCGAAAGGGCAACAACCTTGAGCGGAGGAAGCATACCGACGATACTTGTGGGCGACATGAACAGCGCCACCACCGAATCTGGAAACGAGCGATTCAAGGCCTTCTTCACCGATGCCTACTACGACGACTTGCTGGTTGAAACTAACTGCAAATACGGCCCCGTAGCCACTTATAACGCATGGAGCGACACGGATGAGCAGGCGGCCAAGTGGTATCACCGCTACGATGACGTTTATTTCAAATGGGGCCTTGTTCCCGATTCATACAGGGTAATACGACGCAATTACGACGATGTTTTACCCTCCGATCACTGGCCGGTTTTAGTAGAATTTATGTTAAACTCATTATAATCAATCATTTATTATAACCATGATAATCAATCATTTATTATGACCATGAAAACAAATAACTACCAAATTCCTCTCTGCGAGGAAATACTGCTCGCAGGAGAGAGTGTCATCTGTGCGTCCGTTCTTCTTCTTCTGACGGATTCGTCTCAGGGACTTGAAGGATGGACCACCGATTTAGAGGGTTCATGGGACTAATGGAGAGTAAGGTTATGAAAAAGTCATTATTGTTCTTCGCGGCGGTCGCCGCCCTCTCCCTGCTCGCCTCCTGCGCCAGGGAAGACTATGCTCCCGCCGGTTCCGACAATGCTGCCGGCAACGTCCAGACCCTCACCGCATGCTTCGCTCCCGGCGAAACCAAAACTGCGTTCGTGGGCGGTACCTACATGTGGAAGACAAACGACAATATCGTCGTCCGCAGCAGTAACGCCAATGGTTACTCCACATTCAAATACACAGGTGGCGACACGAATGGAGAAGCCATCTTCACCAATACTTCCGAAGATGTAATCACTTACGGACAAAACTCGTTTGCCATCTATCCGGCTAAGACTTCCGGTTCCGGAGATTCCGCTTACCCGAAGGAGGAAGGCGGCAGCCTGAAACCTGTGCTCAAGGATACTTATACCTGGTTTGACGGCAATGTTGAAGCGCCCATGCTCGCCCGCGTGGAATCCGGAACCCCGTTGGAATTCAAGCACCTTGGCGGATGCCTTAAGGTTACCTACAAGAACGTGCCTCCCAAAGCTACTAAAATTATGGTCTATGCCCCTGTTGTGGATGCAGATTTGCTGGCAGCAGGCAAAGTGTCCTATAAGATACACTCGATCATGAACCAGACATACAACTGGACGACGGCAGGTGGAGGTTTCGATCTGGATCCGGCCAACGTTCCCTATGTCAAGGCGTACGACCATTCCGGAGATTATAAGATTACGGTCAATATTTCCGCCGCAACGGCAGCGCAGCGAACCTCCGACGACGGCATTACCGCATATATTCCTCTCCCGGTGGGACCGGTAGAAGTTGATTCCAAAAACGTGTATCCCCAGCTCAAGATATGGCTCGCTTTTGCAGATGGCACAGAGGTCCCCGGCTCTCTCCGCACGGCCACCAACGTCCAGATTGAGCGTGCCCACATCAAACCTATGCCCGCAATATCGCTGACGAAGTATTCTGTCGAGGTTGTCGCCGGAACAGATAATACAAATGGTGATACTGACGCTACTGGCTCGTCTGCAAGACTGAAGCAGGTTCGTGGCTTGGAATGGCTTGACAGTGATAATCTGCTGTTAACCCAAAGTAATGGTGCAGATAATTCCACGCGTAATCTGAGAAAGTATAATAAGACCACTAACGATGTAAGTACGGTAGTAAACCTTGCTCTTGTGGCTAACAATAATAACGCTATCTGGCAAGGCGAATTGCACGGTGGATTATTCTATGTCATCAACAAGGGCTTGAATAAGGTGTATACGTGGAATACATCAACCAATACAGTAACTGATGCAGTAACTATTGGGAATAGCCCTATGTGCATCCGTTTCAACGGAGATGACGCATATGTCGTAAGCCGCAATGAGTCAAAGGTGTATAAACTTGAGGGAGGTTTAACTGGAACAAAAACAACATTCTTTGATTTTTCAACTTTGAATCTTGGAAGTACTGACGGTCAGACGAACTGGCCGGTTTCACTGTGCTTTGATGCTGACGGAAACGCTCTTGTGACAGTAGGATGCAGCAAGGGAGGATCGCCAAGCGCTTATATGATTTATGTTATTGATTCTGCAGGAAATGTAGTTAATACTATCGGAAAAGGAGGAACGGTAGCAGGTTCCTTTGCAGCCATGGTTGACGGAGCAAAGGATAAAGCAACGTTCTCTGCTAACATGAACGGCCTCAGACTTGGCCCGGACGGTGCGATCTATCTGGCCGAAAGGGGTGCGATACGCCGAATCACTCATTCTGCTGCGGATTATAGCGATGCGGTGGTCACTACTATCCTCGGAGGAGGAAGCAGCTACATCACTGCAGTAGGGGCAACGGCGGCGCTTGATTGGAATAATGGCGGTCAGGACATTATCTTTGATCCTTCCGATAGTAAGGTGTTCTACTATACTGATATGCGTTATACTCTCAAGAAGGTTACCATCGAATGACGTCGTTCAAATCTCTACTTCTGGCACTTGCCCTTGTGCTGCCGCTTTCTGCGGCCGCACAGGGGAAAGCGCCTGAATATGTGTACACGGAGGCTGCGCAGCTGACGCTGGTCGGCAAGGTCTTCCCGGATACCGGCAATCCTTATCAGCGCATCGACACCGCCCGCTTTCACGGCTTCACGAAGGAAGAAGTCAGACTGGTGCAGGAGTCTGCGGGGATAGCCGTGGCTTTCCGGACAAACTCGACATCCATCAGGGTGTGGCCCAAGTACGGAAAGGCTTATTTCGGCGGAGGGACCACGGGTTTCGCAGGAAGAGGCTTCGATCTTTATATTAAAAAGGATGGGAAATGGCTCTGGGCTGCAGCAGGCCTGCAGAACGACAACGCCCTGGACAAACCGGTGAATATGATAAAGGATATGGATGACAGTATTAAGGAATGTCTTCTTTATCTGCCGGTTCGAAGCGTTATGGATTCCGTGAAGATAGGCGTTGAGGAAGGATGCCTGATGGAGCCTCTGCCCCACCCGTTCCGGCACAGAATCGCCGTCTTCGGGTCAAGTTTCACCCACGGCGCTTCCACTTCCAAATCCGGAATGGCATACCCGTCCATCCTGACCAGGGAAACCGGAATCCAGTTCCTCAACCTTGGTGTCAGCGGACGCTGCCGTCTTCAGGACTACTTCGCGAAGGCTCTCTGTGAAGCTCCGGATGTGGACGCCTTCCTGTTTGATACTTTCTCGAATCCCACGCCTGACGAAATCAGAGACCGCCTTTTCCCCTTTATTGAAACGCTGCAATCTTCCCATCCCGGGAAACCCCTCATCTTCCAAAAGACCATTTACAGGGAACGCCGGAATTTCAATACCGAAGCCGAAGCATATGAATCCTCCCGAATGGATTTGGTGGATTCGCTCATGCGGGTCGCATGCAAACGATATAAGGATGTGTATTACGTAAAAACCACCAATGCCACGTCTCCGGACCATTACACCTCGGTGGACGGCACTCATCCCGGAGATTACGGATACACCCTGTGGGCTCGCTCCGTAAAAAAGCCCGTTCTCAGAATTCTCAGGAAATACGGTATTAAATGACTATGAAAAAGACACTGCTTATCGTTTCGCTCGCGCTGGTTTCCAGCCTTGCACTGGCCGGACCCGGAATTTCCGGGGCCGACAGGGAACGCGCCGCTGCGCTCGTGGCCCAAATGACTCTTGACGAGAAGATTGACTTCATCGCCGGCAAGACCGGCGGGTTCAGCACTTACGGCATTCCCCGGCTTGGCATTCCTGCCCTGTGGATGGCCGACGGCCCCCAGGGCGTGCGCAACATAGGCAGCACCTACATCCAAAGCACATTCTACCCCTGCGGGATGTCCGCCGCCGCCAGCTGGAACCGCGACGCGATGCGCCAGATGGGGGCCGGCATCGGCTGCGCCGCCAAGGCACACGGAGTGTCCATTATGCTGGGCCCTGGCGTCAACATCTACCGCAGCGCCCTGTGCGGACGCAATTTCGAGTATTTCGGGGAGGATCCGTACCTGACCGGCGAACTGGCCTTGAGCTATATCGAAGGGATGCAGGCAGAGGGAGTGATGGCTACCATCAAGCATTTCGCCCTGAACAACCAGGAATATGCCCGCCACAAGGTAAGCTCCGAAGCCGATGAGCGTACGATGAACGAAATCTACTTCCCCGCCTTCCGCAAGGCGGTGGAAGTGGGCGGCGTCGGCGCCGTAATGACCAGCTACAACCCGGTCAACGGGCAGCACGCGGCGGAGAATCCATGGCTTGTCCGCGACAACCTCCGCGCCTGGGGGCATAAAGGCATTGTGATGAGCGACTGGAATTCCACCTACCGCACACTGGATTTCCTGACCTCCGGGGTGGATCTGGAGATGCCCGGCGGGACGGTGGTCAAGGCCGGTTTCATTAAGCAACTGCTTGAGAACGGGGTGATTACGGAAGACGCTCTGGACGAAAAGTGCATCAACATTCTCTCGGCTTTCTCCGCTTTCGGTTTCCTTGACGGGCCGGTGGAACCGGACCCGGCTGCCGAAGACCCTTCCCTGTCGCAGCGGCGCGCCTATGAAATCGCACTGGAAGGCCCGGTGCTGCTGAAAAACGAGGATGGAATTCTGCCGCTTAAAGGCGGCCGTAAAAACCAGATTGTGGTGATGGGCCCCAATGCCAATGAAATCGTCTGCGGCGGCGGTTCTGGCTGGGTGAATCCGGAAGACGGAAAGGCCGTGACACTGGTGGACGGGCTCCGGAGACTGGGGAAAAACTGGGATATCGAAGTGCTTGGGTCTCCTCAGCCGGAAGTACTGAAAAAGGCTTCCGCAGTAATAGTTTCGCTGGGCTTCAACAGCGAGACCGAAAAGGAAGACCATGACCGGTCCTACAAACTGGACAGAAGCCAGTTGACTCTGTTGGAGCGTGTCACGGCATATACGGACAAGGTGATTGTAGTTGTGAATTCCGGCGGAGAATTCGACCTGGAACCTTGGAAAGACAAGGTAAAAGCCATCATCCTGGACTGGTATCCCGGACAGGAAGGCGGCAGCGCAATGGCAGCAATCCTGAGCGGCCAGGTTTCCCCTTCGGGCCGCCTGCCCTTCACTTTCTGGGGATCGCTCAACGCCAATCCGGTTCAAAAGTGGTATAAGCCCACGCCCAATGCCTATGCCGGAACGGGAAGGGTTTCCAGCCGTGACCAGGCGCAGTTCGCCACCTACGGGGAAGGCATATTCGTGGGGTATCGCGGAGTGGAGCATTTCGGCGTTCAGCCGCTCTATCCTTTTGGTTATGGGCTCACGTATTCGTCATTCGAGTATTCCGACGCCTCCGTAGTCCCTTCCGGGGAAGGATATGACGTATCCTTTACAGTACGCAACACCGGCAAGGTGGCGGCGAAGGAGGTGGCGCAGGTATATGTGTCGCCCGTGAATCCGTCCGTCATGAGGCCGGACAGGGAACTTAAGGGCTTCGACAAGCAGATGATTGACGCGGGTGCTACCGCCCGCTGTACCATCCATCTGGGCCCGGAAGCTTTCAGCTATTATGACGTAAAGTCGCATAGCTGGAAAGAGGATCCCGGGGAATACCGGATTCTTATCGGCGCATCGTCGCAGAATATCCTGCTTACGGTAAACCTTGATTGGAAACGACTTTGCATAGAGCAACAGATATCCGTGCAATGAAGAAAGTTTTGGGATTGTGGCTGCTATGCGCCTGTGCGGTTTCGTGCTGTGTGAATCATACAGCCGTAAACCGCGCCGAGGCCATTGCCGCCGAGATTCACAATCCAACCTCAAAGTATGTTCTGGTAGCGTGCCATCGCGGCGATTGGCGCAACTGGCCGGAGAATTCCATCCCTGCCATAGAGAGCGTCATTTCCATGGGGGCCGATATCGTGGAGATTGACATTCACATGACCGCGGACTCTGTCCTGGTGCTGTGCCACGACTCCGATGTGCGTCGAACAACCAATTTCAGGAAGGTGTTCCGGGATGATCCCGGCAAAAGCGCCAAGGTGTGCGATCTTACGCTCGCCGAGATCAAGTCCCTAAGCCTGAATCGCATGCACCAGGCGGCGGTGATAGACACCCTCCGTATGCCCACCTTGCGGGAGGCGTTGGAGTGCACCAGGGGCCGCATCTGCGTGAATATCGACAAGGGGTATGATTATTACGATATGGTCCTGGCACTGACGGAAGAACTTGGCGTGACCGGCCAGGTGCTCATCAAAGGCAAAAAACCTATAGAGGTTGTGAAGGCCGATATGGAAGCCCACCCGCACAATATGATGTACATGCCCATTGTGGACATCCAGAAAGAGAAGGGCAAGGCGCTGTTTGACAGCTATTTGGAACAGGGCGTTGTTCCTCTGGCCTACGAAGTGTGCTGGCAGAATAACGACGATGACGCTTTTGTATCGGCCTGTCGCCTCATCCGTGAGCAGGGCTCGAAAATCTGGGTGAACACCATCTGGGCCAGCCTTTGCGGCGGCGACGGCAATGATGACGATGCCGCTTTTCTTGCCGGGGACCCGGGAAAAGTGTATCAGCAGTACATTGACAAGGGCGTTTCCATGATTCAGACCGACCGCCCGGAACTGCTGATAGGCTGGCTTGCCAAACACGGGCTTCATTCACTTAAATAACGATGGATAATCTTCAAAAGAAATACAAGAACTACCGGATGCAGACGTTCATAGCCGCCACGCTGGGCTATGCACTGTACTATGTATGCCGCCTGTCCATGGGTGTGATGAAGCAACCGCTCATTGACGCGGGCCTGCTGTCGGCCACTCAGCTTGGCGTAATAGGCGCCTGCCTGTACTGGACCTATGCCGTGGGCAAACTGGTGAACGGCTTTCTTGCCGACAGCGCCAATATCAAGCGTTTTATGGCCACCGGGATCACCATTTCCGTAGGAATGAACTTCGCTATGGGAGTGATGGGTGTGAGCGCCATGAACGGACAGATATCCAACGCGGTGCTATTTAGCGCATTCTGCCTGCTGTGGGCCGGAAACGGCTGGGCACAAAGTATGGGCGCACCGGCTTGCATCGTTTCCCTGTCCCGTTGGATGCCGCTGAAGATACGGGGAACTTTCTACGGGGTTTTCAGTGCCTCCCACAATATCGGAGAAGGTCTGTCCTTCATATTTGTCGGCGCAATAGTGGCGGCCTTCGGCTGGAAGTGGGGTTTCTTCGGTGCCGCGCTGGCGGGATTGGCGGGGCTGGTACTGGTGCTGTTGTTCTTCCACAATTCGCCGGAAAGCAAGGGGCTTGCAGCCATAGAAGTGCTTTCCGGGGAGATGACGCAGGAGGAATATGAGCAGAAGGGCAGCGAAGGCAAACCCCGGGAACAGACCCGCAGCATGCAGCGCTCGGTAATCAAGAATCCCGGCGTATGGGTTTTGGCTGCAGCCAGTGCCTTCATGTACATGAGCCGATACGCTATAAATGAATGGGGAACAATCTTCCTTCAGGAGGCGAAAGGCTATAATCTGGCAGAAGCGGCTACGGTTATTGGCATCAATCCGGTTTTCGGTATCATCGGCACCGTGGTATCCGGCTGGCTCTCCGATGTTCTGTTCAAAGGAGACCGAAAGTACCCCGCCCTTGTGGCAGGTGTTTTGGAGGCCATTGCCCTTGCCCTGTTCCTGTATGGCGGACCGGCTAAGTGGGTGAATATATCGGCGATGATTCTCTTCGGCATTGCCATAGGCGTACTGATTGCCTTTCTTGGCGGCCTCATGGCCATTGACCTGGTGCCCCGCAAGGCTTCCGGCGCAGCTCTTGGCATTGTTGGTATCGCTTCATATGCGGCCGCCGGCCTCCAGAACGTTATAACCGGAGTGCTGATGGACAGCAATGCCGCCTCCGGAGCACACGATTTCCATTACGTGAGCATCTTCTGGCTTGGTTCGGCAATCATTTCTTTCCTGCTGCCATTGCTGAACTGGAAGCGCAAGCCTCAAAACACCGAATAGATGTTATGAAGAAGCCGGTCCTTTTTGTGCTTGCATTCACGATGTGTGCCGCTGCTGCCGCCCAGACCATCTGGTACGACGGTTTTCAGATGGGTTTGAGCGGCAAAGTGCTCCCTACGGAGAATCCATATCACCGGGCCGGTGCGGCGGTGCAAAAGGCGGGCGGAGAAGACAAGCCGATAACCATGGTGGCCAACATGGACGGGAAGGAGCACGAGCGCCTGATTTACCTTCCTATGTACAGTGAGCTTAAAGTGCTGAAAATCCTTAAAAAGTATGGTATCCGCGTCGCTCGGTGAAGAACATAGGCCACATCTCAAGCCGGTATTCCTCCTTGCGGAACCTGGAATGGCGCTGAAGTGACAGGCCGGTTTTCTGTGGCAAAACGAGTATTGTTTTGCCGCACTTTTCTTTACGGAATTTGGACGTTTGCGAAGCATTGTTTTCCTTTGCAGTGAAAGTCGACGAACGCAAACCGGATTCCTTACTATCGGCCCAACGGGAAGGAAATATACTTTGACCGGGAGGAAGTGGAAAGGTGGTTGCTCTCCAACCGCCACGCTACAGATGCGGAGTTGCACTCATTTGGCGTCATGAAGAAATTTTTGTAATTTTGTACGATATAGGTACGGACAGAGTGACATTGACGGCACTTTTTTATCTCCGGTTTTGTTACCCGTTTGTTACCCAACTCCACTTAATAATAGCATAAAAGGTTTAGAATTAATAACTTAATCGATACATTCAATATGGGTGCATTTCACGCTTATGACATCCGCGGTATCTACAACGTGGATTTTGACAAGGAAACCGCATACAAGGTAGGTTATTTCCTGCCGGAACTTTTGAAGGCAAATAAGGTCCTGGTGGGCCGCGACTGCCGCGTCTCCGGGCAGGAGATTCACGACTACCTTATCAAGGGCATCACGGATGCCGGTGCCGATGTAGACGATATCGGCCTCAGCAGCACGCCCCTTGTGTATTTTGGCACGGCCAATTATGGCTACAAGGCTTCGGTCCAGATTACCGCCAGCCACAACCCGCCGGAGTACAACGGTATGAAGGTAAGCCGTGAAAACGCCCTTCCGGTGGGCCTGGACACTGGTCTTGGCCAGATCAAGCAGTGGATTGACGAAGGCCGTCCCACCCCCAAGGCCGCAAAGCCCGGAAAAGTCACGGAGATTGACATTAAGCCGGATTACATCGCCTTTCTCAAAAAATACAAGGGAGACTACTCCAACCTCAAGATTGCCTTCGACCTTTCCAACGGTATGAGCTGCCTCTTTGCTAAGGAAATCTACAAGGGAGAGAACGCCACCTTCCTCTTCGACGAAATGGACGGCAATTTCCCCAACCACGAGCCCAACCCCCTGGTCCCCAAGAACGTGGAGCCCCTGAAGAAGCTTGTCTCTGAGATCAAGGCCGATGTAGGCGTCATCTACGACGGCGACGCAGACCGCGTTATGTTTGTGGACGACAAAGCCCGCTTTGTGGCCCCTGACCTTGTGATTGCCCTTATGGCCCGCTATTTCTGCGACGAAAGAGGGGAGAAGAATCCCAGGGTTCTTCAGGAAATCCGCTCCAGCCTTGCAGTTGCAGAAGAACTTCGCAGTAAATACAATGCCGATGTCCACACCTGGCGCGTAGGCCGTGCCTTCGCCGCACCCAAACTCCGTGAGATTGACGGTCTCTGGGGCGGAGAACTTGCCGGCCACTACTATTTCAAGGACTTCTTCTACAGTGACTCCGGCATGCTCTCCAGCATCATCGTGCTCAGGATAGTATCGGCCCTCAAGAAGCAGGGAATAAAACTCTCAGAAGAAATGGACCGCCTTACCGGCTATGAGAATTCCGGTGAGATTAACTACAAGGTTGAGGACAAAAAGGGCGCCATGGATGCCGTCAAGGCCTATTTCGAGAGCACGGAAACTCCCACCAAGGTGATGGACTTCGACGGCTACCGCCTGGAATTTCCCGGCTGGTGGTTCAACATCCGTCCTTCCAACACGGAACCCTACCTCCGCTTCATCTGCGAGGCAACTTCAAGGGATGTGCTGAATGAGAAGATTGCAAAGGCCGATGAAATAATCGTGGGTAAATTCGGAGGAAAGAGGTAGCGGTTGATGAGAAGATTCTTACTGATTCTAGCGGGCCTTGCCGCAGCTGTGACGGTAGGCGCCCAGGACAGGCAGGCAGATTCCCTGAGGCACTCTTTCGGCCGTCAGAAGCTCACTTCCTCCAACAGGAAGAGCACTCCTTATGCCGATACCCTGGACACCGGCAACCCCGCCGTGAAGGTGGTCCTTTACAATAACGGCACCTACCGGTATGTGAAAGATCCCGCCAAGGTTGTGGAGGACAGCGTCTTCACCGCCAACTGGGACACACGTGCCGTAAACCCCTACAGGGAGGAGCCTGAGGATCTCCCGGACCGCTTCTCAATATGGGTCGTAGACACCCTGGATTCATACTGCTGCCCCTACCAGACGCACCCCAGGTCTCAATACGGGTACCGTCACGGGCGCCGTCACCAGGGCATAGACCTGCCTTATCCTACCGGTACCCCGGTCCCTGCCGCCTTTGACGGAAAGGTACGTATCTCGGACTATGTTGGCGGCTACGGAAACCTTGTGGTTATCCGTCACGCCAACGGCCTGGAAACCTTCTACGGCCATCTTTCCCGCCGGGACGTCCAGTCCGGAGACTGGGTGAACGCCGGGGATATAATAGGCCTTGGAGGGTCCACGGGGCGCTCTACCGGCCCGCACCTTCACTTTGAGACGCGTTACAGGGGCGCTGCATTTGACCCCGCCTGGCTCATAGATTTTGAAAACGGTACCCTCAGGCACCGTCTCCTAAAGATCCGTTCCTGGTACTTCAATCCCAATCAACGCTATGTCCAGAGCGTAGACGACGAAGACGAAATCTTCCGCACTGATGAGGAAGACCGCCTGGCAGCGGAGGAACAGGCAAAGAAGGAGGCTGCAGCACGCGCCGCCGCCGAGGCCGCAGCAATGCGCTATCACACGGTCCGCTCCGGAGACACGCTTTCTGCCATCGCCCGCAAGTACCATACTTCCGTGCGTGAACTGTGCCGCCTCAACGGCATAAAAGAAACCTCCATCCTACGCGTTGGACAGCGTCTACGTGTCCGCTAGCTAAGAAAATACCGGCCCAAGGGGCCGGCGGGGGATAATAGGGGGCAGAGCCCCCTCAAAAGCAAAAAGGCGCGTAGGCCTAGCGGAGTTTGCTATTATAGTGCGGATGCACTTTTCCTTTAGTGATATTCAGCAGCTTGCTGGATATCATTTTTTTACGGATGGGCGCCGCGTGGTCCGTGAAGAGGTCTCCGTCAAGGTGGGAAAGTTCATGCTGGATCATACGGGCTGCAAAGTTGTCAAATTCCTCCGTTACCTCCTCAAGGGCCTCATTGTAGTAACGGACCTTGATCTTCTTGGGCCTGAGGACGTCGCAGTAAATGCCGGGGATGGAGAGGCAGCCCTCGGAGTAGGTTACCTGCTCCGGGCTTTCCTCCAGGATTTCTGGGTTGATAAGTGTGCGGCGGAAGTCTTTCAGATAGGGGTATGTGTCGGCAACCACGTCACCGTCCACAATCACTACACGCTGGCTGACGCCGATCTGGGGGGCGGCGAGGCCGCAGCCATCGGCCCTCACCAGGGTGTCCTTGAGGTCCTGGACCAGTGCGGCGATGGCTTCACGGTCATTGAGGTTGGCCTCCGAGGCCTTCTGGCGGAGAACCTCCGCGCCGTATAAGTATATAGGTTTAATCATAATCTTATCCTTTGGAATTACGGTCCAGATACCCCTGGAGTATTATTGCGGCCGATATACGGTCCACTTCCGTCTTGTCCCTGCGGCGGGAGGCTTTCATGCCGCCGTCTATCATTGCGCGGTGGGCAAGGACGGAGGTAAAGCGTTCATCCTCAAGCGTTACGGGAACGTCCGGGAAGGCTTTCCGGAGCTGGGGGAGGAAGGCGTCCACGTGGGCCTTGGCCTCCGACGGGCGGCCGTCCAGATTTACCGGATATCCTATCACAAATCCAATGATTCTCTCTTTTTGAGCATAAGTTTTGAGATATTCTATTATCTTTGTAGAGTGTACCGTATCAAGTGCCTGAGCAAAGATCCCCAGGGGGTCGCTTACTGCCAGGCCGGTGCGCTTGAGCCCAAAATCTATGCCTATGATTCTGTCCATGGATTCCGGGCGCAAAGTTAAGAATAATTATGGAAAGAAAAGAACACAAGGCCCGGAATTTCCGTCTGTCAATGGTGGACGCCTCCTCCCATGAACGCCTCTGGAGCCTCCGCTTCAGCCAGACAACAATGATTGTGGCCATAACATCGGCAGTGGTAATTTTTATAGTTGGCCTTTTCTGCATAATAGCATACACACCCATCAGAACCTTCATCCCGGGTTATCCTGACGCTTATTCCCGGCGTCAGGCCATCCAGAATGCCCAGAGGATAGATTCCCTGGAAACCCGCATCATCCAGTGGCAGCTCTACAGTGAGAATCTCCGCCGCATCGTCACGGGCCAGGAGCCCATCCGCATGGATTCCCTTATCCTTGGGAGCAAGGGGTCGTCGGCGCTGCCATCGGCCAAGTACCTGGAGCTGAGAGATTCTCTCCTAAGGGCCGATGTTTCCGCCCAGGAGCAGTTTGGAGTGTCTTCCCAGGGCCGCATCCTTCCCATCGAGGCCCAAACGTTCTTCCCGCCCATCAAGGGTGTGATCTCCAACGCCTTTGACGCAACCGTCCACCCCTGGACGGATATCACCGCCCCTGCGGGCACAATGGTCATGAGCGTGCTGGATGGCACGGTCATCTCTACCGGCTGGGACCAGGACAAGGGCTACTCAATCATCCTCCAGCACAAGGGAGACATCATTTCCATCTACCGCAACAACCAAAAGCTGCTGCACAGGGTGGGGGACAACGTCAAGGCCGGTACGCCGGTGGCTCTGCTGGCTTCGTCGCCTTCCCTCACCAAGGGTGACCACCTCCACTTTGAACTTTGGTACAACGGCCGCCCGGCAGATCCTGCAGAATATATAAGCTTCTAGCTATGAAAAAGTCCATCGCCATACTTGGATCCACGGGGTCTATCGGCACGCAGACCCTGGACGTGGTGCGTCAGCATCCGGACAGGTTCTCCGTGTATATGATATCGGCCAACAACAGCGCAGAACTCCTCATCGAGCAGGCGCGCGCTTTCAAGGTGCCGCATGTGGTTATCTGCAACCCTTCAAAGTACAATCAGGTGTGTGCCGCGCTTCCCTGGGCCGATGTCCGTCTGGGCATAGATGCCGCCTGCGAGCTTGTGCAGGACCGCTCAGTGGATGTTGTGGTTGCGGCTATGGTGGGCTTCAGCGGGCTAAAACCTACTCTGGCGGCCATCGAGGCGTCCAAGACAATAGCCCTTGCCAACAAAGAAACCCTGGTTGCGGCCGGTGCCATTGTGATGAAGGCGGCAGCCCGGCACAAGGCTCCCATCTATCCAGTGGACTCGGAGCATTCGGCCATTTTCCAGTGCCTTCTGGGGGCGCAGGGAAACAAGCTTTCCCGCATTCACCTCACCGCTTCCGGCGGGCCTTTCCGCACCTGGGAGAAGGGGCGCATTGCTGCGGCCACTAAAAACGAGGCCCTGAGGCATCCCAACTGGGATATGGGCGCCAAGATCACCATAGATTCCGCCACCATGATGAACAAGGGATTTGAGGTGATTGAGGCGGCGTGGCTCTTTGGCGTGAACGCTTCCCAGATTAATGTGGTGGTGCATCCAGAGTCAGTGATTCACTCCATGGTGGAGTTTGAGGACGGCGCCGTAATTGCCCAGCTGGGCTGCCCGGATATGAGGCTTCCAATCCAGCTTGCAATGGCATATCCGGAGCGTCTTCCCCTGGAAGGGAAAAGGCTCAATTTTGAGGAGATGAGATCCCTCACGTTTGAGAAACCTGACTTTGACAAATTCCCGTGCCTAGGCCTTGCATTTGAAGCCTTCAGACGCGGCGGAAACATCCCCTGCGCCATGAATGCCGCCAATGAAGCGGCGGTGGCGGCGTTCCTGTCAGATAAAATAAGGTTCTACGATATCCCTGACACCATTTCACGCGTTATGGATGGCGTGAATTTTGTAGCTGAGCCATCCCTGGAAGACATCTTCGAAACCCACAGGGTTGCTTATGAGATGTCCAGGCGTAAATGATTGCACTTTTAAAGACATTACAGGTTATACTGGCCCTGTCCGTACTCATCATTTTCCATGAGTTTGGACACTATTTCTGGGCCCGTGTATTTGGTATAAGGGTAGAGAAATTTTTCCTTTTCTTTGATGTGGGGGGCTTTAAGCTCTTTTCTTTCAAGATAGGTGAGACGGAATACGGCATGGGCTGGCTGCCCCTTGGCGGCTACTGCAAGATTGCCGGTATGGTGGACGAGTCCCTGGACACGGAGCAGCTGAAACACGCCCCGGAGCCCTGGGAGTTCCGCTCAAAGCCCGCCTGGCAGCGCCTCCTTGTGATGAGCGGGGGAGTGCTCAATAATTTTATCCTGGCCATCGGCCTTTTTGTGGCTATCCTTGCCATCTGGGGCAAGAATTACATTCCCAACGATAATCCCGTGTACGTGAATGAACTGGGTTATGACATGGGTTTCCGTACCGGTGACCGCATCCTGCTTTATGACGACTACGCTCCTCAGGAGTTCATGGATCTCCAGAGTGACCTTGCCCGCCGAAGGGTGCGTAAGGCTACGGTTCTCCGCGGGGCCGATACCCTTGATATCTACATAGACCAGGCCCTAATAGGGGATGTCCTGAATACTCCCGGAATGTTTGACATAGCCCTTCCGTTCTATGTGGACAGCGTCATGGCCACATCTCCTAATTCGGCCCTCCTCAAAGGGGACCGGATTGTGGGGGTCTCCGGTGAGGATACGCCATATCTTCAGGATGCCCAGAAAGTCCTGAGGGCACATCCCGGAGAAGCTCTCCAGGTTACGGTGCTCCGTGGCGGAGAGTCAGTTGATGTGCCGGTTCAGGTGGATTCCCTTGGAATGCTGGGGGTGTTCTTTGTGAATACATACCTCAAACACAGGGAATACACCGTGCTTGAGGCCGTTCCCGCCGGCTGCAGCTGGGCCTGGGAGTCCGTTACAGGATACCTCAGGGACCTCAGGCTTGTGGCAACGCCGTCCACGGGCGCATACAAGTCCGTGGGGAGTTTCGTGGCTATCGGCCAGGTGTTCCCGTCTTCCTGGAACTGGCATCAGTTCATGTACATCCTGGCGCTTCTTTCCATTATGCTTGGCGTTATGAACCTTCTGCCTATCCCGGCGCTTGACGGCGGGCACATAGTTTTCTGCCTGTATGAGATGATTACCGGCCGGAAACCTTCGGACAAATTCCTCCTTGTGGCGCAGTGGATAGGGATGATTCTCCTGCTTCTGCTTATGTTTGTGGCATTTGGCAATGATATAATGAGATTAATAAGATAAGCATATGAAATATCGTATTTTGGCCTTAGCTTTTGCAGTCCTTGCACTTGCCGGCTGTAAGAATGACAAGAAGGGGACCCTTCTTCCCAACGTTAGCGGCAAGGCCGGAGAGGTCCTTGTGACCATAGAGCGTGAGCAGTGGGAGGGAGACCTTGGCGTTGCAATCCGTGAGGTCCTGGCGGCCGATACCCCTTACCTGGCACAGCGTGAGCCGCTTTTTGCTCTGTCCAACGTGCCCCCGGGAGCATTCAACAACATGTTCAAGATGCACCGCAACCAGCTGCTCATCAACATCAATCCCCTGAATCAGACAACGGGCGTGGTGTACAAACACAACGTGTGGGCTCAGCCTCAGGCCGTGGTCCAGATCAACGCCCTTGATGAGGATGAGGCCCTGGCCCTTTTTGAGCACGACTGCGTGATCATTTCTGAGTACTTTGAGCAGGCGGAGCGTGACCGTGTTATCGCCAATGCCAAACTCTATGAGGAACGCGCCCTGCAGGACCCTGTGGCCTCTGTCACGGGCGGCATCCTGCATTTCCCTTCCGGCTACCGCTGCCGCAAGGTCACTGATGATTTTGTATGGATTGCCGATGAAAAGCAGTACACCAACCAGACCGTCCTCATCTACAAGTATCCCGTTTCAGGAGACGATGTATTCTCTCTCCAGAATATCATCTCAAAACGCAATGAGATCATGCAGGCAAACGTCCCCGGAATGTTTGACGGCTCATATATGACCACTTCAACGGCTCAGGAACCGGTATGCCGCTCCCTCAGCTACAAGGGAAGGGCTTTTGTGGAAACCCGCGGCTTCTGGGAAGTGCACGGAGACTTCATGGGCGGCCCCTTTGTGTCCCATTCATTTTACAGTCCTGACGGAAAGGATATCATAGTCCTGGAGGCCTTTGTCTATGCCCCCAGATATGACAAGCGTCAGTACCTCCGCCAGGTAGAGTCCCTGCTATATTCTTTTGAATGGAAAAAAGAAGAAAACAATTAATACTTAGCTACTTAAGATGAAAAAACTACTATTTGCCGCCGGTCTTGCGCTAGCGTTTCTAATGTCCGGCTGCGGTCAAGTGCAGGAGTATGAGGACCGTCTCTCCGCAGTGGAGAGCAAGCTTGAGGCCCTCCAGAACCAGGTGAATGAACTGAACAGTCAGGTAGCGCTTATCCGTCAACTGCTTAGCGGAAAGTATTTTGTCCAAAGCGTCTCAGACCTTGAGGATGGCAGCGGTTACTCTCTTGTGCTTGTGGATTCTGACGGAAAAACCGTAGAAAAGATTGTCAGGAACGGCTCAGATGCCCATTCTCCCCAGATTAGCGTGAAGAAGGACACAGACGGTCTCTATTACTGGACCATAGACGGTGAGTGGATGATGCAGGATGGCCAGAAGGTTCGCGCCAGCGGCGTGGACGGCAAGGATGGTGCCGATGGCAAAGACGGTGTAGACGGCCAGGATGGCCTAGACGGTAAGGACGGTGCCGATGGTCTCACGCCTGAAATCAAGGTGGAGAACGGCAAATGGTACTACCGCCTGGGAGACGGTGAGTGGATCCTTGCCGGAGACGCAGTCACCACCGTACAGTGCCCCATTGCCGGCATTGACACCACAACCAAGGAAGGCATAGTGATATTCACCCTTTCTGACGGCACAACCATTGAGGTTCCTTTTGCAAGTGCCGGAGCAGTAAAACTGCAAATCCTGGTAGACGATACCGTATTCCGTGCACTGGAAGAAGGGGAGGAAGCAGGTGCCCCCTATGAAGTGAAGGCCCCCGCAAACCTCACCTACACCCTTGAATCATATGAGCCCCAGGGCTGGACGGTTTCTTTCTCCAAGCCCCAGGACAACAAGGGAACCCTTACAATAGGCCGCCCGGAGAACTCATCTCCCGCAAAAGTGCTCCTCATAGTCACAGGAGATGACGGCAGCTGCTTTGTAAAGGTCCTATATGTTGGTTTTTCCACTCCCGAAGACGACACCGTATATGAGTCTGAATCCGTGACATCGGCCAGTGGCACTCTGGACCTTCCCGCCGATGCCTCCTCCGTGGTCATTCCTTCCGCCGCCCAGTCCTGGATTTCCCTCCAGGGGAACCAGCTGGTGCTCCAGGAGAATACCACCTATGATTCCCGCAGTGCCGTAATCACGTACAAGAGCGGAGGCAAAAACCACAGCCTCACCATAACCCAGGCCCAGAAGGATGCCATTGTGCTTTCCGCTTCAACGGTGGAGGCCGATTCTGCCGGCGGTTCCCTGGACTTTGTGCTCAGCGCAAACGTTACGGTATCGGCCCAGACAGATCAAGACTGGCTGCAGGTGAATCCTCCCACCAAGGCCCTCACGGAGAAGGTTTTCACAATAACCTATGAGGCCAATGCCACCGGCAATGCCCGTTCCGGCCATGTTACTTTCTCCTTTGAAGACATTTCCCAGACTGTGACGGTGGATCAGCCTTCACAGGGCGGCGTAGTCCCCGTTTCCCAGGACTTCGTGCTGCTTGAAGATGCAAGTGAACTGCTTGAGGGAGATCAACTCCTCATTGTGAGCATTGACGGACAGTACACAATGGGCGCCCAGGCGGGAACAAGTTCCAAGCCTTACAGGAGCCGTGTCTCCGTGACAGTGCAGGACGGCGTTATTTCTGAAGTTCCGGAAGGAGCGGCAGTGGTTACGCTTGAGGGAGAGGAAGGGGAATGGAAACTTGCCGTAGAGGGCGGTTACCTCTCGGCCCTTTCTACCGGAAATTACCTCAAGACTGTGACTTCCACAGACCAGTATTCCACCTGGAGTATCTCCGTGGCATCCAATTTTGTGGCCACCATACTGGCATCGGCAGGTGAAAGCCCTATGCTGTGCCATAATGGCGCCAGTAACGCTACGCGCTTCAGTTGCTACAAAACCACCACTTCTGTGGAGAAGGTTAAGATCTACCGCAGGGAGATAGGCTCCGGAGAGCCTTCCTATGTGACTCAGTACAATGAACCGGGTATTTATCTTGGCTCCAAAACCCGTATTTATACGCCCGGAACAGACCAGTACGTGCGTCTGTATGAGAACAATACCCTGGAGTTCATCCTTCTTGATCCGGATGCAAAGGAACAACTTGTCCTTTCCGGAATTGATACCTCTTCTCAGGTAGGGCAGCAGCTTACCGTGGGCGTGGAATGGAAGAAGGCCGCTACATCCGTGCTCTCCAAGCAGTACACCATGGAAGTTCTTAAAATCACAGAAGACATGATTTGGATAGGTGATAGCAATGGTAAAGGTTTTATTGTAAAGAAGTAAGTGACTATGAAAAAGATATCAGTTATTGCTGCGCTGCTTCTTTGCAGCCTCTCCCTTTTTGCCGTTCCTGCCAAGCCCGGGAAAATCCGCTACACCCAGCCCGACGGCTCCGTCATAGAGATTGTGAAGCACGGTGACGAATGGGGACACTGGACCACTAACGCCGCCGGAAAGGTGGTTGAGATGGATAAGGACGGCTTTTATCGTGAAGTCCCTGACCTCACTCCGGAGATGGCCGCCCAGGCCGCATCCATCCGGCGCAGTGCAAAACTCCAGCTCCGTAAGCAGCGCCACAATGCCCCCGCCGGCATTGCAATCGGCCAGAAAAAATTCCTGGTTATCCTGGTACAGTTCCAGAACGTCAGTTTTAAATCCCAGAATAACCTTCAGGCTTTCAAGGATATGCTCAACAAGCCGGGATATTCTGACAATGACGGCACAGGCAGCGCCCGAGACTATTACTATGACAATTCACACGGCGTCTTCGAGCCCGTCTTCGATGTTTTCGGCCCGTTTACCGTATCCCAGAATATGTCATATTACGGTGGAAACACATCCAGCGGAGATGACTCTCATCCGGAAGAGGCTGTCATAGAAGGCTGCCGCGGCCTTGACAATCAGATTAATTTTGCCGATTATGACAACGACGCAGACGGATACCTGGATCTGGTATATATGGTGTATGCCGGAAAAGGAGAGGCCGATGGTGGAGCTGCCGACACAATCTGGCCTCATCAGTGGGAAATATCCAACGCAGGGTACTACGGCAATAATGCCGTTGTGCTTGACGGTAAAACCATTGATAAATATGCCTGTGGGTCTGAACTCAACGGTGATGGAGTTATGACCGGAATCGGCACAATGTGCCACGAATTTGGCCACGCAATGGGCCTGCCGGATTTTTACGACACCAATTATACCACCAACGGAGAAGCCCACGGACTGGCATTTTTCTCCCTTATGGACTCCGGCAGTTATAACAACGACGGCCGTACGCCTCCATACCTCAACATTGAGGAGCGCATCCTGCTTGGGTGGCTGGACAGCAGCGTCCTGGAGGAATTCCCCAAGAACGGCAGTTATTCCCTTGCTTCTGTAGACAATAATAAGGCATATAAGATTCCCACAGACCAGGAAGGGGAGTACTTTGTGCTGGAATGCAGGGACAACACCGGCTGGGATTCCGGCATTTATGGCGCCTATGGAATGGTTGCATACCACGTGGACAAGAGCGCACGCATTGTGGGAGGCGGCATTTCGGCCTTTGACCTTTGGGATAAATGGCAGCAAACCAATATGATTAATGCATATGGATCCCATCCCTGCTTCTATGTTATTCCTGCGTGTGATCAGACTAACCTAAACTATCAGTTCAGTTACGTTGATGACGTCTGGGCAATGCTTTTCCCCGGCCACGCAGACCTTAGTACAAAGGTTACCAGTTACGCTCCCAAGAGTTGGAACAGTGTCAATACGGACATTTCCCTTTCCGGTATTTCATATTCGGCCGGTATTGTGAGTTTCACCGTTAGCGGAGTTGTGTCTTCAAGCATGGATTATCCTTACATTGCAAACCCTGGAAAAGGCGTTTATGAAGCAGGAAGTGCTTTTGCCCTTGAAGTGGTAACTCCCGGGGGAGATGAGCCCTCTGAGGTGGTCTGGAAGATGGATGGCGCAGCCGTAAGCGGCCCATCCGTAACCCTTACTTCAGGCTCTCATAAGTTTGATGCTTCTGTTACTTTAAGTGACGGAAAAACATATGCTGTAACATTGGAACTGAAAGCTTTGTAAAAAGATGAAAAATAATTTTGTGGGGTAAAAAATATTTACTACCTTTGCAGTCCCAAGTTTGGTGGGTTCGTATAACGGTTAGTACTCGGGATTTTCATTCCCGCAATAGGAGTTCGATTCTCCTACCCACTACCAAATATAAAAAAGTAAAATAATGGCAAACACTAAATCCGCCGCGCGTGCCGCCCGCCAGAGTGAGCGTCACCGCCTGCATAACAAGTATTATGCAAAAACAACCAGGAACGCTATCCGCGATCTCCGTAACATAACTGACAAGGCCGCAGCTCAGGAGAATGCTCCCAAGGTCTACGCAATGATTGATAAACTTGCAAAGATTGGAGTTATCCACAAGAACAAGGCTGCAAACCTTAAGAGCGGTCTTCAGGTATACATCAACAAGCTCGCCTAAGAGCTTGTTTTTCATCTAAAGCGGGATGTAGCGCAGTTGGTAGCGCACTACGTTCGGGACGTAGGGGTCGCTCGTTCGAGTCGAGTCATCCCGACCAAAAACAGGAAGCCAGACGGCTTCCTGTTTTTGTGCCGGGATGACCAAACCCACGTTACCCCCACCCAAACCCTATATAAGAAAAGCACCAGCATTTCTGCCGGTGCTTTGAGGAGCTCCCCCTGTTGGACTTGAACCAACGACCCTCTGATTAACAGTCAGATGCTCTAACCAACTGAGCTAAGGAGGAAGGTATCCGTTACTGGAACGGGATTGCAAAGGTACAATCTTTTTTGAATTCTGCAAAGTAATTGAGAAAAATTTTTTAAAAAATCTTTATTTCCTTCTTAGAGAGTTTTTTTGTACCTTTGTAGTCTATAAGAGGTAAGGTTTCAGTATGGACATAGATCTTCTGTCAAAAATGGTCAAAGAAGTGGTCCTGGACCACGATTCCGTGACTCTTCCCGGGCTGGGAAGTTTTGTGACGGAGATTGTTCCTGCAAGTTTCACAGACCGCGGCTATACCATTCTGCCGCCTTATAGAAGGCTCTTCTTCTCTCCCAAGCAGGGGGATGACACCCTCCTTGTGGACATCTACCGTAAATCCAATCCGGATGCCTCGGAGGCGGATGCCACGCGTATCCTGGTGGAGTTCCTCCAGGAGATGAAGGAGGTTCTGAAAGTGAGGAAAACCATCATCTTCCCTGGCCTTGGGCGTCTCAGGGCCACCAAAGAGAACAATTTCTTCTTTGTGGCCGATGAAGACCTTGACATCTATCCCGCCGGATTCGGCCTCCAGCCCATCTCCCTCAAGACCCACGAGGAAACTCCGGAAGAGACAGAGGCCGCCGTGGCAGGGCTTGCCAATATCCTTGAGGCCGATGCTCCAGTAGAAGTTGCCCCTGACGTGGTTCAGGACTTTGAACCCGCACCGGAACCGGAGCCCGTTCCCGAACCGGAACCAGTTCCCGCCACGGAACCAGTCCCTGAACCGGAACCCGAGCCGGAGCCGGAGCCCGAACCCGAACCCGCTCCTGTCATCCCGAGCGAAACCGAGGAATCTCCGGAGCCTGTCAAGAAGTCCAATTGGCTGAAGATTGCCCTCTGGGTTATTCTGGGCCTCATTGTACTTGCGGTACTGGCGCTGGTGATTCTGGGCAGGGTGTGCCCGCAGTGGCTGGATCAGTTCCTTTATTCTCCTGAAGAACTGGAGATTCTTTATCCTGGCAAGTTATGACACCGGTTAGAAGGGAAGGGTATAAATTCTGTCAGGACATCTGCATTCCTTGTTATGATACGGACCGTAGGGCTCTTCTGAAGCCTGCGGCCTTCATGGATTTTGCCCAGGAGATAGCGTACTGGGCGGCAAACGACCTTGGCTTTGGTTACGACACCCTCCATGTCCACCATACCGCCTGGGTGCTCACAAGGATGCATATCCATTTTGAGGAGCCCCTCAAATGGCGTGAGAACGTCACTCTTTATACTTGGCACAAGGGCGCCAGCGGCCTTTTCTACCTAAGGGATTTTGACCTCAAGGACGCCGCCGGCCGTAGCCGCGTAAAGGCCACCACCTCTTGGGTGGTCATTGATGAACGCACCCGCCGTATGGTGCGTCCGGAAGACCTCAAAGACCTTCTGGACCCAGATATGAAGGTGGATGATGCCATTGCAGAGCCCGTGCAGAAGATTGTGCTTCCAAAAGGGGATTCCCGGTCGGAGTCGGGAATGACAGTGGGGGAGCACACGGTGTCATACTCAGACCTGGATTTAAACGGCCATACCAACAACTCCCGTTATGTGGTGTGGGCAATGGACTGCCTCCCCAAAGAGGTTACTGACAGTCCGGTCAAAGACTTATATATAAACTTCGTTAAGGAAACTCTCCCCGGGGACAAGGTGCAGCTGTGTGCCCTAAGTGACGGCAGTACCTGGTATGTTGAGGGGAAGGTTTCAGATAGAACCTGTTTCCTTGTTAAAGCAGTTTTCTGATGCATGATTTGTTCTTCGGGCAGGGGATTGCCCATACAATCCTTCTGCTTGCGTTTGTAATAGGAATCGGCCTTTATCTTGGCCGTTTCAAAGTGAAGGGAATCTCCCTTGGCACCACCTGGATCCTGTTTGCGGGCATCCTGATGGGCCATATGGGCTTTAAGGCCGATCTTAACGTCCTCCATTTTGTGAAGGAGTTCGGCCTCATTCTCTTCGTGTTCTCCATCGGCCTGCAGGTTGGTCCCGGTTTCTTCCACTCTTTCCGCAGCGGAGGCGTCAAGATGAACCTTCTGGCGGTTATGAACATCCTCCTTGCCGTGGCGGTCACCTGGGCAATATCGGCCCTTACGGGTGAGCAGCTCACCACCATGGTGGGTGTAATGTCCGGCGCCGTCACCAATACGCCCGGCCTTGGTGCCGCACAGCAGACTTTCATTGACGTTTCCACCGCCGGCGGCACTACCGCAATGGCGGCCAGCGTTGCATCGGAGAAACTTGCATCGGCCTATGCCGTAGCATATCCTATCGGCGTTCTTGGCGTTATAGCCGTAATCCTTATCTTCAAGGCTGTCTTCAAGATTGACCATAACAAGGAGCTGGAAGTGCTCAAGGAGGCCGAGGATTCCGGCGAGCATGCCCGCCGTATGCATGTTGCCGTTGAGAATCCCGCCATTTTCGGCCGGAAACTCTTTGACGTTGTGAAGGAGTTTGGTGGAGACTTTGTTGTATCCCGCGTCATGCAGGGGGAGGAGATCCTTCTACCGGACGAAAATACCGTCCTCAATGAGGGCGACAAAGTGCTTATTGTGACCACCAATGCAGAGGTTGACCGCCTCCGCATCCTCTTCGGGGAGGAGGTTCCCATGCATGTTCAGGAATGGCGTGAAAAGGACCACGTGATGGTTACCCGTCGCATAGTCATCACCAATTCCAAACTCACCGGCAAAACCCTCAAGGACCTCAGGCTCCGCAGCGCTTATGGCGTGAGCGTCACCCGCGTTATCCGCGCAGGCGTTGAACTTGTGGCCCGTCCCACCCTCTACCTCCAGATGGGTGACGGCCTTCTGTGTGTGGGCCCTGAGGCCAGTATAGACCAGGTGGCCGGCATAGTGGGTAACTCCGCCGCCGCCCTCAATAAACCCAATCTGGTGCCCATCTTCCTTGGAATTGTGGTTGGTATCATCTTCGGCTCCATTCCAATCCGCTTCCCCGGCATTCCCCAGGCCATAAAACTGGGCCTTGCCGGAGGTCCGCTCATCATTGCAATCCTGCTTGGTCACTTCGGTCCCAAGTATAAAATCACTACCTATACCACCACCAGCGCCAACCTTATGATAAGGGAAATCGGCATATCGCTGTTCCTTGCATCAGTTGGAATCGGCGCCGGTGCAAACTTCTGGTCATCAATTGTTGGCGGCGGTTACTGGTGGATACTTTACGGTGCAGCAATCACCATCATCCCTCTGTGTATCACTTTTGTTGTGGCCCGCGCCTGGGGCAAGCTCAACTTTTACCAGATTTGTGGCCTCATAAGCGGCTCATGCACCAATCCTCCGGTTCTGGCCTTCTCTCAGGGTATGTACGGAAGTGACTATGCTTCAGTTAATTACGCTACGGTTTATCCTCTATCCATGTTCATGAGGGTGCTTGTTGCGCAGCTTCTTGTTCTAATTGCCATAGGATGACGGACCTTGTGTACCCGGGCGGTCCGGTTATCCTGTATCCGCGCCCATCTGTGGACCATCCCGGTCCTTTTCCCCAGCCAAAAGGGGAGATGCTTCCCATCGTGGAACCAAGCGGCCTTGTGTACGGTAAGGCCCCCAGGGACTGGTGCCACAGCGGTGCAAAGCCCCTCCATCCCGTGGTGCACCTTCACCTCATAGACCGTGACGGCAACATCTACCTCCAGAAGCGTTCAATAGTGAAGGACCTCTATCCCGGTTACTGGGACACTGCGGTTGGCGGGCACGTCAGTTATGGAGAAACGGCCCAGGAAGCCCTTTTCAGGGAGGCCGATGAAGAGCTTGGCCTCACTGCCTTCAACCCCGTCCAGCTTGGTACATACGTGTGGGAAAGCGAATCGGAGAAGGAACTGGTATTTGTGTATGCCCATGTGGGGCATCCTGACCTGAGTCCCAACGGCATGGAGGTTTCAAAAGGAAGGTGGTACTCCGTACGCGAGATAGCGGAAAACGTGGGCAAAGACAGGCTGACGCCAAACTTTGAGCACGAATTCACCAAATACGGGGAGAAACTGCTGGCAATGCTATAGCTGCCCCCAGGTTTCGTCAATTGCGGAGCGGACGGCAGCATCGGCCTTATCCGTGATGCCATAATAGGGACGGCAGTGCTCCGATGCGCATACGTCAAAGCGCAGATGTGCGGGGGTATCCTCCGCCTTTTTTTCTTCAGGCCGATGTTCCAGCCAGGTTACAAGCGATGGCGTATTTTCAAGACCCGGACCGCCAATGGCGGCCTTGTGGGCATGCCTCAGCCCTACCTGGGCCATGAGCCACTGCCTTGTGCCTATTGCCTGGGACTTAAGGTCATAGGCTCCTGAAGTTGAGACCACGCTCATGAGATAATCCTCAGCGCCGATGATGTTTACCGCACACACCTTTCCGGCGTCTACAATGAATTTGAGCGTGCCGGCAAAGCGCTCCTCCCCGTCTTCACGGTAGATGATAAACGAAGGCTCCGCAAAAAGAGTAGATATTGTGACGGCCTCAAAGACAAGTTCGTCGTAGAGCATCCCGTTATAGTCTATTTTGCCTTCACGGTAGCTTACTGTCTGGGGACCGGCACCGTCGGATATTATTTCAAACCGGATCTCCTTCTGATGGACTATGCCCACTTCTATCCTTGGCTGAGTGCGCACCAGACGCCACAGGAGGCGTTTTTCGTCTTCCTCGCTGATGGTGACGTCATTGTATATTTCCTTAAGGACATCGGCATTGAGTCGGTCAAAATCTTCCGGTTCCGGGACAACCACAAAGCCGGCCATCTCTGCGGCTCCGGGAGAGATGGAGAAGTGCTTTTCTCCCTTGGCATAATAGCAGCCCGGCTTGGAATTGGCACTTCTGATGGTCACTACGGTGCGATATTCACCCTCGCTGCAATATGCCAGGGCATTGAAGCGGGGCTCAGTGTCTTCCGTGAGAAGGTTCAGGCAGTCAAGGAGCCTGTAGAACATCTTTGCCATGGATTTTGGCGTAAGGGCCCTGAGCATGAAGATGCCGCGGTGGAATTTCTTATAATGGTATAGCTGCGCGTCACGGACGGATGCTACAAATTCCATTTCTTCCGTGGATCTTCCGGCCGATACATCCCTCAGAAGCCGTTCTGCGGCCCTTTCCAGCGGCATATAGCCTTTGGGACAAGCCTGGAAATGGGCGTGGCCGGGAACGGTGGTGCCGCTTTTGGGGCTGTTGTAAAACACCAGATATCCGTCCAGCGAAGCGGCCAGGTCCAGCATATCCGGGAAACGGTGCCAGATTGTCTGGGGCACGTGGACGTCACGTGTAATTACCAGATGATTGGGGAAGATGGGGGCGCGGTTTACGAGGATGTTGTATTTGCGGCCCTTGCGGCCCTCAAAGGGGAGCGTGTGCTGATGCTCCATATAGTTCTCTTCGCACAGGGGACAGCCGTGGTCGAAGATTGGGAGACGCCCGGGGTTGGACTGCAGCGTTACCAGAATGCCGCCGTAGGGGAGCGTCCTGGTGCGTGTGCTCTTGAGTGCGCGGTATTTTGCCGCCACCGCGGGCCACACGGAGAGCTGGTCATGCACAAATTTATCAATATCTGTAGCCATACGGGTAACAAATATAGCAAAAATATGCGTATATTTGTAAGGATATGGCAAGGATAGGCATTTTTGATTCCGGTAGCGGCGGGCTCTCAGTCTACAGGGAGCTTGTGAAATTGCTCCCCATGGAGCAGTACCGGTATTATGCCGATAATTCCCATTGCCCATACGGAGAGAAATCCCCGCTCTACATCCAGCGCAGGGCCCGTTTCATCACGGAGCGTTTCCTGGACTGGAAGGCCGATATTATTGTTGTTGCCTGCAACACCGCAACAGCCGCCGCCATAGCTACCCTCCGCAAAGAATATCCTGATGTCCCTTTCGTGGGGATGGAACCCGCCGTGAAACCTGCCGCCCTTGGCACTGAAACTGGCGTGATAGGCGTACTTGCCACGGCCGGCACCCTCAAGGGCTCAAAATACCTTAATACAAGGGGCCTTTATGAGAGTGACGTAAAGATAGTGGAGCACGTAGGACAGGGCTTTGTGGAGCTTGTGGAGCGTGGCATCCTGGATGGCCCGGAAGCTGAAGAAACCGTAAAGGCATCCCTGAAGCCTCTCCTTGACGCCGGCGCAGACCGCATCGTCCTTGGCTGCACCCATTATCCTTTCCTGAAGCCCGTAATAGAGCGTCTCTCCGGCCCCGGAGTCCAGGTAATAGACCCCGCTCCCGCAGTTGCACGCCAAACGCTGCGGATTTTGCAGGACTGCGGGGTGGCAACAGGCATCGGCCCGTTTTCCATCATCCTGGAGGCGTCCGGAAGCACCGAGCCCCTTAACCGTATTTTTGAACAGATATGAAAAAAATAATATCGGCCATAATCCTTGCACTTGCATGCCTTTCTCTCAGCGCCCAGGTTGTCCCCGGTGTGGAGGTCCTGGAGCAGGACGGCTTCCGCGTGCTTCAGGGAAAGCGCGTGGGCCTTGTGACCAACCCCAGCGGCGTTTCCCGTGACCTCCGTTCCACCATAGACATCCTTTTTGATGCCCCTGAGGTGAACCTTGTGGCTCTTTACGGCCCGGAGCACGGGGTGAGGGGAGACGCCTACGCCGGAGACCACGTTGAAGGTGGTAAGGATCCCAAAACCGGCCTTCCGGTACATTCCCTCTACGGCCCCACGCGTGAGCCCACCCCGGAAATGCTCAAGGGGATAGACGTCATGGTCTACGACATCCAGGATGTTGGCACCCGCTGCTATACCTTCATCTCCACCCTTGGCCTTGTGATGCGCGCCTGCGCAAAGGCCGGCATTGAGGTTGTGGTGCTGGACCGCCCCAACCCCCTTGGAGGCAAAAAAGTTGAAGGGACATACGTGAGGGAGGGATTCTTCTCCTTTGTGAGCCAGTACCCCATACCCTTTGTATACGGCCTTACCCCCGGTGAGGTTGCCCTTATGATCAATGAGGAAGGGATGAACCGCGGCCAGAAAGGCAACCTTGATCCCGTAAAATGCAAACTTAAGGTAGTACCTATGCGCGGCTGGCACCGCTGGATGCGCTATGAAGACACAGGCCTTCCGTGGGTTCTGCCTTCTCCCAATATCCCTTCTCCAAGAAGCGCCCTATGCTATCCCGCCTCAGGCATAGCCGGAGAGTTTGGTCATCTCCAGATAGGTGTGGGTTACACCATCCCCTTTGAGGTATTTGCGGCAGAATGGATTGACGCAGATGCCCTGAAGGCCCGTCTGGACAGTTACCGCATACCCGGCACGGCATTCCGCACAATGCATTACAAACCCCTCGCGGGTTCCAAGCAGGGAAAACTTGTCCATGGCGTCCAGTTTTTTTTCACAGACTGGGAACTTGCGCCCGTAACCCTCATCCAATTCTATGTGATGCAGGCGGTTAATGAACTTTACCCGGACAAGAACCCCCTGCCCCTGAAGAGCACCAGGATGCTGGATATCATTTCTGGTACGGATTATGTAAGAACAGGTTTTGGAGAGCGCTTCCAGGTCAGCGATATCCTAGATTTTTGGACCCGGGACGTCAAGGACTTCAAAGCACTTTCCGCAAAATATTACTTATACTTTTAACTTTTAAAATTTTGATGCTATGAGACGTTTAATGACAATGGCCGCAACGGTGCTAATGGCTCTGTCCCTCGTTTCGGCACCTGATATGATGGCCCAGACCCGCTCTTCCAGCGGCACAAGATCATCTTCCACCCAGGCAACCCGCTCAAGCTCAGGTTCCTCCGTTTCACGGTCAAGCTCTTCTTCAGCTACCCGCTCCAGTTCTGCTGCCACCGTGTCCCGTTCAAGTTCCTCCGCCAGCCAGCAGGTTAGCCGTTCCACTTCCGGCTCTTCCGCTTCTTCCACTAGAAGCGCTTCGGGAAGCTCCAGCCAGCAGGTTACCCGCTCTTCCAGCGGCAGCAGCCAGCAGGCCACCCGTTCCAGTTCGGGCAGTGCAGCATCCACAAGCAGCACCCGCTCCTCAAGCAGCAGCGCCGCTACCACAAGCAGCACCCGCTCCTCAAGCAGCAGCCAGCAGGCCACACGCTCTTCCAGCAGCAGTGCTTCCGGAACGGCTGTAAGGAGCAGCAGTTCCTCAGCAGACGGCTCTGTAAGAAGCGCCAGCACTGGTCAGGCAACCCGCAGCAGCTCTACCACCAGCAGTTCCACCGCCGTACGCGCCACCAGCAATGTGACCCGTTCAGGCCTTTCCGGAGACAGCTCCGTGGCAGAGAACCGTTCCACTGACAAAGTTTACAGGGATTCCGGCTTCAACTATCGTTACAACGACGACATGCGTGTGGATAACTCCCACAACATGTACAGGGTAGCACCCCGTCAGCGTGACATGATGGCCTGGGACCGTCCCGGTAACTTCTGGGGAGACCATCCTCACTACTACGGATATCGCATCCACAACCGTCCGCCTCACTGGCGCCACATCAGTCATTGGGGAATCGATTACTACTTCTATAATGGAGTTTATTATCGGCCCTACGGCGGTTACTACGTGGTTTGCCGTCCTCCTTTCGGAACTCCCCTTGAGGTAGCAATCAACAGGGCAATCCTTCACAGCCTCAGGTTCGCGTACTACTGCGACGTATATCGCACCTTCACCCGCACCTTTGACTACTACAACGTAATTGCCCGCCAGAATCTGATAATAGCCCAGCAGAACGCCCGCATCATAGCAAACAATGCTTCCTATGCCCTTAACAGCAACAGAGCACTTACCGCTTATGAGCTTGCAAACCGTCTGGGACTGGTACAGAGCTACGCTTATGCCAACAGCCAGTACTTCTATCAGGACGGCGTCTTCTACACCATCAGCGCATCCGGAGCCTACACCACCATCGTACCTCCTGCAGGCGCTCTGGTAACCTCCCTGCCTGACGACTATGAGATCATAGTAATGGGTGGCGTAGAGTACTATATGGTAGACAACACCGTGTATCGCACCACACTCTTTGACGGTATGCCTTACCTTGAAGTCCTTGGCCAGATGTACGGTTCCCTCTACAACCAGTACGACATCTACCGCTAGAGTTTTTCCAGACATTCTTAAGAGTGACCGCCTCAGGTCACTCTTTTTTTTGTACTTGAGCCAAAAGTATTGTAAATTTGTATGATTGGAATCATAATACTGAGATGAAAGACACAGCCCTTGTCATTGTAGATATGCTCTACGACTTCATTGACGGCTCTATGGCCTGCCAGGAGGCCGATGCAGCAGTTGCCCACACTCTTGAATTCATCAAGGCACATCCTGAGGTGCCCCGCATCTTCGTGAGAGACCATCACCCGGAGGATCACTGCTCATTTGCGGCTCAGGGCGGTCCCTGGCCGCCTCACTGCGTACAGGGTACCCGTGGAGCAGAGATTCACAAGGACCTTGCCCCCTATGCCGATGACGAAGGCCTTGTATTCTACAAAGGAGAGAACAGGGATCTTGAGCAGTACAGCGGCTTTGCGGGTCTCAATGAGGCCGGCCAGCAGATGGGGGAAGTGCTCCGCCTGATGGAAACGGACAAGGTGCTGGTATGCGGTATTGCCACGGAGTTCTGTGTAAGGAATACCGCAGAGGATCTTCTGAAGGACGGCTTCAAGGTAAGCGTCCTCAAGGACTGCATTTCCTATGTAGACCATAAAGGTCACCTGGAAGCCCTTGACGCTATGGAAAAAGAAGGTATCCGCCTCATATGATTACACAGGAACAGATAAGGGACCTGCAGGAGCGGGTGAAAACGCTGGAAGGCTGTCTGGACATTGCCGGAAAGCGCCGTGACGTTGAGAAGAAGACGCAGGAGAGCCTTGCGCCGGACTTCTGGAATGATCCAAAGGCTGCGGAGGCGTTTATGAAAAAACTCTCCGGTCTCAAGTCCTGGGTCACGGACTATGAAAAGGCTTTCAGCGCATCTGAGGACCTGGATGTCCTCTATGACTTTGCCAAGGACAGCATTTCCGGGGCCGATGAAGAAGCCATTGAGACGCCCGAAACCAAGGAGCTGGAATCGGCCTTCAAGGACGCCTCAGACAAAGTTGAGGCCCTGGAGCTAAGGAATATGCTGGGAAATGAGGGGGATAACCTTGGAGCCGTCCTTACCATCAATTCAGGCGCCGGCGGCACCGAGGCCAACGACTGGAGCGCAATGCTCATGAGAATGTACCTCCGCTGGGGAGAGCGCAACGGCTACAAGATGACCGTCACGTCACTTCTTGAAGGTGAGGAAGCCGGCATCAAGAGCTGCACCATAGAAGTGGAAGGGGATTACGCCTACGGCTATCTGAAGGCCGAAAACGGCGTTCACCGTCTGGTTAGAATCTCTCCTTTCAATGCCCAGGGAAAGCGCCAGACCACTTTCTCAAGCGTTTTTGTGTATCCGCTTGTAGACGACAGCATCAATATAGAGATTAACCCCTCAGACCTTGAGTGGGACACTTTCCGCAGCGGCGGCCACGGCGGCCAGAACGTGAACAAGGTGGAAACCGGCGTGCGCGTAAGGCACATCCCTTCAGGCATTATGGTTGAAAATACGGAAACCCGTTCCCAGCAGGACAACCGCCAGAGGGCCCTCCTTATCCTCAAATCCCGCCTCTATGACATAGAGCTCAAGAAGCGTCAGGAAAAACAGGCGGAACTTGAAGGCCAGAAAAAGCGCATTGAATGGGGCTCACAGATAAGGAACTATGTCCTGCACCCCTATAAACTTGTGAAGGACCTCCGCACCGGAGTAAGTACCGCCGATACCCAGGGCGTCCTGGACGGAGACCTCAATGAGTTTATGAAGACCTTCCTTATGGGCAAGGGATCGGCCGTGACTAACCCGGATGACATTGACTAAAACCTTTGATATGGATATCATCAACAACGCCTACGTCTCTGACAAGTACCAGTACACTATGGGAAAGTCCTATCTGGAATGCGGAAAGCAGAACCAGATAGCCGTTTTTAACCTCTTCTACCGCAAGGCCCCGGAAAATAACAACTGGGCCGTAGTGAGCGGCACGGAGGAAGTGATAGAGATGGTCCTCCATCTTGGCACTGAACCGGAGGAGTTCTATGAGAAGTTCCTTCCGGGGGAAGAGTACAGGGAGTTCCGTAAGTATCTCAGCACCATGAAGTTCACCGGAGACGTGTACACCATGAGGGAAGGGGAGATTGCTTTCCCCAACCAGCCCATCGTCACAGTTGTTGGCCCCATGATAGAGGCTCAGGTGCTGGAAACCCCCATGCTGTGCATCCTCAATCACCAGATGGCCGTTGCCACAAAGGCTTCACGTGTTTGCCGCTCCACGGATAAACCCGTCAGTGAGTTCGGCTCACGCCGCGCCCACGGCCCCTGGGCAGCCGTTTATGGCGGCAAGGCCGCCCAGATTGCCGGCTGCGCCAGCTCCTCCAACATCCTTACCGGCGCCTTCAACGGCGTGCCTTCTACCGGCACAATGGCCCACAGCTTCATCACTTCCTACGGCAGCACCGTGGAAGGGGAGCACAAGGCCTTCTGCGACTACATCCGCACTCATAAAGGAGAGAACCTGATCCTCCTCATAGATACTTATGACACCCTCCGCTGCGGCGTCAAGAACGCCATCCGTTCCTTCAAGGAAAACGGCATTGATGATAGTTACGCCCCCGGCTACGGCATCCGCCTTGACAGCGGAGACCTTGCGTATCTCTCCCAGGAGGTAAGGCGTATCCTGGACCAGCACGGCCTCACAAAGTGCAAGATCTTTGCAACCAACGGCCTGGACGAATACCTCATCACGGACCTCGAGCGTCAGGGCGCCCGCATAGACAGTTACGGCGTTGGTGACGCAATTGCAACGTCAAAGGCCGCCCCCTGCTTTGGCAATGTGTACAAACTGGTGCAGGTAGACAATGAACCCGTCATCAAGCGCTCGGAGGACAAGATCAAGCTCATCAACCCCGGCTTCCAGATTACCTGGAGAATATCGGCCCAGGATAAGGAGAAGGGCAACTCCCTTGACGGCTATGTATTCAAGGCCGATGTTACCTGCCTCCGCGGAGACGCCATGGACCTTGCCATCCAGCAAGGTAAGACCATCACCATCCGTGACGAATACGACTCTTTCAAGACCAAGACCTTCGAGGAAGGCTCCTACGACGCCCGTCCGCTGCAGCTCCAGTCCATAAAGGCAGGGGAGCGCATCGCTCCTTACTACAGCCTCCTCCAGAAAAGGCAGTTCTACAAGGACAATCTCCACCACTTCTCTCCCGCAGAGCGTCGTCTCATCAATCCCCACTACTACAAGGTGGATATCTCAGACGCCTTGTACGACTGCAAGATGAGTATAATCGGCAAACTTGTCAAGGAGATTGAACAGTTTGAAATATAGTCAAAAAAGCGTATATTTGCTTGTTAAACAAAGCGCCTTATGAGAATACCGGAATCAGAACTTATTATCAACTCCGACGGCTCCGTTTTCCACATTCACCTCAAGCCTGAAGAACTGGCCGATAACGTGATTATGGTGGGAGACCCTTCCCGCGTAGACATGATAGGGGAGTACCTTACGGACATAGAGTTCCGTCATGAGTCCCGTGAGTTTGTCTCAATTACCGGCAAACGTAACGGAAAGCGCATTACGGCGCTGTCCCACGGTATCGGCCCTGACAATATTGACATTGTGATGACGGAGCTTGACGCCCTGGCAAACGTGGATTTCAAAACCCGTGAGGTGAAGCCGGTGCACAAGGCCCTGAATATCCTCCGTATCGGCACTTCCGGCGCCCTTCACGCAGACATTCCGCTTGGCAGCTATGTCCTTGCCCATATAAGCGTTGGATTTGACGGCGTCATGAACTGGTACGGCAACCGTGACAAGGTTACTATCCCTGAGGTTGAGGATGCCTTCAAGAAGCATATGAACTGGCTGGATGTCCTTCCTTCTCCTTATTTTGTGAAGGCTTCCCCCAAGATCATAGACCTTATGAAGGACGTTACAATTAAGGGCGTAACCATATCGGCCAACGGCTTCTACGGCCCTCAGGGCAGGGTAGTGCGCGTTCCTCTTGCAATGCCCAACATGCTTGAGGACATTGAGAGTTTCCGTTTCTCTACCGGCGGTGAGGATTACCGGATCACCAACTTTGAGATGGAGAGTTCTCCTCTTGCCGGTCTTGCCGCGCATCTTGGCCACAACGCCAGCACCGTATGTTGCATAATAGCTAACCGCTACCTCAAGAGCTCCAATCCGGACTATAAGCCGGCAATCCGCAAGCTTGTTGAGCTGTGCCTTGACAAAATGAGCACGCTGTAGCAGTTTTTTTGAAATTTTTGAGTTTTTGGGAGCTTGTGCTGCAGATTGGCGCAAGCTCCCTTTATCTTTGCGTCAGAAATTAAAAAGAATATGGCTATGCGTAACACAGACTACTCCACAGACGTTCTTTTAAACGTGATCTCTCCGGATACAAATTTCCAGGCCCTGAAGGACCTGATGAAGGACCTTGGCCTGGAAATGGAAGATGCGGTGGCACTTTAAGCGCTAGGCTGGTACCACTGTGGTAGACTCTTTGTCCTCTGAGAGGATGAGTTTGAGGGCTTTGAGGTCATCGGCCCCGGCTTTATGGGAAGAAAGCGCGCGGTCCGCAATGATAAATTCAGACACGGGGTCTTCCACATAGTGCATGACGGCCCTTCTGAGTGGACGGGCGCCATAGGCGGGGTCATATCCTGCATCGGCAATGAATCTCTTTGCGGTAGGGGTTATGGTGAGTTTATAACCTGCTTCCTGCACCCTGGCCTTGAGTCCCTTGAGCTCAATGTCAATGATCTTTTCAATGGCTTCCTTGTCAAGGGAGTTGAAGTACACCTGGGCGTCCACGCGGTTGATGAATTCCGGCGGGAAAGCCTTCTTCACGGCCTTTTCAACAACGGACTTGCGGTCGGCCTTCACATTCTTTCCTGCGGTTGCAAAGCCAATTCCGCTGCCGTATTCCTCCATCTCACGGCTTCCTACGTTGGAAGTCATAATCACAATGGTATTCTTGAAATCCACCATGCGGCCGTTGCTGTCTGTGAGCCGGCCTTCGTCCATGACCTGAAGCAGAAGGTTGAAGATATCCGGGTGGGCCTTTTCAATCTCGTCCAGTAGCACTACGCAGTAGGGTTTACGGCGCACGCGCTCTGAGAGTTGCCCGCCCTCCTCATAGCCTACATATCCGGGAGGCGCTCCAATGAGGCGTGAGACGCTGAATTTCTCCATATACTCGCTCATGTCAATCCTCACCATGTTCTCCTCGCTGTCAAAGAGGTATTCGGCAAGGGTGCGCGCCAGCTGGGTTTTTCCAACGCCGGTGGGACCGAAGAACAGGAAGGTTCCAATGGGCCTGTGAGGGTCCTTGAGGCCTGCACGGCCCCTCTGTATGGCTCTCACTACGGTTTCTACGGCTTCGTCCTGGCCGATGATGCGCTCCTTCAGGCGGTCACGCATCTTCACAAGGCGGTTGCCTTCGGATTCGGCCACCTTGTTCACGGGAATCCCCGTCATCTTGGAAACCACGGTTGCAATGTCTTCCACCTCCACAACTGAAGATGCGCCCTTTTTCTTGGAAAGGGCAAGGCGTACCATGGAACCAGCCTCGTCAAGGGCGTCGATGGCTTTGTCCGGTAGGGATTTATCCGTGATATAGCGGTTTGTAAGGCGTACTGCAGCCTCTACGGCATCATCGGCATAAGTTATCCCGTGGAATTCCTCATACTTGGGTTTGAGGTTCTTAAGGATAGCTATGGACTGCTCCACGTCCGTGGGCTCTACCACAATCTTCTGGAAACGCCTGTCAAGGGCGCCGTCCTTTTCCACAATCTTTGTGAACTCGTCAAGGGTGGTGGCGCCTATGCACTGGAATTCTCCGCGCGCAAGGGCAGGCTTGAGCATATTTGCAGCGTCCAGGCTTCCTGAAGCGCCGCCAGCGCCCACGATTGTGTGGAACTCATCTATGAACAGGATGATGTCCGGGTTCTCCGATGCTTCCTTGATGATGGTCTTGAGGCGTTTTTCAAAGTCTCCGCGGTATTTTGTGCCGGCAACCACGGACGCAATGTCAAGGGAAAGGATGCGCTTTTTTGCCAGCGCGGCCGATATATTCCCGGAGGCAATCTTCTGCGCTATGCCTTCCACTATGGCCGATTTCCCCACGCCGGGCTCACCGATGAGCATGGGGTTGTTCTTCTTGCGGCGGCCAAGGATCTGGATTACGCGGGAGATTTCCACGTCACGGCCAACCACGGGGTCAAGTTTACCCTCGATGGCCGCACGGGTGAGGTCATAGGCAAATTCCTCAATGTCCAGCTTCTTGTTTTCATCGGGGTCGTCCTCCGGCCCCTGGGAAGGCTGAGTGTTGCCGTCGGGGTTGCCCTGCTGGTCCATGGGCTTCAGGAGACCTTCGTCCTCCATCACGGCCAGAAGCCTCCCGTAATCAATGCCGCGGGCACGGAGATATGCCTGTCCGTAGCTCTCCGTAGTGCGGCAGAGGGCCAGCAGGAGGTGGTGGGTTTCGGCCTTGGGGCTCTTCAGCCTTGTAGCCTCCATCACCGTAATGCTCAGGACGTTCTGGGCCTGGCGGGAGAAGTTGATATGGTCTATCTGGTCGTAGGGGATGGTCTCATTTGTGAAGATGCGCTGGTCTATGAAGGCCTTCAGCTCTGCGGGCTCCACACCAAGGTTCTGGAGGATGCGGAATGCCGCATTCTCCTCCTGACGGATGAGTCCCAGGAACAGATGATCCGGGCCGATTCCATAGCTTCCGGTGCGCATTGCTTCCTCACGCGCATATTTGATGACGAGGTTAAGTTCGTCCGAAACTTGTAACTGCATATTAAATCTGAAAAAATGCTTACCTTTGCAGGCATTAATTTTGCAAAGATAGCAAGTTATGAGAAAAATACTAGCATTTGTACTGCTCCTTTGCGGTATTTCCGCAGGAGCACAGAATTTCAGCGGAACATTCGACCAGGTAAAAACCCTCAAGGTCTCAGGTAAAACCATAAAGAGTGCAGGAGAAATCACATTTACTGCTCCTGACCAGCTTGCAATGCTCTACACCAAGCCGGACGGAGACTTCTTCATCATTGACGGAGACCTTATCCGCATGGACATGAAGGGTGTCCAGGCCGATGTAGACACCAAGACCAACAAGACGGTTGCCCTCCAGCGCAATGCCCTTATCTACAGCTGCCTGGGGCAATATGAAAAAATTGCAAAGGAAATGGATGCCGACTGCACCGTGTCGGCCGGCAAAAACGGAGGCAAGCATGTTGAGCTCAAAGTCCGGAAGGCATCCCCCAAAGGCTATTCCGGAGTTATCCTTGAGTATAACAAGGCAGGCCTTATCCAAAGCCTCACGCTTGAAGAATTCGGAGGCATTTCAACGGAGTATGTGCTCCACGTGAAATAATCATTTTTCAAGCCCGGATTTCCGGGCTTTTTTTGTAGGTTTTTCCAACATTTTTCCTTATATTTGTATGTTTATAGAAATGATATAAGTTATAAGGAAAAATATGGATAACAACGAAGATAAGAATCCGTTGGAGGAGGTAGAAGGAACCGGCTACATTGAGCAGGTAGAGATAGACCACGAGATGCGTACCGCGTACATAGACTACTCTATGTCCGTGATAGTTTCCCGCGCCCTCCCGGATGCAAGGGACGGCCTCAAACCCGTCCAGAGGCGTGTGCTCTTCGGTATGGACAATATGGGCCTGAGTTACAGCGGCCAAACCAAGAAGAGCGCCCGTATAGTAGGTGAGGTGATGGGTAAGTTCCACCCTCACGGAGACTCCAGCGTTTATGATGCAATGGTGCGTCTGGGCCAGGACTGGAACCAGCGCTATCCCCTTGTGAAGGGACAGGGTAACTTTGGCTCCGTAGACGGAGACTCTCCCGCCGCCATGCGTTACACTGAAGCAAAACTCCAGAAGATGGCAGAGGATGTCCTTGGAGATATGGACAAGGACACCGTGGACATGACCCTCAACTTTGACGACACCCTTCAGGAGCCCACCGTCCTTCCCACCAAGGCCCCGCTGCTTCTCCTTAACGGAGCATCCGGCATTGCCGTGGGTATGGCCACAAACATGGCTCCCCATAACCTTGGAGAATGCTGTGACGCAATCTGCGCATATATTGACAATCCGGAAATTACAACGGATGAACTCATGCAGTACATCAAGGGTCCGGATTTCCCCACCGGCGGTATAGTAATGGGCAAGTCCGGCATCAAGGAGGCCTATGAAACCGGCCGCGGCCGCGTGGTCATCCGCTCAAAGACTGAAATAGAGGTAGACGAGCACGGCCGTGAAACCATAGTGGTCACGGAAATCCCCTATATGGTGAACAAGCGTGAGATGATTGAGAAGATAGCCCAGCTCGCTGATGAAAAGAAGGTTGAGGGCATCTCCTACATCAACGACGAAAGTTCCCGCGGTGAAACCCGCGTGGTGATCCGCCTCAAACAGGGGACCAACTCAGGCGTCGTGCTCAACATGCTGTTCAAGTACAGCCCCCTCCAGAGCAGCTTCTCCTTCAATAACGTTGCCCTTGTGAAGGGACGCCCCCGTACCCTCAGCCTTAAGGAAATCATCGGCCAGTTTGTGGAATTCCGTCATGAGGTTGTGGTGCGCCGCACAAAGTTTGAACTTGACAAGGCCCAGAAGCGTGCCCATATCCTGGAAGGCCTCCTGAAGGCCATGGATATCATAGATGAGATTGTCCACATCATCCGCTATGAGACCAAGAGCATCGATGAAGCAAAGCAGATGCTCATGGACCGCTATCAGTTCTCTGAGGCCCAGGCCGGAGCCATTGTGGAGATGCGTCTCCGTCAGCTTGTCGGCTTGGAGCGTGAAAAGCTTCAGAACGAGTACGACGACCTCATGAAGTTCATCGAGCACTGCCAGGCTATCCTTGGTTCCGTAGAGCTCCAGTTCGGCGTTATCAAGGAGGAAACCCAGGACCTCAAGGCCCGCTACGGAGATCCCCGCCGCACTGAAATCACCATGGCAGAGGATGAATTCAACCCTGAGGATTTCTATGCCGATGAAGACCAGGTGATCACAATCTCGCACCTTGGCTATATCAAGCGTACCCCTCTCACTGAATTCCGCACCCAGAACCGCGGAGGCGTGGGGATGAAGGGAAGCGCCACCAGGGACGAAGACTTCATTGAGCACATCTATATTGCAAACACCCACAGCACCATGCTCCTTTTCACCCAGAAGGGAAGGTGCTACTGGCTCAAGGTATATGAGATTCCGGAAGGTACGCGCACCTCAAAGGGCCGTGCCATCCAGAACATCCTTATGATAGAACCGGACGACGCAGTCCGCGCATACCTCAATGTCAAGACTCTCAAGGACGAGGAATTCATCAATAACAACTACATCATGATGGTCACCCGCCAGGGCGTGGTGAAGAAGACTTCCCTTGAGGCTTATTCCCGTCCACGTACCAATGGTGTCAACGCCATCAATATCCGCGAGGACGACGAACTCCTTGAGGCAATCCTCACCAACGGCCGCTGCAACATCATGATCGCAGCCAACGGAGGAAGGTGCGTAAGGTTCGATGAAACGGAGGCAAGGCCCCTTGGCCGTACATCCACCGGCGTCCGTGGCATCAATCTTGATGAAGGAGACTTTGTGGTTGGTGTGGTAAGTCAGGACCCTGAAGCTGAAGATGCTGCAAAACACCAGGTCCTGGCTGTGTCAGAGAACGGATTCGGCAAGCGCTCGGATCCCATGGACTACCGCCAGACCGCCCGTGGCGCAAAGGGTGTCAGGACCCTCAACATCACGGAAAAGACCGGCAAACTTGTAGCAATCAAGAATGTCACGGATGAAGATGACCTTATGATTATCTGCCGCAGCGGTCTTACAATCAGAATGCCTGTCAGCACTATACGTGTTGCCGGACGTGCCACTCAGGGCGTTAAGCTCATCAACATCAAGGACGGAGACGCCATTGCCGCAATTTCCGTAGTCGCCCACAGCGAGGATGAGGAATCACAGGCGGCGGAAGGCACCCCGGAAGAAGTGTAAAAATGTTTAACACAAGATAATTATGAAAAAGCTTTTACTCGCACTCGCACTGGCCTGCACAATGCAGGTTGCGTTCGCACAGAAGTCAGACGCTGATATGCAGAAGGCCGTTGAGAAGGCCGTAGCTGCCAGCCTGGATGCAAAGAAAGCCGCAAAGGCCGCCACTTGGGTAAACCTTGGAAAGGCTTATCTTACGGCCTACACCAACCCTACATCGGCCGTGGCTCCCGGCGTAGACAGGGCCACCTGGGATCTGATGTCCAAGGAAAAACCCACCGGTGAGGAAGTGGTCACCATCAACGGCGCCCAGTATAACAAGCTCACTTATTCCCACATTGACATTTACTTCAATGCGGCCGGTCAGCTTGAATTTGCCGTGGTAACCAAGCCTTCAGTAGATGGAGACCTTCTTGGAGAGGCCGCAAAGGCATATGTAAAGGCCTTCGAGCTTGGCGCAAAGGAAAAGGATGTCAACGACAAACTTACTGAGATTGTAAATCATTACAACTCTGCCGCTTACAGCGCATATACCCTTGGCGATATGGCAAAGGCCAGCAAGCTCTTCAAGGGCGCCGCAGACGTAGCCTATATGGCTCCCTGCACCGCTCCCGGAGACGATTCCGCCTTCAACGCTGCCCTCACAGCAGTGCAAGTGGAGGATTATGACACTGCCCTGAAGTACTATCAGATCTGCCTTGATCACAATTATGGTGACAACGGTGATGTACACGCCCGTATCGCAGACGTTTACGGTGCTCTGAAACTTACCGCCAAGCAGAAGGAAATCCTTGAGGATGGTTTTGCAAAATATCCTCAGAACCAGGCTATCATCATCGGCCTTATCAATTATGCAGAGGCAAACAACGAGGATCCCAACTACGTCCTTTCCCTGCTTGACAAGGCAAAGGAGAATGATCCCAACAACGCTTCCATCTATGGTGTTGAGGGTAATATCCTCTCAGAGATGAAGCGCTATGATGAAGCAGAGAAGGCTTTCCGTACCGCCATCGAGAAGGATCCTTCATATCACTACGGTCTCTATGCATGGGGCAAGATGTGGTATGAGCGCGCCGTTGAGTTCCAGGTTGCCGCAGATGAGCTTCCTCTCACCGCTCCCCAGCGTGAGTATGATGCCATTATCAAGAACAGGGACGAGGCAGTTGCAAAGTGCATCGAACCCCTTGAGAAGTGCTTCAACGAGAGCTCTGAGATGGACTACAAGGTGGCCTGTGCAGAGTATCTCCGCCGCGCATACTACCAGCTCTCCAACAGCTCCAACGACTACAAGGAGAAGAGTAACTTCTACAAGGAGTTCGCAGAGAGCAATGGCAATAAATAATAATCTGTAAACGGATTATTCTTTAGGAGATGAGCCTTCGGCCTTTTGGTCGAAGGCTTTTACTATTTTTGTAACAAGGGGATGGCGCACGATGTCTTCATTCCCGAAGCGGATGGTGGCTATTCCCTTGATTCCTTCCAGAAGGCGTATGCCGGCAAGAAGGCCGGAATCTTCGCGGCGGGGGAGGTCTATCTGGGTGGCGTCTCCGGTGACGATGAATTTGGCGCTTGTTCCCATACGGGTGAGGAACATCTTGAGCTGGCCAAGATTGGTGTTCTGGGCCTCGTCCAGGATGACGCAGGCTTTATCCAGGGTACGGCCTCTCATGTATGCCAGGGGGGCAATCTGGATGGTGCCGTCTTCCATGAATTCATGAAGGCGGCGGGAGGGAATCATATCTGCAAGGGCGTCATAAAGGGGCTGTAGATAGGGGTCCAGCTTATCTTTGAGGTCTCCGGGTAGGAATCCCAGGCGCTCTCCGGCCTCTACGGCGGGGCGGGTGAGTATGATACGCTTGATTTCCCGGTTCTTGAGCGCGCGCACGGCAAGGGCGATGGCCATATAGGTTTTACCGGTTCCGGCAGGGCCTACGGCAAAGATAAGGTCATTCTCAAAATAGGCCGATATAAGGTCCTGCTGGGTTTTATTGCGGGCGCGGATTGGCTTGCCGTCCGTGCCGTGGACTATGATTGCATCTGAAGTGGGCCTGTGATGTTCACCGGCTGCGCCGCTGAAGATGTCTTCCACGTCATATACGGTAAGATTCATCTTGTGATGGCGCTTTTCCACGAGCTCCGCAAAGCGAACATTGAATTCCGCTATATCACTTTCACGGCCTTCAAGGATGAGTTCCGTACCCCTTGCCGTCACTTTGAGGTGGGGGAAATATGAGCAGAACTCTATTAGTATTTTATTGCCGACCCCGTAGATTTCAAGGGGGTCCATTGCTTCCAGATGGATTGTTTTCTTCATACAGACACAAATATAGTTTATATTTTTGTAAAAATGATTAATTTTGCAGAATTAGGAGATACTGTAGCCCCGTAGGGGCTCTAAAAACTCTTGTTATGAGAAAGTATATCATACTGCTGGCTCTTTGCGCCGCCACTTTCCAGGGCTGTGACTTTGTGCGTACGCTTGCCGGACGCCCCACGGCCGCCAAGGTAGAAGAAATCCGTCAGGAGCAGATGAGGCTGGAGGAAGCCCGTCACCAGGCCCGTATCGATTCAATGAAAAGGGTCCAGGCGGCTATGGCAGACTCACTTGCCGCACTTGAAGCCCATCTTATTGATTCACTCTCCCAGGCAAGGGGAACAATTGTGAATCCCGCCAAACTTGGCGGACTTTTCACCACAAAACTGGAAGCGAAGTACTCCATTATTGTGGGCGCTTTCAGAAACAGGGCATACGCAGAGCGCAAACTCGCAGCCTGCAACGATGCCGGGTATAAAGCTTCCATAATAAGTTTCCGCAACGGCCTCCAGGCAGTGGCAGTATGTCCCTCCGAAAGTCTGGACGAGACTGTGAAAACCCTGAAGCAGTTGCGCGGCAAGGGAATTTGCCCGGAAGACGGCTGGATTTTGGTTAACGAATGATAAAACAACGTATTCTTGCCTTAGCGCTTATCCTGGTATCGGCCACGGCCTTTGCCCAGTACCGCGTATCTGTGGAAGACCTCTCGGACTCAGAGACCGTGAGGGCCTTCAAGGAGCACGTGGGGTGGCTTTCATCGGCCGCAATGGAAGGCCGTAAGGCTGGAAGTGAAGGTGAGGCTGAAGCCGCCCAATACGTTGAGGGAAAGCTCAAAGAGTATGGCATAGACGTCCTCACGGCCGGTAATGACTTCAGTATTGCTTCCGGGAATGACACCATCAGTTCCCGTAATGTACTGGGGTTCCTCCAGGGCTGGGACAAGTCTGTCAATGACCGCTACATAGTTGTCGGGGCGCGCCTTGACAACCTTGGAACAGACTATGTGACCATAGACGGAGAGAAGGTGAGGCGCATCTATTATGGCGCCAACGGTAATGCCTCCGGCCTTGCCATGATGCTGGAACTGGCCAGGAAACTGTCCTATTCCCGTTCCCTCGTTAGGAGGAGCGTCCTGTTTGTGGGATTCGGGGCATCGGCCTCTACCTTTGCGGGAGCATGGTATTTTCTGAACCGTTCTTTCAAGGATGCCGGCAACATTGACGCCATGGTGAACCTGGACATGCTTGGAACGGGAGCGCAGAATCTGCTTCTGTTTACGGCCGGTAACGGTGACCTTAATTCCATTGCCGACAGCCTCCAGGGAGAACTTCTTCCCGTAAGGGCGTCACTCACCCCCCAGGCTCCGTATCCCGGAGACCATATGGCCTTCTATGACAGGGAAATCCCAAGCGCGCTGTTCACTACAGGCAGGTACCCTGAACATGGAACCAACCGTGACAGCTATGAGATAATAGACTTTGAGGGGATGGAAAAGGAACTGGAATATATCTACAGCTACGTTTCCACCCTCTGTAACGGCCCCAGGCCGCTCTTCAGGAACGATTCAATTACGTCCACGCCTTCCAAACCCGGAGTTATGGCGTATTCAGATGTTGACGTGAAGCCCATGTTCCTGAATTCCCCGGATCCCCGAACCTTCATGGAAAAGTGGGTGTATCAGTATCTGAAATATCCTTCCTACGCAGTTGAGAACGGCATTCACGGCCGCGTGCTGGTAGATTTCATAATTGATGAGACAGGTAAGGTAACGGACGTGAGGGTGTCCAGGGGCGTCCACACTTCACTGGATGAGGAAGCCCTGAGGGTAGTGAGCGCGTCTCCAAAGTGGAGGCCCGGCCGTCACCAGGGCAAGAAAGTGAGGGTAGCGCTCACGGTTGCTGTGGACTTCAAACTCCAGAAGGATAAGGGTAAATTTGGAATAAACGGAAAAACTTTAAGATAGATGGACTATAATTTTCAGGAAATAGAGAAGAAATGGCAGGAGCGATGGGCTCTTGAGAAGACCTACAAGGCGGAAGTAAGTGCCGATAAACCCAAGTACTATGTTCTGGACATGTTCCCGTATCCAAGTGGCGCGGGACTTCATGTGGGGCATCCTCTTGGCTATATCGCCAGCGATATCTTTGCCCGTTACAAGAGGCTGAAGGGCTTCAATGTCCTTCACCCCATGGGTTATGACGCCTTTGGCCTTCCTGCAGAGCAGTATGCCATCCAAACGGGCCAGCATCCGGAAAAGACCACCCACGACAATGTGGCGCGTTACCGTGAGCAGCTGGACCGTATTGGCTTCTCCTTCGACTGGGACCGCGAATTCAGGACCTCTGACCCTGATTATTATAAGTGGACCCAGTGGGCTTTCCTGAAGATGTTCGGTTCCTGGTATGACAATTCCGTCCAAAAGGCCCGTCCCATTGAGGAACTTGTGGCCGCCTTTGAAAAGGGCGGATCGGCCGCAGTGGACGCAGCCTGCTCCGAAGGCCCCGCTTTCAGCGCTGAGGAGTGGAAGGGCTTCTCTGAGAAGGAGAAGTCGGACACCCTCATGCGTTACCGCATTGCATATCAGGGAGAGAGCACTGTGAACTGGTGCCCGGCCCTTGGAACCGTACTTGCCAACGACGAGGTAAAGGACGGATTCTCAGAGCGCGGCGGCCACCCTGTGTTCCAGAAGAAGATGACACAGTGGCAGCTCCGCGTGAGCGCATATGCCGCACGCCTCCTGGACGGCCTTGACAGGCTTGACTGGACTGAATCCCTCAAGGAGATGCAGCGCAACTGGATAGGCCGCAGCGAGGGCGCAGAGATGGTGTTCAAGGTGAGCTGTGACGGCATAGAGCACAACGTAACCATATTCACCACCAGGGCCGATACCGTATTTGGCGTGACCTTCATGGTCCTTGCCCCGGAAAGCGAGTGGGTGGAGAAACTCACATCGGCCTCTGAGAAAGCCAACGTTGAGGCATATCTGGAGCAGGTTAAGAAAAAGACGGAGCGTGAACGTATGGCTGCCAAGGCCGTTACGGGCGTGTTCTCCGGCTCTTACGGCATCAATCCCCTTACCGGAGACAAGGTCCCTGTGTGGATATCGGAATACGTGCTTGCAGGCTATGGCACTGGCGCCATCATGGCGGTTCCCGCCCACGACAGCCGTGACTACGCCTTCGCAAAGAAGTTCGGCCTTCCCATCATCCCTCTCATTGAAGGGGCCGATGTATCCGAGCAAAGCCTTGACGCCAAGGAAGGAATCATGTGCAACAGCGGTTTCCTTAACGGACTTACCGTAAAGGAGGCAATCCCTGCTGCCATTGATTATGTGGAAAAGCACGGAATCGGCCACAGGAAGGTGAATTTCCGCATCCGTGACGCCATATTCTCCCGTCAGCGCTACTGGGGAGAGCCTTTCCCCATCTACTACAAGGATGGAATTCCCACTCCCGTACCGTTTGAGGACCTTCCTCTTACGCTTCCGGAGATTGACCAGTACAAGCCCACAGAGGATGGTCAGCCGCCTCTTGCACGTGCAAAGGACTGGACCTACAAGGGTTATCCCCTTGAGACCAGCACCATGCCTGGCTTCGCGGGTTCCAGTGCTTATTATCTTCGCTATATGGATCCCCGCAATGCAGAAGAACTTGTAAGCCACAAGGCAAACGACTACTGGAGGAGCGTAGACCTTTATGTTGGCGGCACTGAGCATGCTACCGGTCACCTCATCTACAGCCGCTTCTGGAACAAGTTCCTCTATGACCTTGGCTATGTGTGTGAGGATGAACCTTTCCGCAAACTCATCAACCAGGGCATGATCCAGGGCAGGTCCAACTTTGTGTACATGATTCCCGGTACAAACAGATTTGTATCGGCCGGCCTGAAGGACAAGTACCAGACCATCCCCGTTCACGTGGATGTTAACATCGTGTACAACGACCACCTTGATATTGACGCTTTCCGTGCATGGAGGCCTGATTACAAGGATGCGGAATTTGAACTGGAGAACGGAGAGTACATCTGCGGCTGGGCCATCGAGAAGATGTCCAAGAGCATGTACAACGTGGTTAATCCTGACAGGATCTGCGATACTTACGGGGCCGATACCCTTCGCCTCTACGAGATGTTCCTGGGACCTATCGAGCAGGCAAAGCCCTGGGATACCAAGGGCATAGACGGCGTGAACCGCTTCCTGAAGAAGTTCTGGAGGCTGTTCTGGGACAGGGAGAAATGGCTGGTGACGGATGAAGAGCCCTCCAGGGATGAACTGAAGGCCGTGCATAAGCTCATAGGCAAGGCTCAGGAAGACATCGAGTCTTTCTCATACAATACCACCATATCGGCCTTCATGATTGCCCTGAATGAACTTGGAAACTGCTCCAAGAGGGCCGTCCTGGAGCCTCTCACCGTGCTTCTGAGTCCGTTTGCACCGCATATCGCGGAAGAATTGTGGCATCAGCTTGGCCATGAGACTTCTGTTGTGTATGCATCTTTCCCGGAGTATGACAAGTCCCTTGCAGCAGACTCATCTGTGAAGTATCCCATCTCCTTCAACGGCAAGACCAGATTCTTCATTGATGCTCCGGCATCGGCCTCTCCCGCAGAGGTGGAGGGCCTGGTAAGAGGCCACGAAAGCACTCCCAAGTATGTTGGAGATATGGTTATCGCCAAGGTGATTGTGGTGCCGGGACGTATTGTAAACGTTGTTCTTAAAAAGTAAGACTGATGGACAGGAAGAAGAAAATATTGATTGGAATCTTTGATTACATAGTCATCACCATAGGCGTTGTGCTGTTTGTGATGGCGTGGCAGAGTTTCCTTCTTCCAAACAATATGATTGACGGCGGCCTCACCGGCGCATCGGCCCTGTTGTCCATGGTCACAGGCATCTCCGTGGATATCTGGTACTTTGGGATAAACGTGCTCCTGCTTATCCTGGCATGGATCATACTGGGACAGAGTTTTGGGATAAGGACCATTTACGCCATCGTGCTTTCCACTGCGCTTTTCCGCCTTCTGGGAGATGAGAGCATGCGGTTCCTCTGGTCCGTTGAGGGCCAGCCCCTGTATGTGGGAGACGGCATCCTGGTGCCAATAATCGGCGGTCTCCTTGAGGCTGTCGGCCTTTCCCTTATCATCATGAGGGGCGGCTCAACCGGCGGCACGGATATCCTGGCACTCATTGTGAACAAGTTCTGGCCCATCACTATCGGCCGTTTTTATCTTTTTGCCGATTTCGTGGTCATCACCCTCCTTATCTTTGTGCCAGGGCATTGCTTCACGGATGTGGTATACGGTTATATCACCATGGGTGTTTGCGCCTATGTCCTGGATCTGATCATGCTGGGCAAGGACTCAACCGTGCAGGTTATCATCTTCTCCAACGAGTATGAGAAGATAGGGAACTACATCAATCAGGAGATGGAAAGGGGAGTGACGGCCCTGAAAGCTATAGGATGGTACACCCGTGAAGACCGCAGGGTCCTTATGGTGATGCTCCGCCGTACGGAACTTTCAATTCTGGTGAAGGCTGTGAAGGATATCGACTCCAAGGCTTTTGTGACCGTCGTCCCTGCTAATAACGTTTACGGTGAAGGCTTTGACCAGATGAAGACAGGAATAGTCAAGAAGAAGAAATAATAGCGTTATGCCCGTTCTCAAGAAATCTTTATTCACCCAGGTCAAGGAGTGGCTCATGGTCACTCTGGGTATCCTTACCTACACCACCGCGTGGGCTTTGTTCCTCATTCCCAACAACCTCATCGGCGGAGGAGTTTCCGGTATAAGTTCCATGATCCAGTACGCAACGCACGGCGCTGTCCAGATGGGTTATACCTATTTCATCCTTAATGCGGTCCTCATAATTGCGGCAATGGTGGTCCTTGGAATGGGCTTCGGTGCAAAGACAATTTACGCCATCATCCTTGCTTCCTTAGCACTGAGGTTCCTGCCAGGGTTCATACCAGCCTCCATAATCAAGACCCTGGCCATTGATAACGGAAAGCTTCTGAGCGTCCTTATGGGTGGCCTCCTGGCGGGTATCGGCATAGGAATGAGCATCTCAAACGGCGGCTCCACAGGCGGGACTGACATCATTGCACTCATCTGGACAAAGTACCACAACGTGTCTCCCGGCAAGGTTATACTCTTCCTGGATTTCATCATTATCGGCTCATCCCTGCTGGTCCCTTCTTTTGTGACCCAGCTGGATCCTCAGACAGGATTTGCCGTGCTGGACGCGGAAGGTAATCCCGTGATGTTCAAGATGCCGTTTGCGGAAAAGATAACCACGGTCCTTTACGGTCTTATCCTGGTGACGGTGACCAGTTATGTGCTGGATATGTATATATCCGGTTCCCAGCAGAGCGTCCAGCTTTTCATCCTGTCCAAGAAATATGACCAGATTGCCGATTCTATTACCCAGGATCTCCACCGCGGCGTAACCGTCCTTGACGGCAAGGGCTGGTACACCAAGCAGGATACCAAGGTGCTCATGGTCCTTACCAGAAAAACGGACCTTAACCTGCTTCTGCGCTACATAAGGCAGATAGACTCACACGCGTTCCTTTCCGTCAGTTCCGTAAACGGTGTGTACGGCAAGGGATTCGATACCATTAAAAAATAAGCGCTCTTTGACATATAGGGGGTGCTCCCGGCAGCCGGCCTGTCTCAAGTGAACGCCAATGAACTACCTCACAATTGTTCTGGCTTCATTTTCTGTACTTGTTGCGGCCATGGTTGTATACCTGACAGTGCGTCTGTACAGGAAAGAGGCCAAAAACCGGGCCATGGGCATAGAAAGGCCCGGCGCGGATGCCATGTATCCGTCAGACTCTTCCATGGACTTTACGATGACCGATCAGTTCCTCTACGACAGGTGTTGCAGGTTTATGGTGGAAAGGCGGCCATATCTGGTAACGGATTACCAGCTTCAGGACCTTGCTAATTCACTGTTTACCAACAGGTCTTATCTCAGTAAAACCATCAACAGATTTTCCGGTAAGAACTTCAGGGCATACGTCAATTATTACCGAGTGATGTATGCAATGGAACTCTACAGGGCTAACATGAGCCTCAGGATCAACGATCTTGCACATCTTTCCGGTTTCAGGAGCGAGTCGTCGTTCCTGAACAGTTTCAAAAGCGTGATGGGGGAGGCGCCAAGTTTTTGGTGCGCCAGAATACGGAAAAAGTATAGAGATAGACTAAAATGAAAACCGGCTGCCGGGACTGCCTACCCCTCGATCCCTTTCCAGGAATCAGGAACGGGAGCCGTTACATCCACCTCAGTCTTCTTGACGGGGTGGATGAACTGTATATGGCGGGCCAGGAGGCTTATCCCACCGTCAGGATTGGAACGCTTTGCCCCATACTTCAGATCTCCTTTGATGGGGCAGCCCATGTGTGATAACTGGCAGCGGATCTGGTGATGGCGCCCGGTGTAAAGCTCCACTTCCAGAAGGAAATAGCGGTCTGTAGTTTGGATAAGAGTGTATTTGAGGCGTGCCTCTTTACCGTTTTTGCTTACGTATGACTTGTTCTGGGCCTCATTGCGGGTTAGGAAATCCGTGAGAGTGTCACTCTGTTTGGGAGGTCTCCCTGCTGTGAGCGCCCAGTAAGTCTTGTGGATTTCACCTTTACGGAGCATCTCGTTGAGGCGTTCCAGGGCCTTTGAGGTTTTTGCAAACACGCATACCCCGCTCACCGGCCTGTCCAACCTGTGAGGGACCCCCATGAACACCTGCCCCGGCTTCCCGTCCCTTTGGGCTATGAAAGCCTTGAGGGTCTCTGACAGAGGTTCATCCCCGGTCTTGTCTCCCTGCACAATTTCCCCGCTCCTTTTGTTGAAGATAAGGAGGTGATTGTCTTCATACAGGATCCTTCCTCCCAGATCCATGAACTCTTTGGCCGATATTTCCCTGTATACGCTCATAATTATTGCAAACCTTAGATTTGCAGCGTAGTTCTCTGCACCTAGGTTTGTACGACAAAAGTAGTAAATTTATGCCGATAATAAAAGTTTGACAAAAGGACAATGGAGCCGGGCGGTTCTCAATTTTTTGCAATGGGTAAGACCCGTCTATATTTTTTGCCCCGCCCGGCCCGTTGATCCAGGACCTGAATAAGAATATCCTTAGTAGCAATAAGGTTTGTAGGTGACGGATCGACGGTCCACTGTCCGCTTAAAAAGCAGTGCAAGTTATGAAAAAAA
>JAEEGI010000585.1_pt1 | contig 105275 bp, 86 predicted proteins | sample 8958751 | NCBI WGS metagenome assembly JAEEGI01 (sample SAMN16246545, study PRJNA631951) | gut metagenome | biome: gut microbiome; feature: rumen; material: KS-attached | host: Bos | place: Iran: Karaj | collected 2018-10
TCAGGCAAATAGTTAGAAGTCGTTTCATGTTGTGTTGAGTGATAATGATTTGTTTATTTAACGTACAAAAATACAAAAAAGGTAATAGACAGGAGATGAAAAACGGGACTTTTTATGAAAAACAAGTGTCCTTTAACTTCTTATAACGTGTTTTGCAAAAAAACTTCAAGCAAAATGTTCGAATCTGGAAAAAAAGCTGTACCTTTGCAGCCGCTTTTGCAGCTATGCATGTTGCATCGCGATACTTGAACGCTGCGTGGCAGCATTTGAACTCTTGAACGCCCGAAGGGCATTGAACTTTTGAACGCTGCGTAGCAGCATTGAACAAATTATATTCACCGCGCCTTGGCGCAGGGGTACTTGCGAAGTCATCTCGATGACCACCCCCTTTAACAAAACAAGACCAATGAACAAAAAAGTTAGTGTGCTTTTCTTGTTCCTAAGCATTCTGTTCTGCGTATGTCTGATCACGTCGAACCTGCTGGGAACAAAACAAATACAGGTAGGCCCAATAGCACTGACGGGCGGTATACTTGTGTTTCCCGTGAGTTACATCATCAACGACTGCGTGAGCGAAGTCTGGGGCTATCGCATGACGCGCTTGCTCATCTGGATGGGATTCCTGATGAACTTCTTCGTCGTGAGTGTCTGTGCCCTGTGCGATTGGATTCCCGGTGCCTCCTACTGGATGTTTGACGAGCAGTTCCACTATGTGTTCGGTCTCGCACCACGCATCGCTGTTGCCTCGTTCTTGGCATTCCTCTGTGGATCATTTGTCAATGCCTACGTGATGAGTCGCATGAAGGTGCACGACCAGGGACGCCGCTTTACATTCCGTGCTGTTGTGAGCACCATCTTCGGTGAATCCATCGACTCGCTCATCTTCTTCCCGCTGGCTCTCGGTGGCGTCATCCCCTGGGAGGCTATGCCGGCAATGATGTTTTGGCAGGTGGTCCTGAAGACCCTCTACGAAGTGCTTGCCCTCCCGCTCACCATCCGTGTCGTGCGCTATGTGAAACAAGTGGAGCAGGTCGACACCTACGATGAGAACATCAGTTACAACGTGCTGAAGGTGTTCTCACTTTAAACTCTTTAAACCCTTTTATCGTATGAGTGAAAATCGAAAACAAGAAGGCTTGAAAGCCCTCGGTCGCGAGACAGGTTATCTCGAGACCTATAACCCTGATGTGTTGGAGACCTTCGAGAACCAACATCAGGATAACGACTACTGGGTGCGCTTCAACTGCCCCGAGTTCACGTCGGTGTGTCCCATCACAGGTCAGCCCGACTTTGCAGAGATTCGTATCGCCTACATTCCCAGCAAGCGAATGGTGGAATCGAAGAGTCTGAAACTCTACCTGTTCTCATTCCGCAATCACGGTGACTTCCATGAGGATTGTGTGAACATCATCATGAAGGACCTCGTGCGCCTCATGGACCCGAAATATCTTGAAGTGCGCGGCATCTTCACGCCCCGCGGCGGCATTGCCATCTGGCCCTACGCCAATTATGGACGTCCCGGAACGAAGTGGGAACAGCTGGCCGAGCGCCGATTGATGGAGCAGGAGTAGGATTGAAGACATACAAGACAGACGAACAGTTGTTTTTTATAAGAAGACATACTTGACAGACGAACAGATTTAAAAGATTTGGGGTAAGATAGTACATAGTTACTAAAGTAAAAAGGATAATTGGAGAATGGATCTTGTTGGTCTGTTCTCCATTTTCTTTTTGCCCTATAAAATAAAGCGGGGGAAATGACGTTATTTGAATGAATGATAACAAAACAAATAAAAATGAAGATGAAAAGATTTTTCTTCCTTTCGGCATTGTTCGCAATCGTCCTCTCTGCTCAGTCCCAGCCCAGACAGGGACACTTCTCCGTGATACCTCGCGTTGGTGTGAACTTTGCCAATATCACCAATAATGAAGTAGTTGTAGACCTGAGTCAGCAAGACCACACGCTGAAGTCGCGCATGAAGCCTGGCCTGCTGGCAGGCGTCGATGTGGAGTATCAGGCCACCGACCTGCTGTTTGCCAGTCTTGGCTTGCATTATTCCATGCAGGGTTCACGCTATCCCGACTTTGAGCGAAAGGAAGACGAATTGGTGGAAGGCTTCAGCGACTGGCACACCAACCTGGGCTATCTTAATGTTCCTTTACTTGTGGGCTGTCGCGTAACAGATGGTTTTAGCGTGAAGGCTGGTGTGCAGTTAGGCATGTTGCTCAATGCCAAGAACTATATGTCGACCACCGATATCATCCCACAAGAGGGTGGGGGACGTGAACAAGGAAAGGCCGTAGAGCAAACGACCGACCTCTACGATTCCTGTAAGAAAGTTGACATCTCGATTCCTCTCGCTGTGAGCTACGAGTTCGAGAACGTCATCCTCGATGCCCGCTACAACATCGGCCTCTCACGCATCTACGACCTCGACCTCCTTAAGAGTCGCAACAGCGTCATCCAACTCACCGTGGGTTATCGGTTCCAGCTATAGGGCCTCCCCGGACCCCTCTGAAAGGGGAGAAGTCACAAAGGGTATAGCCTATGATGATGAGGCTATACCCTTTGTAGTAAATGAATACAATCTTTTTTTCGGCCGCTAGTACTTGAAGCTGGAGCCACCGACGAATTCTCGCATGATGGAGGTAGGTGGGATTTCCTTGTCGCTGACGGGCATAAAGTAATGCAGGAATTTCAGTAGGCGGTGAGCGTCGGTGTATTCAGGGCAGTTCTTCGGGACCGAGGCGAGGATGATCTCTGCATGCGGACGCAACACGGCAAACTCGATGTTCAGTGCAGAGTTGAACATCACGTCGGCCGTCTCCTGATAGGGGAATATCCACTGGTCCTCAGCCTCGCAGACGTTTGGCCATTGGCTGATGGTCTGTTGTGCGGTGAAAGCACCTTTGTTGTAGTCGCGAATGATGCGGCGCAACAAACGGTTGTCGCGCACGGGAATCCAGTTGTGGTCGTCGAGCGAGATGCTGGTGAGGGCGGAGATGTAGATCTTGAACTTTGCTGAGTCGGGAATGGACTTCGTGAGCAACGGGTTCAAGGCGTGGATGCCCTCGATAATCAATACCGTATCGTTGTTAAGCTTCAGTTTCTTTCCGTTCCACTCGCGTTTGCCGGTAGTGAAGTTATATTCCGGCACTTCCACACGCTCACCCTTCATCAAGCGGGTGAGGTGGTCTTCGAGCAGCTTGTATTCTACCGTCTCGATATTGTCGAAATCGTAGTCGCCATTGGGCAGGCGCGGAGTGTCGACGCGGTTCACGAAGTAGTCGTCGGTGCTAACGGAGTAGGGGCGCAGGCCACATGCCAGCAACTGCACGGAGAGTCGCTTGCAGAACGTTGTCTTACCTGAGCTGCTCGGACCGGTGATAAGTACGATGCGCAAGGGGTTCTCCTCCTGATGGAAACGGCGATCGATTTCTTCCGCTATCTGCACAATCTTCTTCTCCTGTAAAGCCTCTGATACCTGAATCAGCTCGGAGGCATGCCCCTTGAGGATAGCCTTATTCACATCACCGGCATTCGAGAGGCGCATGATGATATCCCAGCGTGTCTTCTCTGCAAACATCTCGTAGGTCTTCGGCATATCCACCTTCTCAGCCAGTCGCGATGGGTCGTTCCAGTCGGGAACGCGCAACAGCATACCATCGTGGTAGGGCTCCAGTCCCCAAACGGTGATATAGCCTGCTGAAGGTACGAGTGGTCCATAGTAGAAGTCGGCGGTGTCGCCCAGCGTGTAATAGTCGCTGTAAATCTGTCCGCTTGTCTCCAGGAGTTTCACCTTGTCGGAGAACCCACGTTCGGCAAACACGCGTACGGCTTCCTCGGTGGTGGCCTCGTTGCGGCGGAAAGGCATATCGAGATTGATGATCTCCTGCATGCGCTCGCTGAAATGCTGGATGTCGCTCTCCGTCAGCGGGTCGTTATTGCGCTTCTTGAAGTTGCAATAGTAGCCTCGCGAGATGGTGTGCTCAATAAAGAGCTTCGAGCCGGGGAAGAGGTCCTGTGTGGCCTTATAGAGCACGAAGCACAGCGAGCGCACATAAACGCGGTGGCCTGCTCCAACGCGAGCATCGAGGAATTCCACGTCGCGGTTCTGATAGAGCCTGAACTTCAGTCCCTGCGGGGTGTTGTTGACGTTTGCCGCCACAACCGGGAAGGGCATTTTCAGCTCGTCGGCAAACTCTTGATAAACGTCGAGGAGCGAAGCACCCTCGGGGAAACTCTTGGTAATGTTGTTGTTCTTACAGCGAATCTGGAGCATAATAGATGTTGAGAGGCTGAGATGTTGAGGGTTGAGAAGTTAAGATGTTATGAAGTCGAGGCAAATCAAAACTATTAATTGCCAATGATTAATTATCCACCTTGTGGATAGCGGAGGTTTTCAGGTTGAATGTTTTCGAGCACCTCTTCCAGATAGCGGCGGGCTTCGAGACGAGCCATTGGCAGGTCGTGAAGCAGGTAGTTGCCGCAGTCGCGGGGTGCAGCACCTGGGATGAGGTCGAACTGGCTCTTCTCGGGTTGGTCGAGTCCAAACTCAGCCACGAAGCGGAATGTGCGCTGCATGAGCGAGACGATGTCCTTCGACTCGTAATCACCACGAACGAGCAAGTAGTTTCCCGTGAGACAGCCCATCGGTCCCCAATAGACGATGCGGTCGCGCCATTCAGGATCGTTGCGCAGGTAGGTTGCTGCGAGATGTTCGATGGTGTGGATTGCTCCGGGGTGTAGTGCCGGTTCGCGGTTGGGCTCTTTCATGCGGATGTCGAATGTGGTGACGACGTCGCCGCCCACGTTGTCTTTACGTGAGACATAGATGCCGCGCAGCAGGCGGCAGTGGTCGATGGTGAAAGATGGTATTTTATTCATAACAATAATAATTCACTCTTCATGATTATCTTTTCACTCCTCATGATTATAATTTCACTCTTCACTTACTTGTCAGCGCTTCTGCGAAAGCACGGGTGACGTGGAAGGAGCGGTCGGCCATTTGCGACCAGAAATCGTGATACTGCGAGGCGTTGGTGTCGCTCAGCGGGATGTCGCTGATGATGCGGAACGAGATGAAGGGTACACCGAAGACGTAGCATGTTTGGGCAATTGCGCACGACTCCATATCGACAGCACGGGCATCAGGGAACTTATCGACAATCTGCTGCATTTTCTCACGCGAATCCACGAACCAGTCGCCCGTGACAATGAGGCCGGATTTAATGGATAATTCAGAATCGGCAACTGATAATTGCTGTGCTACGGCGAGCATCTCTGGGTTGGCTTGAAAGCGGGCGGGCATTCCTTGTACTTGTCCGTAGACGCAGGAACCATCGACAGCTTCCCCGCAATAAACGTCGTGATAGGCAAGCTCGGTGCTCACGACGACATCCTGTACGTGCAGATCGGCACCATTGCCTCCGGCACAACCGCTCGACACGATGGCGTCTGGATGATGCTCGCGAATCATCTCCGCCGCACCGATGGCAGCGTTCACCTTGCCGATTCCACATTGTTTGATAACATAACGAGGGTCGTCGCAGAACACACGCTGCAGCGCGTTCAGCTCCTTCTCCATTGCTACAATGATTCCTATCTTCATACAGACTTCGTGTTCAATGATTTCATGATTAATTGATTGGTGGTGCAAAGATAAGAAAAAAAGTTGAGAGTAGAGAGTTGAGCGTTGAGAGTTTTTCGTGAAACGGGACCCTTTTAACTTCTTTAACTACTTTCAGCCTAAAAATTGAACCTTGGACTTTGAACTTTAAACTTTTCTTTGTACCTTTGTACGCAAATATATAAACGTTTATAGGATTTTATGGAGAAATTGAAGAAGTATCTGCCAGATTTGTTGGTGGTATTGTTGTTTGCGGTCATCGCATTCGCCTATTTCATGCCCGCCGATCTGGAGGGGCGTATTCTGTACCAACACGACACGTCGGCAGGACGCGGCGCCGGACAAGAGGCGCTGGAGTATCTGCAGAAGACAGGTGAGCGCACACGCTGGACGAATTCCACCTTCAGCGGTATGCCCACCTATCAGACCTCGCCCTCGTATAAGAGTACCGATCTTCTGACGAAGGTCGTCAACGCCTATCATCTGTGGCTGCCCGACAATGTGTGGTATGTGTTTGTCTACCTGCTGGGCTTCTACATCCTGATGCGCGCCTTCGACTTCCGTCGTGAGCTGGCCGTGCTGGGCAGTATCGTGTGGGCGTTCTCTAGTTATTTCTTCATCATCATTGCCGCTGGACACATCTGGAAGGTATGGGCGCTGGCCTATCTGCCGCCGATGATTGCCGGCGTGGTGCTTGCCTATCGAGGAAAATACCTATGGGGATTTATCGTTACGGCGCTCTTCGCAGCCTTCGAGGTGAACGCCAACCACGTGCAGATGACCTACTACTATCTGTTCGTCATCGCCCTGATGGCCATCGCCTTCATTGTGCAGAGCCTCACGGGGAAATATGCTGAGGCTCGCGGCTGGGGGCATGTGCTGAAGGCGACTGCCGTTTGCATCGCTGCCGCCGCCGTAGGCATCTGCATGAACGTCTCCAACCTCTACCACACGTGGGAATACTCCAAGGAGACTATGCGTGGAAAGAGCGAGCTGGTGAAGGCGAACACGGGCAACCAGACCTCGAGCGGTCTGGAGCGCGACTATATCACCCAGTGGTCGTATGGCATCGGTGAGACGTGGACGCTGCTCGTGCCGAACACCAAGGGTGGTGCCTCGGTGCCGATGGCTCGCAACGAGAAGGCCATGAAGAAAGCCGATCCGAACTATCTGCCCATCTATCAGCAGATAGGACAGTATTGGGGCGAGCAGCCGATGACGAGCGGCCCAGTTTATGTGGGCGCCTTTGTGCTGATGTTGTTCGTGTTGGCGCTGTTTGTTGTGAAAGGTCCTATGAAGTGGGCGCTGCTCGCGGCTACCATTCTCTCCATCATGCTTTCATGGGGTAAGAACTTCATGGGGCTCACCGACTTCTTCATCGACCACGTGCCGATGTATGCGAAGTTCCGTACGGTAGCCTCGATTCTCGTCATTGCTGAATTTACGATACCCTTGCTCGCCATGATGGCTCTCGGTAAGGTGTTGGGCAACGGCTGGTGGGGAAAAGGCGCTACGGGCGCTGATGGTGCAAAAGTGCAAAGCCCTGCAGACAAGCAAGGTTCAAAGTATATGAAGCCCGTGCTCATCAGCTATGTACTCACAGCTGGTGCCTGCGTGCTGTTTGCGCTGATGCCGTCGGTGTTCTTCAGCGACTTCGTGTCGTCGCAGGAGATGCAGGCACTCTCGCAGTGGCCTGCCGAGCAGCTCAATCCGCTGCTCAGCAACCTGCGTGCCGTACGCCAGAGCATTTTCACCTCTGACTGCTGGCGTTCGTTCTTCATCATCACTGTGGGCACGGCCCTGCTGCTTTGGGCTATGCGTAGCAAGCAGAAGAGCTCGCAGCTCTATGCGGTGTGTGGAATTGCGCTGCTTTGTCTGATGGATATGTGGATGGTGAACAAACGCTATCTGAATGACTCGATGTTCGTGGAGAAGAGCGTGCGTGAGATGCCGCAGCAGATGACTAATACCGACAAGATGATTCTGGAGGACAAGACTCTCGACTATCGCGTGCTCAACCTCGCATCGAACACCTTCAACGAGAACGAAACCAGCTACTACCATAAGTCGATTGGTGGCTATCACGCTGCTAAGCTGCGCCGCTATCAGGAGATGATAGAGGCCTACATCGCCCCCGAGATGCAGAAACTCATGCCTGCTATCGCCGAGGCACAGGGCGATATGACGCAGGTGGCTGGCGACAGCATCTATCCCGTGCTGAATATGCTCAACATGAAGTATGTCATCATGCCTCTTCAGGGCGGACAGACCGTTCCCATCATGAACCCCTATGCCTATGGAAACGCGTGGTTTGTCGACCGGCTCACCTATGCTCAGAATGCCAACGAGGAAATAGAGCGTGTGGGTAAGATCGACCTGCGCCACGAAGCTGTTGCTGATGCGAAGTTCAAGGAACAGCTGGGCGAGGCTCAACTGCAGGACACCGCCTCGGTGGTGACGCTCACGGCCTACGAGCCCAACGAACTGCAGTACAACGTTCGCTCGGGAAAGGGTGGCGTTGTGGTGTTCTCTGAAGTCTACTATCCTGGCTGGACGGCTACCGTCGATGGTGAACCCGCCGAGCTCGGGCGTGTGAACTACATCCTGCGAGCCATGAACCTGAAGCCCGGTGAACACAAGGTGGTGCTCACGTTCAAGCCGAAGTCTATCCGACGTACCGAGTTGATAGCCTATGCCGCCTCGGCCGTGCTTCTACTGGCCATTATAGGTGGGCTGGTGGTGCAGTTCCGTCGTAAAGAAAACTAACACAAAAACCTATATTATTATGAAACTAAACATCCTGACAATCGTTTGCCTGTTCACGGCGACAACGGCCGTTGCACAGAATGAACGCTCATCGTCGAGCCAGTTTCTCTCGACTGTCGGCAATAGCGAGGTTGTTATACCTTACCGCATCGGCGACGAGGGAGTGAAATTCCCTGTTCGCTGGGGTATGGACACCGCATGGAACAGTAGTGGGAATATGAACATGGGTATCAACCATATTGGCAAAGAGAACCTGACACTTGTGCGCGGTAGCTTCCGCTATGGTGATAAACTTGTCGGCGACACAGCGCTGACCAATGGTCAGGCCAATATGCTTCGTCGCCGCATTCAGACCACCAATCTTATCAGCGACTCTGTCGACATCATCCTGAACTCCGACCAGGAGGCAGGCATCGATGAAAGTTGGTATGGTACTACGGGCAATGCGAATGTTGCCCACTGGGTGGCGATGATCAGCGCTCATATCGACTACATCAAAAAGAACTACCCGAAGCATCGCGTCATTGGTATTTCGCCTTTCAACGAGCCCGATTATAACGACTGGAAGCAGGGCAGTAAAGCTAACATGAAGGAAATCTCGCGCCAGTTGAAGGAACGCTACCCCGGCTTGCTCATCACCGCCGGCAACACGCTGAACTGCGACCAGGCTCTGTCGTGGTATAATGCCGTAAAGCCCTATGTCGACTGGGGATGCACCCATCAGCTGGCTGGTTCGTTCGACTCCTATGCTAACTTCTTCAAGAAAGTGCGCGACGATGGCAACTACGGCTATGCCGACGAGTTGCATAATGTCGGCGAGGCAATGGTAGGTGTGGAGTATGGCATGCAGGCCGGTGTGTGGTGGGGGTTCGATAGCCGTGCCCGTGGTGAGTTCTGCCGCATCAGCAATAGCGGCTCGCGCATCGGTTATGGTGAGAACCGTTCGAAATGGACGGCAGCATGTGTCTATCGAGATGACGAAACACCCATTGCAAAGGCATTTATCGGCTCCTCCGAGCGTCAGGCTAACACGTCGACCTTTGGCTTCGTGTCTACCGACCGCGAGGTTTATTATGATGGACAGGGCCCGTTGCGTGCTTTCACGATGGAGATTCCTGGTGGAACGGGCTATCAGCAGGGACAGACCAATGCAGAGCGCGTCATTGATATCACTTATGGTGAGGATGTACCCCCTTCGGCCATCACGCCCGGCGTTTATAAGATTGTGAATTTCGCCACGAAAAGCGTTGCTGCTGTCAACGGCACCGCCGACGGACAGACGAATGTCAGTCAGATGAAATGGACGAACGCAAAGGCCCAGCAGTGGAACATCGAATTGGTGAGCCAGCGCATCGGTGGCGACTACAGCTTCTATAAAATCACGAACGTCATGAATGGCCGATACATGAATGTGCTCAACAACAGTACGGCACCGGCCAATATCATCAGCTTTAATGCCAACTGTGCCTCCAACGAGCAATGGTATCTGGAATATGCTGGCAACGGCTACTACTACATCCGAAACCGCCTGTCTGCCCTTTACTTGGAAGTCATTGAGAAGTCGTCGTCCAACGGCGTCAACATCCGCCAGAACCGAAAGGCTACAACCGATGCCGCCCGTCAGCTGCAGATGTGGCGCATCCTGCCTATCGACGTCGATTATGAAACCAAAGCTCCTGCCCAGCCGCAGGGACTCACCGCCGAAGGCCGTCAGGCAGCGGTGAAGCTCAGCTGGACAGCCAACACGGAGGAAGACCTCGCAGGCTATATGGTGCTGCGTGCCGAAAAGGGCACCGACCAGTGGAATACCATCGCCCGTAAGCTGACCTCCACCGAATATGTCGATAATACCTGTCGGCAGGGCGTGGCTTACGACTATCGGGTGAAGGCCATCGACAAGGCAGAGAACCAGTCGGAATGCTCAGAGACTGCCAGCGCAGAGACCTCGGGTGCAAAGGGATTGGTGGCTCATTGGGAGTTTGAAGACACGCTCATCGATGCCACCGAAAACTATTTCGATGCCATTCATGGAGCCACACCCGTTTACGTCACCGAACGTGCTGTTGGTGAGAAGGCTCTCGTCATGAACGGCACTACCGACTTCGTGCAGCTACCTTACGAGATTGCCGATATGGACGAGATGACCATCTCGCTATGGGCCTACTGGACCAATCCGTCGAGCACCAACGTGCGCATCTTCGACTTTGGCAACGGCCCTACGCAGTACATGTATCTCACTCCGCAGAACGGCAAGGGCATTTGCTTCGGCATCAAGAATGGCGGTGCTGAGCAGCAGCTGACCTATGGTCGCCGACTGGGCACACGTGCCTGGAAGCATTTGGTGGTGACGCTCGGCGCCAGCGGTGCCTCACTTTATATGGATGGCGAAGAGATTGCACATAGCGACGAAGTGACCATCAAGCCCAGCGACATCCGCGCTTCGCTCAACTATCTGGGTCGCGGTCAGACGGCATCGGCGACGAAATTCCGCGGAAACATCGACGACGTGCGCATCTTCAACTATGCACTCTCGACCGAAGAGGTGAAAGCCCTCACGGAAGAGGCGATCAGCGGCATTGAGCAGCAGGAGAAGGATGCTCCGACCGTCGGTGCTGACGCCCTCTACGACCTGCAGGGTCGCCGCATCCATCGTGCCGGCCAACGCGGCATCGTCATCCAGCGCTCCGACGACGGCACAGCCAAGAAAGTTGTTGTTAATTAAACGAATACATATTTCGGAAGTTAGTGAAGTCAAAGGCATTTCATTAACTTCCGAAAGTTTTTTCTAAACATAAAAAAGGAAATATTTGATTCCATGAAAAAGCTATTGTCGCTCCCTCCCAATCTCGTGGATTGCTTTCACGACGTGACAGGTTATTCTCGTGAAGAATGGTTCTGCACCAACGACCCCGTAGGTCATAAGCTCGGGTCGGGTGGGGGAACGGCTTGGCTGTTGATGCAGGCAGCCCCCCTTACGGCTACACCCACCCCCAACCCCTCCCGAGGGGAGGGGAGTCAGGTTAGCATTGGAGATAGTGATGCTAACAGAAAGGGTATCCAAGCTCCCCTCCCCTTGGGAGGGGTAGGGGGTGGGTTTCTTGCCTGGCTCTCTCGTGAGAAGCGCATCCTCTTGCATGCAGGTGGGCAGAGTCGCCGATTGCCGGCCTATGCACCCTCGGGAAAGATTCTTACACCTATTCCCGTATTCCGTTGGGAGCGTGGACAGCGGTTGTCGCAAGACCTGCTGTCGCTGCAAGTGCCGCTCTATGAACGCATCATGGCGATGGCTCCCGACAACCTGCATACGATGGTGGTGAGTGGCGACGTGTTCATTCGTGCCACGCAACCTCTGCAGCCCATTCCCGATGTCGACGTGGTGTGCTACGGCCTGTGGCTCGATGCCGAGATTGCCAAGAACCACGGAGTATTTGTTTCTACGCGCGAAAACCCATCCGTGCTGAAATGCATGTTGCAGAAACCATCGGTCGAGACACTCAACGAATTGCTGCACGACCACTTCTATCTCACCGATATCGGCGTGTGGTTGCTTAGCGACCGAGCCGTTGAGTTGCTGATGAAGAAGACTCTCCTCCCTGCAGGGGAGGGTACGGGGGTGGGTATCCGAACCTACGACCTCTACACCGACTTCGGAGGCTGTCTTGGCACCGACCCCACCTTCAGCGATGAGGACCTCTCGCTGCTCAGCGTTGCCATCCTTCCGTTGCCGGGTGGAGAGTTCTATCATTTTGGCACATCGCGTCAGATTATCACGTCGACACTTGCCATACAAAACCTCGTCAACGACCAGCGGGAGATACTTCATCATGGTCGTAAGCCCCATCCGTCCATCTTCCAGCAGAATGCCGTGAAAGGCGTGAAGTTCACCGCCGAGAACCAGAATATCTGGGTGGAGAACAGCTGCGTGAGCGAAGGCTGGACACTCAGCCGCGATCATATCATCACAGGCGTGCCTGAGAACGACTGGACACTCTCTTTGCAGCCTGGCCAGTGTGTCGATATTGTTCCCATCGGCGAGAACGAGTGGGTGGTGCGTCCTTATCAGATGGACGACACATTTAGCGGCGAAGAACAGTTCGAACGTCGCTTCCCCGTTGTCGACAACATCGCTGACATGGGACTCGTGCTCAGATGGATGCTGGGCGAGGAGGGCCTTGCTGAAGGGCGAAAGATATGGGAGCAGAGTCGTCGACTGAGTGCTGACGAGATTTCTGCTGAGGCTAACCTGCGTCGCCTCACAGCCCAACGCAGGACCTATCGTTTGCAGAACTGGCCCGCATTGGCCGAGAACTATCGCCACAGCGTGTTCTATCAGATTGATTTGGAAGATGCTGCCCGCGAGTTTGCCGAAGGCCAGCTGCCGATGCCAGCACCTCTACCCGACACGGAGCCGCTGCTCATCCGCATGCACGATGCAATGTTCCGCGATGAACTCATCCGTAGGGATAGCTCCCAGGGCCTGCCCAAAACCGAGTTCGCTCAATCGGCAGGAGCATCGGCTTTTGCGCTGCTCCGCGAAGCATTGTTGCAGCCTGGCGGTCAGACACGTGGTGCTGCTATGCCGCGCCTTTCTGTCTACAGCGATCAGATTGTCTGGTCGCGTTCGCCTGTGCGCATCGATATTGCCGGAGGGTGGACCGACACGCCACCCTATTGCCTGATGGAAGGTGGCAAGGTGCTTAATTTTGCCATCAACCTGAATGGACAACAGCCTCTGCAGGCCTATGTGAAACCCTGTAAGGAGAATCACATCGTGCTCCGTAGCATCGACCTCGGGGCATCAGAGGTCGTGGAAACCACCGAACAGCTGCTCGATTTCCAGCGTGTGGGCAGTCCGTTCTCCATTCCCAAGGCTGCCTTGGTGCTTGCAGGCTTCGGCGACGAGGCAAGAGGCGTGACCCTCACCGAGCAGCTTCGTCAGTTCGGTTGCGGCATCGAGCTCACCATGCTCTCTGCGATTCCTGCTGGTAGCGGACTCGGCACCAGCAGCATCCTTGCCGCAACCGTGCTCGCTGCCCTCAACGACTTCTGTGGACTCGGATGGGACAAGGCCGAGATCGGTAGCCGCACGCTGCAACTTGAGCAGATGCTCACCACTGGTGGCGGTTGGCAAGACCAGTATGGCGGCATCTTGGCCGGAGTGAAACTCCTCGAGACCGAGCGCGGGCTGTGTCAGCGGCCACAGGTGCGGTGGCTCCCCAACTATTTGTTCACGCAATCCGACTATCGCCCTTGCCACCTATTATATTATACTGGCATCACGCGAACTGCGAAGCAAATCTTGCAGCAGATTGTCCGGCGTATGTTCCTCAACCAGCACGATGAGCTTGCCTTGTTGCGCCAGATGAAGGAGCACACCCTGCAGATGTATGACGCCCTGCAACGCGACGACTTCCAACGCTTTGGACGTCTCGTGCGCCGCAACTGGAAGCAGAACCAACTTCTCGACAGCGGTACCAATCCGCCGGAAGTGGCACATCTCACCAGTCTCATCGACGACCTTTGTCTCGGCTATAAGCTCCCAGGCGCAGGTGGTGGCGGCTACCTCTATATGATTGCCAAGGACCCTGATGCGGCAGTACGCATCCGTCAGACTCTCCTCCAGAACCCCTTAAACGATCGTGCCCGCTTCGTCGATATGTCCCTCAGCACGACAGGCCTCGAGGTCAGCCGCTCGTGATGGCGGCAAGAGGTCAGCAGGGGGGAAGACCTGCGATATAGAGCAATGCTCCTATACCTCTAGAGCAATGCTCCTATACCTATAGGGCAATGCTCCTGTATCTCTAGAGCAATGCTCCTGCATCTCAAGAGCAATGCTCCTGCATCACGAAAGCAATGCTCCGTGTGATGTAGAGCTATGCTCTTTTATTTCCAGAGTTATGCTCCTTTCGCCTTGGATGCATGTTCCATACGGTAGGGGCAGACCCCCGTGTCTGCCCGTTGAGTGTGGGCGAGAGGTTCGTTATTGTTCGGGCAGACACGGGGGTCTGCCCCTACGTGTTGATGAGAAACGCCTGATTTCCATAGTCGTTCTTTTTTTAGGTTAGCGGTTTCGCGATTCATGCCAGCTAGCGCAAATCGGAGCGAGGCTCGGGCGAATTCGGCATCCTGACCGGTCTTTTGGACGCTTTCGTCGCCGTTTGCGATGCATCCCAAATGCATTGCAAAGTTACAACATTTTTTGGCAACCTCCAAATCTGAGGTCTCGTGGCTTGCAAAAATCCGTTAAAGAACGAAAGGCTATGTGTTAAATGTTGTAAAAGGCTTCATGCAGGGAGGAAAATAGCAGAACGAACAGCGAACAGAACGAACAGCGAACAGTTTCTCTTTGTGCATGCTCAAACTTTTTATTATTATATATATTATTTAAATAATATATATAATAATAAACTCTATTTTCGTTGTACACAAAAAAACTGTTCAACTGTTCGTACTGTTCGTTCGGTTCATTGGGGGTGTTTTTTTGTATGATTTTAGTAGAGGGTATAGTCCTCTGCTCTTACTGTTCGTTTGTCCCGTATGTCTTCTCATCCTCTGTTCCACTTCTGTTCGAAGGCCTGCTGGCGCTGGAGCGTTTGTTCGCGGAAGGCGAGGTAGTCGGGTGAGTCGGGGTTGAAAGGCTTGTGGCTGAGGGCCTGCCGGATGGGGCGCCACTCAGCGACGAACTGGCGTGCCTCGTCGGAGAAGAAACAATCCTGGAAGCGGCGGTAGATGTAGTCTACGGCCTGTGGGGAGGGATGCAGCATGTCGGGTGCATAGAAGCGGTAGTCGCGCAGCTCATCGAGTAGGATTTCGTAGGAGGGAAAATAAGTCAAAGCATCAGAGTAACAAGGTAACAAAGTAACATCTTCTTGATTGTCTGTAACCTTGTCACCTCGGTACTTGGTTACCTTCTCCACCGCCATCAGCAACGTGGCCTTCGACAGCTGGCTCTCGTGATAGCCGTATTTGCGGTAGCGGATGGGGCTGACGGTGAGGATGATCTTCATCTCGGGGTTCCACTCATGCAACAGCTGGATGCTGCGACGCAAGTAGTCGGCACACTCGTCGACGCTGAGGCAACGCTCCACGAAGTCGCTTGCCGGCCGCTTCTGGCAGTTGTCCACAATCTTGTTTGTTGCACGATCGATGTAGACGTGGTTGGTGCCGAGGGTGAGGATAGCAAGGGTAGCCCCACCCCCAGTCCCTCCCTCGTAGGGAGGGGAGGCGTAGCAGTATTCGTCATCTATGGCGTGGCACCCCTCCTTTTGGAGGGGTCGGGGGAGGCTCTGTATCGTATGCAGTATGCTGGCAGGATTGTACATCACGCCAAAGGGATTCGCCACAGTTGGGAAGTGGTCGTCTTGAAAGCGGCGGCCTATCTCGTCGGCAAAGCAGGAGCCTATGCAAAGCACTTGCTCGGCAGCCCCGATACGGAAGGGTGCTTCGGGCAATGCTACGATGGTTCGAAATAATTCTTCATTCATGTGTGCAAAGATACGAATTAGTGGGCGAAAAACCAAATGTATTTGCTGCATTTTTCGCGACTTTTATGATGTAGTTTCGAAAATTTTTGTATCTTTGCAGTTGAAATCTAAAAACTATACATGATGAAAACAATGAGAAGTTTTTGCTTGCTGATGCTGGCGATGATGGGTTGCTGGCTTACGGCTTCTGCTCAGGAAACCGTTGTGAAAGACGGGCAGAAAGTGACCATTCGTCCGACGGGCGGACAGGCTCGGGTGATTCAGCTCGAGGTGATGAACGATAACATTATCCGTGTGCGGGCCACATCGAAGGATGAGCTGCCCGTGAAGCCGCAGAGCCTGATGATTGTGCCGCAGGCGCAGTACAAAGGCACGGTAACCGTTGAGGAGTTGCCCGCTGAAACGGGTGACCTGGTGGTGCCTGCCCGTGTGGTGGTGAAGGCCAAGAACGTACAGGCCGAGGTGAGCAAGGAGACCGGTCGCATAGAGTTCTTCGATGGTCAGCACAAACCCCTGCTTCGCGAAGTCTACGACCGTCCTAACGAGGAGCCCGGCAAGCAGTTCTGGGACTTCACGGTGCCCGAACGAGAACTTGGCGCGAAAGGTGGTGCTGCCGTTACCGAGGAGATGAAGCACGGTCTGCAGTGGCAGATGAAGTTCTTCTCGCCGCTGGGTAGCGAGTCGTTCTACGGCCTGGGTCAGCACCAGAGCGAGGAGTTCAATATGTATGGCAAGAACGAAGATCTGTTTCAGTACAACACGAAAGTCTCCATTCCCTTCGTGCTTTCCACGAAGAACTACGGTCTGCTATGGGATGCCTACAGCTACTGCCGCTTTGGTAATCCGAAGGACTACCTGCAGCTGAACCGTGCCTTCAAGCTCTACGACAAACACGGCAAGGAAGGACACCTCACGGGTACCTATATCGATAGAAACGGCAAGAAGCTGGTTCGCGACGAGGACAGCATCTACTACGAATACGGCTATCCCGCCACCTCGGAGATTGCCTGCAAGACCGACAACGGCGGTATCAAGAACCTGCCGCAGGGATTCAACCTCGACGGCGCCAACGTCGTCTACGAAGGCTATATTGAGCCTGAAGCCAAGGCCTTTACGCCTCCCATGGGGGTAAGCCCCGACGATGTAGAGTGGGCTCCTACTCCCTACCAGTTCATTCTCTACTACGCCGGTTATGTCAAGGTGTACATCGATGGGAAGGAAGTGGTGAGCGAGCGCTGGCGCACGGCTTGGAACCCCAATGCCTACAAGTTTGAAGTGCCCCTGCGTCCCGGCCGTCGCGCCCATCTGCGCATAGAATGGCAACCCGACGGCGGCGAATCGTACTGTGGTCTGCGTGTGGCCGAGCCTCGTGATGTCTACGACCGCCAGAGCCTGACCATCTGGTGCGAGATGGCCCGTGATATGGACTACTACTTCATCGCCGGACAGTCGTTGGACGACGTCATCTCAGGCTATCGCACGCTCACTGGCAAGGCCTCGCTCTATCCGAAGTGGGTGCTGGGCTTCTGGCAGAGCCGCGAGCGCTACAAGACGCAGCAGGAAATAGTGGAGACGCTGGGTGAGTTCCGCAAGCGCCACATTCCCATTGATAACATCGTGCAGGACTGGAACTATTGGAAACTCGATTCGTGGGGCGACCACACCTTCGAGGCGTCGCGCTATCCCAATCCGCAGCAGATGCTCACCGATGTGCACCAGATGCACGGCCGCTTCATGATCTCGGTCTGGCCGAAGTTCTACGACACCGTCGACAACTACAAGGAGCTGGACAAGAACGGCTGGATGTACCACCAGGCCGTGAAGGACGACATCCACGACTGGCTGGGCTTCCGCGGCTCGTTCTACGATGCCTACGACGCTGGTGCCCGCAAGATGTTCTGGCGACAGATGGACGAGAATCTCTACTCGGGTCTTGCCCTCAAGGGAACAAAACACTCAACTCTCAACTCTCCGCTCGACCCGCAGGGGCGCTTTCAGAGCGAAGCGGGGAAAGAACTCTCAACTTTAATAGATGCCTGGTGGATGGATGCCTCGGAGCCGAACGTGCGCGACTGCACGCCCATGTGGTACAGAAAGGCCCTCTGTGGTCCCACCGCCCTCGGCACGTCGACGGAATACTTCAACGCCTACAGCACCGTGAACGCCGATGCCATCTACAACGGCCAGCGCTCAGTTTGGAAGGGAAAGAAGGACGAGCCGCGCGTGTTCCTGCTCACCCGTAGCGGCTTTGCCGGCGAGCAGCGCTATTCAACGGCTACGTGGAGCGGTGACATCGGCACTCGCTGGGAGGATATGCGTGCACAGATGACTGCTGGACTGAACTATTCGATGTCGGGCGTGCCCTTCTGGGGTATGGACCAGGGAGGATTCTGCGTGGAGAATCGCTATGTGGCTGCCCAGCAGCTCTTCGACCAGACGGGTCAGGAGAACGAAGACCTGAAGGAGTGGCGTGAGTTGCAGACCCGCTGGAACCAGTTTGGTGCCTTCATCCCGCTGTTCCGTGCTCACGGCCAGTGGCCGCTGCGTGAAATCTGGAATATTGCACCCGACGAGCATCCGGCCTACCAGTCGTTCGTCTACTACGACAAGCTGCGCTATCGCCTCATGCCCTACCTCTATTCGTTGGCTGGTTGGGCACACTTCAAGGACTACACGCTGATGCGAGCTCTGGTGATGGACTTCAACGGCGACCGTCGCGTGGAGGACATCGGCAACCAGTGGATGCTCGGCCCGGCGCTGATGGCCTGTCCTGTGGGCTACTACAAGGCACGCAACCGCTCGGTTTACTTCCCGAAGCAATGCGGTTGGTACGACCTCTACACGGGGGAACACCTGCAGGGCGGACAGCGATTGGTCGTCGACGCCCCCTATGAGCGCATTCCCGTCTTCGTTCGCGAAGGTGCCATCATCCCGTTTGGTCCGGAGATGGAGTGGAGCGACGAGAAGCCCGCTGAACTCATCCACCTTTATATATATAGTGGCTGCAACGGCGAGTTCCAACTCTATGAGGACGAAGGCACCAACTACAACTATGAGAAAGGACAGTATGCCACCATTCCTATCAGCTATGACGATGCCACACGCACACTGACCATCGGCAAGCGCGAAGGGAAATTCCCCGGTATGTTGCAGAAACGTCGCTTCAACGTGGTGCTCGTTACGCCCGATACGCCCCGTCAGCTCGACCTGGATGCACCCGAGGGACGCATGGTGGAATACGCTGGAAAACTCGTCATCGTGAGGCTATAAAGGGCTTTCACGATGACTGGTTACAAACAAAAAGTTTTCTGTTACAAGAAGTAAATTTTTTTGTTACAAATCATTTGGGATGTTGAAATAAACGCCTTAAATTTGCAGCAGAATTTTTAACAAACATGTCAAACAATCCTAACTAGAAAACTTATGAAGAAATTTTTTACTCTTTTTGTGGCAGTATTGCTTAGTAGCGGTGCTTTTGCCCAAAGTGATTGGAAAGACCTCGTAGTGAACGGAAACATGGAGGGAGCAGCTGACCCGCTGTGGTCGAGCTTCTGGTGCCATGATTATCGCGAGGGCGTAGAGTTTGACCCTGAAAGCGGCCAGCAGTATGATGATGGTGGCCAGTTCCAGGGATTCGCAGAGATTGTGGAAGACCCCGCTGATCCCAGCAACCATTGCGCAAGGGTGATTATTCGTAGTGATGAACAGGCTATTGCAGCCGGCAACCGAGTAGAGGTCGATGGCAAACTAGCTTCTTGGGACTGCCAGTTCTTTATTTATGCTACACAAACCATGCCTGAAGGAATGGAAGTCAAAATGACATTGAAGGTAAAGGCTGAAAAGGCTGGTCATTTCGAGACCCAGGCCCACTATGCTCCTGGCGACTACAACCACTATCAGCTGTTTGGTAACGTCGATTACGGCACAGAATGGAAGGAAGTTTCGGCAACTGCTATTGTTGACGGCAATCACACTCAGAATGCAAATGGTAAGTACTTCCAGTCAGTTGCTTTCAACCTTTCTACTATGACTGACGGCAATGTCATCTACTTCGACGACGTGAAGCTAGAAATCCGTGAGCAGGAAAAACCCCACGAGTTCTCGGAGTGGCTCAACATCGTTAGAGATGGTGTGAAGTCGAAGGATGAGATTAAATTTGGCAATGGTACATTCACAACCTTCACGGGCCGTGATGGCGTTCCCGGCACCGACCAGCCTGCACGTATAGTGACCGATCCTCTGGGCGTTGAGCCTGTACTCTCCGTCTCATCGGTGGCTGCTACTTACATGCGCGAAAACAAGGATGAAGAAGGTAATGTGACGGGCACTACTCCTATGTATGTTGTTCGCGAAGGCAATCTGAACTCGGGCGTGAATGTCGGCGATAGCGTGGAGCTCACCAACTGGCAGAGTCAGTTCTTCGTTGCCCACAAGCACGTGTTCCACACTGGCCAGAAGATTAAATTCGCTATCGATGCACGCGCAGATCATCCCACCGATATCGAAACACAGATTCACAGAGGTCCTGGTGACTACCTGCATTGGGATTTGTTCGGTAACCTCTCCCTGACTGAGGAGTGGCAGCACTTCGAGTTCGAACAGGATATCACAGCCGAGCAGAATGGCGGTTCCACCGTTGCCTTCAACCTGAACGTCTACAAGGATGCTGACAACACCTATTACTTCAAGAACATTGAGTTCAGCTGCAATGAGGCCGATGCTTCCGAGGAAGAGCGCACACTCGCAAGCGAACTGGTTGTATTGCCTGTCGCTCCGAGCAAGGACGAGGCTGATGCAACCCACACAAGTGTTAGCCTGAAGGCCGCTAAGGAAGCTCTGTTGATGGACGATGTTGTTGGACTCATCTCTGACGACAACATGAAGCTTCAGACTGCCGAAGGCACCCTTTCGGAGGAATTCTATACTCCTGAGGTGGGATTCTATCTGAAGATGGATGGTTCTGCAAATGGGGAGGCTGGTGACTTTATCGTTGAAGTTGCTGAAGACGAGGAGAACGAAGATGCTGCTGTCTTCACCGTTTACAACCTCAAGGGTTACAAACTGAGTGATCAGGTGAAGAGCCGCTTGGCCTTCGACCAGAAGGGCTGGCTCTATGTGATGAATCTGACGCTCTGCAATGATGACGAGTATTTGGGCATCAGCAATGCTGAGACCGCTGTCAAGAATGGAGCCGTCTACGATCTCTCTGGTCGCAAGATTGTGAATCCCGTAAAGGGCATCTACATCCAGAATGGCAAGAAGTTTGTGGTTAAGTAAGCGCAGAGCCAAGTTTACTTGAGCAATAATATGAGAAGTGCCGGTTCAAATGAATCGGTACTTTCTTTTTATCTAAAAGTGCCTCGTGTCGGGGCAGCCCCATGTGTCTGCCCGAACAGTTGTCTTTGTTGTCCTTGTTGTTTTCAAATAATCAGAATATAAAACAACCAACACAACTGGCAACTACTTTTCCCCATTCCGGTCCTTCTTTTTTCCCTCTTTCGTTCATTTCTTGGAAAAATAACGGCAAATTATACATAGCGAAAGATTTGTGAAACAAATAGAGAAAAAATTGATTGTAAATAATTTGACGATTTCAGATAATTCTTTTAATTTTGCAAACTGAAATCATATCATATCTAAACAACAAAATGACAACAGACAAAGGAAACAAAGGCTACCTCATTTCAATCGTGATGGTAGCTGTGCTTGGCGGACTGCTCTTCGGCTATGACACCGCTGTGATCTCAGGTGCCGAAAAGGGCCTGCAGGCTTTCTTCATGGAGGCAAAAGACTTTAGTTACACCAACGGATGGCATGGCTTCACCTCGTCGAGTGCGTTGATAGGCTGTATCATCGGCTCGGCACTCTCTGGCTTCCTCGCTAGCAATCTCGGACGTAAGCGTTCACTCATTCTGGCAGGTGTGCTGTTCTTCATCTCGGCACTGGGAAGCATGGAACCTGAGTTCCTGTTCTTCGAGCACGGCGCTCCGAGCTTCTCGCTGCTCGTCATGTTCAACATCTATCGTGTCATCGGTGGTATCGGCGTAGGTTTGGCATCGGCCATCTGCCCGATGTATATTGGTGAGGTTGCACCGTCGAATATTCGCGGTATGCTTGTTTCCTGGAACCAGTTTGCCATTATCTTCGGTCAGCTGGTGGTTTACTTCGTCAACTTCTTCATCCTTGGCGACCACATTCAGCCGCTGGTGGAGGAAATGGGTAAGGGTATCGCTGCCATCAATCCCGCTGCCCAGTGGACGGTGACCACGGGTTGGCGCTATATGTTCGGTTCCGAGGCAGTACCCGCAGGCCTCTTCGCTCTGCTCATCTGCTTCGTTCCTGAGACTCCACGCTATCTGGTGATGATTGGCCAGGACAACAAGGCTCTCGGCATTCTGTCGAAGATCAACGGCAGCGAGAAGGCCAAGCAAATCCTGCAGGACATCAAGGAAACCATCACCGTGAAGACCGAGCGCCTCTTCACCTATGGCGTTATGTGCATCTTCATCGGCATCATGCTTTCCGTATTCCAGCAGGCTGTAGGCATCAATGCTGTACTCTACTATGCTCCTCGCATCTTCGGCGATATGGGTATGCAAGATCCGATGATGGTCACCGTCTTCATGGGTATCATCAACATTCTCTTCACCCTCGTTGCTATCTTCACTGTTGAGAAGTGGGGCCGCAAGCCGTTGCTCATCTGGGGCTCACTGGGAATGGCTCTCGGTGCCTTCGGTGTTGCCACTACCTTCGGTCATGCAGGTCTGGAGCTGGTCACAGCTATTAGCATCATGGTCTACAGCGCTTCGTTCATGTTCTCGTGGGGTCCCATCACCTGGGTGCTCATTGCCGAGATCTTCCCGAACACCATTCGTGGCGCTGCTGTCGCCATTGCTGTTGCCTTCCAGTGGATTTTCAACTTCATCGTCTCGTCGACGTTCGTTCCAATGTTCAACATGCACCTGACGCCTGGCGACGACTTCGGCCACTGGTTCACGTATGGCCTGTATGGCATCATCTGCATCATCGCCGCTATCTTCGTCTGGAAGCTCGTGCCCGAAACCAAGGGTAAGACGCTGGAGGATATGACCAAGCTTTGGCGCGACGAGGCCAAGAAGTAATGATACATCTAATATCTAACTATAAATAAGGTATATGGAAAAACAATTTCTCTTAGGCTTCGATGTAGGAAGCTCATCGGTGAAAGCATCACTGGTGGAAATGGAGAGTGGACAATGTGCCGCATCGGCATTCTTCCCTGAGAGTGAAGCACCCATTAAGGCTGTAAGGGCAGGATGGGCAGAGCAGTCGCCAGAGAACTGGTGGCAGTATCTGAAGCAGTCGCTTCGCAAGATTATGGACGAGACGGGTGCCAAGGGCGAACAGATTTGTGCTATCGGCATCTCGTATCAGATGCATGGCCTGGTGTGTGTCGACAAAGACCTGAAGCCGCTGCGCGATGCCATCATCTGGTGTGACTCGCGTGCCGTTCCTTATGGTGAGCGCGCTTTCCGCGACCTCGGTAGCGACCTCTGTCTGGGTCATCTGCTTAACTCGCCGGGTAATTTCACCGCCTCAAAGCTGGCTTGGGTGAAAGAAAACGAGCCTGAACTATTCGAGAAGATCTATAAGATTATGCTGCCGGGCGACTATATTGCCCTGAAGCTGTCCGGTGAGTGTAACACTACCGCCAGCGGCCTCTCAGAGGGTATGCTGTGGGATTTCCAGGAGAATCGTCCTGCCAAGTTCCTCATGGATTATTTCGGATTCCCAGAGTCAGTCCTGCCAACGGTGGTTCCCACGTTCAGCGTTCAGTCGCAGGTCTGCCGCGCAGCAGCTGAGGAACTTGGACTGAAGGAGGGTACTCCTATTGGCTATCGTGCCGGCGACCAACCTAACAACGCCTTGTCGCTCAACGTGTTCAACCCCGGTGAGATTGCTGCTACGGCTGGCACCTCGGGCGTTGTCTATGGTGTGCTCGGCGATGTGAACTACGACCCGAAGTCGCGTGTCAACACGTTTGCACACGTCAATCATACTGCTGAGGCTAATCGTCTGGGCGTGCTCCTTTGCATCAATGGTACTGGCATTCTGAATGCCTGGATGCGCCGCACGGTGGCTCCCGAGGGCATCAGCTATGCCGAGATGAACGACCTGATGGCAGCTGTTCCTATCGGTAGCGAGGGCGTGAGCGTCATTCCGTTTGGTAATGGTGCCGAGCGTGTACTCGAGAATCGCGAGATTGGTGCTTCTATTCACGGCGTGAACTTCAACAAACATGGCAAGGCACACCTCATGCGTGCAGCACAGGAAGGCATCGTGTTCTCGTTCTGCTACGGAATGGAGATCATGCGCGAGATGGGTATGGACATCCAGAAGATTCATGCCGGACGCGCCAACATGTTCCTCAGCGACATCTTCCGCCAGACGCTGGCTTCGACAAGTGGTGCTAGCATCGAACTGCTGGAGACCGATGGCTCGGTAGGCGCCGCCAAGGGTGCCGGTATGGGCTGTGGTATCTACAAGGACCACGACGAAGCTTTCGCTTCGCTGAAGCGTCTGGCCGTCATTGACCCCGATATGGCTCGTCGTGAAGAATATCTGGCTGCCTACGAGCAGTGGAAGAAGGCTTTATCCAAGGAAGTTTAATATAAAATGTTTAATATCTTAATTTAATTCAAAAAAATTATGGCAAAAGAGTATTTTCCGTTTACCGGTAAAATTCCTTTCGAGGGAAAGGACAGTAAGAATGTAATGGCTTTCCACTATTACGAGCCCGAAAAGGTCGTGATGGGAAAGAAGATGAAGGACTGGCTGAAGTTCGCTATGGCTTGGTGGCACACACTTGGACAGGCTAGTGCTGACCCGTTTGGTGGACAGACTCGCAGCTACGAGTGGGACAAGGCAGATGATGCCGTTCAGCGCGCTAAGGACAAGATGGACGCTGGCTTTGAGATTATGGATAAGCTGGGTATCGAGTACTTCTGCTTCCACGATGTAGACCTCGTTGAGGAGGGAGCCACCGTTGAGGAGTATGAGGCTCGCATGAAGGCAATAACTGACTACGCTCTGGAGAAGATGAAGCAGTACCCTAACATCAAGAATCTCTGGGGAACGGCTAATGTCTTCAGCAACAAGCGCTATATGAACGGTGCTTCCACCAACCCCGACTTCGACGTCGTAGCCCGCGCTATCGTTCAGATTAAGAATGCCATCGACGCTACCATTAAGCTCGGCGGTCAGAACTATGTGTTCTGGGGCGGACGTGAGGGCTACATGAGCCTGCTCAACACCGACCAGAAGCGTGAGAAGGAGCATATGGCAACTATGCTGACTATGGCCCGCGACTATGCTCGCAGCAAGGGATTCAAGGGCACATTCCTCATCGAGCCGAAGCCCATGGAGCCTTCCAAGCACCAGTACGACGTGGACACCGAGACCGTATGCGGCTTCCTCCGCGCTCACGGACTTGACAAGGACTTCAAGGTGAACATCGAGGTGAACCACGCTACGCTGGCTGGCCACACCTTCGAGCACGAGCTGGCTTGCGCTGTTGACGCTGGCATGCTGGGCAGCATCGATGCTAACCGCGGCGACGTGCAGAACGGCTGGGATACCGACCAGTTCCCCATCGACAACTACGAGCTGACACAGGCTATGCTGGAGATCATCCGCAATGGTGGCCTCGGCAACGGTGGTACTAACTTCGACGCTAAGATCCGTCGTAACTCTACCGACCTTGAGGACCTGTTCATCGCTCACATCAGCGGTATGGATGCTATGGCCCGCGCCCTGCTCAATGCTGCCGACATCCTCGAGAACAGCGAACTTCCCGCAATGAAGAAGGCTCGCTATGCAAGCTTCGATGCCGGTATCGGTAAGGACTTCGAGGACGGCAAGCTCACCCTCGAGCAGGCTTACGAGTATGGTAAGAAGGTAGAGGAGCCGAAGCAGACTTCTGGCAAGCAGGAGAAGTACGAGACCATAGTGGCTCTCTATGCAAAATAAAGAATGCTAAAGGGTGATGTTCCATGAACTCCCCTTGAAACGCTTTATTCACATTTTTTGGACTGCTGTTATCATTTTTCGCGGAATGATGACGGCAGTCCACTTTTTTTTTTATACCTTTGCCTGCGGAAACTAAAAACGAAAGATATGAGATGGCATATTTTGGCTCTGTTGTTGCTCATCGCAGGAACGGTATCAGCACAATACCGGTCGGAAGTGTGGTGCCCCGATCGTGGTGACGGCACCTATACCAATCCAGTATTGAATGCCGACTATAGCGATCCCGATGTCATCTGCGTTGGCGACGACTACTACCTGACAGCTTCTTCCTTCCAATGCATGCCGGGTCTGCCAGTCCTGCATTCCAAGGATTTGGTGAATTGGACCATCATCGGACATGCTTTGCAGAGTCAGTTCCCAGGACAGTTGCCTCAGCACGGAAATGGTGTTTGGGCACCCAGCATTCGTCATCACAATGGCGAATTCTATATCTATTGGGGCGATCCTGATCGTGGGGTGATGATGGTGAAGGCGAAGAATCCAGCTGGACCGTGGGAGGAACCGGTGTGTGTCATCCCGGGAAAGGGCATGATTGATACCTGTCCGTTGTGGGACGACGATGGCCGTTGCTATCTCGTCAATGGTTGGGCCAACTCGCGGGCCGGTTTTAACTCGGTGCTATCTGTGCGTGAACTCTCTGCCGACGGCACTCGCCAGATTGGGAATCCTGTCATCGTCTTCGATGGAGGCAACCGCGACTATACGACCGAAGGTCCGAAGTTCTACAAGCGTGATGGCTGGTATTGGATCATGTGTCCTGCTGGTGGTGTCGAGACGGGGTGGCAACTCGCTATGCGTTCGAAGAGTCCTTATGGTCCTTACGAGAGCAAGACCGTCTTGAAACAGGGTAAGACGACGGTGAACGGTCCTCATCAGGGTGGTTGGGTTCATACACCGCAGGGCGAGGATTGGTTCATGCATTTCCAGGATAAAGGCCCTTATGGTCGCGTGGTGCACTTGCAACCTGTCGACTGGAGTAGTGGTTGGCCTATCATGGGCAAAAACGGTGAACCCGTCATGACGTATCGCAAACCTAAGGCAGCCCCGACTATCGTTGTCAACCCGCAGGAGAGTGATGAGTTCAATACACCCACACTTGGGCTTCAATGGCAATGGCAGGCCGACTACGATCAATATTTCGGAATGCCAACTGCTGACGGTTGTTTCCGACTCTTCACGTGGAAGCTCCCATCCATTCAAGATAAAGGGGTAGGTGAGAAACCTTCCAACATGTGGCTTGTGCCCAATATGCTTCTGCAGAAGACTCCCGCCGACTGCTTCACGGCAACTACAAAAGTACGCCTGGCAGCCAAGGCTGAGCATCAGCGCGGTGGAATCATCGTGATGGGACGCGGCTATTCGGCTTTGGTGGTTGAGCGTGTGGGCGATGAGTTCCAGTTGAAGCAGCTCACTTGCGAGAAGGCTGACCAAGGGCAGACGGAAGAGCAGCAGGTGCTGGCTACGCTGAAACCTACAGCCGCCGACGAAATTCCCTATCATCCAGCCATTTATATGGACATCTTCCTTCGCATGACGGTCAGCGATGGCCGCATCAGCTTTGCTTATAGTCTGAACGGCAAGAAGTTCCAGCCGGCCGGTTCTTCCTTCCAGATGCGTGAAGGCAAATGGATTGGAGCCAAGATTGGATTCGTTGCTGTCGAGGACAATGCAAAGTCGGATGTCGGTCTGTTCGACATCGACTGGTTCCGCGTGACAAAGTGAAATCCCTCGAATGAAGTGATTTAATTTCATGATATCATCAACAGCGTTATAACGGATTCTCGTAAAAACGTAAATTGTATAATCGTAAATCAATATGACCTACACTATTGAACAAATAACGGTTCTCATCGGTGCTCACCGATATGGCGATCAGTATGCTTGCATCAGCTTTCTGCTCACCGATAGCCGTTCGTTGTGTTTCCCTGAGGAAACCTTGTTTTTTGCATTGCGCTCTGCTCGTAACGATGGGCACAAGTATATTGGCGAGCTCTACCGCCGTGGGGTTCATAACTTCGTTGTAGAAACGCTGCCTGCCGACCTTACCTCTTTTGCCGGATGCAACTTCCTGCTCGTCACCGACACGCGGCGCGCTCTCCAACGACTGGCCGAACGGCACCGCGAGGAGTTCGACGTACCCGTTATCGGCATCACGGGTTCCAACGGCAAGACGATGGCGAAAGAATGGCTCTATCAGATTCTTTCCACGCTGCCCGAACCTGAGCAGTCGATGACGGTAACTCGTTCGCCGCGTAGCTATAATTCGCAGATTGGTGTGCCGCTGTCGGTCTGGCTGATGAACGACCAGACACAGCTAGGTATTTTCGAGGCGGGTATCAGCGAGCGTGGCGAGATGGCTGCCTTGCGCGACATTATTCAGCCCACCATCGCCATCATTACCAATCTAGGCTCAGCCCATCAGGAGAACTTCTCTTCGCTTGAGGAGAAATGTGCAGAGAAGATGCAGCTTTTCCACGATGCGAAGACCATTGTCTACAATGCTGACGACGACTTGATTCGCCATCAGGCAGAGGCCATCACTGACTTCAAGGGCGAGCGTCTTGTCTGGTCGCAGAAAGACCGAAGCGTCGCAATGTTCGTCAAGTCGATAGAGAAAAAGCCGACTATGACAACTGTGGCCTACTCGTTCAAGCAGGGCGACGATGACTGGTTCAGCATTCCTTTCGTCGACGATGCTTCTATTCAAAATGCTATAATCTGCGCCCTTGTAGCCCTGCATTTGGGCGTTCGTCCCGACGACCTCGATCAGCGCATGCAACAATTGGAGCCCGTTGCTATGCGTCTTGAGGTGAAAGAGGGTCGCGATGGCTGCACACTCATCAATGATAGCTATAATTCCGACTTGAAGTCGCTCGACATTGCACTCGATTTCATGCAGCGCCGCACCTCGAACACTCATGCCGCTCAGGCAGCACAGCAGCCGCTCACACTCATATTGAGCGACATTCAGCAGAGTGGCCTCGCCCCTGAAAACCTCTATGCCAAAGTATCTGAACTCATCCACTCGCGTGGCATCACGAAGTTCATTGGCATCGGTCCTGTCCTCTACGACCAGCAACAACGGTTCGCAGCTGTAGAGAGTTATTTCTTCAAGGGCGTCGAGCAGTTCATCCACAGCGAGGTGTTCCATCAACTCGCCAATGAGGTTATCCTCCTGAAGGGTGCCCGCCCCTTCGGTTTCGACCAAATCACGGAACTGCTTGTGCAGAAGGTTCACGAAACGACGCTCGAAGTGAACCTCACCGCTGTGGTGAAAAACCTCAACTACTATCGCTCGTTCATGAAGCCCGAAACGAAACTCGTCTGCATGATTAAGGCTGATGCCTATGGTGCAGGAGCCATCGAGATTGCCAAGACGTTGCAAGATCACGGTGTGGACTATTTGGCTGTGGCCGTAGCCGACGAGGGCGCAGCCTTGCGCCGTGCGGGCATTACAGCGAATATCATGGTGATGAATCCAGAGATGTCGTCGTTCAAGACGCTTTTCGACTACGACCTCGAGCCCGAAGTCTATTCCTTCCGTTTGCTTGATGCTCTCATTGCTGCTGCCGAGCGCGAAGGTATCACGGGTTGGCCCGTCCACATCAAACTTGATACGGGCATGCACCGACTGGGATTCAATACGATGCCGAGCACTTTACAAGACGGAACCGATGTATCGGACGAGATGGCGAAGCTCATTGCACGCCTGCGCCATCAGTCGGCAGTCATCCCCCGTTCCGTGTTCAGTCATTTCGTGGGTTCCGACTGCGATGATTTCGATACATTCTCTGCTCGTCAGTTCCAACTCTTCGATGCGGCAAGCCAGCAGCTGCAGAAGGCATTTAGTCATAAGATTCTGCGCCATATTTGCAACTCAGCAGGCATTGAGCATTTCCCGGAGCGACAACTCGACATGTGCCGTCTGGGCCTTGGACTCTATGGCGTGAATCCTCGCAACAACATAGCTATCAATACCGTTTCCACGCTGAAGACTACCATCCTGCAGCTACGGCATGTGGCAGCGGGCGATAGTGTTGGCTATTCTCGACGTACCGTTCTAGAGCGCGATAGCATTATCGGTGCTATCCCTATCGGATATGCTGACGGTCTGAACCGCATGTTGGGCAATCGTCACGGCTACTGTCTCGTCAATGGCCAGCGTGCCGAATATGTAGGAAACATCTGTATGGATGTGGCGATGATCGATGTCACGGGCATCGACTGTAAGGAAGGCGACTCCGTCGAAATTTTCGGTGTCAATCTGCCTGTTACTACTCTCAGCGACATCACCGGCACCATACCCTACGAAGTGCTCACGGCTGTCAGCAACCGAGTGAAGCGCGTCTACTTCCAGGACTAATGAACACATCACTCTTGGAAAGTGCGGGTCACTTTCCAAGAGTGAAAAATGAGAAGAGAACGATGATAATAGGGCATTTCACAAGAAAAAACAAAAATTTGTTTTGTAATGTCCTCGATTTTTCGTATCTTTGCAAATTGAACTCACCAATGACTAAAATCATAAATCGTAAATAAACAAATAGTAAACTACAATGAGTCCTATCAAAACTTCTAAGATGACCAATTATCGTTGGGTTATCTGTGCGATGTTGTTCTTCGCAACAACAGTGAACTACATGGACCGTCAGGTTCTGTCACTTACCTATCCAGGTGAAGGTGGCATCCAGCAGGAGTTTGGCTGGAGCGATGACAACTATGGTACCATCACCGCCTATTTCTCCATCATCTATGCGCTGTGCATGCTCTTTGCAGGTAAGTTTGTTGACTGGATGGGCACGCGTAAGGGCTATCTCTGGGCAATCTTCGTGTGGTCGACGGGTGCTGTGCTGCACGCTTTCTGCGGCATTGCTACCAGCGGCATAGTCACGGGTGACTGGCTTGTAGGCTTCGAGGGTGCAAAGGAAACGCTGCGTGCCTTCAAGGCTTCTGGTGTGGCTGATGCTGCGCTGACCATCAGCACCGTCTCCGTATGGCTCTTCCTTGGTGCACGCTGCATCCTCGCATTAGGTGAGGCCGGCAACTTCCCTGCTGCCATCAAGGTCACAGCTGAGTACTTCCCCAAGAAGGACCGCGCTTATGCCACCGCCATTTTCAATAGTGGTGCATCCGTAGGTGCTCTGATTGCTCCCTTCACCATTCCTGTTCTGGCCAAGTTCTTTGGTTGGGAGATGGCTTTCATCGTCATTGGTGCGCTGGGCTATGTATGGATGGGCTTCTGGATTTGGCTTTATAAGAAGCCGAACGAGAATCCTAAGGTGAACGAGGCTGAGCTCACTTACATCAACCAGGATGCCGAAACCGAAGGCGATCCGAAGGAAGCCAACGACGAGGGACCGCAGATTTCGTTCCTGAAGTGCTTCACCTTCCCGCAGACGTGGTCGTTCATCGTGGGTAAATTCATGACCGACGGTGTGTGGTGGTTCTTCTTGTTCTGGACTCCTGCCTACCTGAAGTCGCAGTTCGACATCAATCCCACCGATGTGCTGGGCATGACGCTCATCTTTGTGCTCTATCTCATCACAATGCTCTCCATCCTCGGCGGAAAGCTCCCCACCTATTTTATTAATAGAGGCATGAATCCCTATGCAGGTCGTATGCGTGCAATGCTTATCTTTGCCTTCTTCCCCTTGCTGGGACTCTTTGCGCAGCCGCTGGGAGGCGTGTTCAACACACCGTGGTTCCCCATCATCCTTATCGGTATCCTTGGTGCTGCTCACCAGTCATGGTCGGCAAACATCTTCTCGACCATCGGCGACATGTTCCCGAAGTCGACCATTGCTACCATCACGGGTATCGGTGGTATGGCTGGTGGTGTAGGCTCGTTCCTCATCAACAAGGGTGCCGGTGCACTCTTCACCTATGCAGAGGGACAGGGCGCGGCTTTCAAGTTCATGGGCTTTGAGGGCAAGCCTGCTGGCTACATGATCATCTTCTGCATCTGTGCCGTTGCCTATCTCGTAGGCTGGTGCATCATGAAGGTGCTCGTTCCGAAGTATAAGCCTGTGGTAGTCAGCGAGTAATCGCCGGCGTTCCTTTCGCAGCGAAATAGCTACACCCGCGTGGCATTCCCCTTCTCGAATAGGGAGCCGCGCGGGTGTTTATTTGTATAACCACGAAGGACCTTTCGTTTCCTGTTATTATTCATTTCGGATAACTTTTCTTGTTACAAAGACCGACTTTTTTCCTCATTTTGACAACTTTTTCCTATTGAAAGTAAAAAAAGTTGCATCTTTCATCTCTCTTCTTTCATCTTTTTTGTATCTTTGCCAACGGAAACAGTAAAGCTATATGGATATTCTACAAAACAAGGTAGTGGCCGTAAGGCCGAAGGAACTGGAATGCGACGTGGTGCGCTTCCAGAACAATAAAGAAAAATGGGTGGCCTTCGTAGGATTGCTCGATGGTCGTCCCTATGAAATCTTCACGGGTTTGCAAGACGACGACGAGGGAATCGTGTTGCCGAAGACCGTCACCAAAGGAAAGATTATCAAGCAGGTGAACGAGGACGGCACGAAGCGTTACGACTTCCAGTTTGAGAACAAGCGTGGTTACAAAACTACTGTTGAAGGACTCTCGGAGAAATTCAATAAGGAGTATTGGAACTATGCTAAGCTCATCTCCGGAGTGCTGCGTTATGGCATGCCCATCGACCACGTTGTGAAACTCGTTGCCTCCCTCGACCTGCAGGACGAGAGTATCAACACCTGGAAGGTCGGCGTGGAGCGTGCGCTGAAAAAGTATACCGCTGAAGGCAGCGACGAATAAATTTACTCCTTAAACGCCCGTAGGGCTTTGCGCTCGACCCGAAGGGGCGCTTTCGTAGTAAAACGGAGAAAGAACTTTTGAACCGCGCCGCAGGCGCATTGAACTCTTGAACATCTCGACCTCTACCATCACTCTGCGCCGAATGCGCTTCCATGCCTTTCATGGTGTGCTGCCGCAGGAGCGTCTCGTGGGCAATGACTACGAGGTAACAGTTGTGATGGATTGCAACATCTCAGCGGCTGCTCTTTCTGATGATGTTGCCGACACGATTAACTACGCTGAGGTCTACGAGGTGGTTCGACAGGTGATGATGGAACCTTGCCATCTGCTTGAGCGTGTGGTATGGAATATCGGAGTTGCGTTGCTCACGCGCTTTGACCGCCTTGCTGCCGTCGAGGTAAGCGTCGTAAAACGTAATCCTCCCATGGGTGCCGATTGCGATGGAGCAGAAGTGAAGATCAAAGTGACAAGGTAACTTGGTGACAAAGTAACAAAGTAACTAATAAAGTAACAAAGTAACTAATAATGAAGAATAAGTCAATAAGATTGCAAAGACCGATAAGCGGCACCGCCCTACGCAGTGTTGTTACTTTGTTACTTTGTTGTTTTGTCACCCTGGCCTCTGCTGCCGATAAGTTTGTATTGGTGCTCGATGCAGGTCATGGTGGCAAGGATGCAGGATGTGTGGGTAAGATTTCGAAAGAAAAAACACTCACGCTGCGCTATGCGATGGCATTTGGAAAGATTGTTGAGCGCAACTGTCCTGATGTGAAAGTCGTCTACACCCGCACCACCGACCGTTTCCTCGAACTCTGGCAGCGTGCCGAGATTGCGAACAAGAACAAGGCCGATCTGTTTGTATCGGTACATATCAATGCCGTCTCGAAAGGCTCATCGGTGCATGGCTACCAGACTTATGCGTTAGGCCGCGGCGAGACAACGGGAAAGAAAGGCATTCAGGAGAATTTGGAGGTGGCGAAGCGTGAGAACTCGGTGATCTATATGGAGAAAGACTACAAGCAGCGCTATCAAGGTTTCGACAACTCGGCGGAGAGCAATATCATGTTCGAGTTCATTCAGGACAAGAACATGGAGCGAAGTGTAGAGATGGCACGCTTCTTTCAGAAGAGCATCTGCGCTGCTACGGGGCGCATCGATAAGGGGGCTCATCAAAACAACCTCGCCGTGTTGCGTCTGACGTCGATGCCGGCCTGCCTGATGGAGTTGGGCTTCATTTCCAATCCTGACGAAGAGAGATTCATGAATGCAGAGTCGTCGACCGATAAGTATGCGCGTGGCTTCCTGAAGGCATTCATCAACTATAAGAACAAATACTTCGACGGACTCCACGTGCCTTATCGGCCGCAGGACATCAAGGACACTCAGATTCCACAGGTGGTGCCCGATGAATATAAAGAAAAGGAGCAGCAGAAGCAACAAGAACAGGCAGCTGCAGCGAAGAAACGTAGTCAGCCGGCTCAGAATGTAAAGGAGACTCCGAAGGAAGCGGCCAAGGAGACACCAAAAGATGCTCCGAAGGAAACGCCAAAGGATGCTCCGAAAGATAAACCTAAGGAAACGCCGAAAGATGCACCTGCTAATGCGGAGATTACTCCCTTGATGGGTACAGCCTCGCAGGCTCCCATCTTTAGGATTCAAATTCTCACGGGTCGCACGCGGATCAAGACCACCGACCGACAGTTCAAAGGGCTTGCCGATGTAGACTGCTATGAAGAAGGTGGCTTGTTTAAGTACACCGTTGGTGCCTCGACCGATTACAATGCGATCGCCCGTCAGCGGCGCGAGATTCTCGACAAGTTCCCCGAAGCTTTCATCATCGCTTTCAAGAACGGTCAGAAGATGAATGTCAACGAGGCTATCAGCGAATTTAAAAAGAACAAAGGAAAATAGAAGATACATGAAAAAAGAAATCAAAATAGCACTCGTCGCCATCGCAGGCATTGTCGTCCTGTTCTTCGGCATGAATTTCCTCAAAGGCATCTCGCTGTTCTCTGAGAAAAACGTCTACTACGCCACATTTAGCGATATCAGCGGGCTCTCTGCATCGAATCCCATCTTCGCTAATGGCTATCAGGTAGGTATTGTCAGAGATATCGCCTTCGACTATTCGGGTGGTGGCGACATCGTCGTTGCCTTTACCCTCGACGATAAGATGCAACTGCCGAAGGGTACCACCGCTGCTATCGAGAGTGATTTCATGGGCAATGTCAAGATGAACCTGGTCCTCCCACAACACTCCAGTCAGCCCGAAGGGACGCCATCGTCAGAGAAAGTTCTCAACTCTAAACCCTCAACTCTCAACTCTCAACTCTCCCCCGGCGACACCATCTGCGGTTCTATGGCTGAAGGTCTCATGTCTCGTGCCGCCGCCTTGATTCCTGCCGTTGAACAGATGTTGCCGAAGGTGGATTCCATCCTGGCGAGTGTGAATGCCCTGCTTGCCGATCCCGCTATTGCCCATTCTATACGTAACGTAGAGAAGGTTTCCACCAATCTCACCACGACCACACAACAACTCAACACGCTCATGGCAGGGCTCAATAAGCAGATGCCGTCGATTATGACGAAGGCTGATGGTGTACTCGACAATGCCGATCAGCTGACGAAGAACCTGAACAACATCGACCTCGATGGCACGATGAAAAAGGTGGACCAGACGTTGGCCAATGTGCAGGCGGTGTCCGAAAAACTCAACAATCCGAATGGAACACTCGGACTTCTCATGAACGACGCCTCTCTCTATGACCGTTTGAATGGCACGATGCAGAATGCAGAACTGTTGTTGGGCGACATCAAGGAGCATCCCAAGCGCTACATCAACATCTCTGTCTTCGGACGCAAGGACAAGACGCAGTAATTTAAATGCTGTCTAAATTACGACGTGAATGTTTCACGGCTTCTCTTATCGCTCGAAACGCTTGTTTTTCTTGCGATTTATCGGTGTCGGCAAATTGTTTCACTATTCAAGTTGATTGTTGCAACCAATTATTGTAACTTGCTGGATTCCAGTAAGTTATCTCTTTTGTGGCGGCTTGTATGGAATTGGAATTAGTAAAAAAATGCGTAAAGTGCCGTGAATAAATGATTTACGTGTTTTTGGGGTGTTGAAAAACGCAAACAAGTGAAAAAAGTTTCGGCTAAAAAAATTTTTGTATTACGAACTTTTTATGTACTTTTGCAACCGAAATGCTGCGGCAAAACCTAAATCCGAGCAATTCAAACTAGAAGATTTAAGAAGAAATAAGTAGAAAACAAAGTGGTGTTGCAGGTATGAAACGCCTTGGCAGACATCGGCCACAATAAGAAGCAAGAGAGAATGACAGAAAGTCCTAATGCTCTTTGGGAGAAAGCACTCGCACTCATCAGCGAGAATGTCTCCGAGCAGCAATATAACACATGGTTCAAGCCCATCGCCTTCGAATCGTTCAACGAGCAGACGAAGACGGTGCTGGTGCAGGTACCGAGCCCCTTCGTCTACGAGTACCTGGAGGAGAACTATGTGGGACTTTTCAGTAAGGTGTTGCGGCGTGTGTTCTGTGAGGGTGTGCGACTGACCTATCGTGTTGTCACCGACCGCGAGCATAGCCTCTCTCAGAATTTCGAAGCTGAACAGCCAGAGGCTCCTGCCGAGCAGCCAAAGCGTCGTGCCAACCAGTCTCCATCTGTGCTCGATGCCGCTGTACCACAGGAACTCGACCCGCAGCTGAATCCTCATCAGACTTTCTCGAACTTCATCGAGGGCGATAGCAACAAACTGCCGCGGAGTGTTGGACTGTCCATCGCTGAGCATCCGCAGACCAGCCAGTTCAATCCGATGTTTATCTACGGACCGTCGGGATGCGGAAAGACACATCTTATTAATGCCATCGGCAATCGTGTGAAGCAGATTTATCCGCAGAAGCGCGTACTCTACATCAGTGCCCGCCTCTTCGAGCTGCAGTACACAGATTCTGTACGCAAGAACACGTTCAACGACTTCGTTCATTTCTACCAGACCATCGACCTGCTCATCGTCGACGATATTCAGGAGTGGATAGGCAAGGAGGGCACCCAGAAGACGTTCTTTCACATCTTCGACCACCTCTTCCGCAACAACCGGCGAATCATCATGGCCAGCGACCGCCCGCCGGTAGACTTGAAGGGAATGCCGGAGCGACTGCTCACCCGCTTCTCTTGTGGACTCATCGCAGAGCTCGAGAAACCCAATCGCCAGCTGTGCATCGACATTTTGAATAGTAAGATACGTCGTGACGGACTGCAGATTCCTGAGGATGTAGTGCAGTTCATTGCCGACAGTACCAATGGAAGCGTGCGCGATCTCGAGGGAGCCGTCAACTCGCTGATGGCATTCAGCGTGGTCTACAATCGTAAGATTGACCTGAAACTTGCAGAACGTATTGTGAAACGAGCCGTGAAGGTCGATGACAAGCCACTTACTATCGATGACATCCTCGACACGGTGTGCAACCACTACAATGTCACGCCAGCTGCCGTGCAGAGCAAGAGTCGCACGCACCAGCTCGTCGTGGCACGTCAGGTGTCGATGTATCTGGCACAGAAATATACAAAAATGCCGGCGGCACGCATCGGAAAACTTGTTGGCGGGCGCGATCACAGCACCGTCATCCACAGTTGTCGACAAGTGGAGCAGCGCATGAAGATCGACCGCTCCTTCTCCGACGACCTTACAAGTATTGAAAACGCCTTCAAGCTCAAAAAAGCCTGATGGCGTTTTTTGTTTTTCCATCCACCGATTACACAGATAACTTCGAAAAATACTGCGGCTTTGCGCGAGATAAAAAACCGCAGATTACACCGATTACTCAGATTAAACCTCTGCGGCTCTGCGCGAGGATATAAACCACAGATTACACAGATAACCTTTATAACTTTGCGACTTTGCGCGAGAATATACACCGCAGATTACACCGATTACTCAAATTAAACTTCTGTGGCTCTGCGTCCTCTGCGTGAATGAATTGATAATGCATGTTTTCCGTAATTATTTGCTAAATGATGGCAATTGTAAATTTTTTCGCACTTTGTCGAAAGAAAATGATAAAAATGTTTGGAAGAAAATAGAAAAATATGTACCTTTGCCACAAATATGGATTACTATGTCCTCATTGTATCCATACAAAACCGACTAAGAATATATAAAACTTAAAAATTTAAACAATAATGAAAATGAAAAAAGGTTTACTTACAATGCTCGCACTGCTGTCTATAGGCAGCGTGTTCGCTCAGGATTATTCCGTACCTGATGCAAGAGTGGTGACCTCACGTCAAGGCGTGCTCAAAGTTCAGTTGAGCTCAACAACTCCTTACCGTGATCTCCAGTTTGATTTGACCCTGCCCACAGGTATTTCGCTTGTTACAGAGTCTGTCTCACCCGACTCTCCCGATGCAACTAATGTGAAGGAAGCTGCAACAGGACATGTGATTGCCTACAATCCTGTTGGTGATAATGCAGTTCGTTTCGCTGTTTATGATCAGGCGAATGGCAATACTTTTTCAGACGGTGTGCTTATCGAAATCCCTGTGCAAGCTTCTGATGCCTTTACGGCTGATGCAGTAGCTAATGTTACAAATTTGGTTACGTCGGATGCTGAAGCCAAGTCTTATGCAAAGGATTCTTTTAACTTCAATATCAAATTGAATCTCCTCGGTGATGTTGATGAGAATGATAGAGTAGAGGTGACTGATATTCTATTGACGGCAGATTACATTTTGAATGAATTTGTTGCGCCCAACAATTTCAAGAATATTGGAGCTGCCAATGTGGAAAATAATAATATTATTAATGTTACGGATATTTTGGGTATTGCAGATATTATTCTTTCAGGCAGCGGTAGTTCATCCGCAAAAGAAATGAAAAAAGAAGAAGTGTCTTTTGTTGATACTCTTGATCCTCAGTAATAATTTTTATAGGAGATAAAGATATGAAAAGAGTTTTATTTTTAATATTGGCATCTTTTGCCGCCGTGACTTCATTCGCAGCAGATAATCTTTATTTGGGTGATGTGACAGTTGCTCAAGGAAAGAGTGCTTTGGTAGCTATTAATATGACGAGTGAAGAGAAAAGTTATCGTGGTTTCCAATTCATGCTAACTTTACCTGAAGGTTTTGAAGCAACTGAAGTGGTTAAAGCTGATAGAACTCCTGATGGTTTTTCACTTGAAGTTAGAAAACAAAGTACAATAGGAAAGTTTCAAGTTCTAGTTTATAACACGTCAGGAATGAGCTTTAATGGTACGGAAGGAGCTGTAGCTTATATTAATATTACAGCTGCTGCTTCGACTGCTTTAGGTGAATATCAAGGTTCTATAGCTGATGTAACTATGTCGACAGACCAGTCATTCTATTTTGATGAGTCTTCATTTAAAATCACAGTTACAGACAAGGTAGTTCTTGATGAGGTTTCTACTGCTCCTCCCGTTGCTACTGGGGGGCCTGTTGATATTCTGGTAAAGAGATCTATCAAGGCTAATCAGTGGAGTACTCTTTGTTTGCCATTTGATATGACAAAAGCTCAGGTAGAAGAAGTTTTTGGTTCAGATGTTAAGATAGCTTTCTTTGATAAAGAGATAAAGCCTGTAACAGTAACAGGAAACCCTGTTGAGTCCATAGAAGTTGAGTTTACATCTTATGATTTTGCCGCTATGGATGGTATGCTTTATGGATGTTCTCCTTATCTTATTAGAACTTCAAAAGATATATCTGAGTTTGAAGTAACTTCAGAAATATATATTGATGAAGAGTATTTGACGGTAGAGTATACCGCCGGTAGTCGTCCAAAGAAGACTTATGGATTCTATGGTAAATTAGCTGCGGGTACTGTTATTCCCGAGAATGGTTTGTTCTTGAGCGGTAATGAGTTCTGGTATTCTACAGGAAAAACTGTTATGAAGGGCTTCCGTGGCTATTTCCAGTTTACAGATGTCGTTCCCAAATCTTCTTCTGCCAAGGTCACTTTCAATGTTGATGGTGAAGCAACATCTATTGATGGCATGAACATTAAGTATGCAGTAGATGGTGTTTACGATCTCTCTGGCCGCAAGATTCAGCTGAAGGATGGTGATTTGAACAAACTGCAGAAGGGTGTTTACATCATTGATGGCAAGAAGGTTACCATTAAGTAAGAGTGAGTGAACTTAATTACACAATAACTATTTAAATCAGAACACAATTATGAAGAAAATAGCATATCAAACACCAGTGATTAAGACACTGACAATGGAATACCTCATGCAGGCTGCTAGCGGAAATGGCGTAACAGGTACAGGTGATGCAGTAATAGGCTCTGGTGGATACGATGAAACTGGTGAAAAAGATCCTGATGCCAAGGTCTTCGACAACCGTAGCGTCTGGGACGACTAAAAGCCCCACTCCAGCTCTCCCTAGGGGAGAGAAATGGAGAATAATGACAACAAGTGGCGGAAGCCTTGATATAACAATAAGCCCTGCTTCTTCAAGGAGCAGGGCTTATTATTTTGCTTGATATAGATTTTTACCTTTTAAAGTATATCATGTTGGGGATGTGGCGTTCGCCTTCATGGTCGAAGCGTTTGTTGTCGCTTGGGTGGTTGAGGATGTTGCCATTGAGATAGAGGGTGGTGGAGCCGCCGCCATCGAGGTTCAAAGCTGTTTTTCCACCTAAAGTCTTGATTAGATGTGCCAGTTCGGGAATGTTCATGCCGATGGCGTTGCCTAGAGAGCGTCCGTCGACAGTAATCAGTAATACCCGCTTGTCTTTTGTAATAGCTATAGCGCTGCGTGGATGCTTGGTCGCAATGAAATCACTGTCGCATGCTGACCAATCAGCATTGTGGCTGTTCTGCAAGAGCAGCGGTCCTGATGCCAGTACCGTTCCCGTTTTCTTTTTATAGCCTCGCTCGATGCTCCTCGACCAGGGAAGAATCCGGAGTTTTCCCTTGCGGACAGCTACGGCCCCCGTCACACGAATCTTGAATTCTGCTTCAGTGGTTGAGTCGGCAACGGCCCGGTCTATTTTCAGAAATGTCACCGAGCTGCCGTTGCGCATGTTGTAGTACGAACCGTTGATGGCTGCCGTCGTCTTGTGTTCCTTGGCCAACGTGCTGAGCGGTTTCATCTGTCGTGATGTGCCGATGCCCGCTTTCGCTTTCCGAGACGGCTTTATTTCTACGATACTTACGTATTGCGGTCCGCCATAGAGCGAAGGAAATGCTGCCTGCAGACTTCGCATCCCCTTGCCAATCTCCGTCACCTCCCAGTTTGCTGCGGTGAGGGCTTGCGAGTCGGCCTTGGTCTGTGCCGTTGCGGTCTGCAGGCCTGCCAATGCAAAGGCGATGATGGTACTTTTAAATAATGATAAGGTCATAGTTGTATTAAGTTTATTGGGGTATAAAGGGCGTAAAGGGGAGTGAAAGGGGAGAAAAGGGACTATAGCCCCTCCTCTGAAGAGAAAGCATCCAGTTGTAGGGGCAGACCCCCGTGTCTGCCCGAAAGATGCATGACCCTTCTCTTCTTGTTCGGGCAGACACGGGGGTCTGCCCCTACGGTTGGCTGTAAAAGCATTTCTGTTTGCAAATGTACGAAAAATGTCTGGAATCTCCAAGCCATCAATGAAAAAGAATCTTAGTAGAGAGTGGAAATCCTTTTCGTGCGATGCACGGATTTCAACTTTTTATCGTACCTTTGCAGCATGATTCAGAAACGTACAATTCCCGTTGTGGGCATGGCATGTTCGTCGTGCTCGGCACACGTTGAGAAGACCCTTAGTGAACAGAAGGGTGTAGCGTCGGCCAGTGTAAACCTAGCCACGCGAGCAGCCCTTGTGGAATATGACGATGCCGTGATTACCCTCGAACAGATGAAAGTCGCGGTGAATGCCATCGGCTTCGACCTCGTCATCGAACAAGACCGCTCGGTAGAGGAAATAGAACGTCGCGAATACTCCTTGTTGAAGCGAAAGACGTTGCTGGCATGGCTTTTTGCCGCGGGTGTGATGGGAGCCCCCTTTATACTCCCCCCTGCAGGAGGAGCTGCCGCTAACCAACTGGCTATGATCCTCGCCCTGGCCGGCCTGCTTACCTGTGGTCGACAGTTCTATGTGTCGGCTTGGCGGCAGCTACGCCACGGCATGGCGAATATGGATACACTCGTAGCCTTCTCCACTGGCATCTCGTTTCTCTATAGTTCAGTTGTGACTCTCTCAACTCTCAACTCTGAACTCTCAACTTTTTATGATGCTTCGGTGATGATTATTGCCTTTGTGCTGACGGGCCGTCTTTTGGAAGAACGTGCCAAACGTGCCACAGCATCGAGCATACGCACGCTGATGGGTCTGCAGCCGAAGACGGCGAGGGTGGTAACACCCACCCCCAACCCGCCTCAAGTAGGGACGGGGTTTACTCCCCGTCAGCAAACTGAGGCCTCCACTCATAGCGGACGGGGAATGAACCCCGTCCCTACAAAGGATTGGGAAGTCGTCCCCCTCTCCACCATCTCCATTGGAGATATCTTGGAAGTGCGGGCGGGCGAGAAGATTCCCGTTGACGGATCGGTGACATGGGCCGAGAGTTTCATGACTGCCGATGCCGCCTATGTCGATGAGTCGATGATTACCGGTGAGCCGACTCCCGTGATGAAGAAGCGTTTCAATAAAGTTCTTGCCGGCACCATTGTCCAACAGGGCACATTGCGTTTCCGTGCCACACAAGTTGGTGAGAATACCGCATTGGCACAGATCATTCAGATGGTGCAGCAGGCACAAGGCTCGAAAGCACCCGTTCAACGCGTCGTTGACCGCCTGGCCATGTTTTTTGTTCCAGTGGTTGCCGCATTGTCATTGCTCACCTTCATCGTCTGGATGCTTTGCGGTGGTGGTTTGCAGCAAGCTGTCATCTCTGCAGTGGCTGTACTCGTTATTGCCTGTCCCTGTGCAATGGGACTCGCTACGCCCACCGCCTTGATGGTGGGCATCGGTAAGGCTGCCGAGCAGAACATCCTCATCAAAGATGCGGCTGCACTCGAGCAGATGCGCAAGGTCACGGCTTTGGTACTCGATAAAACCGGTACGCTGACCATTCCCAACCCGAACATCAATTTTATAATTGCCGACTCGCTGCCTTATGAGGAGCGTGAACAGCTGAAGCCTCATGTGCCAGAGGCCATCAAAAACCTCTCCTCTCAGCTCGGCAAGCAGGGGGGAGGGTTTTCTATTTGGATGCTCAGTGGCGACCGCGAAGATGCTGTTGCCTATTGGGCTGAGAAGGCAGGCATCGAGCATTACAAGAGTCAGGTGAAGCCACAGGACAAAGAGAATCTCGTGCGAGAACTACAGCAGCAGGGACATCATGTGGCGATGGTGGGCGATGGCATCAACGACTCGCAGGCGCTGGCCCTTGCTGATGTGAGCATTGCCATCGGAACAGGTACCGATGTGGCGATGGATGTGGCGCAGGTAACGCTCATGGGTAACGACCTGCGGGCACTGCCGGAAGCCTTCCGCTTGTCACGGCGCACGGTGTCGATGATTCATCAGAACCTCTTCTGGGCCTTTATATATAATATGGTGTGCATACCATTGGCGGCTGGACTGCCTCACGCCTTTGGCATCGACTTCCAGATCACGCCCATGTGGGCTGCTGCGCTGATGGCCCTATCGAGTATCAGCGTGGTGTTGAACAGCCTGCGTTTGAGATATCAGAAATAAAAAAGCCTCCATGAGGAGGCTTTCTTTTTTAGTCTTTCAACGAATAGGTGATGGTCGATACCACGCGTACCTTTTTCTTATATGGGACATCGCCCTCATCAATCGAGAACTCACCCTGTCCGGCTTCCACAATCTTGTTGATTTTGCTGTGACTGTTCTCTGCAAACTGCGAGGCGGTCTTCTCTGCGTTGGCAATGGCTTCTGCCATCATCTCGGGCTTCAGCTCCTGGAATTTCGTGTACTCGTAGTTGGTATAGGAACTTTCAAGGATGATGTCGCGATCGATGAGTTCATCCTCTTGGCTCTTCACGGAGTCAATCAGCTTTGTGTCGTTCGAGCTGACACTGATGCTTCTATTCACCGAATAGGCATAGCGCGGAGGATTCGAGCCATAGTAGTTAGAGTAGTTGTCAGTCACGTTGGGCGATTCTACAGTAATCGTAGCCTTTCCGTCCAGTCCTTTTTCCTTCAGGAACTTCTTCACGCCGTCCACCTTTGTGTTCACGAATGCGATGACCGATTTCATCTCATTACCCGAAGCAGCGAGCGTGATAGTCCATGTCACCTTGTTCGCATCAACCTCGCGTTCAGAGAGACCTTTCACCGTCACGCGGCGATCCTTGTTTGTGAAATTGTCGAATCCACCCTTGATGCAGAGTCCCAACAGGAGCAGACCCAAAGCAATGATGGCTGCCTGCAGCAGCTTTCCATATTTCTCCATAGCTTTTTGTGTAAATAGTTGGTTAATTATAAATGTTATCTTGAATGTTTGAAACTACTTCTGAGTGGGCATGGCGTGTTGGCTGCCGAAACTGCTCACCTGCTGATGGAAGTTGCCGCCAGTGGTTGGAGCGTATGTCTGGTTGGGCAGCCACACCTGTTCGACGTTCACCTCGACACTCATCGATGGGTTCGGCATATAGCGTACGCCGGCGCCGATGCGGTCGACACCTCCCATATAGCCGCCGTAGATAGGATTTCCACCGAATGCCATTGGCCATAATCCGTAGTCATATCCATAGCCGCCATAGAGGCCGGAGATGAATCCCGTGTTGCCCGTGATGTTCTTCTGTCCATAGACGTGTGCCTCCCAATGCTCGTTGAACTGATAGCTCAGCTCACCATAGATGCCAGCGTTGCGTGCGTTGATGCCACCCCAGTTCAGATTGTTCACATAGCCGCCCGCCATGAGCGTGAGCTTGGGTATGAGTGGAGTCAGATAGGTGGCCTGCAGACTCTGCGCAAAGCCTGCGCCCTTCGGTGCATGCTTTCCGAATCCCGCGATCACCGATGCCGACAGCGACACATTCAGTCCCTGATGGAGCCCATAGTAGTACGGCAGGTTCCATCGTTGAGGCATCATGCTCATCTGGCTTGTCAGCGTGTCCACTTGTGCCGATAGTTGCAGGCAGCTCAGGACCGCGACGATGAAAGTCAACAATCTTCTTTTCATATTCATCATCATCGAACACCCTCCCTGTCTCCCTACCCTTCAAGGAGGGGCTGGGGGTATGCTCTCTTCATCGCTGCAAAAATACATCTTCTCTCTGAAACAACAAAATCTTTTTCTTAGTTTTTGCGTTAATTATCATTTTTTTGTTTGCATCAAAGACATACAATCTTAGTTAATAATGCTGAAAACGTAGGCAGAAACAACGATAATTCGAATGAATAGTATTATTTTTGCACCGCAGACAAACAGACGGACAGAAGATTTTGAGACATACGGGACAGACGGACAGAAGATTTTGAAGACATACGTGACAGACGAACATAATAATCTGAGACATCTGTGGATAATAATCTCGCGCAGAGACGCAGAGTTTTCTAGGTTATCTGAGACATCTGTGTAATCTGTGGATCATATAAAGATCAATAAAAACATCCCATCTGTGGATAGTATATATATAATAATGTAAACTGAGAATTAAAAAGAAGAAATGATGAAAAGATTGTTTTATATGGTACTGGTTATGGCAGCGATGACTGCTGTGCCTGTAGCTGCGCAAACCGAGAAAAAGACGGAGGCGCAGAAGGAGAACTTTGGTGACCGCTTCGTCCGCTTAGGCAAGAAGGCCGTGAAGGAGATGGAGAAGGCCGCTAACAACCTTGGCGATGCCATTGGTTTCGAAGACCGCGTGAATGCCGAGTCTGCCGACTCTGTGAAGGTGGATGGCGCATGGTATATGCCGCTATACACGGTGAACCTCTACAAGGGAGGCGACCTCGAACTCTATCGCGATGCCTGTCGCAAGGCTTTTGCTGCCAGGTATCCCGGAGTGACCATTCAGAGTGTGGTGGTGCCCCAGCAGGAATGGCTCAGCGACACCTATAAGAAGAATAATAAGGTGACCGGCTATGTGCAGACCCTCTACTGCTATGTGCTAGCCAAGGACGGCGACGATGGCTATGTCAATGCACGCTTCATGTTCCAGCGTCAGAAGGAAGTGGGCAAGCAGTATGAACACATTGCCAACCGCTGGCCGTTGTGGGAGAAAACCGATGTGATTCCTGCATCCACCTATGAGGTGCTGAAAACAAAGTGAGCCCTGAAGCGTAAAAAACTAACAAAATGTTTGCAGGATTGAAATAAATGTTTTAATTTTGCAGCCGATAACGTAAGTTTGATAACAAAATGAGACAATCGAGCAATTTCTTTTACGGCTATTACTTTTACTTTGCAGAACGCCTGTGAAGTGGTTGGTCGTGTGAGATAGCTCGGATGTAAGAGAGAGAATAAAAACGAAAGCCCCACTTCACAAACGTGAGTGGGGCTTTTTTATAGTTGATAGTTTATAGTTGATAGTTTATAGTTGATAGTTTCTAGTCGACTATGATTTGAACCGCGCCGCAGGCGCATTGAACCGTCCGCAGGACATTAAACCCTTTGAACCGCGCCACAGGCGCAATTGAACCGCAGCTTTGCTGCACATAGAACCGCGCCGCAGGCGCAATTGAACCATATATGAAACGGATAGCAATACAAGGCGAGCTGGGGTCTTTCCACGACATCGCGGCCCATCAGTATTTCCAGAACGAGCAGGTACAGATTATCTGCTGTTCCACCTTCGAGCAGGTCTACGAGCAGATCAAGCGTGACCCGACAGTCATTGGCATGACTGCCATCGAGAATACCATTGCGGGCTCGCTGCTCCGCAACTACGAGTTGCTTCGCGACTCCGGCACGGCCGTCGTGGGCGAGCATAAGCTCCACATCGAGCATTGCATCTGCTGTCTGCCCGAAGACTCATGGGAGACCATCACCGAGGTGCACTCCCATCCCGTGGCACTTATGCAATGTAGGGAGTTCCTGTCCAATCATCCCACGCTGAAGGCCGTTGAGGCCGAGGATACAGCTGGTTCGGCAGAGATGATCAGTCGCCTGCAGTGTCGTGGCTGGGCAGCCATCTGCCATGCCGATGCCGCGAAGCTGTATGGGCTGAAGGTGCTGCAGAACCAGATTGAAGACAACAAGCATAACTTCACCCGCTTCCTTGTTGTCTGCAACACACGCAAAGCTGACTTCATGCGTTCGCTGGAACAGTCCGACAAGGCCAGCCTTGTTTTCTCGCTGCCTCACGAGGAAGGGTCGCTGTCGAAGGTGCTCACGATTCTTTCGTTCTACAACATCAACCTCACGAAAATACAGTCGCTGCCCGTCATCGGCCACGAATGGGAATACATGTTCTATGTCGACGTAACCTATCAGAGCCTGACCCGCTATCGCCAGGCCATTGATGCAATCATGCCGTTGACCAAGGAACTTAAAATATTAGGAGAATATGAAGAATGTTAAGCCTGCCGACAGATTGTCGCTCGTTCAGGAGTACTACTTCTCGCGTAAGTTAAAAGAGGTGGCACAGCTCAATGCCGAAGGTCGCGATATCATCTCGCTCGCCATCGGATCACCCGACATGCCGCCCTCGCCGCAGACCATTGAGCGTCTTTGCGAAGTGGCTCACAGACCCGATGCCCACGGCTACCAGCCTACGGTGGGCACACCCGAGTTGCGCTCAGCGATGGCCCAGTTCTATGAGCGATGGTATGGCGTCAGCGTCGATTGGAAGAGCGAGGTACTGCCACTCATCGGATCGAAGGAAGGAATCCTTCATGTCACACTGGCGTTCGTGAATCCCGGCGATGCCGTCCTCGTGCCCAATCCCGGCTATCCCACCTACACATCGCTCTCACGTCTGCTGGGTGCAGAGGTGGTGAACTACGATCTGCTGGAGAACGACGGCTGGCAGCCCGACTTCGAGCAGTTGGAGCAGATAGTCAACGATCGACGTGAGAAAGGCTTGTCGCCTGTCCGTCTCCTCTGGACGAACTATCCGAATATGCCCACCGGTGGTCGTGCCCGTCGTGAAACCTATGAGCGGCTGGTGGCGTTCGCCCGTCGACATGGCATCGTCGTCGTGAACGACAATCCCTATTCCTTTATCTTGAGTAAGGAACATCTGTCGCTGTTGCAGGTGGAGGGCGCCAAGGATTGCTGCATCGAGTTCAACTCCATGTCGAAGAGTCATAACATGCCGGGCTGGCGTGTGGGAATGTGCATCACGAATGCCGAGTTCATTTCGTGGATTATGAAGGTGAAGTCGAACATCGACAGTGGTACCTTCCGTGGCTTGCAACTCGCTGCTGCAGAGGCACTTACCACCAACGAAGAGGCTTGGCACCACGAAGCCAACTACGAGACCTATCGTCGTCGTCGCGTGTTGGCTGAACAGATCATGACCACCCTTGGCTGCACCTTCGATCAACAGCAAGTAGGCATGTTCCTTTGGGGCCGCATCCCCGACCATTACGCCAATGCCGAGCAACTCACCGAGCGTGTTCTCCACGAGGCACGCGTGTTCATCACCCCCGGCTTCATCTTCGGTTCGCGTGGAGAGCGTTACATCCGCATCTCGCTCTGCGCCAAGGAAGAGAAGATTCAAGAGGCTTTGGAAAGAGTTCTTATTCTAAGGAATCAAGGAAAGAAGGAATGATAACCAGAACCTATGTCCAAGATTCCTTAGATAAAAAATGTCATCCGTAGAAATAAATCAAAGTTATACAATATGGAATTAGAATTAGAGAAACTGAATCTTCCTGCCGACAATGAACGTCCGTTCGTCATTGCAGGACCGTGCTCCGCTGAGACCGAGGAGCAAGTGATGACCACTGCCCGCCAGTTGAAGGAACTCGGGTGCCACAACTTCCGTGCCGGTGTGTGGAAACCGCGCACGAAGCCCGGCGGCTTCGAGGGTAACGGCGAAAAGGCATTGCCTTGGCTGCAGCTCGTGAAGAAAGAGACTGGCATGAATGTTGCTACCGAGGTGGCAACACCCGAGCATGTGGAGCTGGCGTTGAAATACGATGTCGACATCCTCTGGATTGGTGCTCGCACCAGCGCAAACCCCTTTGCCATGCAGGCATTGGCCGACTCCCTGCGCGGTGTTGACAAGCCCGTGTTGGTGAAAAACCCCGTCAACCCCGACCTGGAGTTGTGGGTTGGTGCCATCGAACGACTCAATGCCGCTGGCGTGAAGAGGCTCGGCGCCGTGCATCGCGGCTTCTCCAGCTACGACAAGAAGATTTATCGCAATTTGCCGATGTGGCAGATTCCTATTGAGTTGCGCCGCCGTTATCCGAAGCTCCCCTTGCTCTGCGACCCCAGCCATATCGGTGGACGTCGTGAGCTCATCGCGCCGCTAGCACAACAAGCCATGGACCTGGGCTTCGACGGACTCCTCGTGGAGGCCCACTGCTCGCCCGACGATGCATGGAGCGATGCCCGTCAGCAGGTCACACCCGACGTTCTTGACTACATCCTCTCGCTGCTCGTCATCCGCGACGAACGCGTTTCCACCGAGGGCATCAAGCAACTGCGCCATCAGATCGACGAACTTGACAACCAACTGATGGACTTGCTGGCGAAGCGCATGCGCGTCTGCCGTGAGATCGGTCAGTACAAGAAGGAACACAACATGACCGTCTTGCAGACCAATCGCTACAGTGAGATTCTCACCAAGCGTGGTGCCCAGGGCGCCCAGTGCGGTATGTCGGCGGAGTTTGTGGCCAGTGTCTTCGAGCACATCCACGAAGAGAGCGTGCGCCAGCAGATAGATATCATCAATAAGTAATTTAACTCAACTTTCGCAAGTAGAAGGAATAAAGGGTATAAAGGGGAGAAAAGCGCATATTTAGAGCCCCTTGATAAGGGGCGGCTATAATGCAGGGTTTCCTATCGGCCTCAATTGCACAAAGCATATGTCCCTTTTCTTCCCTTTCACTCCCCTTTTAAACCCTTTAAGCCCTAAAAAGTGGAGCTTGCGTAACTTTTATTATTATGAAAATATTAGTTGTTGGAGCAGGAAAGATGGGATCGTTCTTCATCGACCTGCTGAGTTTCGAACACGAAGTGGCTGTCTACGATCGCGACCCGCAGCGCATGCGCTTCACCTACAACTGTCAGCGGTTTACCGAACCTGAGGAGATACGCCAATTCCAGCCGCAGCTTCTCATCAATGCCGTCACGCTGAAGTACACCATTCCCGTCTTCGAGCAGTTGCTGCCGCTGTTGCCAAAGGATTGCATCATCAGCGACATCGCGTCGGTGAAGACCGGTCTGCAGGAGTTCTATGAGCAGTGCGGACACCCCTATGTGTCGAGTCACCCCATGTTCGGACCTACCTTTGCCAACCTGAACCAGCTCTCAGAGGAGAATGCCATCATCATCAGCGAAGGCGACTACATGGGTCGCATCTTCTTCAAGGACCTCTACCAGCGGCTCGGACTGAACATCTACGAATACACCTTCGATGAGCACGACCGCACCGTTGCCTACTCGCTCAGCATCCCCTTCGTCTCCACGTTTGTCTTTGCTGCTGTGATGAAGCACCAGGACGCCCCCGGTACCACCTTCAAGCGTCACATGAAGATTGCCAAGGGCGTGCTCAACGAAGACGACTACCTGCTGCAGGAAATCCTTTTCAACCCCTACACCCACGACCAGGTCAGTCAGATTCGTACCGAGTTGAAGGAGTTGCTCGAGATTATCGACACGAAAGACGCCGACGGTATGAAGGGATATCTGAAGAAGATACGCGACAACGTGCGTCGCGACATCGAGATTAAACGATAATCATGCCTCGCAACAACAAGTTCTTAGGTCATCTGGTAGCGTTCCTGACAGTCGCCGTCTGGGGCTCAACCTTCGTGTTTACGAAGCTGTTGCTGCTCAGCGGGCTGTCGGCGGCGCAGATTTTCACGCTCCGGTTCATCATCGCCTATGTGCTGCTGATGCTTTTTTCCTTGACGAGGAAGAACCACCGGTGGCTCGCCGACACGTGGAAGGACGAACTGCTCATGGTCGGACTAGGCCTGACGGGCGGCTCGATGTACTTCCTGACCGAGAACGAGGCGATGAACTACACCACAACCACCAACACCTCCCTGATTGTCTGCCTGTGTCCACTCTTTGCGACGGCACTCATCGGGGCGGTCTATAAGTCGGAGCGGCTGCGACCGTCGCAGATGCTCGGCACGGTGTTGGCGGCAATTGGTGTGGTTGTCGTCGTGCTGAACGGCCACTTTGTGTTGCATCTGTCGCCACTCGGCGACTCGCTGGCCTTTGCTGCCTGCCTCTGTTGGGCATTCTATTCGCTGTTGATGATCTCAGCCAATCGCCGTTACGATGTGGTGTTCATCACGCGAAAGGTGTTCTTTTATGGGTTATTGTCGATGATTCCATACTACCTTCTGTCGCCAGAAGGAATCCTCACTCTGCCTGCTTTCTTCGCCCAAGCGTTCAGCGACGGGTCGGAGATGGGCCTTTCCATCGTTGCCAACTTGCTCTTCCTCGGCTGTATCGCATCGATGGTGTGCTTTGTGGCGTGGAACTGGGCGTTGAAGACCATCGGTGCCGTCACGGCCACCAACTACGTTTACATCAATCCCGTCACCACGATTGTCTTTGCATGGCTCATACTCAACGAGCGCATCACCGTCTTCTTCCTCATCGGTACCGCCTTGATTCTCATCGGCATGTATCTCGCCGATAGGAAGAAGGCATGAGACGACAAAAAACTCGATGATGTTTGTGGGATTGAGAAGAATTTATTACTTTTGGCTTCGCCGAAGTTACTCCCGTTCTTTCCCCGCTTCGCTCTGAAAGCGTCTCCTACGTCGCCGAGCGCGGAAATGAAATCAAAAACTTAGGTTTTTGTTTTGCATTTCGCTCACTTATTCGTAACTTTGCATCAACAAACAATAACGCATTATGGCAAAAGTACTTTTAATCAATGGAAGTCCACGCCGGCAAGGCAATACGTTCCTGGCGCTGAGCGAGGTGGCGAAGACCTTGCAGCAGGAAGGTGTGGAGACGGAAATCATCAGTATCGGACCGAAGGCCATGCAGGGTTGCATTGCCTGTGGCATGTGTGGTCGCGAGGGACGCTGCACGTTCCGCGATGAAGTCTACGAGCAAGTCATGCGCTCTGTTCGCGACGGCATCGACGGCCTCGTCGTGGGTTCCCCCGTCTATTATGGTGGCCCCAACGGCTCGCTCTGTGCACTCCTCGACCGCGTGTTCTACTCGCTGGGCAAGCAGCTGCAGTTCAAGCCTGCCGCCTCTGTTGTGGTGTGTCGTCGTGGTGGCGCATCGGCTGCTTTCGACCGACTGAACAAGTATTTCACCATTCTCAACATGCCCATCGTCTCCTCGCAGTATTGGAACATGGTGTATGGGCAGACGCCTGGCCAAGCCGCACTCGACGAGGAAGGCATGCAGACCATGCGTACGCTGGGACGGAACATGGCATGGATGATTCGGAAGCTGAACGTCAGCGAGGACGGTCATCCTGAATTGGAGCAGCCCCTGCGCACGAACTTCATCCGATAGTCTTCTTTCTTGCGCCTCAGGCGCTATCTTTCCTGATGATCAATCTACTACTGACGGGTCTGCTGACGTTGGTGAGCCTGAACTGCGAAAACCTCTTCGACTGCCAGCACGACTCGCTGAAAAACGACCTGGAGTGGACGCCCGAGGGCACCAACCACTGGACTCGCACGCGCTATTGGCACAAGCTGAACAACATCGGGCGCGAGATTCTGGCGTGTGGGGAACTGACTAACGCCGGTTGGGATGGCTCGGAGGGTGATTTCCAGCTGCCCGACCTCGTCGCATTGTGCGAGGTTGAAAACGACTCGGTGCTCTTCGACCTTTCGAAGAGATCGCTGTTGCGAAACGCCAAGTACGAATATGTGATGACCAACTCGCCCGACCCGCGAGGCATCGATGTCGCCCTGCTTTATTCACCGTTCTCTTTCCGTCTGCTTCATCATCACGCCTTGCACGTGGAACCGCTGAAGGACATGCATCCCACGCGCAACATCCTCTATGTCGCGGGGCTCCTTGCCTCGGGCGACACGCTGCATGTCTTCGTCGTTCATGCGCCCAGTCGGTCGGGTGGGGAAGTGCTGACGCGCCCCCACCGCATGCAAGTGGCTCGGCGGCTGACGGCAGCCATCGACTCGCTTCACACGCTTTTTCCCAATGCAAATATCCTTGTCGCTGGCGACTTCAACGACTATAGCCGCGACAAGAGCATCCGGTATCTCGAGGAATCGGGGCTCACGGAGGTGTCGAAGCAGGCGCAGGGCAGCAATGGGGCACGCGGCACCTATCGCTTTCAGGGCGAGTGGGGATCGCTCGACCACATCTTCGCTTCACCAACGATGACTGCCCGACTTGCAGAATGCATCATCTTCGATGCTCCTTTCCTCCTGGAAGACGATGAGGCCTATGGCGGCCGCAAGCCCCGCCGCAACTTTCTCGGTCCCCGATATATGCAGGGCTTCAGCGACCACCTACCACTTGTGGCGCGGTTTAGGTTTTAGAAACCTTTTTTTTCATGGATAATGATATGGCAGTTGGCATTTCGTACTGCCACGTGGTCCCCTCCTTTTGGAAGGAGGGGTTAGGGGTGGCGAAGCGCGAGGAGGGAGCGATGAGGGGAGCGCAGCGACGGGGGAAGAGAAAAATAAGGTTTGACATATTTATTATACATACAATAGGTAGTGACATTATTTGTTCCGCTACCACCCTCGACCCCTCTTCCCTGGAGGAGGGGACAACAGTCGGAGCATTGCATACCTATCTCTGCTATGCAAACCCCACAATCGTTCTCTTTTCTTCATTCCCTACATTTCATCACAACCCCTTTTCTCACGCCTCCGGAAGCCTGCTTCCATTTGCCCAGAGCATTGCTTTCGTTTGCACGGAGCATTGCTCTCGTGTCACTATCTCAATGCCCTTGTTATGCTGGAGCAATGAGGTGGAAAAGTAAATTAACTTAATTTGTGTAGTAAATTAAGTTATTTTATTCAGTAAATTAAGTTATTTTACCGAGCAAATTAAGTTAATTTACCGCACAAATTAAGTTAATTTACTGAACAAACTAAGTTGTTTTGCTAAACGGGAGCAATGCTAACGACTCACGAAAGCATTGTTCCAGCTCCACGAAAGCATTGTTCCAGCCCCACGAAAGCATTGCTCCTGCTACACAAAACCATTGAAAATTCTACGCCTTTCCACCCCTGCCATATAAAAATATGTGGCTGAAGAGTTGCCTATCTCATTTTTTATCAGTACCTTTGCACTCTTAAATGAGTAATCGCAAAAAGTAAAACAGTAAATTGTAAATTAAATAAAGATGTTTGAGAATCTAAGTGACAGACTAGAGAGATCGTTTAAGATACTGAAGGGTGAAGGCAAAATCACCGAGATCAACGTTGCCGAAACGCTGAAAGACGTGCGCCGTGCATTGCTCGACGCTGACGTAAACTACAAGGTGGCGAAGACTTTCACCGACACGGTGAAGGAGAAGGCGCTGGGCATGAACGTGCTTACGGCCATCAAGCCAGGACAACTCATGGTGAAGCTCGTGCACGACGAACTGGCAGAGCTCATGGGCGGGCAGGCTGTAGACCTGAAACTTGAGAACAAACCTGCTATTATCCTCATGTCGGGTCTGCAAGGTTCGGGTAAAACCACGTTCTCCGGAAAGCTTGCCAACATGCTGAAGAACAAGCGCCACAAGAAGCCGTTGCTCGTGGCTTGCGACGTCTATCGTCCCGCCGCTATCCAACAGCTGCACGTTGTGGGTGAGCAGGTGGGCGTTCCCGTCTATTCGGAGCTCGAGAACAAGGACGTGATCTCCATCGCCGAGCATGCTCTGCAGGAGGCAAAGGCGAAAGGTAACGACGTGGTAATCGTTGATACCGCCGGTCGTTTGGCCATCGACGAGCAGATGATGGATGAGATTGAGCGCCTGAAGAACTTCCTCAACCCCGACGAGACGCTGTTCGTGGTGGACTCGATGACGGGTCAGGATGCTGTGAACACGGCGAAGGAGTTCAACGACCGTCTGGACTTCGATGGTGTTGTCTTGACGAAACTCGATGGTGACACCCGCGGTGGTGCAGCCCTCTCGATTCGTACGGTGGTGACGAAGCCTATCAAGTTCATCGGTACGGGTGAGAAGATGGAGGCCATCGACGTGTTCCACCCCTCGCGCATGGCCGACCGAATCCTCGGCATGGGTGATGTGGTGAGTCTTGTTGAGCGCGCTCAGGAGCAGTTCGACGAGGAGGAAGCCAAGCGTTTGGAGAAGAAACTCCGCAAGAACCAGTTCGACTTCAACGACTTCATGGGTCAGATTCAGCAGATTAAGAAGATGGGTAACATCAAGGATCTGGCTTCGATGATTCCCGGTGTGGGCAAGCAGATCAAGGACCTCGACATCGACGACGATGCCTTCAAGGGCATTGAGGCCATCATCAACTCAATGACGCCCTACGAACGCTCTCATCCCGATGTGCTCAACCAGAGCCGTCGCATGCGCATCGCCAAGGGTTCGGGCACGAAAGTCGAGGAGGTGAACCGCCTGCTGAAGCAGTTCGAGCAGACCCGCAAGATGATGAAGATGGTTGCCGGCGGTGGTATGGGTGGCATGATGCGTGGCATGCGTGGTATGCCCAAAATGCCGAAGCGGTAAACAATGACCTTTCATATAAACACAAAACTCCCATGACATTAATTGACGGAAAGAATACTGCTGCCGAGATTAAGGCAGAGATTGCTGAGAAGGTACGGCAAATGGTTGCCAACGGCGGTAAGCAACCGCATCTGGCAGCGGTCCTCGTGGGCCACGATGGTGGTTCGGAGACCTACGTAAAGAACAAGGTGCTGGCCTGCGAGGCTTGCGGCTTCAAGTCGACGCTCATCCGCTTCGAGGACGATATCACCGAAGAGGAACTCCTTGCATGTGTGAATCAACTCAACAACGACCCCGACGTCGACGGCTTCATCGTACAGCTGCCGCTGCCGAAGCACATCGACGAGCAGCGCATCACCGAGGCTATCGATCCCGATAAGGACGTCGACGGCTTCCATCCCGTGAACGTCGGTCGCATGGCCATTGGCCTGCCTTGCTTCATCTCCGCCACTCCCCTTGGCATTATGACCCTTTTGAAACGCTACAACATCCCGACATCGGGTAAGAAATGTGTGGTGCTTGGCCGCTCGAACATCGTAGGCAAGCCGATGGCTCAGCTGATGATGCAGAAGCAATGGGGCGATGCAACGGTCACCGTTTGCCACTCTCACTCGCCACAGCTGAAGCAGGAGTGTCGCGAAGCCGATATCATCATCGCCGCCATCGGTCGTCCGGGCTTCGTCACAGAGGACATGGTGAAGGAGGGTGCCGTCGTCATCGACGTAGGCACCACCCGCGTTCCCGATGCTACGCGCAAGAGTGGCTTCCGCCTTTCGGGCGATGTAGACTTTGAACATGTTGCTCCGAAGTGCTCTTACATCACACCCGTGCCGGGTGGTGTAGGCCCCATGACCATCTGCTCGCTCATGCTCAACACGCTGCAGGCAGGAGAGGGAAAGATGGCAAGGTAACAAAGTGACAATCATGATTCCTATGACAGCACAGGAATTCTATATTCAGGGTAACCAACACAGACGCAACGGCGACTACCAAGCCGCCATGAACGCTTACATGGAGGCCATCGCACTCGACCCGGAGTCGCCTGCGGTGGAGGCGCTTCGCATGTTGCAGGACATCATGAACTATTATTGTAAGGATGTTTATAATCCTTGAAAAAGAATTTTAGCATTTTCTTTGGTCGGTTCAAAAATAATTACTACTTTTGCATCAACCTATAAGCTAATCCTTAAAATCAACAAAACATTATGGCAAAAATCAAGGGAGCCATCGTAGTGAACACCGAACGGTGTAAGGGATGCCAACTGTGCATCATCGCCTGTCCGAAGAATGTCATTGCGTTGGCACAAAAGAAAGTGAATGCGCACGGCTATCCATACGTGGAGGCCTCGCTGCCCGACGAGTGCATCGGTTGCGCCTCGTGCGCTATCGTGTGCCCCGACGGTTGTATTACTGTTTACAAAAAAAAGGTTGAGTAAAGATGGCAGAAAAAGAAGTTGTATTGATGAAAGGCAATGAGGCGATAGCCCATGCAGCCATTCGTTGCGGTGCTGACGGATATTTCGGCTATCCGATCACTCCGCAGAGTGAAGTGATTGAGACGCTCGCCGAGCTGAAGCCTTGGGAGACCACTGGTATGGTGGTACTGCAGGCCGAGAGCGAGGTGGCATCCATCAACATGATCTACGGCGGTGCCGGTGCAGGTAAGAAGGTGCTTACCTCGTCTTCATCGCCTGGTGTTGCCCTAATGCAGGAAGGCATTGCCTACATGGCTGGTGCCGAGCTGCCGGGCGTGTTTGTAAACGTGCAGCGCGGCGGCCCCGGTCTGGGAACCATCCAGCCTTCGCAGAGCGACTACTTCCAGGCTACGCGTGGCGGTGGCAATGGTGACTACTATGTCATCACGCTCGCCCCGAACAGCGTACAGGAGATGGCCGACTTTGTCGACCTGGCCTTCGAGCTCGCTTTCAAATATCGCAACCCCGCTATGATTCTCTCCGATGGTGTCATCGGACAGATGATGGAGAAGGTGGTGCTGCCGCCGTTCAAGCCCCGTCGCACCGAGGACGAAATCCTGAAGGAGTGCCCGTGGGCTACCACTGGCCGCACCAAGGACCGCAAACCAAACATCATCACTTCGCTCGAACTCACCTCTGAGGTCATGGAGCAGCGCAACCTGCATCTGCAAGAGAAGTATCAGCAGATTCGCGACAACGAGGTACGCTTTGAAACCATGAACCTCGACGAAAAGGACGATTATATGATCGTGGCCTTCGGTAGTGCTGCCCGCATCGCCGAGAAGGCTATGGAGCTTGCCAAGGAAGAAGGCATGAAGGTAGGTCTGTTCCGTCCCATCACGCTTTGGCCGTTCCCCGAGAAGGAGATTGCCGCTGCCGCCAAGGGAAAGAAGGGCGTGCTCGTTGTGGAGATCAATGCCGGACAGATGGTTGAAGATGTCCGCCTCTCTGTAAATGGCGCTGTGCCTGTTGCTCATTTCGGTCGCCTGGGTGGTATCGTGCCCGAGCCCGATGAAATTGTTAAAGCCTTAAAAGAGAAATTCTAATGGAAAATATAATCAGTCCTGAGAATCTGGTTTACCAGAAACCTACCCTGATGAACGATGTGCCCATGCACTATTGCCCGGGCTGTTCACATGGTGTCGTCCACAAACTTGTGGCCGAGGTGATTGAAGAAATGGGCATGGCCGATAAGACCATTGGCGTTTCGCCCGTAGGTTGCGCCGTGTTTGCCTATAAGTATATCGACATCGACTGGCAGGAGGCTGCCCACGGACGTGCTCCAGCAGTGGCTACCGCCATTAAGCGCCTGTGGCCCGACCGCCTCGTGTTCACCTATCAGGGTGATGGCGACATGGCCTGCATCGGTACGGCTGAGGCTATTCATGCGCTGAACCGCGGCGAACACATCGCTATGATCTTCATCAACAATGCCATTTATGGTATGACCGGTGGTCAGATGGCTCCCACCACGCTGCTTGGTCAGAAGACAGCTACGTGTCCCTACGGTCGCCAGGCCGACCTTCACGGATATCCTCTGAACATCACCGACCTGGCTTCGCGCCTCGAAGGCACGTGCTACGTCACGCGTCAGTCGGTAGAGTCGGTGCCTTCCATCCGCAAGGCAAAGGCCGCTATCCGCAAGGCTTTCGAGAACTCCATGTCGGGTAAGGGCTCATCGCTCGTCGAGATTGTCTCCACCTGCAACAGCGGTTGGAAACTCTCACCTGCCAAGGCCAATGAATGGATGAAGGAGCACATGTTTGAGAAGTATGTGAAGGGTGACCTGAAGGATGTTTAGCCCCCTAAAGTAGGGGGTTGGGGGTCTTGAGTTATGTCGAGTCCCTCAATCCTTAAGCACCGATAGAGAATAATAACAAATAAAAGTTTCACTAGACCCCATCCCCCTTTCTTAGGGGGCATAGAATATGAAAAAAGAAATAATTATCAGTGGTTTCGGCGGTCAGGGCGTGCTCTCAATGGGTAAGATTCTGGCTTACTCCGGACTTATGGAAGATAAGGAAGTGACGTGGATGCCGGCCTATGGACCCGAGCAGCGCGGCGGTACGGCCAATGTGACCGTGATTGTCAGCGACGAGCGCATCTCTTCGCCCATCCTCAGTAAGTATGATGTGGCCATTGTGCTCAACCAGCCTTCACTCGACAAGTTCTTGCCGAAGGTGAAGCCCGGCGGTATCCTCATCTACGACGGCTTCGGCATTGCCAACACTCCGGTGCGCGACGACATCAACGTCTATCGCATCGACGCCATGGACAAGGCTGCAGAGATGAAGAACTCTAAGGTGTTCAACATGATCGTGCTCGGCGGACTGCTGAAGGTTTGCCCCGTAGTGACCACCAACGGCCTTGAGAAGGCTCTCTTCAAGTCGCTGCCCGAGCGCCATCACGGCCTCATCCCCCTGAACATGCAGGCTGTCGACGAAGGCATGAAGATCATCGAGAAAGTGTAAATTTAGTTGATAGTTTAGAGTTTATAGTTGATAGTTCTTTCTCCGCTATGCTACGAAAGCGAGCAAGCTCGAGCGGATGGTTAACTATCACAGTTTACTTTAAACACACATACAAATCAGGGGCGTAACCATCGGTCGCGCCCCTGATTCTTTTATTCCTCGTAAGGTTATCTGTTCACAATCTCCTTCAGCCGCTTTACCTTCTCGGCAATCTCTTCGGTGGTGCCGGGATCAATGTCGCGGAAGGCGGCAAGGGCGGCGTTGAGTTGCTCAAGGGTAGCGGAGTTGTTGCTGCGTTCGAGCTGTTGGCGCACGAGGCGGACCTTCTCGGCCAGCTGGATGCCTTCGATGAAGCGTTCCCACTTGGGTGAAGAGCAGGGACCGGGATAGATGACGTAGGTGTCGCCGGGTGCGAAGAACTTGAAGCGGGAATCGTGAAGCGGGTCGTCGGTCCAGTTCATCCACGACCAATGCAGATAGCCGTCGAAACCGTTGGCGATGGCGTTCAGCGGAATGTAGACGGCTTCTACGGGATGGCTGTTGGTGAACGTGTTCGGCCGCTTGGTCGAACAGCAGATGTAGGTGGTGCTTACCATGCCTCGCTCATGACGACGGGCGAGTTCCTCCTGTGTGAAACGGTCGCGATAGCCGATGCAGAAGTCGTAAAGATTCTCTGCCAGTTCGGCGGTGTGATGGCCCGCCATCGCCATCTTCATACCCGGCACGGCCTTCTGCACGAGGTTCCAAGCGTCGCGCATAGGCTTCTCACCGCGCTCATCCATCGCGATGCAGGTCTTCTCGTACCATCCTTTCTCCTTCAGATGCTGGGCGAACGCCTTCAGAAACTCCGTCCAGAGCTCTTGATAAGCAGGGCTGTCGGTCTTCGCCTTCAGGTCGATGTATTGCTGTGAGAAGGCATCGAAATAGCGGAACGTCATGTCCCACGGCACCATCGAGAAGCAGTTGATCTGCTTATTGATGCCGCACGAGTCGCAAAGCTCCACATAGTGGTCGAACACCGTGTAGTCATAGCTCCACGAACCATCCTTCTCGCGTGTCGTCTTCACCATCGCATCGAACTTGTCGTTGCTCTGTGCGCCCCACGGTTCATAGAATAATACGGTTGTGACAACCTTCTGTCCGGCACGTGCCAGCATCTGCAGATAAGGCCGCAGCAGGTCGTAGTGTTGCTGACTCCATCGCGGCACGTTGTAGAAACGGCTCACGCTGTAGGGCTGTTGCCAGTAGTCCAGATGGAATTGCTGCTCCTGTGGACGAGGCAACGTGCGACCGACCACCTCCACCCGCAAGGGCAGACGAGCCAATGTGCGCTTCGACTCACTACCGACTACCTCCAATTGCCACTCGTAACGGCCGGCCTTGCAGTTGTAGGGCACCTCTATGGTACACCACACGGGGCGCAACTTGCATTCTTTTGGTTGCTCGCCGCCGCCGATGATGTCAGGAACAAGGTAGGGTTCCAAGTCATCAGGATGGTTGCCACACGTATTGAAACTGTCCGTGAGCACCCATCCGAGGAAGTCGGCCTTCGCCTCCCACTGACTGGCCGTCTTGCCTTTAGCCTTCAAGCGGAGTGTCAATGGTTCGCTGGTGGCATCGGTCTGCACCACTGCCTCCAGTCCCAAGCGCTCGCCGCGCCATGCTACAACACTTTGGCTTGCGATGAGTCGGTTTGCCAGTGTTGTCATGTCGTCGGCGGTAGCAATCAGACGATTATTCTCTACCCATGAGGCTTGCAGCGGCTTTTGCTGGGATGCAGCATGGCTTCCCACAGCCACCAATAGGCAAATGGCCGATAAGAGTTTTCTCATTGTCATGATTTCTTTATTTTACGATGCGGAAATAGTTCTCCTTCCGAGGCTTGGCCGGACGGGCAGGTGCGGAAGGATAGCCCAGCGAGAGTGCTCCAATACCCACCAGGTCGGTAGAAACTCCAAGTCGCTTCATGAGTTCTTTGCCTTCAGGTGTGTCGAACATCTCGCGCTCGCGGTTGATCCAGCATGAGCCGAGGCCAATGCTATGGGCGGCAAGCATCATGTTTCCAAGTACGAGCGATCCGTCCTGCACGGCGTTGCGCCACTTGTCGGGATGAGAGCCGAACACCAGGACGATGGTCGGTGCATCGTAATAGGGATTGCTGGTAACCCCCATCACCTCAGCGTTCATGCGTACAAGCTGAGCGATGATCTCGGGATTCTGCACAGCCACAATCCACGGATCCTGGTAACCCATGCCCGTGGGAGCATAGGTGCCTGCTTCGAGCACGGTGAGGAGTTCCTCATCCGTGATCTGCTCGGGTTTGTACTTGCGAACGCTGCGGCGCTCGAGTAATGCTTTCAATACTTCGTTATCCATCATAGTTTCTTTTTTGTTATGGTTGATGATTATTCTTCAATCTTGATGGCGATGCCCTTCAACTCCTGCCAGCCAGCTCGGTCGGTGAGACGTACCATGAAGTGATAGTCGCCCTCGTCGATGTCGGCAGGAATCTGGATATCGAAGCGGGCGGTATAGCTCTTCTGTCCGGCAGGAATCTGATAGTCCTGATTGAACACCCACGGCTTAACGGGCTGGTGGTGTTCGTGTTCATTCTCGTCCTCGCACTCAGTTGTCGATGTGCTATGGGTGTGGTGTTCGAAGTTGTTGTGAATCTCAATGTTGAAACTGCCAAGCTCCGTGTCGTCTTCAAACACGTAGTTGAACGCGATAACATCGCCACGATGGTAGGTTTGGCAGTCAATGGGATTAGCTGTGATACCTTTGTCGCTGATGACGGGCTTCGACATGTCCTTCTCTTCGTCGTCGCCACCGCAGGCAGTGAAACACAATGTAACAACACTCACAAGAGCCACAGCAAGGCTCATATATATATTCTTTTTCATTTTTGATTTCTATTTTGAATGATATGGTTTGTTTTTATTGCTCCCTCTCCTTGGGGGAGGGTTGGGGAAGGGTTTTAAAACTCCAGCCCCACCATCAACGAGCAGTTGCGCCCGGGCTCGGGCACGTCGATGAGGCGGTAGTAGCTGGTGTGGTCGTAGTAGCGCTTGTTCAACAGGTTGTCGGCATGTAGCGCCACTTTCACGGTCGTCTTGCCACAGGCAAAATGCTTGCCAACCGAGGCATTCAGTGTCCAATAGCCATCGGTAGGCTTCTCGGGTGGTACAATCTCGTGTTGTGCTCCAACGACATGTGCGTTCAAACTGGCAAAGCCTTCTCCTTTCCAATCGAACGAATACTTCACACCGGCATCCACCGACCAAGGCGTTGAGAAGGGTAGCGTGTAGCCTTTCTTCTCGCCCGACAGCTGTTCGGCATACAGATATTCGCCCTTCAGCTCTGCTTCCCAATGACGGGTGATGGCATAGGTGAGTTGGGCTTCCAACCCGTAGCGCAGCACGCGTGCCTGTCGGTAGTTGTACATCTGCAGGCCCTCCACGTAGTCGGATGTGGGGTTTAGGTAGATGTAGTTGGGGAAGTAGTTCACATAGGGATCCACTTGTACCGTCAGCCGGTCACCAGTCCAAAGGATGCTGGCATCCAGTTGGTACGACTGCTCGGGGTCGAGTTCCGTGTTGCCCTTCTCGTAGCGGAAGATGTGGTAGTTGATACCGTCGGCACCCAGTTCCTTTGGAATGGGAATGCGGAAGCTCTTGCCGATGTTCGCCTTCACAACCCATGGCCCAGCGTTCCAGTTCACACCTGCCGACCAGGTAAGACTGTTGAATTCACGGCTCATTTCTGCCGACCGCTGTTTGTAGACCGAGTCTCCACCAGCAACGGGTGTCTTGTACCAGTCTTCGTAACTGCTGATGTGGGTGTGGGCATGGTCATAGCGTATGCCGGCATTCACAATCAAGCGTTCGCTCACGTGGTAGCGGTCCATCGCATAGATGCCCATGCTCAGCGTCTCAAAGTCGGGAATGATGAATCCCCAGCCTGCACGGCGGTTGTGCTGATACTCGGCACTGGCGCCCGTGCGGATGTCGTGACGTTCCGAAGGTGTGTAGCGCAGTCCGACGATAGCGGTGTAGGTGCTCTTGTTGAAGCGACGTTCCAGCGGGTCGGCGGGTTTTGGCATGTAGCCATGTGACATGGGTTCCGACTGTTCCTTGCGCAGGTTGTTCTGGTAGGCCAGGTTTACTTCTGCCGACAGCAGTTCGTTTCGCCACGTCGTATGGCTCAACACCTTCAGGTGGTTTACGCTCTGGTGCGGCAAGTCGATGTCGCGACGTGAGTGATCGTAGTCGATATCGCTCAAACGCACTTCCAGTCCATGTGCATTGGCAAAGAAACCGCTCTTCGAGTAGCTATCGGAGATGCGCACGTCGGTATGGAAGTTGTAGCCGGCGTAACCCAACATCACACTACCATCGCGCTCCAGACCCGCGGTGTTGCGCAGCCGTTGGTCCTTCAGGCGTATCCAGTAGGAGTAATATTGTATGCTATCTGTCGGTACCTGGTAGTCGGCATAGTCGATGAGCGTTAGGTTGGCGCGGTAGAAGAAGTGGTCGTGTCGGCCGCCAATCTTCGCCGAGAGTCCTAACTGCTCGTTGTTTGTACGGCCGAACAACTGCACGGCACCTTCAAGCTTTCGTGTCGGGATATGGTTGGTGAACAGGTTCAGCACACCACCGATGGCATCCGAGCCATAGAGTAGGGCGGCAGGGCCTTTGATGACTTCTGCTCGGTCGACGCTGAACTGGTCGATTTCCAATCCGTGGTCGTCGCCCCACTGCTGTCCTTCGTGCTTCACACCGTCCTCGGTCACGGCCATACGATTGAAACCCAGACCACGAATGGTGGGCTTCGACTGTCCTGAGCCGATGGTCATGGCCTTCACACCGGGAATGCCCTGTAGCGTCTGCATCAGACTACCCGAGAAGTTGTTCTCCAGAAAGTCCTGCCCGACCTGTACTGCCGACTGCGACGACTTCATCTGGAAGTCGCGCTTGGCCTGACCGGTGACCGTCACGCTGTTGAGCGTAATGGTCGTATCATTGGCTGCACACAACATCATTGCGGCAGCCAGTAGATTGATGATCATATCTGAATGTCTTTATTTGAAAAAAACACAAAAAGAGATTGTACCCGTGTGTTAATTCAAATAAAAGGTGGTGCGCGCGAAAGACGAATGCCCTCTGCACGTTGCAGCAGGCTTTGGCAGCCATCCAGGCGGAGGGCATACAGCAAGTGGATGTTGATGACGAGCACCACGGCCAGTGCAGGAAGCACGGGCGTGTGGAGAATCTGGCAGAGTATGCAATTGTCTACGCAGTCTTGTCCAGATGTCAGGTGGCCGGCATGTGGCATGTGGTTGGCACATTCCACACAGGCAACCTCGCTGCTCGCCTGTGATGGGTGAACGTGTAGGGACGCAATGAACAGCATTGGCAGGAATACTGCCAACATCAAGCGGGATGCTATTTTGCGTTTTTGTGTCACGTTCACGGCTGCAAAGTTACGAATAAGTGAGCGAAATGCAAAGGAAAAAAGGATTTTTTTGCTTTTGCTTTTCCGAACGGAAGTAAATTCGGCGAAGCCAAAATTACGAATAAGTGGGCGAAATACAAAGCAAAAAACACTTTTTTTGATTTTATATCCGAATGGAAGTATCTTCGCGACTTTTGTCGCAAAGTTAAAAATATTTTTATTGATTATCCTTATGTTTTTTCGTTAATGTTCTAAAAAATGTATGCGGGTTCAGCTTTTTTTCTTTATCTTTGCAAATGCAAGGGGCTGCATAGCTCGTTGTAAGAAAGTAAAAACATTATTAACTCATTAAGGAAGAGACGAATATGAAAAAGTATGTTTGCGACGTGTGTGGCTACGAGTATGATCCTGAAGTAGGTGATCCCGAGAACGGCATCGCTGCCGGAACGGCTTTCGAAGACCTGCCCGATGACTGGGTGTGCCCGCTTTGTGGTGTTGGCAAGGATGAGTTCAGCGAGGCATAGTCTCACAGTTTTGTTTTTTTCTGCGCGAAGAATCAACGAAATGAAACATCTTTCTAATAAAAGCGCCAAGGTTCTCGTCATGACCTTGGCACTTGTTGCGTGGGGTTGTGTCGCATGGGCTCAGACTCCTTCCTATTCTGTGATTGCTGGCGACACGACGTGCCAGGTGTTTATCTATTCGCCCGGCGAGCGCGACGGCTTGCATCTGGCTTTTCATGCCGAGGACGACACTTGGCAGGAAGTGGGGCAGCTGTGCAGCTCCGACTATGGCCAGTGGGGTGCTGAGAAGCGTATGTACAAGCCGTCAGTGGTGCATGCCAACGACGGCTCGTGGCGACTGGTGTTCGGCGTGAACGACCACGCGCCTTGTTTCGCGGCAGCCTTCAGCGAGGATCTCATCACTTGGCGTCCGCAGGACTATCCACTCATGTCGCAAAAAGGTTGCTTGGAGCCCATCGTTTTTGCGATGGACGACGGCACGTTCGATATATATTATAAGGATCGCGCGGGGCAGAAGCACTACGTGCAGGCATCGGCCGACTTCCGCCACTTCACCGAAGACTCACTGCTGAGCAGCATCGACGATGTGGCTTGGCTGCGCGACAGCGTGACCGTTGTGCCGCGAGGCAAGCAGGAAGGCAAGATGCAGGAAGGCAATTTGTTTGATGTGCCAAAGGTACACCTCGACTTCATCCGGCAATGGTTCCATGCTCTGGCGCAGGAGGATGATCTGAATCGCGAGACGATGCGCGACGATGCCACGCGCTTTGCGTCGCTACCCGCTACGGTAAAGGCTACGCTGAAAGTAGATGCTTCTGCCGAGAAGCCCATCAGCGACAAGCTTATCGGCGTGTTCTTTGAGGACATTAGCTATGCCGCCGATGGTGGACTCTATGCCGAACTCGTGCAGAACCGCGACTTTGAATATACGGGCCACGACCATCGTGGATGGAATGCCACCACAGCCTGGCACTCGTCAAGACCTATAGAGATCGCCACCGAGCACCCACTTAGCAAGAACAATCTGCATTATGCCATGCTGTGGCCAAAAGACACGCTTTGGAACGAGGGTTGGGACGGCATCGCAGTGGAGGCGGGTAAGAACTACGACTTCTCGATGTATGTGTTTGCCGGTGGCCAGAAGCAGGACTTCCTCATTCAGCTCATTGGCGAGAACGGCACTGTTCTAGCCAAAACCAAGCTGAAGACTGCTGCCAGCGATTGGACGCAATATACCACCGTGCTCACCGCCAAAGGCAGCGATGCAAAGGCTCGATTGGCCATTGTGCCGCTGAAGGCAGCCCACGTGGGTGTCGATATGATTTCGCTCTTCCCGCAGGAGACCTTTAAGAATCGTAAGAATGGCCTGCGCAAAGACCTGGCACAGGCGATTGCCGATCTGAAACCAAAGTTCGTTCGCTTCCCAGGTGGTTGCATGACACATGGTCAGGGCCTCGAAAACATCTACCATTGGAACCATACCGTCGGCCCTTGGCAGGATCGTAAACCCGATTTCAACATCTGGAACTATCACCAGACGCGTGGACTGGGCTTCTACGAGTACTTCCAGTTCTGCGAGGACATCGGTGCCGAGCCGCTACCCGTGCTAGCCGCTGGCGTGCCTTGTCAGAACTCTGCAGCCAATGCTGATGGCATCGGCGGTCAGCAAGGCGGCATCCCGATGGCCGATATGCCTGCCTACATCGATGAACTCTGCAACCTCATCGAGTGGGCCAACGGCGATCCTGCTAAGTCGAAGTGGGCGAAGATGCGTGCCGATGCTGGCCATCCGGCTCCGTTCAACATGAAGTATCTCGGCATCGGTAACGAGGATATCATCTCTACCGTCTTCGAGGAGCGTTGTGAGATGATTGCAAAGACCATTCGCGAGCGTTATCCGGAGATTCAGATTTGCGGAACTGCCGGTCCATTCCACTTCCCATCAGCCGACTATGTAGAGGGCTGGAAGTTTGCCAACGATCATCGTTCGCTTTTCGACCTCATCGACGAACACTACTACGAGTCGACGGGTTGGTTCATCCATCATCAGGACTACTACGACCAGTACGACCGCCAGGGACCGAAGGTGTATGTGGGAGAGTATGCTTCGCGCTCTCGTACTCATGAGTCGGCACTCGCCGAGGCGCTCTACCTTTGCAACATCGAACGCAATGGCGACATTGTCGAAATGACTAGCTATGCCCCGCTACTTGCCAAGGAAGGTCATCACAACTGGAATCCCGACATGATCTACTTCGACAATACGTCGCTCCAGCTCACGCCCAGCTATCACACGCAGCACCTCTTTGGCAATCATAGTGGCGATCGGTATGTCAAATCAGAATTGACAATTGAACCTATGGGCGCTACCGAGCAGCAGTTGAACTTGCGTAGTGCTGCGAGTGTGGTTCGTGATAGCAAGACAGGAAAGAAATATCTGAAACTCGTGAATGCCCTGCCACGTGAGCTTAGCATCACAGTAGATGGCATCTCCATTCCTGCCGATGCCAAAGTCGTTGGATTCTCGGGTCAGCCAAAGGATCAAACCGTTACCGTTACATCCGGCAATGATTCTCTTCAGCTGAAGCCCGGGACACAGAACTCCCAACTCGTGGTGCCGCCCTACACGGTTTGCGCCATTGAGTTTTAGGATATCTATTGTTTGATTCGCCGTTTCATAGCACCCTTCCTCCCACAAATAGAACAACTATCATGATGGAATTCTTCAATGCTTTAAGTGATTGGCTTTGGACCTACATCGTTATTACGATGCTCGTGGGTTGTGCACTATATTTCACTTGGAACCTCAGAGCTGTGCAGTTCACCATGCTTCCACTCATGCTGCGCAATCTGTTCATGCCTCCCTCTAACTCACCTGAGGGGAGAAACCTTGATAATCCCTTTGCTATAGAGGGGGAGGAATTAGAGAAAGGGACTGTAAGTCGGAAGAGTTGGTAATGATTGCCGTCGTGGCATTTATCTACTATACCTCCATCTGTGCAGGATAGTCCTCATGGTTTTCTCTGTTTATTATTCCTATATGCCAAGGGAGTCGTTCTGCTCTTGGCCTTAAAGAAGTTTGTCAATGCCGACTGGTCGTTAAAGTTTAGTTCGTCGGCAATCTCACTCATCGTCATATCTGTCGTCTTTAGCAAATTACAAATTTCATTATACAAAAAAGACGAAAGATAACCATAGACCGTATTTCCAGAAAGGTCCTTGACCGTGCGCGAAAGGTATGTAGGCGTTATGTTCAGTTGGTCGGCATAGAATTTTATTTGCCGCTCCTTTCGAAAATTGCGCGTGGCAAGGTGAATGAATAACTTGAAAAGATTCTCTTTGTGTTTGATATCGTGTGTGTGTGTCATCATGTGATCGCCATGAATCATCTCGGCCAAATAAAGCTGCAGCACATGCACCAGATGCCGGAGCATCTCTCCTTTATAAAGATGTGGATGCTTAATGGCCTTTTGGATCTGGCAGAACAAGTCGTAAAACTCAGCTGCCTTCGTTTCGTCAAGATGAAAGACCGAATGCGAACCGATGACCGATAATGGCAACTGCGAACTGAGGTTGGCATCGAACCTCAGCACGTCCTCGTAATACTGCGTGTCTAAAAAGATGTGCACGGAATTTACTTCCTGCGTGCTGTCTAAAAACGTCACATGTCGGTGTGGAGGGAGCAACATGATGTCATGCATTTCCAGCGAAACCTCTTCCTTGTCTATGCGATAAACTTGTCGTCCGTCAACAATCAGCACGACTGAGTAGAAACCCAAAGACATATCACGGAGAGGAGTCTTCGTTATCAGATTCCTATCAATAGACATGCAAGAGATGGAAGCACCAAATGCATCCTGTATATGGTAATATTCATTTATTTCCTGCAGATTGTAGAGCTTTGCAGTCATAGATTTACAAATTATGTTTGCAAAATTACAAATAAAATATTAATTCTACAAATCTGTGCAGGAATTTACAAAAAATTGATTGAAATTTATAAAAGGAATTAGACGTATTATTATTACCTTTGCATTGGAAATACCTAAATAACATGTAAACCTAAAGAATTATTTGCAAATTATGGTAACAACTCTGGTTCTGATTCAGTTGGCTATCGTCTTAGCTCTAATCTTTATTGGTGCACGCGTGGGAGGCATCGGCCTCGGTATCTACGGCATGGTGGGCGTGTTCATCCTCGTGTTCTTGTTTGGTTTGCGTCCAGGCAGCGTTCCTGTCGATGTGATGCTCATTATCGTTGCTGTTATCACGGCAACAGCAGCATTACAGGCTGCAGGTGGTCTCGATTACCTTGTAGGGTTAGCTTCGAGGTTCTTGCACAAGCATCCCGAGCGCATCACATATTATGGTCCGCTCACCACGTGGCTTTTCTGCCTCGTTGCCGGTACTGCTCACACCTCCTACTCACTCTTGCCGATTATCTCCGAAATTGCGAGAGATAACAAGATACGTCCAGAACGTCCGATGACGGTGGCTACGATTGCCGCCTCACTGGGCATCACGGGTTCTCCGATGTCAGCTGCTACAGCTGCTGTCATCAGCACCGACCTGCTGGGTGGCAAGGGTATTGAACTGAAGGACATCCTGCTCGTCTGCATCCCTGCGTCGTTTATCGCCATCATCGTTTCTGCCTTTGTACAGAATCGCATTGGTAAGGAACTTGAAGACGATCCTGAATACCAGCGTCGATTGCGCGAAGGCCTGCTGCAGGAAAAGAACGTTGAGCACACAGAGCAGGTGCAAAGCCCAGAGGAAAAGAAATGTGAGAAGTATGCTAAGCGTGCCGTGCTCGCCTTCCTGTTGGGTGTTGTTCTCGTTGTGTTGTTCGGTTCCGTTCCTGCCCTTCGTCCGTCATTTGAAGTAGACGGTTCTGTGGAGCGTCTGTCAATGCCTCATACCATTGAAATCATCATGATGTCTATAGCTGCTCTCATCCTTATCGTAGGCAAGGCCGATGTGAAGGCTGCCGTGAAGGGAAACATCTTCGGCGCGGGTATGAACGCAATGGTCAGCATCTTCGGTATCGCTTGGATGGGCGATACATTCTTCAATGGCAACCTGGAGTTCTTCCGTAGCCACATTGCCGATATTGTCACCCAGTATCCGTTCCTCTTTGCTGTGGCATTGTTCATCATGTCTATCATGTTGTTCTCACAGGCTGCTACTGTGCGAACACTCTATCCGTTGGGTATCGGTCTCGGCATCAATCCGCTGGCACTTGTGGCTATGTTCCCTGCTGTTAACGGCTACTTCTTCATCCCGAACTATCCGACTGAGGTGGCTGCCATCAACTTCGATACGACTGGCACAACGCGCATCGGTAAGTATGTGCTGAATCACTCATTCCAGCTCTCGGGCTTCATTACAACATTCGTCTCCATTGGCGTTGGTTACTTGATAATTACATTCTTATATTAATACTAATTTTTTAAACTCTATCTATTATGAAACTTCAGCCTTGTTCTGACAAAGTAACAAAATAACAAAATTCAAGACTATGGAAGAAAAGAAATTCAGAGTTGAGAGTGACCTTTTAGGTGAACTCAAAGTTCCTGCTGAGGCACTTTATGGTGTGCAGACTCAGCGCGGTATTAACAACTATCACATCTCTCGTAAAAAGATGCGCGACTATCCCGACTATGTTATCGCCATCGCTTACGTGAAGCTGGCTGCTGTGCAGACCAACCACGCTCTTGGCGTGATCAACGACGAAATCGCAGGTGCGATTTCACAGGCTTGCCGCGAAATCATCGACGGTAAGTGGCACGAGAACTTCCCCATCGACATGATGCAGGGTGGCGCAGGTACTTCTGTCAACATGAACGCCAACGAGGTGATTGCCAATCGCGCCCTTGAGATCATGGGTTACAAGAAGGGTGATTACCAGCACTGCTATCCCAACGACCACTGCAACTGCGGTCAGTCGACGAATGACGTCTATCCTACCACCATCCGCCTAGCCATTATCCGCATGAACAAGAGTCTTGTGGCTTCGCTCACAGGCCTGATTTCCGCATTGCGCTTCAAAGGCGAGGAGTTCAAGGATGTTATCAAGATGGGGCGTACCCAGTTGCAGGATGCCGTTCCTATGACTAGCGGACAGGAGTTCAACGCCTACGCTAACAACCTCGAGGAGGAAATCCTCAACCTCGAGCGCAACGTGAAGTTGCTACACGAGATCAACATGGGTGGCACCGCCATCGGTACTGGTCTGAACGCCGTTCCTGGCTTTGCTAAGCTATGCGCTGCCAACCTGTCGAAGCTCACAGGCGAGGCATTTGTAAGTGCTGCCGACCTTGTTGAGGCTACTCCCGACACAGGTGCTTACGTCAGCTATTCCAGCGCCCTGAAGCGTCTGGCTGTGAAGCTGTCGAAGATTTGTAATGACCTGCGTCTCATGGCTTCTGGTCCTCGTTGCGGTCTTAACGAGATCAACCTTCCCCCGAAGGCTCCCGGCTCTTCAATCATGCCCGGCAAGGTGAATCCCGTCATTCCTGAGGTTGTCAACCAGGTTTGTTTCAAGGTCATCGGTAACGACACAACCGTTTCCTTCGCCGCAGAGGCTGGTCAGCTGCAGCTCAACGTGATGGAACCCGTCATCACAGAAGCCCTCATCGAGAGTCTCACTTGGATGAAGAACGCCATCGAAACCCTCACCGAGGAGTGTGTACTTGGCATCACTGTCAACAAGGAGCGCTGCTACGAGATGGTGAAGAATTCTATTGGTATTGTCACCGCTCTGAACCCCTACATCGGCTACAAGACCTCTTCGAAGGTGGCAAAGGAAGCTCTCGAGACCAACCGCTCCATCTATGACATCGTGCTCGAGCAGGGTATCATGACGCAGGAGCAGCTCGACGAAGCTCTCGACCCGAAGAACATGCTCGCCGGCCACAAGTTTGTGGTTAAGTAAGGGCTGAGTCAAACAAAAATACATGCCATCTCAAGTTCGTTATTAGCAGTATCGAGTTTGTGGCATTATTCATTACCTCAATTCGGGATAAGAAAGTCGTATAAAAAGTTGGTGGTAATCTGAGATATTTTTTGTACCTTTGCATCTGAGTACCAATCACTTGTAAAGTAAAACAAAAGAATACGCTCATGATTACCGCCGACAAAATTACAGAAATTTTCTGTGCCGTGGATGAATTTTGCAAAGAATGATATGGCGATTGGAAAGACTGGTGGGAGTTCCCTGGCGGGAAGATGGAAGTAGGTGAAACACCAGATGAAGCGCTGAAACGTGAGATACGTGAAGAACTTTCTACGGAAATCAGCGTGGATAAGTACCTTTGTACGGTGGAATACGACTACCCCCAATTCCATCTGACCATGCATTGTTATATCTGTTCGTTGCTTACCGAGGCGCTACATCTGAATGAGCACGAAGCCGCAAAGTGGCTGGCGGAGGATGAACTTGATAACGTTAGATGGTTGCCTGCTGATTTACATGTGATCCAAGAATTAAAAATCTTTCCGACCGCATAACCTGTGTTATTTAAAGAAAATACAGTACGATGAATCGATATTGTCTCTTGTTGTTCAGTCTTTTGCTCTCGTCTGTCTCTATGATTGCAGAAAATGATGTGCCCGTCATAGAGATCAAGGCAGACAGGACGGTGATTTATCCCCAACGAATGGAACTGACAGGGGAAGAATCGTTGATGGATGTGCTCCAAATGGTGCCAGAACTGATGATTGCCGGTTATGAGGATGTCATCTCCAGCTATAACCTTCGCATTGACAACGGTCCGATGAATGGTGACACCAGGCTAATCCTTAGCCAGATGAAAGCCAAGGATATCGCCAAAATCCAGGTTTGCGACAATACTGGTGTGGCGAAGGGAACCATTGGAATGGGTAAGGTATTGGATATCAATATGAAAATGCCTGAAAAGTTGAAAGGCTTTGTGGAAGGACAGGGCGACTTTGGGAAGGACGTAGCAGGCATCGGATCCGTGAATGCATTATACGGCAGTCAGCACACCGACCTCTATGCCAACACGTCCTATCGTCATCAGGACGGAAACAAGGAGTATGTGACACTCCACATGACAAACCGCTTTGACGACAAGAACAAACTGTTGTCCTATTTCACCCAGCAATATCTTGACCATCCTTCTGCTACGTCACGTAAGGTCATGGGTAGAGCGCGATACTTCCATACTTTCAATGATTTGGGTACGGAACTGCTCATCGTGGGCGGTTATCAGTATGCCAGTGATCCGATTCTCTCCAATAAACTGCCATTGTTTCTCGTGGAGCTGAATACGCCTTTGTTCACCAAGCAGCTGTCTATGATGCTGGGTGTTGAGGGCGATTACCTCATGACCAAGCAAAAGGATACAGACAGGAGTTGGAATGTCTTCAATCACGACATCTATCTGCAGTTCACCTATGCCTTGCCAAAGTGGAAGCTGACGGTTGGTAATCGTGTGTCGTTCTATGACTACACGTTGAAAGAAGAGGAATCTACCCATTCGCATGCTGACATCCGCAACAATTCGAATGCCTGCGTCATCTTTGTACCCGACAGTCGCAACCAGATTCAGTTGGGCTATTATCGCAAATACTATAATCCTTCCTATCAATCACTCTTTATGAATGCCAATACGCTTTCCGATGAGGAATGGGCAATTACTAAGGGACAGCTGGTGGAACGGACTATAAACCAGATGAAGTTGTCTTATGCCTATAGCAAGCAGAAACTGACGGTGCATACGGAGGCGAGTTATTATGCCATTGAAGGCGATGAGAATTTTACGGAATTGGGTGCTTTGGCTTATTGGAAGAGGAAATGGCTGAGCCTGACAGGTGGGGCCAATCTCTATACGGCCAAGAGCGGTACATACGCTTCATTCCGGTTTGCTCCGACTGCTTATCTCCCTCATGATTGGCAGATAGGCATGCAGGTGGTATATTTTACTGAAAAATCACCAAGACGTGAGGAAACTGGTGTGCCTGTATATGGCTGTCTGTCGGTGAACAAGCAGTTTGGACGGAAATGGAATGTGGGTGTTGACTGGCATGATATGTTTGATGCCTTCTGCAGCGCTGCTCAGGGTAACAGGCATGCAGCCAATATCAGGTTGCAGTATAGATTCTGATTGAACGTTGAACATTGAACTCTTGAACTTCTTGAACTCTTGAAATTATGACAAGTATTGAACTGGATATGATACAAACGGCCGGCATACTGTTTCTTCGATAACAAACCCAGAGCACTTGACGGCTTTTACATCGAGGATAACAAGCAACTTATGCTGTTTTGAAAGACTGCTTATCCCGAACTGGGGTATTCATTCGTCCAAATATGATTATCAAAAGTCCCCGCCTCAACTAGCAGGGACTTTTATTATGTTCATGCTTTTCACATTATTCTTTCATCTTTCTGCACTACACTCCGTAATGTTCTGCACCCTCCTGCGCAATGGCTTGTACCTTACGCGGCTATGCTCTGTACCCTACAGACCATTGAGTTGTTGAGATATAAACCTATGCTTCGTAGAAAAAAACGTTACTTGACAACGAACTTTTTGTTTCCAACAATATAGATGTCTTCAGGACTTCAAGGAGCAACGACGCAACGGAACGGAAGAACCCCGTTTCAACCCCAACCTCTTCCCCGATGCCGACTTGGAAGGATGGCGTTAGAAGCCATATAGCTCTTCCTAACTCTCCAGGACATATAGTCATAGAAAGAATGAAAGCCTCCGAACCCAATGATTCGGAGGCTTTCATTTGTTATCACTACAAGTAGTTTTGTCTTATTTCTACCACTTCTATTTCCCTAAAACGATGCTGATTCACGACGTGATTTCGTAGGCAGGGTTATTGCTGTCGATGTAGAAATTGCGTGGATTTGTTGTTGTAAATGCATGCTTTTGTGGGTGTGGAGATGTGGGGTAGTGGGTATAGAGGATTGGGGTGATGATGAAGATTAAATTGATTCGTTCAGTAAATTAACTTAATTTGTGCAGTAAAATAAGTTAATTTGTGCGGTAAATTAAGTTAATTTATTGAGTAAAATCAGTTAATTTACTGAACAAAATCAGTTAATTTACTTTTTAAAGTTAGTTATTTTGTTTTTCAGATTAAGTTATTTTGCTTTTTAGAACAAGTTGAATTGTTTTTGAAAGTGGATGATTTTATTTAAGAAACTAAGTTGATTTGCTCTTCAAAATAAGTTGATTTGAATGATAATTTAAGTTATTTTATGATATAGATGTGTACAAGTTAAGAAATATTGTCGTATCTTTGCAAGGTGGAAAGCATTGCTTTGCAAAGACAAGAGGAGGCTTATCGGTAGACGGGTAGGCGCTTGTCGGAAGGCAGGATGATGCTTGTCGGTTGATAGGAGGATGCTTGTCGGAGACGGGCAGGTGCTTGTTGGTTGATAGGAGGTTGCTTGTTGGAGACGGGTAGATGCTTGTCGGAAGGCAGGAGGATGTTTGACCGTTGACGGGCAGATGCTTGTTGGAAGGCTGAGGTGGTGCTGAGAGATTTGAAATAATATATTAATGTTTTAAATAGTTTGATTATGGCAGTATTGTACAGATTGCACAAGAACGAAATCCGGGGTAGCAAGAACTTTGGAAAGTATCATGCTATGACGGTGAAAGCTGGCACGGTGAGCCAGGATGAGATTGAGCGTATGATTGAGCATCGCTGCTCGGCAACGAAGGGTGATGTGAAATTGGTGCTGACGGAACTAATTTCGGTTCTGAAGGAGCGTATGCAGGAAGGCTACGTTGTAGAGCTGGAGGACTTTGGCCGTTTCTCGTTGGCTGTGAAGAGTGTGTGTGTGGATGATCCGGAGGAATTCGACGTTCGCAAGCACATGAAGGGTTTGAAGTGCAACTTCACGCCTGCAGGCCACAGAGTGGGAATGGGTGATCGTCGCGTTCGCCGCTGGTTCTTCGACGGTTGCACGATTGAGGAGGCTCCGAAATACAAGAAACCGGAGTGAAACATGCCCCCTGCTCTTCCCTCGAACGGTGGAGAGGTGAGGGGATTGCATTCTACGAATGATTACTTTATTATTAAGGTGTAAGTGTAATTTATTAATTCAATAAGAAAATGAAAAAACTCGTAATCTTGTTTGCTGTCGCAATGATGGCAGTTAGTGCCCAGGCACAGACGGTGACTGAGAGCAAAACGTTTGATAACTTCTATGTTGGCATCAACGGAGGCCTTGCTACCAAGGCTACCGGCCACAAGTGGATGAATGGTCTGGACCCGAATGCAGGCCTGCGGATCGGCCGCTGGTTCACTCCGGTGTTTGGTCTGGCCGTGGAGAGCAATGCCTACTTCTCGAACAAGCCTTATAATGCTACCCACACGTTTGTTCGCTTCCTGAACTCCTCGTTGCTGGGAACGGTGAACTTCACGAACTGGTTCGGAGGCTATCCTGGTGAGCCCCGCTCGTTTGAGGTTGTCGGTTTGTACGGAATAGGCTGGGGCCATCTGTTCGGCGATCCAAAGAGTGTGATGGTGCCTGTGGATGATATTTATTATGTGAAGGCACCTGAATACAACCAGATCGTGAATCGTAACAACATGACTTCGAAGGCTGCTGTTGACTTTGTGTTCAACCTTGGCGACGAGAAGGCTTGGCAGTTCTACGTGGAGCCTTCGGTGACTTGGGGTTTGAACGATGTGATCGTGTCGAGCCGCAAGGGTACCGACCTCGCCGTTTTGGGTCATCGGGGCTTGGAGTATAATATTAATAAGATGTACGTGCAGCTGAATGCCGGCTTCATCTATAAGTTCCAGAATTCGAACGGCACCCATAACTTCACCGTTGCCCGCCTGCGCGACCAGGCTGAGATTGATGGTCTGAATGCCGAAATCAACCGTCTGCGCGACGAGTTGGCTAAGAAGCCTCGCGAGATTGTGAAGGAAGTGGAAGTCGTGAAGGAAGTTGCTGGCAAGAACATCGTGCGCGAAGTGAAGGTTGAGGACCTCGTATTCGTGACCTTTGCACAGGGTAAGAGCGAGCTCACCGCTGACGCTCGCAAGGCTCTTTCGAGCATCCAGGCTGGCAAGCACGTGCAGATTGTTGGTACTGCTTCGCCTGAGGGTAATCCTGAGTTGAACCAGCGCCTGTCGCAGGCTCGTGCCGACGCCGTTGCCCAGTATCTGCTTACTCGCGGCGTTGCCGTTGACGAGGCTACTGGTAAGGGCGTACAGGGCACGACGTCGAACCGTCTGGCTGTGGTGTACGTGAAGTAAGGGAAGCCCCACCCCTATCCCCCTTCTCAGTAGGGAAGGGAATGAATCCCTACCACCCCTAACTCCTCCCTCTCTGGGAGGGGTATAGGGAGTGAGTAATATGAAAGAAATAGAAGAATGAAAAGTAAAGTAGGAAAATATCCATTCATGGCAGAGCCGTTCCACTGCGATTATGCGGGACGGCTCTTCATGAGTCATCTGGGCAATCACTTGATCAATGCTGCCGACTTCCACTCGAACGACCGTGGGTTCGGCATGCTCTATCTAAACACCATTCACAAGACCTGGGTGCTGTCGCGACTGGCCATTGAGCTGGACGAGATGCCGCCTGCCTACACAAAGTTTAATGTGGAGACGTGGGTGGAGAGCGCGATGCGATTCTTCACGAACCGTAACTTCAGGATCTCACTTGCGCCAGAAGCGCAGTTGGAATCCAAGGAACCGCGTGCAGAGAGTAAAGAGTCTGCGGCTTGTGTAGATAGTGAGAGCCCCAAGGTGTTCGGCTACGGCCGGTCGGTGTGGGCGATGATTGATACCGAAACGCGTCAGCCTGCCGACCTGTTGGCCATCAACGAAGGTGCACTGACCGACTATGTGGCTGCTGGAGAAGAGTACATCCCCGAATGTCCGATCGCAAAGCCGTCGCGTGTGAAGATGACCGACAAGGCCGAGCTCATGCGTGTGGTGCCGGTTGCCTATAGCGATATTGACATGAATGGCCATGTGAACAGCATCAAATACATAGAGCATGCACTGGATCTATGGGATATGGCGTGGTATCAGCAGCACCGTCTGCGCCGACTCGACATCGCCTATGTCTCAGAATCGCACCTCGGCGATGAGCTATGCCTGTATGTGGAAACCGTGACCGAGGGCCGCGAGTATGCCGTACGCATCGCCCATCGGCCCATCAGCCCTGCTCCCGCTTCAGAAGGCGAGGGGAATGGTGGTGCAGAAGCGGAGCCCGTTGAGGCTTGCCGCTGCCTGATTGTGTTTGAATAAACGCCCCTTTTTGCTTAGAATTCTAAGTGAAGGAGGTGGAAAATGTAATAATTTGCAACAATTTTGAAAACATTTCTTCGAAATTGTTGCAAATTTCATAATTATTGATTACCTTTGCACCCACGTAAAAAGATTTATTCAGGAATCAAAGGCAATCATTATGATACATCCGTTGAGAAGTTCAGTGACAACCGATGGCCGTCGAATGGCTGGAGCCCGTGCCCTTTGGGTGGCGACAGGCATGAAGCGTGAGCAGATGGGAAAGCCCATCATCGCTATTGTAAACTCGTTCACACAGTTTGTTCCCGGACACACGCACCTGCACGAAATCGGTCAGATTGTTCGTGAGGAGATTGAGCGTATGGGTTGCTATGCAGCCGAGTTCAATACGATTGCCGTTGACGACGGTATTGCTATGGGCCACTCCGGTATGCTCTACTCGCTGCCTTCGCGCGATGTCATTGCCGACTCGGTGGAATACATGGTGGAAGCCCACAAGGCTGACGCAATGATTTGCATCTCGAACTGCGACAAAGTGACGCCAGGCATGCTGATGGCCGCCATGCGACTGAACATCCCTACGGTGTTCTGCTCAGGTGGACCGATGGAGGCTGGTCGTTGGCGCGGACAGAATGTAGACCTGATTTCTGCGATGGTGATGGGCGCCGACGATCATGTAGACGACCAAACGCTTGCCGAAGTGGAGCAGACGGCGTGTCCCGGATGCGGTAGTTGCTCGGGAATGTTCACTGCCAACTCCATGAACTCACTGACCGAGGCCATCGGTCTTGCGCTTCCTGGCAATGGTACGCTGCTCGCCACGCACGAGAACCGCGTGAAACTCTTCCGTGCAGCTGCGCGACAGGTGGTGCTGAATGCCTTTGCCTACTATGAGGCTGGCGACGAACGCGTGCTGCCTCGCTCGGTGGCTACGCGCGAAGCCTTCCTGAATGCCATGACTGTTGATATCGCTATGGGCGGTTCCACCAATACCGTGCTGCATCTGCTGGCCGTTGCCCAAGAGGCCGGCGTAGACTTTACGATGCAGGACATCGATGCGTTGTCGCGCCGAGTGCCATGCCTCTGCAAGCTGGCACCGAACACCCAGAAATACGCCGTGCAGGATTGCAACCGCGCCGGTGGCATCCTGGGCATCATGAGTGAACTGAATAAGGGCAGTCTTTTGCACACCGACTGTCGCCGTGTTGATGGAATGACTGTTGGCGAGGCCCTCGGCCTGTATGACATCACGTCTGGCGAAGCCGACCAGCATCGCTCTGAACACTCCATTTACTATAGCGCTCCCGGCAACCGCTTCTCTACAACGATGGGTTCGCAGGCTGAGCATTACGACACACTCGACACCGATCGCAGCGAAGGTTGCATTCGCGACCTGCAGCATGCCTATACAAAGGATGGTGGACTCGCCGTGCTCTTCGGCAACATTGCCAAGGATGGCTGCGTAGTGAAGACCGCCGGCGTCGACGAGTCGCTGTGGCACTTCAGCGGACCGGCTGTGGTGTTCGACTCACAGGAAGATGCTTGCGAGGGCATCCTTGGCGGACGTGTGAAGGAAGGCGATTGCGTTGTCATCACCCACGAAGGTCCGAAGGGTGGTCCGGGCATGCAGGAGATGCTCTATCCCACCTCCTATATTAAGAGCCGCCATCTGGGCAAGGCGTGTGCACTCATCACCGACGGCCGCTTCTCTGGCGGTACGAGCGGACTGAGCGTTGGCCACATCTCGCCTGAAGCAGCTTCCGGAGGTGCCATTGGCAAGGTGCGCGATGGCGACATCATTGAGATTGACATCCCGAGTCGCACCATCAACGTGCTGATCGACGATGCCGAGCTGGAAAGCCGTGCTCCGCGCGAGTTGCAGCGCCAGCGCACCGTGTCGAAAGCCCTGCGTGCCTATGCCCAGTGTGTGGCAAGTGCCGACAAGGGCGGTGTACGTGTCATCGACTGATGCAGCCAACAGAACCAGTGCGGGTACACCTGCCTGGTGTACCCATTTTCTTATTTATGTTTCAACACAAGAATTATCACGATATGGATCATGCAATGATTACAGGAGCGGAAGCATTGATGCGAGCACTGAAGGCCGAAGGCGTTGAGACCATCTTCGGCTATCCCGGTGGTGCCATCATGCCCGTCTACGACGCCCTCTACCGATACACCCGTCCTACTGATGCCCAGTTCCGCCATGTGCTGGTGCGCCACGAGCAGGCAGCCGTTCATGCTGCCCAAGGCTATGCCCGCGTGAGTGGAAGGGTAGGGGTGAGCCTGGTGACGAGCGGTCCTGGTGCCACCAACACACTAACAGGCGTGGCTGATGCCATGATGGACTCTACGCCCGTCGTAATCATTGCCGGTCAGGTATCGATTTCACAACTGGGTACCGATGCCTTTCAGGAAGTTGACCTGGTGGGCGTTGCCCAACCCATATCGAAATGGAGCTATCAGATCCGCTCGGCAAAGGATGTGGCATGGGCTGTGAGCCGTGCTTTCTTCATTGCCAGAACGGGTAGGCCCGGTCCTGTTGTGCTCGACTTCCCCACCAATGCACAGAAAGAACTCTGCGAGTGGGAGCCCGTGAGCGTCGACAAGGTGGCAGGCTACACGCCCTATCCGGTAATCGACATGGACCAGCTGAAGGCAGCTGCAGCCCTGATTAACCAGGCACAACGCCCGCTGGCACTCGTCGGACAGGGTGTGGAACTTGGAAATGCACAAGACGAACTGCTCGCCTTCTTGGAGAAGGCTGACATTCCTGCCGGTCGGACGATGCTCGGTCTCTCGGCATTGCCAAGCCAGCATCGGCTGAACGTTGGCATGCTGGGCATGCACGGCAACTATGCAGTAAACCTGAAGACCCAGGAGACAGACCTGATCATTGCCATCGGCATGCGCTTCAGCGGCCGTGTGACAGGACCCGTTGAGACCTATGCCCCGAAGGCGAAGATCATCCACCTCGACATTGACTTTGCCGAGATTGATAAGAATGTGAAAACCGATGTCGCCGTGGTGGCCGACTGCAAGGCCTCGCTGCCCGCTCTGACGAACCTGGTTGACAAGGCCAGCCACAGCGAGTGGATCAGTAGCTTCGAGCCATTGAACAAGATTGAACAGGAACGCGTCATCGAACCCGCCATCCATCCAAAGGAAGGACCGCTGCTCATGGGTGAGGTGGTGAATGAAGTTGCCGAAGCCACACAAGGCGATGCAGTGCTTGTGACCGATGTGGGCCAGAACCAGATCTTCGGTTGCCGCTACTTCAACTTCCCGAAGCGCCGGTCGCTGGTGACCAGTGGCGGTCTGGGCACGATGGGCTTTGGCCTGCCAGCCGGTGTGGGAGCACTCTTCGGCGTGCCCGAACGGAAGGTAGTCGTCTTCATGGGCGACGGCGGTTTCCAGATGAGCATTCAGGAGTTGGGAACCATTATGGAACAGCGGCTTCCGCTGAAGATGATTCTGCTCAACAACAACTATCTGGGCAACGTGCGCCAGTGGCAGGACATGTTCTGGGAAGGCCGCCGGTCGTTCACCCACATGCTGAATCCTCGCTACGAGGATATCTGCCGTGCCTATGGCATTAGCTATGGACTTATTCTCAGCCGCGATGAATTGCACGAACGTGTTGCTGAGATGCTGAATGCAACTGGTCCTTACCTGTTGGAATGTGCCGTGGATGAAGAAGACAATGTGTTGCCGATGACGAAGCCGGGCTGCAGAGTCGACGAGATGAGATTAAGCATTTAGGAGAGATGGACATGGAGAAAAAACTATATACGCTGCTGGTTTATTCAGAGAATATTGCAGGACTTCTGAACCAGATCACCGCCGTTTTTACACGTCGGCAGGTGAATATTGAGTCGTTGAATGTGTCGGGATCGAGTACTGAAGGCATCCATAAATACACCATTACGGCATGGAGCGACGAGGAACAGATAAAGATCATCACCCGCCAGATTGAGAAGAAGATCGATATCGTCAAGGCTAACTACTACACCGATGATCAGTTGTTCATTCATGAAGTGGCCTTGTTTAAGATTTCAACCCCCGTGTTGCTGGAGAATCCAGAGGTGTCGCGCACCATCCGTCGCCACGATGCACGCATGATGGAGGTGAACCCCACCTATAGCACCGTACTCATTGCCAGTCTGACGGAAGACATTGCCGACCTGTTCCAGCAGTTGAAGAGTATGGGCTGTCTGCTGCAGTTCACCCGCAGCGGACGCATCGCTGTCACTAGGTGATGATTGATGAAACAGAAAAGAATAACATAACATTATTAATAACAATTAAAAATAAAACATTATGGCAGAAATGAATTTTGGTGGTGTCATCGAACAAGTGGTCACCAGTAAGGAATTTTCTTTGGAGAAGGCACGCGAAGTGCTGAAGAACGAAACGATAGCTGTGATTGGCTATGGTATTCAAGGTCCTGGTCAGGCTTGCAACCTGCGCGATAACGGATTCAATGTCATCGTCGGTCAGCGCGAAGGAAAGACCTTCGAGAAGGCTATTGCCGATGGTTGGGTACCCGGCGAGACGCTGTTCTCGATTGAGGAGGCCGCTAAGCGCGGAACCATTCTTTGCATGTTGCTGAGCGATGCTGGTCAGATTGCCGCATGGCCCAAGATCAAACCGCATCTCACGCCGGGCAAGACCCTCTACTACAGTCATGGCTTTGCCATCTGCTGGAGCGACCGCACGGGTGTTGTTCCTCCCAAAGACGTCGACGTGATCTTGGTGGCTCCGAAGGGTTCGGGCACCTCGCTTCGCACGATGTTCAAGGAAGGTCGCGGCCTGAATTGCTCGTATGCCGTGCATCAGGATGCCAGCGGTCATGCAGAGGAGAAGACGCTTGCCTTCGGTATCGGTATCGGTGCAGGCTATCTGTTCAAGACCACCTTCGAGCGTGAAGCCGTGAGCGACCTCACTGGCGAGCGTGGTTCGCTGATGGGAGCCATCGAAGGCTTGCTCGAAGCACAGTATGAAGTGTTGCGCGAGAACGGCCACTCGCCGTCGGAGGCCTTCAACGAGACCGTTGAGGAGCTGACGCAAAGCCTTGGTCCGCTCTTCGCCCAGAAGGGTATGGACTGGATGTATGCCAACTGTTCGACCACCGCTCAGCGTGGCGCACTAGACTGGGCTCCGCGTTTCCGCGACGCCATCAAGCCTGTGATGAAGACTTTGTATGAGGAAGTGCGTTGTGGTAATGAGGCTCAGCGCTCTATTGATTCCAACTCGAAGCCCGACTACCGTGAAGGTCTGACCAAGGAACTCGCCGAGATGCGCAATCTGGAGATGTGGCAGACCGGTGCTGTTGTTCGTACGCTCCGCCCGGAAAACAGCGATCAGGGCAAGTAGATATTTGCTATGTCGACGGCAACGACCTCTTCGTTGAGCAGATGTCGCAGCGCTTCACTGAGTATGTCTTGGGGCAGATTTAACGTCGACAAATCCTTGATGAGGTGCTCTTGTCCGTCTTTCAACCACTGAATAATAGTTTCAGCAGCTTCCGCAACTGCTTCGGCATGTGCGGAAGCTTTTTCTTTGGTGCTGTACGTGGCTCGCTTCAGGCAGACGTCGCATTGTCCGCAGTCGTGCGCGTTTTCCTCCCCAAAATAGGAGATGAGCTGTCGCGAGCGGCACACATCGTTGTTTTCGCAATAGAACCACACCGCACGTATGCGCTTGGCGAAGAGTTCACGACGGTCTTCGTAGATGCTTTTCGGGATGGTGATGTTCTCACTGGGTTCGCGTCGCTGCAAATAGGTGATGGTGGGTGTGGAGCGTTGCGGGATGAAGTGGACGATGCGCCGGTGGTTGAGTGCCTTTAGTTGCTGATAGACCTCATCTTCGGTGAGGTTGCATTCGCGTGCTATTCTGCCAATGCTGATGTAGGCGTAGTCGGTGAAGAGTCCGCTGTAGGCGCGCAAAAGCGTCGTGATGACGGCCTCTTCGCGTGGTGTTGCATCATTGAGCAGATAAAGCTCGTCGCGTTCCAGCAGGAAACGAATGCGCGTGGCGTTATCCGGGTCAGTCTCGTAGTGAATCCATCCGGCTCTCGACAAGAGTTTCAATGCCGAATCGACGCGTGTCGGGAAGTGTTTGAAAGAATAGCAGAACAGGCCGATGTCGAATTCGCGTGTCACGCCATAGCCATCTCCAAGCGCCATCTGGAAATAGTAAGCCAGTTGCTCGTAGACTTGTTGGATATACTCCTTCGGTGGGAACGTGTCATCGATGCGTTTCTCCAACTTCCGGCGGTCGTTGCCGTTGTAAATCATCACAGCATAAGCCTTGCGCCCGTCGCGTCCTGCCCGTCCGGCCTCTTGGAAATAGGCTTCGATGGAACTGGGACAATCCATGTGGATGACCAAACGGACATCGGGCTTGTCGATGCCCATGCCAAATGCATTGGTTGCAACCATGATGCGCACCTCGTCATTCTGCCAAGCGGTCTGCCTGGCATCGCGCACGCTTTGGTCGAGTCCTGCATGATAGTAGGTGGCAATCTTTTGCTTGGAGTTGGGATTGGAGAGCGAGGAGGCAAGCTTTGTGTTGAGGACATCGGCTATCTCCTTCGTCCTGCGACGGCTACGCACATAGACGATGGCCGATCCGGCAACGGAGTTTAGGATGTGCATCAGTTGTGATTCCTTGTCATCGACTTCTCTAACGATATAGGCAAGGTTCTTTCGCTCGAAACTCATCTTGTAGACATTCGGCTCGGTAAACTCCAGTTTTTTCTGAATGTCTTCTATCACACGTGCTGTAGCAGTGGCCGTCAGTGCAAGAATGGGAATGCGCTCCTTGCCGGAACGCTTTAGGTTGACGAGCTGGCGTATCTTTGCAATCTCGAGATATGAGGGGCGGAAGTTGTAACCCCATTGCGATATGCAGTGGGCTTCATCGACGGTGATGAAGCTCACTTTCATGCGGCGCAGTTTCGTTTGGAAGATTTCGGAAGAGAGTCGTTCTGGCGAGACATAGAGAATCTTCACTCCTCCGAAGATGCAGTTGTCGAGAGCGGTCAGGATTTCTTGATGCGAAAGGCCGCTGTAGATGGCCGTCGCCTGTATGCCTATCTGCCGCAAGTGCTGCATCTGGTCCTTCATCAAGGCGATGAGTGGCGTGATGACGATGCACAAACCGTCCATGCTCAGCGCAGGCACCTGGAATGTGATGCTCTTGCCGCCTCCTGTCGGCATGAGTCCCAGCGTGTCGCGGCCAGCACCAATGCTTTCGATGATTTCACGCTGAATGCCGCGGAAATCATCGTAGCCCCAATATTGTTTCAGGATGTGCAGGTAATCAGCTGCCGTGCTTTGGCAGCCGTCAGCCGTCTCTGTGCCTTCGGGAGTAGTCATCGCTGTCAACGGTCAATGATGGGTTGTCAACTAACTATCGGTCTCCGAAGGTCTGATATCCTCAATCTGCAGCTGCACCTGACTCCGCTTGAAGACATTGTCCTCAAGTGTGTAGGCAATGTCGAAGGCGCGCTTCGACTTGATGTATCGAGCTGAGGCGCTTTGTCCGAAGGCAATGCCGTTGACGACGCTACTCGACTTGGAGTCGACCAGTTCGAGCTTGATGTGCTCCTGTTCGCGGCCAACAACCTTCGATGTGCCATAGTCGTAAACGCCCGTCGTGCAGAACAACGGCTTCTGGTTCTCAGGACCGAAGGGCGAGAAGCGTTTCAAGTCGTTATGCAGTCGTTTGGAGATGTCCTTGAAGTCGAGCATGGCATCGATGTTGAGGATGGGCTCGGTCTGCTCCGGCTGAATGTGTTCGTCGACGTACTGATGGAAGCGGCGGCGGAACTCAGGTATGTCGTCCCAGCGCAGCGTGAGACCTGCGGCGTAGGTGTGACCGCCGAAGTTCACCAACAGGTCACGACAACTCTTGATGGCCGAATAGACATCGAAGCCCGTCACCGAGCGTGCCGAGCCGGTGGCAAACTCGCCGTCGCGCGTCAGTACCACGGTGGGTCGGAAGTAGATTTCCGTGAGACGCGAGGCCACGATGCCGATAACGCCCTTCTTCCAGCCTTCGTCGTAGAGGACGATGCTCGACCGGTGCTTCTGACTTTCCAAGCGTGCTACAATCTGGTTTGCCTCCTCCGTCATCTGCTTATCGATGTCCTTGCGCTGCTCGTTGTATTCGTTGATGTGCTTCGCCATGTTGAAGGCCGTGGGGAAGTCTTTCTCAACGAGCAAGTCGACCGACTCCTTGCCATTCTCCATGCGGCCCGATGCATTGATGCGCGGTCCTATCTTGAACACGATGTCGCTCATGGAGAGTTCGCGACCGCTGAGTCCGCAGATGTCGACAATGGCTTTCAGACCGGTGCTTGGATTCTGGTTCAGCTGTTTCAGTCCGTGGAAGGCCAAGATGCGGTTCTCGTCGGTGACGGGAACAATATCTGCAGCGATACTCACGGCACAGAAGTCCAACAGCGGGATGAGCCGCGAGAACGGAATGCCATTGTTCTTGGCGAATGCTTGCATGAACTTAAAGCCTACACCACAGCCACAAAGGTGCTTGAAGGGGTAGGCGTCGTCGGGACGCTTTGGGTTCAGAATGGCTGCAGCATCGGGCATCGTCTCATCTGGCACATGGTGGTCGCAGATGATGAAGTCGATACCCAGGCTCTTTGCATAGGCTATTTCGTCGATAGCCTTGATGCCACAGTCGAGAATAATGATCAGTCGCACGCCTGTGTCGCGTGCATACTCCAATCCCTTTCTGCTCACGCCGTAGCCTTCGTCGTAGCGGTCGGGGATGTAGTAATCGATGTTTGAGTAGAACTGCCTCAAGAACTTGTAGACCAATGCCACAGCCGTGCATCCGTCGACGTCGTAGTCGCCATATACGAGGATGCGTTCTTTTCGTCCGATGGCATCGTTCAGCCTGTCGACGGCCACGTCCATATCCTTCATCAGGAAAGGATTGATGAGGTCGGCCAGTTGCGGACGGAAGAATCTCTTGGCTGCGCTCTCCGTGGTAATGCCGCGTCTGATGAGCAGCAATGCCAGCACGGGGCTCAGGCTGAGCTTTTCGCCCAGCTCCTCAGCTGACAGCCGTTCTTGTTGTGTAGGCGGTTCGTAATTCCATTTGAAGTGCATGTATATATTGTTTTTATTTCTTCTGTCTGGGGGCCGCGCCTTGTTCATAATAGCGCATGCCAAAGAGTGCCTATTCAGGCAATATATGATAATGTGCCCCCAAAGTTACAAATAAAAGTTGAAAGCAATGCACTTTCTGTAATGAAAAGTATCGCGTTTGTTGGTTTTTTAGCCTTTTTTCACAGAAAGACTCATTTCTCGCAGGCTGTAAAAAGAAACACACGCAGCTCATCGGATGGTGATGGCTGCGTGTGTTGAGGGGGTGGTGTTCAAGACTTTGGTGCGATGTTTCGCTTAGCATTTCAAGGCACGCATGGCATTGAGAACGGCAAGCACCGTCACGCCTACATCGGCGAAGACTGCCATCCACATGGTGGCGAGTCCGAAGGCGGCGAGCACGAGCACGGCTACCTTTACACCGATGGCAAACGCTACGTTCTGGCGGGCAATGGCGATGGTGCGTCGGGCGATGCTGATGGCGAGGCCTATCTTTGTGGGATGGTCGTCCATGATCACCACATCGGCTGCTTCGATGGCTGCATCGCTACCCAGTCCACCCATTGCAATACCCACATCGGCGCGTGCCAGGACGGGTGCATCGTTGATGCCATCACCCACAAAAGCCAATGCCTTGTCTGTGTGTGTGGCTTCCGCCATCATTCGTTCCACATGAGAAACCTTATCAGTGGGCAACAGCTCTGCATGATATGCGGTGAGACCGAGCTTCTGGGCGACGTTGGCAGCCACTGCCTCACGATCACCCGTGAGCATGATGGCATTCTCCACGCCTAGCTCTCGGAGCTGAGCTATCGCGTCGGCGCTCTCGGGCTTAATCTTGTCGTTGATGACGATGTGGCCGGCATATTCGCCGTCGATGGCTACATGGATGATGGTGCCCGTGTGGGTGCAGGGACGCCACTTCGCACCCGCTGCTTCCATGAGCTTCGTGTTGCCAACACATACGATGTGGCCCGTCTCCTCATCGGGACGCTTCACCAATGCCCTGATGCCTTGGCCGGCAATTTCCTCAACATTGCTCACGGTGCAACCATCGGTGGCCTCGTCGGGGAAGGCGTCGCGCAAAGCCGCACCGATGGGGTGGGTTGAGAAATGTTCCACATGGGCAGCTAGATGCAGCAGCTCTCTCTCTCGCTCTTCGTCGCTGATGAGGCTGTCCTCAGCGGAGGTGTGAACGGCTTCCACTGCAAACTCGCCCTGAGTGAGAGTACCTGTTTTGTCGAATACCGCCGTGCCGATTTTCGACAGCACGTCCATAAAGTTCGCACCCTTGATGAGGATGCCTTTGCGTGAGGCTCCGCCGATTCCACCGAAGAAGGTCAGTGGCACGCTGATGACCAATGCGCAGGGGCATGACACCACAAGGAACATCAGTGCACGGTAAAGCCAAGTGGGGAATGTCGTTGAGAAACCGACGTGTTGCGTGAAGGCAATCAGCAATGGAGGCAGGATGGCCAAGGCCACAGCTGCCAAAACCACGATGGGTGTGTAGATGCGTGCAAAGCGAGTGATGAAAGCCTCGCTCTTTGACTTATGTTCACCGGCGTTTTCAACGAGGTTGATGATTTTCGACACGGTGCTTTCGCCGAACGATTTAGTAGTACGAACCTTGATAACACCCGACAGATTCACACAACCTGATACGACTTCGTCGTCCAATGCAACTTCGCGCGGCATGCTTTCGCCCGTCAGAGCCATGGTGTTAAGCGTGCTACTGCCTTCTGTGATGACTCCGTCGAGCGGCACTTTCTCACCGGGCTTCACTAAGATGATGTCGCCCACGGCCACCTGGTCGGGGGCGACCATTTTCTCTTCACCGTCGCTTAAGATGCGTGCCACATCGGGGCGGATATCCATGAGATGAGCGATGCTGTCGCGACTTTTACCTTCGGCATAGCCTTCGAAGAGTTCGCCGATTTGGAAGAAGAGCATCACGAAGACTGCCTCGGGGAATTGCGTCTCTGCGCCAGGCAGGAAGCCGATGCCGAGTGCACCGATGGTAGCCACCGACATGAGGAAATGCTCGTTGAAGGCATCGCCATGGGCCACGCCCTCAATGGCTTCGTGAAGTGTTTCGTGTCCGATGAGCAGATAGGGTACGAGATAAATAAGGAGCAGTTGCCATGTGGCTAGCTGGCAGTTTTTCTCGATGGTGACGGCTGTGATGAGAAGTACTATCGTGATGGCGATGAGTGTGAGCTGGCGTTTCAGACTGCCGTGCTCATGTTCGTGATGGTGATGAGAGCAGCCGCAACCATGCTCGTGATGTTCGTGTGAGCAGCAGTCGTGCTCGTGCTCATGTTCGTGATGGTGATGAGAGCAGCCGCAACCATGCTCGTGATGTTCATGTGAGCAGCAGTCATGCTCGTGTTCGTGATGGTGATGATGTGCCATATCCTTTTGTTGTTATTTGTTTTGTCGGAAATACACGTTGTTTTGATTTCTGATGCAAAGGTATGGCAAAAAAAATGCAACCCAGTTGCAACTGTCAGTTTTCACCGACTTTTGCAACCGGGTTGCATCCTAAATGAGGATTGTGTTAGCCTTAGATGCCGAGTTTCTTGCGAATGTCGGCGGGAATGGCTTTCTTGTTGACGAGGTAGTCCATCGTGTTAGCAGCGATAAAAGCCTTGGTCATGTACCAGGTGCCCTTGTAGTCGCCTGTCTCACCCCACGAGTTCTTCACCATGTAGTACTCCTTGCCGTTCTGGTCCTTGGCGATACCGTAGATGTGCATGCCATGGTCGTCGGTGAGCTCCCAGTTGTCGAAGCGCTCCTGGCGCATCTCCTGTGTGGGAACCACCTCAGGAACCTTGCAACCCAGCGAGTCGAGGATGCTGGTACGCTTGGTGGGAGCAAGCTTCAGCCAACGAGCCATGTCGCTGCCGGCGAGGCTTTCGGTGGCCTTGGTATCAACGGCGTAGGCCAGACCCTTGCGGGTGAAGCCATCCTCCGACACGTCGCCACCCCAAGCGATGGTGTAGCCCTGCTCGAGAGCGTTGTCGATGACCTGCATCATCTCCTCCATAGGCAGGTTGTAGCTCAGCGGGAAGCGCCAGTTGTCCTGTACCTCTACAGCGAAGCCGGTGTAGAAGGGATGGTGGGTGTAGCTGGTGATGGAAACATAGTCGTCGAGGTTCAGGCCGAGGGTCTGCATGAACGACTTCGGTGTGTACTCGCGTCCTTCATAAGTGAACTTCTCGGGGCACTTGCCAAGATAGGCATCGAGAATGCCCTGGAAGCCATTCTTCCAAGCGTTGCTGATCTTCTTGGCCGAGCTCTTGGCAACAGCTGCCACGTAGGGCTCCAGCACGGAGAAGAATTCATTGAAGTTGTTCAGCGAGTCGCCATAGAGCGAGCCGGGGAAAGGCATAGCTTCTTCGGGGCAGATGCCGTGAGCCTTCAGTGTGGCGAGCACGTCTTCTGACGAGCCACCCTGAGCAAACTGGCAGTCACCATGATAGCGCACCACCTGAATGGCACGGTCCATGTAGGTCTTGTTAGCGATGAACGACTCGCAGAGGTCGTACTTCTTGCCCGTTGCCTTCAGGATTTCGGCCTCGAAGAACGACAGGGTGCTATAGTCCCAGCACGTGCCCGAACGGTTCTGGTCCTTCATCGAGGTGACGGGAATTTCCTTCACTACTGTGAAGACGGGTTTGTTACTTGGTTTTGCTGCAGCTTTCTTCTTAGCTGCCGACACGCTTCCTGCTGCTACGAACAGGGCAAGCGCGATGGTAAGCAATTTTTTCATACAGTTTCGTTTTGGTGTTTTGTTTATAATAATGTTTGTTCAATTTTAATTCTTTGCCATGAACTCCTCTACATCTTTCGGGTGATAGGGGATGCGCTTCTCGCCAAGGAAGCGGCAGCCGTCCTTTGTGATCAGGATATCGTCTTCGATGCGGATTCCGCCAAAGTCCTTGTATTTCTCTATCTCATCGAAGCAGAGGTACTCTTTGCAGTGTCCGCTCTTGCGCCAGTCGTCGATGAGTGCAGGGATGAAGTAGATGCCCGGCTCGTCGGTGACGACAAATCCTTCCTCCAGACGGCGACCCATGCGCAGGCAATTCGTGCCGAACTGGTCGAGGATGGGGCGAGTCTCAGCATCGAAGCCCACATTGATCTGGTCGAGGTTCTCCATGTCGTGCACGTCCATACCCATCATGTGTCCAAGTCCATGAGGCAGGAATATGGCATGTGCACCGGCACGCACAGCCTCTTCGGTGTCGCCTTTCATCAGACCGAGCTCTTTCAGTCGGTCGGTCATCAGACGGCAAACGGCGAAGTGACAGTCCATATATTTCACGCCAGGCTTTGCAACGTTCAAAACCAAGTCGTGGCAGTCCTCTACAATCGAATAGATGTCGAGTTGTCGCTGTGTGTACTTACCGCTAACAGGCATCGTTCGGGTGTTGTCGGAGCAATAGTTGTTAATGGTCTCGGCACCACAGTCGCACAAGGCAAGTCGTCCGGCCTCGAGTGGGTGCAGCGAGGGAGCACCATGCATAATCTCGCCATGCTGCGAGAAAATCGTGGCGAAGCTCACCTGAGCACCATAGCTATGGGCGATGCCATCCACCTGTCCGGCAATGAATTTCTCCGTGACGCCCGGTCGAATGAGACGCATAGCGGTGGTATGCATCTGGTAGCCAATCTCGGCAGCGCGCTCCAGTTCTTCAATCTCTTCCTGTGTCTTGGCCGAGCGCATCTTTACTACTGCCATGATCAACTTCATCGATGCAGCCTTCTTCTGTTCCGACGGGTGGAGGCCCAGCAGGTCCATGATTTGAATCTTGATGTCATGGCGATAGGGCGGCAGGAAATGAATGGTGCGACCTTTGGCGCGGGCCTCGTCGCAGATGGTCTTCAGTTGGGCCATGGGTGCCGAGTGGGCAACACCCACTTGGGCTGCCATGTCGGCCACGCTCTCTACGGAACCATACCAGACGATGTCTTCGATGTCGATGTCATCGCCGATGAGGCATTCGCGGTTGTTGTCAATGTCGATGACGCCTACCAGTCCGTCGCGCTGCTGACCGAAGTAATAGAGGAACGACGAGTCCTGACGGAACGGATAATAGGCATTATTTGGATAGTTATTGGGCGACTCGTTATTGCCGAACAATACGATGACACCCTCGCCCACAAGCCGTTTCAGCTCGTTACGGCGCTGCAAATAGGTTTCCTTGCTGAACATATTGTCGTGTTTTTATTCTATCAGGGTACAAAGGTAGTAATTTTCTTGAACATAAAATAATATCAGACGTTAAAGAATATAAAGATATTCGGTTTTGTTGCAAGATTGTTGCGGTGTCATTCTAATGGTTTCTGTGTTGTAACGGGTGGAGTGGGGTGTTTGCTCGTTTTTTCCTCATCATTGCCCGAAAAAGGAAAATGGGCAGAGCCGCATGTTAAAAAAGAAGGGATTTATTTTGCGTTTCTCGCAATTTGAACTAACTTTGCAACGGATAAAGTCCCTTTTTTGCAGGATGATGAAAATTGATGACAAGACGGGTTTGGTACTTGAAGGCGGCGGCATGCGCGGCGTCTTCACGAGTGGTGTGCTCGATGCATTCATGAAGCATGGCGTGGAGTTCCCATACATCGTTGCCGTGTCGGCAGGAGCCTGCAATGGCATGAGCTACGTCAGCCGCCAGCCCGGTCGTGCTCGCTATTCAAACATCGATATGATGGAGAAGTACGATTACATCAGTCTGCGTAACCTGCTGACGAAAGGCTGCATCTTCGACCCCGACTTGCTCTACGACCGATTGCCCAACGAGTTGTTCCCCTTCGACTTCGATACGTTCTTCCACAGTCCTACCATCTATGAAATGGTTGTTACCAACTGTCGCACGGGTCAGGCTGAGTATCTTTCGGAACGCCACGACCCGCAACGCGCACTCGACATCGTGCAGGCATCGAGCTCGCTGCCCTATGTCAGCAAGATTGTGATGGTCGACGGAAAGCCTATGCTCGACGGAGGTATCGTCGACTCCATTCCTGTGGAGCGTGCCATCAGTCAGGGTTATGAGCGAAATGTAGTCATCCTGACTCGCAACAAGGGATATCGCAAGACGGGCCATGACCGCAAAATTCCACACTTCTTCTACCGCGACTATCCTCGACTGCGCGTGATGTTGAGTCATCGTCTGGAGTCGTATAACCGTCAGTTGGAACTTGTTGAACAGTTGGAGCGCGAGGGAAAGATCGTGTGTATACGTCCCGAACGACCATTGGAAGTAGACCGCATAGAAAAAGACGTCCAAAAGCTTGAACGTCTCTATGAGGAAGGATTCCAAATGGGCGAACGGTTTATAGCCCTTTAGTCACCCTCTTCTACAATCTCGTATTTTGGCGACTCGCCATATTTGTTGGCTAATGGGTCGCTGTCGAGCAGGCAGAAGATGAATGTGGCAAACGAGGTGACGGCCAATGCCAAAGATGCTATGCCGAACAAAGGCAGGTTCATATTCCCGATGGCCTTGAAAGGATCGGCGTTGATACTCTGTATTTCCTCGAGAAAACCGCTGGTAATCATATAGATGCTCAACCCAATGTTCAGCGCCCAGCTGGCGATGACCCACCATGAGCCATGTCCTGTGTCGTGAAGTCGGCGAACAGTGGCAGGCAGGGCGACAAGCATGATCAGCCCTACTGCAATCTGCGCTTCTACGACTGGCAGCACAAACGCCGCGATGGTGCTGAGCACCCAATAGCCGATGACGTAGACCAGCATGAACCACCAAAACTCCGAGCGGCGTGAGCGTCCGCTCATCTGTGTAATTTTGCCAAAGGCGAGCTTTACGGCTTCGCTGAATCCCAGTTGGGGTTTTGCAATCATTCTTTTCATTATTCCTTGTTTTATTTGTTAAATATCGTTTGTTTCAAGTTATTTCTTCAGCAGGTCGGGGCGCAGACGCTTGGTGCGTTCCATCGCCTGTTCAAACTCCCATTGCTTGATTTTCGCCTCGTTGCCTGAAAGCAGAATCTCCGGCACCTTCCAGCCTTTGTAGTCGGCAGGGCGTGTGTAGATGGGGGCCGACAGCATGTCGTCCTGGAAACAGTCGGAGAGGGCACTCTGCTCGTCGCCGATGACGCCTGGCACCACACGCACAATCGCATCTGCCATGATGGCTGCCGCCAACTCACCACCCGTAAGCACATAGTCGCCGATAGAGATTTCACGTGTGATGAGATGCTCGCGGATGCGGTGGTCTATGCCCTTGTAGTGGCCACATAATATAATAATGTTGTTCAGCAGCGACAGCTCATTGGCCACATGCTGGTTGAACTGCTCGCCGTCGGGCGAAGTGAAGATCACCTCGTCGTAGTCTCGCTCGGCCTTGAGTGCAGAGATGCAACGGTCGATGGGCTCGCATTGCATCACCATTCCTGCGAATCCGCCGTAGGGATAGTCGTCGACGCGCCGCCACTTGTCGAGTGTGTAGTCGCGCAGGTTGTGCAGCTTGATCTCTGCCAGTCCTTTCTTCTCTGCCCGAGCCAGGATGCTTTCATGCACGAATCCCTCTATCATCTCGGGCAACACAGTGATAATATCTATTCTCATTTGTTGTCAGTATTCTTTGTTTTTATTCTCTTGGCAAGATTCTGAGGCTCTCGCCTGCTATCCCAAATATCAACGATGTGTACTATGTCGGTTTTGGGGTCATAATGATAAATCAGTTTAAAGCGTTTTTGAACGTGTATGCCCCGATAAAGCTTAATTCTTTCTGAAAGTAACGGCTCCGGGAATCCAATTTCTGGGTGCTTAGCCAGCTTGTCGTTGATTTGACGTACTTGTTCTGCAAATTTGTTTGCTGTAGCAGGTCCGAATTGTTGATAGCCCTGTAAGAGATATTTCAGCAGTTCCTTTTCTGCCCTTTTCTGCCATTTCACTTCAGCCATAGCAATTTCTCCCTGAAACCATCCATTATTTCATCAAAGGATTTACCCTCACCCCTTTCAATCCCTTGTTCTGCTTCGTCGATGCGGGATTGTAGCTCTTGGATGGAGTAGGGACTCTCCTCTGTTTGGAGTTGATCATAATATTGCGCATCGCCACTGCCCATGTTACATAGGTAGCGTACGAGGCAGTCGCGATCATTTTTGCTCAGCGTGTCAATGATCTTCAGCAGGCCGCTATTACGCAACTCTGCGCTCATGCCATAGGTCATTGCTGTTGCCGGCTCACTCGCCATTTGGTCATGTTTGTCGTTTGGCATTTATTATCGGAGTTTTGTTTCTGCCCACAAAGTTACAATTTTTTCCGCATTTCGCAATATCTTTACAAGGTTTTTTGTAATTTTGCAGGCGTTAAATCGTAAATCCAATGATATCAGTTGAGAACTTAAAGGTGGAGTTTGGGGTGAAGCCGTTGTTCAGCGAGGCAAGCTTCGTGGTGAACGACCGCGACCGCATTGCACTTGTGGGCAAGAACGGAGCCGGCAAGTCGACGTTGCTGAAGATTCTGTGTGGTCAGCAGCAGGCGACGAGTGGCGTGGTGAGCATTCCGAACGACACTACTATCGGCTATCTGCCGCAGGTGATGAAGCTGGCCGACGATACCACTGTGAAGGAGGAAGCGCGCAAGGCCTTCAGCGACACCACACGCATGAAGGAGCGCATTGACCGTATGGAACGCGAACTTGGTGAGCGCACCGACTACGAGAGCGATGACTATATGCGGCTGGTCGAGCGGTTCACGCAAGAGCACGAACGCTACCTGATGCTCGGCGGCGAAGGCTATGAGGCAGAGATTGAACGCACGCTGATGGGTCTTGGCTTCCTACGCACCGACTTCGATCGTCCTACCAGCGAGTTCTCCGGCGGTTGGCGCATGCGCATTGAACTGGCGAAGATTCTGCTTCGCCGTCCCGACGTGTTGTTGCTCGACGAGCCCACGAACCACCTCGACATTGAGAGCATCCAGTGGCTGGAGCAATTCCTTGCCCAGAGTGCATCGGCAGTGGTGCTGGTGAGCCACGACCGTGCCTTTATAAATAATGTGACCAATCGCACGCTGGAAATCTCCTGCGGTCAGATCATCGACTATAAGGTGAAATACAACGAGTATGTCGTACTCAGAAAAGAGCGCCGCGAACAGCAACTGCGCGCCTATGAGAACCAGCAGAAGGAAATGCAGGACATGCGGGCGTTCATAGAGCGCTTCCGCTATCAGGCCACGAAGGCCGTGCAGGTGCAACAGAAGATTAAGCAGTTGGAGAAGATGGTGCCGATAGAGATTGACGAGGTCGATAACTCCTCGCTGCATCTGAAGTTCCCGCCGTGTCTGAGAAGTGGCGACTACCCGATTATCTGTGAGGATGTAGGCAAAGCCTATGGTGAGCATCAGGTGTTCTCCGACGTCAATTTCATTCTGAAGCGCGGCGAGAAAGTGGCCTTCGTGGGAAAGAACGGCGAGGGAAAGACCACGCTTGTGAAGTGCATCATGGGTGAGATTCCCTTCGATGGAAAGTTGACCATTGGACACAATGTGCAGATAGGCTATTTCGCCCAGAACCAAGCACAACTGCTCGACGAGTCGCTGACCGTCTTCCAAACCATCGACTATGTGGCACGCGGTGAGGTCCGCCTGCGCATCAACGATATTCTCGGCGCCTTCATGTTTGGCGGTGAGGAGTCGGAGAAGAAGGTGAAAGTGCTCTCGGGCGGTGAGCGCAGCCGATTGGCCATGATTCGTCTGCTGCTGGAACCCGTCAACCTATTGATTCTCGACGAGCCGACGAATCACCTCGACATGCAGTCGAAGGACGTGTTGAAGGAAGCCATCCGCGCCTTCGACGGCACGGCGATCATCGTCTCCCACGACCGCGAGTTCCTCGACGGCCTTGTCACGAAGGTCTATGAGTTCGGTGGAGGCCGAGTGCGCGAACACCTCGGAGGCATCTACGACTGGCTGCAAAGTCATCCCAAGGGCGGTGCCGACATGACGATCGACGAACGTCTTGCTATGAGCAATCCACAGCCATCGGCGGATTCTGCACCCAATCAGTCTCCCTCCCTCACTGGAGAGGGCCGGGGTGGGGCTCTCTATGCTGAACGCAAGGAACAGCAGAAGAAGGTGAAGCGGGCTGAGAAAGCGGTGATAGTCTGCGAGGAAAAGATTGCCCAGATGGAAGCCCGCATCAAGGAGATGGACGTCCTTCTCTCAAAACCCGAGCACGCCACCGATATGAAGCTCATCGAGGAATACGCCCAGACCATGCGCCAACTCGATGAGGAGAACGACCGCTGGATGCAACTCTCGGAAGAACTCGAGGCTTTGCAATAGGAGCCCGTGCAACTTTTTCTGCTGTTATTCAGTCTAACAGTAAAGACAACCAAAAATTTTGAATGACATGAAAGTATTAGGCAATATCATTTGGCTTGTGTTTGGCGGCATCGAAATCGCCATTGAATATCTCGTGGCCAGCTTGGCTATGATGATCACCATCATCGGAATCCCCTTCGGTCTGCAATCGCTGAAGCTCGGACTCCTGGCTTTATGGCCCTTTGGCTCGCAGGTGAAGAAGAAGCCCACCAGCGGCTGTCTGAACACCGCTATGAATATCCTGTGGTTCTTCGTCGGTGGCATTTGGATATGGCTCACGCACGTGTTCTTCGGATGCCTGTTCTATATCACCATCATCGGCATCCCCTTCGGCAAGCAACACTTCAAGCTCGCTCATATCGCCCTGACCCCGTTTGGAAGGGAGATTGTGTAGGTGTATCGTGTAGGGGCAGACCCCCGTGTCTGCCCGAACATGTACGCTGACGCGTCTTTACAAAAACATAAGAAAACCAAAACGGACAAAAGAAAACAATAATGTTTTTTCTTGTTTTCCTTGTTTTCTTATGTTTTTGAAAGCGCCGCATCGCGGATAAAAATGGGCAGACATGGGGGGGTGCCCACATTTTTTTTTCTCTATAACATGCAAGGTTTTACCATTGTTGTCGTTTACTGAGTAGTTCATAAAACAAAAACGATGAAGAAATTCTGTCTGCCTTTGTTAGCTCTGTCGGCCCTGTTGCTGACCTCGTGTGCCACGATCTTTTCCGGCACGCAAGCCACTATCATCCTTGATGGCGACGTTCAGGAACCGCTTACCGTCACCACAGCCACTGACACCCTCGACAGCCTGTCGCTACCCGCTACCATTAGCCTGCTGCGACGCGACCTGAACAAACCCCTCACGCTCACTTCGCCCAGCTACGACTATGCTGACATCATCCCTGGTCGCAAGACCAACCCGTGGGTGGCGGCAAACTTTTTCAATGGAGGAATGGGATTGCTGGCCGATATCATCACCGATGCCTTGTATCAGCCGGTGCAGGGACGCTATACCGTTGTGAGTCGACCCAGGGGAGATTCTGCCGCAACGGCTGCTCCAATGCCTCCTCTCGACTACACCCGCTTCAAACTGAAGCCTGCAGCTGCGAAGCCTTTCGACCGCAAACGATTCTATCGTCACGAGGTCGACGTGTTGTTCGGGTTGGGTTCGTCGGTATGGAGAGGCACCCACGACGAGCAGGTCAGTCAGTTCTACGATATGGGTATGGAGCATCCCTTTCGTTGTGGAATCTATGTCGACGGAGTCTCTTGGAGCATCCGCTACTTCTATTACCTGAATCCCCAATTGGCTCTAGGCGCCATCTTTGGCAAGGCATCCGCTTACGACGATTTGGAAACACCCTACGACCCTGAAGAACCCGATGCGTATGCCTTGTCGCCTTATGCGCATGTCCACACGAAATCAACGTTCTTCATGCCTGCCATGAAATATTCTTGGTATCGCTACAACGGGTTGTCGTTCTACTCCACTGCGGCGCTTGGCATGCAGCACAGCCATACGTGGTCGTCGGTACACACCATCAACGCGTCACTCTATCCCGAACTATCCTATGAGCATCATCGCCAAGTGGTATACAACCGCAAGCAATGGAAACTGGCCCCGCAACTGACGGCACTTGGCTTCGACTTCGGTGGCCGCCACTTCCGTTTCTTCGTCGAGTTGGGCTATGGTGTTGAAGGTGTGTTCAACATGGGACTGAGCTATCGGTTCCAGCGCGCAAACGGCAAATAGCAATTTTTTTTGCCTGCTGAGTGTAATAATTCCATCGTTTGCCCGTCTTATAGACGAAATGACTGACAGGGAACTAGTAAATCGCGTGTTGAACGACCGTCATCAGCAAAGCTTCGCTGAAATCGTGAGTCGCTATTCGGGAATGGTTTTCTCGAAGGCTCTCTCCGTCGTACACCGCGAGGAATTGGCGAAGGAAGTGGCTCAGCAGACGTTTATCCGTGCCTATGAGCGACTGGCCTACTGGCGCAAGGACTCGCTCGGCCCGTGGCTTGCCGCCATCGCCATGCATTTGGCCCTGAACGAGCTGGAGCGCGAGCGACGCCATGCGCAACCCGTGCCCGCCACTGACGATTACGACCCCGACCGCGAAGCCTTGCTCCAACGAATGGAGCAGGCCATCGGCCAACTGCCCGAGCAAGACCAGACCATCATCCGTCTGCACTACTACGAGCAGCAGAAAACCGACGAGATTGCCCAGCAGACCGGTCTCTCGCAATCGAATGTCCTCGTTCGCCTCCATCGCATCCGCGACCGTCTGCGGCGATCGTTAGGGGCAGAATGAACGCTGCCGGCAATCACCCCAAAATAATGTTCACCCCATAAAAACCCCAAGAATCATGAATACAAACAATAACCCTCTTACCGACCAGCAGCTCGACGACCTCATCCAGCAGACCTTCGAGCGCCAGCACATCGCCGATGACATCTCCGTCTCGGTGATGAGACAGTTGCGTCGCCAGGCACGTCGTAGCCAGTTGCTGCAGTGGGGCAGGGCAGCCGCATTCGCTTTCGGTCTTCCCCTTGTGCTCCTGCTCTTCGGCTGGCTGCTTTGGCCGTTCGTCAGTCAGCAAGTCAGCTCATCACCTATTTATTTGAGCCTCGTGTTCCCTATCGGCACTATGCTCTACGCCGCATGGCATGCCATTAGAAATTTTTCTACCGAAAGAGTGTAATAATTCAAACATTGGCCTGTCTTATAGGTGAAAAGAGACGATTGAACAAGTTTAATTAATTAAAGAAAGGAAATAAATATGTTACCAGTCCAATTAGAAGGCATTTTCGCCATCGTACTTTCCATGGCCATTCCCATTGTGGCTATCATCTTCGGATCCATCATAGCTATCCGAAAGAAACAAAGCGAAACGGAGTTGCGCAAGCTGCTCATCGAGAATCACACCGACCTTGAGACCGCCAAGGCGCTCATCGAAGAGAAGGAAAAGAAATCAAATAAGTATTCTTCGTTGCGCTGGGCTTGCATTCTCATCGGACTTGGCATCGGAGCATTTGCCGACTTCTTGCTTGGCCTTGAAGCCAAGCACAACATCTACTTCTGGCTCGTCATCGCCTTCGGCATCGGCCTCGGACTGCTCGTCTCCTTCTTCGTAGAGCTGAAGCTGCAGAAGAACGAAGCCCGGGAAGAGTAGATCCATCCAGCCATTCACATGAACGGGTTATGCACCATCAGCGGTCGCGTAACCCGTTTTTTCAATCCATGAATATGAGATGGAACGCAGCAGGCAGGCAGCATATTAGATGGCACAAAGGTGAATCGAGAAAGAACCCCTTGGGGGCTTACTGCGGAGCGCCTTGTGCCATCTGCTTTATTTTTCCCCAAAAGATGGGAAAAACAAACAAATGATGCCGCGGCATTTTCGGCAATGCATAAAAAGGAAAAAGAAAAGAAAAATGAAAAGGAAAATGAAAAGGAAAATGAAAAGGAAAATGAAAATGAAAAGGAAAATGAAAATGAAAAAGAAAGCAGCAGCATAGCTGCTGTAGGCATTAGCGAGCCAGTCGCTAATGCAGAGGAAGCGGCAGCGGCGGCCATAGTTTTTTTTGAAAAAGTAAAGAATGAACGGTGTCGTGGTCCCTACATGTGGCAAAAGCATTGCTTTCGGTCGCTGGGAGCATTGACTTTGCATCGCTATCTCATTGACTTTAGACGCTGGGAGCAATGCTTTTGCAGTCTGAAAGCAATGCTTTAGCAGCCTGAAAGCAATGCTCTTGCCGTCAGAAAGCAATGCTCCGGCACTCTTGAACGATTGCAACCGCCATGCAGGAGCAATGCTATTTTTTTTAAAATGGCGAAAATGTAGGGACAAAAAAGTATATAACTACCAAGAAAAATGCGATTATTCTTTGCTATTTGCTCGATTTTTTGTACCTTTGTAAGTTGAAACGTAAAACCTATAAAATAGAGACATAAACAACAACGACAATGAAAATGAGACAAATGATTCCGATGGCTCTGATGCTCGCTCTGCCTATGGCAGGAATGGCTCAGAACAAGTCGGGTCTCCGCATGGAGAATCTTGACAAGACCGTGAAGCCCGCTGAGGACTTCTACATGTTTGCAACTGGTGGATGGCAGAAGCTGAACCCGCTGCCCCCCGCTTACTCGCGCTTCGGCAGCTTCGACCAGCTGCAGGAAGACAACAACAAGCGCATCAACACCATTCTTGGCGACCTGCAGAAGAAGACGTATGCCGCCGGCACGACGGAGCGCAAGCTCGCCGACTTCTACAAGTTGGCCATGGACTCGGTGCGTCGCAACGAGGAAGGCATCGCTCCGGTGAAGCCGCTGCTCGACGAGATGGAGGCTGCCCGCACGAAGGCCGACCTGCAGAAGGTGCAGCTGAAGTATGCTGAGCGTGGCTATGGTGAGCCGTTCGGCTATGGCTTCGGTGCCGACGAGAAGAACGTAACGATGAACATCCTGAACATCTCGCAGGGCGGACTCACCCTCGGACAGAAGGACTACTATTTGAACAACGACGAGGCAACGGTGAAGATTCGCGAGGCCTACAAGGAGCACATCGCCCGTATGTTCCAGCTCTTCGGCTTCACGAAGGAGCAAGCAGAGGCAAAGCGCGATGCCATCTTCCGTTTTGAGACGTCGCTGGCCCTGATTTCGAAGAGCCGTACGGAGCTGCGCGACCCGCAGGCCAACTACAATAAGATGACCCTGGCAGAGCTGAAGGCCCTCGCCCCGAACATCCTGTTTGAGGAGATGGCGAATGCCCAGGGCGTGAAGAGCGAGTTCCTGCAGGAGATCATCGTCGGTCAGCCTAAGTTCATGGAGGGCGTCGACAAGCTGCTTTCTGCCATGACCGCCGACGACCTGCGTGCCTATATGGAGTGGGACGTCATCTCGGGTGCTGCCAATATGTTGAGCGACGAGATTCGCGAGGCCAACTTCGACTTCTTCGGTCGCACGATGACCGGTCGCCAGCAGGACTATCCGCTGTGGCGCCGCGCCACGAACGCCGTGCAGGGTGCCATGGGTGAGGCTCTTGGCAAGATGTACTGCGAGCGCTACTTCCCCGCCACATCGAAGAAGCAGATGGAGACGCTGGTGCGCAATTTGCAGATTGCCCTCGGCGAACGCATCGATGCACAGAAGTGGATGGGTGACTCCACGAAGCAGAACGCCCATCAGAAGCTGAATACGTTCTATGTGAAGATTGGCTATCCCAACAAGTGGACCGACTATTCGAAGCTGGAGATCGACCCGTCGAAGTCGTACTACGAGAACATGCTGGCCGTGCGCCACTGGTATCTCATGAAGCACATCGACGAGAAGGCTGGCAAGCCCGTTGACCGTGACGAGTGGCATATGACGCCGCAGACGGTGAACGCCTACTACAACCCCACGACCAATGAGATTTGCTTCCCCGCAGGCATCCTGCAATATCCGTTCTTCGACCCGAAGGCCGACGAGGCATTCAACTACGGTGCCATCGGCGTGGTCATCGGACATGAGATGACGCACGGATTCGACGACCAGGGTCGCCAGTTCGACTCCACGGGTAACATGCACGACTGGTGGACAGCCAGCGACGCAGCAGGATTCAACGAGCGTGCCGACCTCTACGACCGCTTCTTCTCGGCCATCGAGGTACTGCCCGGCCTGAAGAGCAACGGTCGTCTGACGCTGGGCGAAAACCTCGCCGACCACGGTGGTCTGCAGGTGGCTTGGTATGCTTACAAGAATGCAACGGCTAAGAAGCCGCTGAAGGTAAAGGACGGCTTTACTGCTGACCAGCGCTTCTTCATCGCCTATGCTGGCGTATGGGGACAGAACATCACCGAGCAGGAGATTCGCCAGCGCGTGAAGAACGACCCGCACTCACTGGGCGAGTGGCGCGTGAACGGTGCTCTGCCGCACATCGACATGTGGTACGAAGCCTTTGGTGTGAAGCCCGGCGACAAGATGTATCTGCCGAAGGAGCAGCGTCTTGACCTGTGGTAAGAATCTTGCCCCCTGACATAGGGGGTTGGGGGTTTCGAATAATCACCCCCATCCCCTTGTGTTTGTAGGGCATGAGTATATGATAGAAGTAACACAAGACCCCCTGTTTTAGGGGGCAATATAGACCCCCAACCCCCTATTTTAGGGGGCATTGAAAACTATGCCACTTAGACTGCCTGACCGATTGCCGGCCATCGACCTGCTGAAGCAGGAAAACATCTTCGTGATGGATGCCACGCGAGCCCACTCGCAGGACATCCGACCATTGCGCATTGTCATTCTGAACCTGATGCCGCTGAAGATCACCACCGAGACCGACCTCGTGCGTCTGCTCTCGAACACGCCGCTGCAGATGGACATCGCGTTTATGAAGCTGAAGAGCCACACGCCGAAGAACACGCCCATTGAGCACATGATGATGTTCTATAAGGACTTCGAGACGCTTTCGCGTGAGAAGTTCGACGGAATGATTATCACCGGTGCGCCGGTGGAGCAGATGGACTTCGAGGAGGTGACGTATTGGGACGAGATCACGACCATCTTCGAATGGGCGAAGACGCACGTCACGTCGACGTTGTATATCTGTTGGGCGGCACAGGCAGGGCTTTACTATCACTACGGCATACCAAAATACCCGCTTGCGAAGAAGATGTTCGGCATCTTCCCACAGCGGGCCATCCCAGAGCCTGTGCCCATCTTCCGTGGCTTCGACGATGTGTTTATGATGCCTCATAGCCGCCATACGGAGATACGGCGCGCCGACATCGTGGCCGATAGCCGGCTGACGTTGCTCGCTGAGGGCGACGACTGCGGCGTGTCGATGGTGATGGCACGCGGCGGTCGTGAGTTCTTCATCACGGGACACCTGGAGTATGCAGCCGACACACTCGACAAGGAGTATCGGCGTGACATGGCGTTGGGTCGGCAGGATGTAGGCGTCCCGCGCAACTACTACCGCAACGACGATCCCGCACAAGGGCCGCTGGTGTCGTGGCGCGCTCATGGCAACCTGCTGTTCTCCAATTGGATTAACTACTACGTCTATCAGGAGACACCGTATAATATCGAGGAGATTAAGTAACACCCCGAATGGT